>Ga0208570_1000101_pt1 | contig 42661 bp, 33 predicted proteins | sample DeeseametaMP1202_FD_184192 | JGI IMG/M metagenome (GOLD analysis project Ga0208570, IMG submission 184192) | Marine microbial communities from the Deep Indian Ocean - MP1202 (SPAdes) | ecosystem: Environmental > Aquatic > Marine > Oceanic | place: South Indian Ocean | collected 2011-03-08
CCAGATTGTCACTGCGCTGCCTGCTTTCACCAGCTCAGTGGGTCTGTTCGTCAACGCAGAGCCGTCATTCATAAGCAACGTCTTGCAGCAGGTACCGCTGGATTTACTGCAGTTTCATGGCGATGAGCCGGAGCCCGAATGCAGCGGATACGGGCGTCCTTATATCAAGGCCATTCGCATGCAGGAAGGGGTGGATCTGGTCCACCTTTGCCAGACTTTCGGCAGCAGTCGTGGTATTCTTTTGGACACTTTTGTGGCAGGTAAGGCCGGTGGTACTGGCCAGGTTTTTGACTGGTCACGAGTCCCTCCGCAACTTCCGAAGCCGATTATCCTGGCCGGAGGTTTAGACCCCTCAAATATTGCCAAGGCAGTGACTACCGTGCGGCCTTGGGCAGTAGATGTTAGTGGCGGGGTAGAACTGGTTGTCGGGCAGGGTAAAGAGCAAATTATCAAGAAAGGTAAAAAAGATGCGGAACGGATCCGCAGCTTTATTGAAGGAGTAAACAGTGTCTCAAACTGAGCGTGATATTCTTAATACGCCGGATGCGGAAGGCAAATTCGGCCCCTATGGCGGCCGCTTCGTATCTGAAACTTTAATGTACGCCCTGGATGAACTGGAACAGATCTATAACAAGCTGTCCAAAGATCCAGATTTTCAGGCTGCGTTTGATAAAGATCTGGCTCATTATGTGGGCCGACCTTCGCCTTTATATCATGCCGAGCGATGGTCGCAACGGGTGGGTGGAGCGCAAATCTATCTCAAACGTGAAGACTTGAATCACACCGGTGCCCATAAAGTGAATAACACCATTGGCCAGGCGCTTCTGGCCAAGTACACGGGCAAACGACGGGTTATTGCTGAAACCGGCGCAGGTCAACACGGGGTAGCAACTGCGACAGTTGCAGCACGTTTAGGGCTGGAGTGTGAAGTATTCATGGGCGCTGAAGATATTCAGCGTCAATCACTTAACGTATACCGCATGAAGCTGCTGGGTGCGAAGGTGACCGCCGTTACTTCGGGAACCAAAACCCTGAAGGACGCCATGAACGAAGCCATGCGTGATTGGGTTACCAATGTAGACGACACCTTTTATATTATCGGTACGGTAGCAGGTCCCCACCCCTATCCGCAGCTGGTTCGAGATTTTCAATGCGTGATTGGCCGTGAAGCCAGAGTTCAATGCCAGGCCCAGGCTGGGAAATTGCCCGACGCGCTGGTCGCTTGTGTGGGCGGTGGTTCTAATGCCATCGGTTTGTTTCACCCTTTTCTGGCGGATGAGAGTGTGCAAATGTACGGCGTCGAAGCAGGCGGGCTGGGTTTGGCCAGCGGTGATCACGCCGCTCCCTTATGTGCCGGTCGCCCGGGGGTATTGCATGGCAACCGGACTTATCTGATGGAAGACGACGCGGGTCAGATTTTGCCGACGCACTCCGTTTCTGCCGGTTTGGATTATCCTGGTGTGGGCCCTGAACATGCCTGGTTAAAAGATTGCGGTCGGGTCAAATATGTAGCCATTAATGACGACGAAGCGCTGGCCGCGTTCCGCAGTCTGACCCGGATTGAGGGGATTATGCCTGCGTTGGAATCCAGCCATGCCGTAGCCTATGCCGAAAAGCTGGCGGCAACAATGTCAACCGATGAGATTGTCATAGTGAACCTGTCAGGACGAGGCGATAAAGACATTCTTACAGTCGCAGAACTCGACGGGATTACCTTGTGAAGGTAGCTAAGAGGAGAGATTCATGAGCCGTATCAAGGCTTGCCTTCAGAATTTGAAGCAACAGAATAAAAAAGCACTGATTCCGTTTATTACCGCCGGTGATCCTAATTTGAAAGCCACTGTTCCGCTGATGCTTCAATTAGTGGAGAGCGGCGCAGATATAATTGAGCTGGGCGTTCCGTTTTCTGATCCGATGGCCGATGGCCCCGTGATCCAGTTAGCGGATGAGCGGGCGTTAGAGCAGGGCACAACAATCACGCATGTGCTGGAAATGGTAGCCGAGTTCCGAGCCAGCAACCAGACCACGCCCGTTGTGCTGATGGGGTATCTCAACCCGATTGAAGTCACAGGTTACGAAACCTTCGCGGAGGCAGCAGCAGCAGCGGGTGTGGACGGTCTTATTACAGTGGATCTGCCTGTGGAAGCCGCTGCCGGTCCGGTGGAGATCTTCGACAAAGCCGGAATTGAAAGTATATTTCTGATTGCCCCGACGACCAGTGACAAACGTATTGCCAAGATCGCCGCGATGGGGCGGGGCTACTTATATTACGTTTCCTTGAAAGGGGTAACCGGTGCCGGAAACCTGGATGTGGACGCGGTTAATCAGAAACTGGAAACAATTCGTAAAATAACCGATTTGCCCATTGCGGTCGGCTTTGGTATCAAGGATGCAGAAACGGCTAGATCAATCGGTCGCAATGCAGACGGAGTCGTTGTGGGGAGTGCTTTGGTAAACCTGATTGCCAATAACCAAAACGATGCTCAAACCATGCTGACGCAAGTGGGCGGGTTTATACAATCCTTACGCAGTGGCCTCGATCAATAATAAACTAATAAAAGGGCTGAAAAACAGGATGACTTTATATGAGTAATAGCTGGTTAGGAAAAATTCTACCCAGTGTCGGGAGAAGCACGCACAAGAAGAGCGACATCCCGGAGGGGTTGTGGCGCAAATGCGCTAAGTGTGGCGCATTCTTGTATCGACCGGAGTTGGAAAAGAACCTGGATGTATGTCCCAAGTGTGATCATCACATGAGGGTAAATGCCCGCCGTCGCATTGATTTGTTCCTTGATCCGGAGGGCCGTGAAGAGCTGGCCGCGGACTTGGAGCCGTTTGATCGACTTAAGTTTAAAGACAGCAAACGCTATAAGGATCGCTTGGTTGCGGCTCAGAAATCCACGGGCGAGAAAGACGCACTGGTGGCTTTTAAAGGTGTCGTTAACGAATATCCCGTAGTGGCAGTTGCATTTGAGTTCGAATTTATGGGCGGGTCCATGGGCTCGATCGTAGGTGAGAAATTCGTTCGGGCAGTGAATGTTGCCATTGAGAATCGCTGTCCTCTGGTGTGTTTCTCTGCCAGTGGTGGTGCGCGTATGCAAGAAGCTTTGTTTTCGTTGATGCAGATGGCGAAAACCAGTGCTGCACTGGAGAAACTGAAAGAGCAGCGGTTGCCTTTCTTTTCCGTGTTGACGGATCCCGTTTATGGTGGCGTTTCTGCCAGTTTGGCCATGTTGGGCGACATTAATTTGGCAGAGCCCAATGCATTAATTGGATTCGCCGGACCAAGGGTCATTGAGCAAACCGTACGGCAAAAATTGCCGGAAGGATTCCAGCGCAGCGAATTTCTGCTGGAACATGGAGCTATCGACATTATTGTGCACAGGAACGAGCTGAAAGATACGCTACATCGTTTAATGAGTAAGTTATTACCGGTGAGCAGTAACGCTGAATGACTCTGGCTGATTGGCTGAGCCGGCTTGAAAAGCTTCACTTCAAGACCATTGACATGGGGTTGGAGCGGGTTAAACAGGCGGCTCAGCGGTTAGGTGTAATTGCACCCGGTGCCTTTGTTTTTACGGTGGCTGGTACAAATGGAAAGGGCTCTACTTCCACGCTCATCCACAATGTGCTGCTGGAAGCCGGATACCATGTCGGATTATATACCTCTCCCCACTTGATTCAGTTTAATGAACGAATTTGTATTGATGGCCAGATTTGTTCTGATCAGGAATTGATATCAGCATTCGAAGCAATCGAAGCGACGCGTGGAGAGATCAGTCTCACCTATTTTGAATTCACTACACTGGCAGCTGCCTGGATATTCCAGCGCAAAAAACTGGATGCCTGGGTTTTGGAAGTGGGGCTGGGCGGGCGACTGGACGCGGTTAATATATGGGATCCGGATATTGCGGTGGTCACCAGCATCGATCTTGACCATCAGCAATGGCTTGGAGAGAACAGGGAAGCCATCGGTATTGAAAAGGTCGGGATTGGTCGGCCTGGCAAACCGCTGGTGATGGGCGATCCTAATCCACCGCTCTCGGTGGTTGAGCATGCGAACAGTCAGGCAATGGAGCTGTATCTACGAAATCGGGAGTTTAGCGTTCTAACCGATCAGACGGAGTGGCGGGCTGACGTTTCAGCGGGTCAATCACGTACAGTCCAGCAAATAGAACATCTGCCGTATCCTCAAATATACCTGGACAACGCCCTGAGCGCGTTACAGGCATTAGTGCTCAGTCCTTTTACGATTACCCAGCCGCAGTTGAGAAAAGCGTTAATGGACACCCGCCTGACTGGTCGACAGCAGATTGTGCATGAAGCGCCGGCCGTAATGCTGGATGTGGGTCATAATCCTCATGCCGCCCGGGCGTTAACAAAATCTCTTTTGTCGTCAGAATATAAACGGGTTCATTGCATCGTCGGCATGTTGAACGATAAGGCTGTGACCGAAACGTTGCTCGAGCTGCTTGCCTGTGTAGACACCTGGTATCCGGTAAATGCCGCCTCGTCCAGAGGCGCACCAGCCAGTGAAATTAGTGATCTATTAACCCAAGCCGGAGCAACCATTGGCCGTTGTTCAACCCATCCAGGCCGCTGCTGTGAGCAATTAATGACCCGCCTGTCAAAGAATGACCTGATTGTTGTGTTCGGATCCTTCTATACTGTGTCAGAAGTTATACAATACTGTAACTTCGCTAAAGAATAATCATAACCACCTTCACAGAGGACATAGCGGTTGGATCAAAGTCTAAAACAACGGTTGGTCGGTGCTGTGGTGCTGATCGCTCTCGCTGTCATATTGTTACCTTTGATATTCGACGGGCAAAAACAACAAATTAACGTCAATGCCTACGATATTCCGGATAAACCGGCGTTTTCGATTCAGTCCGTCGATTTTCAGCCGGCTGAGGAGGATGCTGCGGCAGCGCGTAGGTCTATTCAAAGCCAGATTGACCAAAAACAGGATGCTGAACCCATTCCGGCCACAATGGCGGATAACGCAACTGTGGAGGAGCATATCGAAGCGGAAAAAAAAGTGGATATACAGGTTCAGGCGCAATCCACGGAAGAAAATATCAAATTAGCGGATGCGTGGGTGATTCAGGTGGGGGCGTTTTCCAGCGCAGCGAACGCCAATGCCCTGCGGGACAAACTTAATAAGGCGGGCTTTAAAGCCTATACGCATGCGGTCTCCAACCTGTATAAAGTCTACGTCGGGCCGGAAATACGAAAGTATCGCCTGGAACAACAAAAAAACCGATTAGAGCAGGAATTTAAAGTTAAAACACTGATTCTGAAGTACATTCCGTAAGTGAAAGATAATAGGATTTTGACGGCGGCTTTGTTAGAATTCGGCCCTTCATCCAGACACCTTCCAGATTCCGGTATTCATCTACAATGAGCATCGCCGATTACCTGATTATTGGCTGTATACTGATTTCCATGGCTTTGAGCCTGCATCGTGGTTTTACGGTAGAGGCCTTGTCTCTGGCAACCTGGGTCGCTGCTTTTATCGTGGCTCGTTTGTTCAGCGTGCCGCTGGCTGTGGTATTCAGCCAATGGATCGAGTTACCGTCAGCACGGCAACCAATTGCGTTTATATTGTTGTTCGTTGCCACCTTGATAGTCGGCGCTCTGATCAAGCATTTGGTGAAGCACCTGGTCCAGGCCACCGGACTTTCTGGCACCGATAGGGTGTTGGGAAGTGTTTTCGGCCTGCTAAGGGGCAGTTTATTGGTGGTGATTGCTTTGGCCGTATTGAGCAGAATGACCCAGATGCCTTTGGATCCCTGGTGGAAGCAATCCATTTTAATACCCCATTTTTTAATGGTAGAAGAGTGGACCGCCGAAATGGGCCAACTGCTTTGGCATAACCTGATGGGCATCAGTGCGAAGTAGCCTGACAAGCTTTGGATTTTAAACACGACGTATCGAGGTAAAGCGAATGTGCGGAATAGTCGGCATAGTAGGCCGTTCTAATGTTAATCAGACTCTGTATGACGCACTCACCGTACTTCAACACAGAGGGCAGGACGCTGCGGGCATCGTCACCTGTGACGAAGACAAACTTTACCTGAGAAAAGACAACGGCATGGTGCGTGACGTGTTCCGTTCCCGACATATGCGGCGGCTCATTGGCAATATGGGAATAGGGCATGTGCGCTATCCCACAGCAGGCTCTTCGAGCTCGGCGGAAGCGCAACCGTTCTACGTCAACTCCCCCTATGGTATTACCCTGGCCCATAACGGCAATCTAACCAATGCTGCAGAAATTGGCGAAGATCTTTACAAGACCGATTTGCGTCATATTAATACCAATTCCGATTCCGAAGTACTGCTCAATATTTTTGCTCATGAATTGCAGCGAATGGGTAAACTGATGCCCAATGAAGAAGATATTTTTTCAGCGGTATCCGCGGTACATCAGCGTTGTCGTGGCGCTTATGCGGTGGTTGCGATGATCACCGGATACGGCATTGTGGGTTTTAGAGACCCGCGTGGCATTCGTCCGGTTTGTTTTGGCGAGCGTGTTACTGAAGCCGGCAGCGAATATATGATTGCGTCAGAGAGCGTTGCATTGCAAGCAATGGGGTTCACGCTGGTCCGTGATATTGCGCCGGGTGAAGCCATTTATATCAATATGGATGGCCAGCTCTTTACACGCCAATGCGCAGAGAACCCGATCTATCGGCCATGTATTTTCGAGCACGTTTACCTGGCGCGCCCTGATTCCATTATGGATGGTATTTCAGTTTATAAATCCCGTCTGCGCATGGGGGAAAAGCTGGCTGATAAAATCAAGCGGGTTTGGCCGGACCATGATATAGACGTAGTGATTCCGATACCCGATACCAGCAGGACTTCTGCTCTGCAATTGGCTTACAACCTGGGCGTGAAATTCAGGGAAGGGTTTATAAAAAACCGCTACATCGGTCGTACGTTCATTATGCCGGGTCAAAATGAACGTCGGAAATCCGTGCGGCAGAAACTCAATGCCATTGGCCTGGAATTTCAGGGCAAAAATGTGTTATTGGTTGATGACTCGATCGTGCGCGGGACGACATGCAATCAGATTATAGAGATGGCGCGGGATGCCGGTGCGAAGAATGTGTATTTTGCTTCCGCTGCGCCACCGGTCTGCTATCCCAATGTGTATGGAATTGATATGCCTTCTGCCAGCGAACTGATCGCCCACGGCCGCACCGTTGAAGAAATCCAGACTTTGATCGGTGCTGACTGGTTGGTATATCAGGATCTGGAAGACCTGGTTTCTGCATCACAGGAAGGTAACCCGGATATCACCGAATTTGATTGTTCTGTTTTTAGTGGTGAATATGTGACAGGCGATATTGATAGTGATTACCTGATGCGCTTGGATCAGAAGCGAAATGACTCGGCTAAAAAGAAAAAAGGACGCAGTGTGGTAAATGCGGACGATGAAAGTATCGATTTGCATAACGCTGACTAACTCAAAGAAACGACGATGGGAATGACGCGAAATAATGCCGATAGATGAACAGGATTTTCAACAATATCATTTAGACACCCTGGCCATTCGCAGCGGTCGCCTGACCACGGATGAGGGTGCTCACGGTGAACCGATATTTACCACTTCCAGCTACGTTTTTGACAGTGCTGCTCAGGCTGCAGCCCGATTCTCCGGTGCAGAAAAAGGCAATATTTATTCTCGTTTTACCAATCCAACGGTACGCTCTTTCGAGCAGCGGCTTGCTGCATTAGAGGGGGCAGAGCGCTGCGTTGCAACGTCCTCCGGGATGGCCGCCATTCTTAGCACTGTAATGGCATTACTGCAAAGTGGCGATGAGGTTATCTGCTCGCGCAGTGTCTTCGGCACCACCAATGTTTTATTTGAAAAGTATCTGCACAAATTCGGTGTTAAAACATCTTTTGTCAATCTGACAGACTTAGAGGAATGGAAGGCAGCCATTACCGGTCAGACCAGAATGCTGTTCATGGAAACCCCCTCTAATCCATTGTGTGAAGTCGCAGATATCGCGCAGCTGGCGGAGCTGGCCCACGCTAACAACGCCCTATTGGTCGTGGATAACTGTTTTTGTACTCCGGTTTTGCAGCAGCCTCTCGCGCTGGGAGCGGATATATCGCTGCATTCAGCAACGAAATTTCTTGATGGGCAGGGCCGGTGTATCGGTGGTGCTGTCTGCGGTAGTGACAAGTTGATGGAAGAAGTATTCGGTTTCTTGCGCAGCGCAGGACCGACCATGAGCCCCTTTAATGCCTGGGTTTTTTTGAAAGGGCTGGAAACCCTGAGTCTGCGAATGCAGGCCCATTCGGCTAATGCACTGCGTCTCGCTGACTGGCTGGAGCAACATCCCGGGGTGGAAAAAGTATATTATGCCGGGCTGCCCAGTCATCCTCAGCATTTACTGGCGCGTACGCAGCAACAGGCGTTTGGCGGTGTACTTTCGTTCAGGGTGAAAGGGGGCAGGGCGGAAGCGTGGAAGGTAATAGACAGCACCCGCTTTTTATCGATCACCGGCAATCTGGGTGACACCAAAACGACGATTACCCATCCTGCTACCACTACTCACGGCAGGTTGTCTGACGATGCGAAAAGCAAAGCGGGCATTACCGAAAACCTGATCCGGGTCGCCGTCGGGCTCGAGCACATCAGTGACATCAAAGCCGATCTGGACCTCGGGTTATCAGGACTAGCGAACAACCGCCCGGATTAGTTCAGGTAATTCGCTCAAAACGGAATACAGCCTGCTAGACTTAAGGGTGTGATGGGTTCAAACCTTTCCATTCTTAAGCCATTCCTGAACCGGAGTAACAGGTGTCCCAATCCGTACCTCTACTAATTGCCGCGCTTGGTAACGTATTACTGGGCAAAGAAGAACAGGTCAAATTAGCCTTGGCTTGTTTATTAGCAAAAGGACATTTACTGGTCGAAGATTTGCCCGGCATGGGTAAAACCACCTTGTCGTACGCATTGGCCCGAGTGATGGGATTGCAATACCAACGGGTGCAATTTACCAGTGATCTGCTGCCAGCAGATATTATCGGTACTTCAATCTTTAACCAATCCACTGCTGATTTTGAATTTCGTCCAGGTCCCGTCTTTAGTGAGGTGCTGCTGGCGGATGAAATTAATCGTGCCACGCCGAAAACTCAGGGCGCACTGCTGGAATCCATGGAGGAAAGACAGGTCACAATAGATGGCCATACCTATCCGCTACCCAGCCCGTTTTTCGTGATCGCCACCCAAAACCCTGCTACTCAGGCAGGTACGTTCCCATTACCCGAATCGCAGCTCGATCGCTTTTTAATGTGTATCAGTCTTGGTTATCCTGATCCCGAAGTAGAGCGCAAACTGTTAAAGGGTTATAACCCTCGCCAGGACATGGCCACACTCAAACCGGCGATCACCAAAGAAGAACTGGTGCATCTACAGCAGCAATGCCAGAAAGTATTTGTTTCGGATGCACTGCTGGATTACGTACAGCGCATACTGGCGTATTCTCGTGAGTCCAATCACTTCAATTTCGGATTGTCGCCCCGCGCCGGTATGGCGATTATTCAGAGTGCCAAGTCCTATGCTTTTGTCTGTGGTCGCGAGCACGTTATCCCTGAAGATGTGCAAGCTGTTCTGCCTTCGGTAGCGGAACACCGACTGGCCGGTTCACAGGACATTACCGGACATGAAGGCATACGATTAGTGGACGAACTGCTGAAGCATGTCGACGTTCTCGCTATACCGTAAGCTTAACAATAATCCGGTGACCCGTTATGTCCGGGGGCGTTGGATTGCCTGGCTGAAGCGCAGACTTCCGCCACAAAGACAGGTGGTGCTGGATCAACGACGGATATTTATTTTTCCTACCTGGATGGGGTTGGCTTATATCGCGACAGCCTTATTACTTTTTCTTGCCGGGGTGAACTACGACAATAACCTGCTGCTTAATTTTAGTTTTTTTATGGGCAGTTTGTTTGTTGTGACGATTTTACAAACCTTTGCAAATCTATCGGCGCTGACGGTAACCGCCGGTAATACGGAGCCTGCTTTTGCCGGTAGTGAGGCTCAATTTAATATCCGCTTTTCCAAGTCAAAACAGAAAGAACATCACTCTATTCAGTGCTTGTGGGAAGGGTACGAATGTGCCCCGCAGAATCTGTTAACCGACACGGCTTGTTCAGTGGAGATGCTGTTAGCGACCAAAGTGCGTGGCCAATATCAACCGGGAAGAATGCGCATTCAATCCGTATACCCGTTGGGTTTATGCCGCGCCTGGACCTGGGTTGACCTTAATATGAGTTGCATTGTCTATCCCAAACCGGTGGCTTGCGAAGTGTCTGCGCAATCGGCGGCGCGACATGCAGATGGTGCAGCACGCTCGTCTGACGGGAATGAAGACTTTGACGGCTTACGGGCTTACCGTCACTCGGACTCACTGAAAATCGTTGATTGGAAATCATTTGCCCGCCGCGGAACTATGCTTAGCAAAGAGTTTCACGGTTATCAGTCCCAATCCATCTGGGTGGACTGGGATCAGATGTCAGCTGTGAATGTTGAGCTAAAATTGTCTCGTATGTGTTTTTTAGTTATGGAGTATGGAAAAACCAATCTGGAATACGGATTAATATTACCCGGGACACATATTGCACCCGATCGTGGCAAAGCTCATCAAGCTGCCTGTCTTGAAGCATTGGCGAGGTATTAACGGATGGGCGGGCAGGTAAAGCATCAACCGGTTTTTCCTATGCCGCGAACGGCTTTTGTGCTTCTGGTGCTCTGTGTCGCACTTGCCATAATGCCGCATGTTTCGCGGCTTCCTATCGGATTGCTACCGGTGTTTTTGGGTGTTCTGATATGGCGTATTCAAATCTTTCGCCAGCGCTTGCGGTTCCCGCATCGTTTGCTGAGGTTAGGCTTGGTTATGCTGGCTTTTTTCGGAGTCGTTTTTCATCACGGCACCATCTTCGGTCCGGATGCCGGGGTGAGTTTGCTGATTACCGCTTATGTATTTAAATTGCTGGAAATGTACACCAAGCGGGATGCTTTTCTGATTATTATCCTTTCCTATTTTGTCCTGGCGACGGAGTTTTTGTTCAGCTTTTCTATCTTTAGTAGTGCTTATGTATTGGTAGTGTTAATTTTTATCACAGCCGCACTGATAGCACTCAACCAAACTGATGCCACCATTGTAGTTTGGCGACCGTTGAAAAAAGCGTTGATTCTGTTTCTTCAGGCCATTCCGTTACTTGTCGCGCTTTCTTTACTGTTTCCGCGAATAGGTCCTGTCTGGCAGCTTAACCTGAGTAAAGGGACAAGCACCGTGGGGTTAAGCGATCGGGTGAGCCCTGGCGACATCGCGGAGTTATCAAGATCCGATAAATTGGCATTTAGGGTGGAGTTTGAAGGTCAGGTGCCGGATCATTCTCAACGCTATTGGCGAGCCGTTGTATTCGATCGTTTTGATGGCAGAACCTGGTACGCGATGGACTTAAAATCGCAGTCGCCCTTATATAAATCGGCTATGGATAAAGGCAGCCGATCAATCAAGTACAGGGTATTACTCAATGCCACCGGTCAAAACTGGTTGATTACCATGCCCTGGGCCGAGATTGATAAGTTAAAGCATTTCCCAACGGATTCGTTGATGCAATTTTATCAGGAACCGATCAATACAAACCTCAGCTACGAGGTCATTAGCTATCCTGACTATCAATACAAAGCAGATAAGATCGGACAATCCGAATATCAAACTTTAACAAGTTTGCCGGGTGCAACCGACCCGCAAAGCCGTCGTTATGCAGACAGGTTATTTGAGCAAGCCGGTTACGATCCGGAACGATACAGCGATAAACTGCTTAATGTGATTTTTACCGGCAACTTTGTCTACACGTTACGGCCGCCCAGATTGGGGATTAATTCCATTGATGATTTCCTATTCAATACCCAAAAGGGTTTCTGTGCCCATTATGCCGGAGCCTATGTTTTTTTGATGCGGGCAGTCGGTATTCCAGCCCGCATGGTTGGCGGTTACCAGGGCGGCACGTTACATCCAATCGGTGGTTATCTGCTGGTCCACCAATATGATGCGCACGCCTGGGCTGAATACTGGGTTCAGGGGAAAGGCTGGGTTCGGGTTGACCCGACCGCAGCGGTGGCCCCCAGCCGCATTGAATTTGGTCCGCTTAACGACAGCTCCGATCGTAGTTTCCTGGATGATTCACCGCTTTCGCCGGATAAGTTACGCAACATTGCCCTTATTGCCCGAATGCGATTGTTCGCTGACTACGTTGATTACCTTTGGGTTAAGAATGTTGTCTCCTATAACAAGGAAAGTCAGTCCGATTTGTTCGCGAAATTACTGGGCAAGGTTACCCCCCAGCGTATAGCACTGTTGATGGGCGGAGTAGGGGCTGCTGTCCTTCTACTGATGGCGGGAATCGTGCTGATAGACCGGCGTAACTTACACCGGCTGGAACGCAGTGACAGGCTCGTGCTGAAGCTGATCAAAAAACTGGATAAATCAGGGATTGTGAAGGAGCCGGGGGAAGGCCTTGCCAGCTTTCTGAGGCGGGTGAAAACCCGTTTTCCCGAGCAGTCCGGTAACCTTGAAGAAATCAATCAGATAGTCGAGTCAATTAAGTACTCAAATAGCAAAAACCTTACAAATTTAACACTTTCCGGCAATACCCCGGATGATACACTACGGGAACTTGAAAAAGCTTTGTCCAGTGCGATAGAGCGATTTAAGCCATAATAAATAATAATGGATAATTTTATTCTATGGGGCGTTTTCAAAAACCCATTTTGCTGTCGGTAATCCTCGCAATCGGACTCTATTTAGGCGCAATGTTTTTAGGCGATTTTCGCGAGACTCAAGCTGCAATAAAACAGGTGGGGTTTTCCGGTTGGTCTATAATTCTGGGGCTTTCCCTGGTTAATTATGTGCTCCGATTCTGGCGTTGGGAATGGTATTTGTTCAAATTGAGTCAGGTTCATATCCCGAAATTCCGTCATCTTCTTTACTATTTTTGCGGCTTCGCGCTGTCCACAACCCCTGGAAAAGCCGGTGAAACCATCCGTTCGCTTTACCTTAAACCCCACGGCATCGGCTACTCCAAAACGATCAGCACGTTTTTCGTAGAACGTTTTCAGGATCTACTGACCATTGTATTAATGTCCGGAGCAGCAGCGATATTATTCGATGGCTACCGGGTTGTAATCATAATCACCGGAATATTGGCCTTATGTTGCCTGCCTTTGTTACATAACCGCAAGGTCATTAAAGTCATCCTTAATTTTGCCGATAGAAGCCCGGAAAAAGTGTCCGCATTGCTAAAGCAACTGGTTGAATTGTTGAACTCGTCAGCCGTTTTGTTAAAGAATCGCGAGCTTCTCGGCGGCATACTATTAGGTCTGGTTGCCTGGTTAGCTGAGGCCGTCGGATTTTGGTATTTATTACTGCTGTTGGGGCAGGATGTGAATCTGCTGGCTGCGGTCAGCATATACGGTGTAGCGGTTTTAATTGGCGCGATTTCTTTCTTACCCGGGGGGTTAGGTTCGACAGAAGCCGTCATGGGCCTATTGCTTATTTCTATCGGTGTGCCACAACCTGTTGCTATTGCCGCCACCTTGATCTGCCGAATTGCGACCTTATGGTTTGCGGTGTTTATTGGTTTGATTACGGCCGGCTCGTTGGCAGTCTTAGGAGTGACCCCGATTGCCAATAGTGAATTTTCAGAGAAAGGAGGCAAGTGATGTCCACAGGGGCATACCCACTCGTTGTCGACCTTGACGGAACACTCATTAGAAGTGATCTTTTGATCGAGTCGTTCCTGATGCTTATCAAAGACAACCCGTTTAACCTGATACTGGTTTTATGCTGGTTAGTAAAAGGCAAAGCTCACCTGAAAGCTGAAATTGCCAAGCGTGTCGATATTCCAGTTGACCTTCTGCCCTATAACCAGGACGTTTTGGATTATCTGGCTCAGGAAAAAGCAAAGGGGCGAGAGATCGTTCTCGCTACTGCTTCAAATGAGCGCTACGCCAAGGCCATCAGTGATCACTTAACCATATTCGACTCTGTGTTCGCGAGTAACGATCATCTGAATTTGTCAGGCAGGAACAAGCGGTCAGCGCTAACAAAGCGTTACGGTGAACGACAATATTCCTATGTTGGAAATGAGCAGATCGACCTGGAAGTCTGGCAGCACACCCACTCAGCGGTGGTAGTAGGGGATTCAAAGCTGACGTTGGCAGCGGAAATGCTTTGTACTATAGAAAAACACATACCGCTTGAAAAACCCGGCATCCGAACCTTTGTAAAAGCGCTAAGGGTGCACCAATGGGTTAAAAACGGGCTGATCCTGGTGCCGCTTCTCACTTCCCATAATATTGAAAGCATTCCTCTTATATTTGCAGGTATCGTCGCTTTTATCGCATTCTCTCTTTGCGCATCAAGTGTATATTTGCTTAACGATATGCTGGATTTGTTTGACGATCGTCAGCACGCCACAAAAAAAGAACGTCCATTTGCCAAAGGCACACTCCCGCTGCTCACCGGTTTGATCGCTTCGCCCGCGTTATTGTTGATTGCCATTGTGCTGTGCGTCTTTCTTCCCATCGAGTTTTTGGCCGTATTGGCTGTTTATTACTTGCTCACCCTGGCCTATAGTTTCAAGTTAAAACGTTTGGTCATGGTGGATGTGATTACGTTGGCATCCCTTTACACCATTCGTATTCTTGCTGGTGCTGCCGCTGTAGGTGTTACTCTTTCATTCTGGTTATTGTCTTTTTCCATGTTTTTGTTCCTCAGCTTGGCCATCGTCAAGCGATATACCGAATTACTTAAATTACGATCAAAAAAGGCGACAAAAACACTTGGGCGGGGTTATCAGGTGCAGGATGCAGAGCTGTTGGCGCCCTTGGGTGGTGCCAGTGGCTATATCTCCGTTCTGGTATTGGCGTTGTATATCAATAGCCCGGATGTGAAATCACTCTATTCACAGCCGGAGCTCATGTGGCCTGCGTGCTTGGTGATGCTCTATTGGGTGAGCCGCATATGGATTATTGCGCATCGTGGAAATATGAACGACGATCCGATTGTTTTCGCGCTTAAAGATATGGCCAGTATTATCTGTGTTCTATTGATTATGGCCTTTATGATTATCGCGGTGTAAGTAATGACAAGACCCTACATCTCCTGGGGACGATACCCCTACAAGACTCAAGAAGGCGTTGACCTCCATTGGCTGGATCAGCCATTACCTGTGTCCTCGAACTTTCTTCCGCAGGGCAATGCCCGTTCTTACGGTGATAGCTGCATGAATGACGGTGGTCAGGTTTTGTCGACCCGGTTCCTACGCCGATTTATCCGTTTCGACCCGGAAAGCGGTATATTGCGTTGTGAAGCGGGTGTGCAATTAGCGGATATTTTGAGTGTTGTCGAACCGCAAGGTTGGTTTTTACCGGTAACGCCAGGCACCAAGTTTGTTACGGTCGGTGGTGCAATTGCAAACGATGTTCATGGCAAAAACCACCATAGTGCCGGCACTTTTGGTCGTCATGTGCTGAAATTTGAATTGGTCCGCTCCGATGGCAGTAAGCGAGTTTGTTCACCCACCAAGAATAGTGACTGGTTCCGCGCAACTGTGGGTGGATTAGGGTTAACCGGATTTATTTCCTGGGCCGAAATCCAGCTGAAGAAAGTCCCTAATTCAGCAATCAATCTTGAAAACATCAAATACGAAAGTCTGACCGAGTTTTTTCAAATTTCCGAAGATTCTGAAAGCACCCATGAATACACTGTCGCCTGGGTTGACTGTCAGGCCACTGGGGCCAAACTTGGTCGTGGGCACTTTAGCCGCGGGAATCATGCAAAAGCGACCCAACCTACACCCGAAATGTCAGGTCGCAAGCTCGGAATACCGATCGATCCGCCGGTTTCCCTGATTAATTCATGGTCGTTGCGTGCATTTAATTGGCTTTATTACCATAGGCAAGGCAGCAAACGTAACTTTACTACGGTCAACTACGATCCTTTTTTCTATCCGCTGGATAATATAGGTGACTGGAACAGGATCTATGGCCCTAAAGGCTTTTTACAATATCAGTGTGTCGTGCCGATGGAGCATAGCGAAAGTGCGATCAAGGAATTATTGGAACGTATAGTAAAAGCCCAATGCGGTTCATTTCTCGCCGTGCTTAAGGTGTTTGGCGATATTGAATCACCGGCCCTTATGTCATTTCCCCGCCCCGGAACTACCCTGGCGCTGGATTTTCCTTATCAGGGAAATAAAACCATGCATTTATTCGACCAGCTGGATAACGTAGTGAAACAGGCAGGCGGCGCGCTCTATCCGGCGAAGGATGCCCATATGAAAGCGGAACACTTTAAAGCCTATTACCCTGATTTCGATCAATTCGTGTCGTTTAAAGATCCGAATATCAGCTCCAGTTTTTGGCGCAGAACCATGGAACCGAATTTATGAAAAATTGGATAATCGTTGGTGCAACGTCTGCCATTGCAGAAGCAGTGGGCCGTATCTGGGCCGCAAAAGGCTATAAGCTTTTTCTGGTAGGGCGTGACGAAACCAAGCTTAATTCCATCAAGGCTGATCTGAACATCCGTGGCGCAGACAGTGTTAACGCTCACCTGATGGATGTGAATGACTTCGATCGGCACAGCCACTGCCTGGACTCTGCTAAGGCGGCAATGGGGCGGATAGACGGCATTTTAATAGCGCACGGAACCCTGCCGGATCAAAAAGCCTGTGAAGCTTCTTTCCCGCTGGCGTTAAAAGAAATAGAGACCAATGCCCTGAGCGTCATTTCTTTGTGCACTCTGGCTGCCAATATGTTTGAAGAGCAGAGGCGGGGTGAAATCGCTGTAATTTCTTCTGTTGCCGGTGATCGCGGCCGTCAATCCAACTATGTATACGGCGCGGCCAAAGGCATGGTGAGTACATTTCTTCAAGGACTGCGAAATCGCCTGGCCAAATCAGGTGTGCACGTGACGACGATCAAGCCCGGCTTTGTGGATACGCCGATGACCTCGGCTATCGAAAAAGGGGGCCCCCTATGGGCGTCCGCGGAGCAGGTTGCTGAAGGCATTAATAAAGCCATCGAAAAACAATCGAATGTTGTTTATTTACCCTTTTTCTGGTGGGGCATCATGGCCATCATAAAAAGCATTCCTGAATTTCTGTTCAAAAAGTTGAGTCTATGATGAAAAATTATCTTATCGGAGCGCTATTACCGGTCGTCATTATGAGCGGTTGTAAGTCTTCAAATTCCAATGACAGTTTGCGTGATCCGGTTTCCGACACTGGCATCTCTGCCGCAATTCAGGCGAATTTGCCACTGGGCGCGATGCAATCACAGGTTGCTGCGTCGGTCTATAAAGACGGTGTGAAGCAGCCGTTAGTGGGTGGCGATATTTTTAAAGCCTATTCTGAATCCACATCCACGATCTTACGTTCAATTGAAAATCTGAGCGGGGATTACGTTTCAGAATTGAATACCCTTAATCCTGGTTTCGGTGTCAATTTTGAAGTGGAGTTCGATCCTCAGGCGGCCCGCGAAGATCGCTGGTATCCTGCCGACACGCTGGTGGTGGATCCGGGTCCCAGTGATCTAATAGGGTACTCGGCTCATGTGGATTTTCCTGCGGAGTTGCGGTTGGCCAGCCCCCAGGCTGGTGAAGTCTATCTTGACCGCTCTGATCAAATAATGCTGAGCTGGAATGCCAGTGCTGATACAGAACAGATCAGGATCACCAGTATTCAGCAGTGCGATTATCCGGGGGGAGCATTAGAATGGGCGCGTAGCTTTACCTATCCTACAGATACGGGTACTCAGAGTATTCCAGTTGGTGATCTGGTACCTTCCACCGGCTTGCTGAACTCGGTTGCGACTATTGTCGGGCAGCTTAGTGTTATATTGTCCTCTCTCGCAATAGAAGCAATTACTTACGGTTTGGTTGACGCCAAACCTATTAATATTTCAGATTACCAAGTCCAAACCTGTACTATCACCTTAACTGTTTTTCGTGAGGTTGCAGGTCAATTGGGTGCAGGCGTAACGGGCGGATACGCCATTGCCAGCACCAGTGATTCCGTAAGTGTGGTATTTCAACCATGAGATATATTCTATTAGTATTAAGTATATTGTTAGTTCCAGGAACGGCTCTGGCGGCAGAAGCTGAGCAATCTGTGTCACTGAAACTGGTATTGGATTCAGTGGATGTGGATGGCGCTGATTTTGACGGTTCATACACATTGGCCGGTACCTATAGCTATAGCCTTGCGCCGGGTTGGTCCGTACAAGCCACCATCAGCGGCATCAACAAATCGGAGTCCGAATGGCAATACGACAACACCGGCTCCTACAGGATCACAATCAATAGCCTGGATCTAATGGCCGGCGCCCGTTATGATTTTTTTCAATCTGATAAGTGGGGCTTCTTTGCCCGCGGGGGATTGTTATATTATCGGATGGACCTGGATCTTGATGAAGAATTTTACGGTATTAAAGCGGGCGGCAGTGCTGCAGCCGACGATAACGGGTTTGGCTTCTATCTCGGTGGTGGTTCAACTATGCAGGTCAGATCCGATATAAAGTTGGTGGCTGAACTGCAATTTGCCAGCCGGCGTGATGTGTTGGGGGACAGTAGCCAACCTTTCGACGTAAATACCTTGGGAATCTTATTGGGTGGAGAGTATTCTTTTTGATGTGAAGTGATGGCTTGGACTGGTTAGAATTGGTTTGGGTCTACCTATAATGGATACGAAAAAAAGCCGATTACCTGATATCAGGATAATCGGCTTTTTTGTACCGGCCCCAATCGGGCCGGGGAGTCTCCTACTGCTCAGCTGTCTTGGGCAACAGGAATTTTGACAGTGTTGGCCAGGTCTTGGTATTCGGCCATTTTGTCAAAGTTCATGTAACGGTAGATTTCAGCTGACATGCTGTCTATGTCTTTTGCGTAGCTCATATACTCCGTGGTAGTCGGCAATTTTCCTAACACCGATGCAACGGACGCCAATTCAGCAGAGGCCAGATAAACATTGGCACCCTGACCCAAACGGTTAGGGAAGTTACGAGTAGAGGTTGATACCACGGTAGTGTTTGGTGCGACACGTGCCTGGTTGCCCATGCACAGCGAACACCCGGGCATCTCTGTTCGCGCCCCAGCACGACCATAAATGTTGTAGTAACCTTCTTCCATTAACTGGTGGGCATCCATTTTGGTTGGCGGAGCCAGCCATAAACGTGTGCTGAGTGAACCACCTGGAATCTGGTCGAGTAGTTTACCGGCGGCACGGAAATGTCCGATGTTCGTCATACAGGAACCGATAAAGACTTCATCGATTTTGTCCCCTGCAACATCCGACAACGTTTTGGCGTCGTCCGGATCGTTAGGGCAGCACAGGATTGGTTCAACGATTTCATCCATATTGATTTCGATCACGGTACTGTATTCCGCATCGTCATCTGCACGCATCAATGATGGGTTCGCTAACCATTCGTTCATGCCATTAATTCGACGCTCAAGTGTACGAGCATCGCCGTAACCGTTGGCAATCATCCATTTCAATAATGTGATATTGGATCGCAGGTATTCTGCGACGGAATCTTCCGACATGGTAATCGTACAACCGGCAGCAGAGCGTTCCGCAGAAGCATCAGACAATTCAAATGCCTGCTCTACAGTGAGGTCTTCAAGGCCTTCGATCTCCAGCACTCGACCGGAAAAGATATTCTTTTTGCCTTTTTTCTCGACGGTCAGTAAACCCTCTTTGATCGCGTAAAGCGGAATAGCGTGAACCAGGTCGCGCAGAGTGATACCGGGTTGACGCTTGCCAGTGAAACGAACCAGTACAGATTCTGGCATATCCAGCGGCATAACGCCGGTGGCCGCGGCGAACGCTACCAGACCGGAACCGGCAGGAAAGGAAATGCCGATGGGAAAGCGGGTATGGGAGTCGCCGCCGGTGCCGACCGTGTCAGGCAGCAGCATGCGGTTCAGCCAGCTGTGGATAATGCCGTCACCCGGACGCAATGAAACACCGCCTCGGTTCATGATAAAGTCAGGCAGGGTATGTTGTGTCTCAACATCAACCGGTTTTGGATAAGCTGCAGTATGACAGAATGATTGGATAACCAAGTCAGCAGAGAAGCCAAGACAAGCCAGATCTTTCAACTCATCGCGAGTCATCGGGCCGGTGGTGTCCTGAGAGCCAACCGTCGTCATGCGAGGCTCGCAATATTGACCGGGACGAATGCCGTCAACGCCGCAGGCTTTACCAACCATTTTCTGTGCCAGGGTATAACCTTTACCGGAATCAACCACATCCACTGGCGAACGGAACATATCGGTCGCCGGCAGGCCAAGTGCTTCACGGGCTTTACTGGTGAGACCGCGGCCGATGATCATATTGATTCGACCACCAACCCGTACTTCATCAAGCAGGACTTCTGACTTCAGCTCGAACTCCGAAATGATTTCATCTGTGCCGTGTTTGGTAATTTTCCCCGCGTAAGGGTAAATATCAACAACATCGCCCATATTCAAATTCGAGGCATCCGCTTCGAAGGGCAGTGCGCCTGCATCTTCCATGGTATTAAAGAAAATAGGTGCGATTTTGCTACCGATACAAATTCCGCCCTGGCGTTTGTTCGGTACATAAGGAATGTCGTCGCCGGTGAACCACAATACCGAGTTGGTTGCCGATTTGCGTGATGAGCCGGTTCCTACCACATCGCCAACATAAGCAACGGTGTGCCCCTTTGCTTTAAGCGCTTCAATTTGCTTAATCGGGCCTATTTCGCCTGGTTGATTGGGGTTGATACCATCACGTTCGTTTTTGAGCATCGCATTAGCGTGCAGCGGGATATCAGGGCGGGACCACGCGTCTTGTGCGGGAGACAGGTCGTCTGTATTGGTTTCACCGGTAACTTTGAATACAGTAATGGTGATCTTTTCTGGCAGTTTCGGCCGGCTGGTAAACCACTCACCGTCTGCCCAGGATTGAAGAATCTTTTTCGCATTGGCGCTGGATTTGGATTTTTCTACCACATCGTAAAAAGCATCAAATACCAATAACGTTTTCGATAACGCGCTGGTTGCGACATCACCCACTTCGGGGTCGTCAATCAGGTCGACCAGGGGTTGTACGTTATAGCCGCCCAGCATGGTGCCCAGTAACTTTGTCGCCTTTTTCTTGTCCACGAGCGGACTGGTTGCTTCGCCCTTGGCGATTGCAGCCAAAAAGCCTGCCTTCACATAAGCAGCCTGATCCACTCCGGCGGGCACCCGATAGGTCAGTAGCTCAACTAGAAAATCTTCTTCACCGGCGGGAGGGCTTTTCAACAGTTCTACCAATTCGGCAGTTTGTTGCTCATCCAGTGGCTTAGGGGGGATGCCTTGCGCGGCGCGTTCTTCAACATGTTTACGATAAACTTCGAGCACGGTATGACCTCTCTACAGTGTGGCTTCGATTGCGATGAACTGAATAAATCAGCTTCAGTGAACTGGCGGCAAATGCGAACGCAGCCAGCTTGCGATACCGAAAATTAAGCGCGCGAATTATACCAGAGTCTAAAGCAGTTTACAGTAACCTACATGAGCTGAATCTATTCAATTATCTTGCCAATTCTGTATGACTTGGTGGTCATGGCAAGATCAGGAGTACGGGTTGGGCTGATTGTCAGGGCGACGTTTGAAACGTTTGTACTCCCACTGGTATTGGGTCGGGTCTCGTCGGATAATGCGCTCCACGCAGCGATTCATGGCGGCTGCTGAGACTTCAAGATCCTTACTGTACATGTCATCGTCCACCGCTTCAAAGAAAATATGGAAACCTTTCCCATCGGCGTTTCTTTGGCACCCATATCCCATAGCAACGGCGTTCGTTTCGTTGGTCAGTTTGCTAACCAGCTTAGGAGTTAGAGCGGGAATCCCAAAAAAGGGCACCCAAACGCCACTTTGCAGGGCAGGCTCCTGATCGGGCAGTACACCGGTAATCTTGCCGGCTTTCATCGCGCTGAATAAGGCGACAACGCCCCTGCGGTCAGCTGCAACCATTTCCGACAGCTGAGAGCGGGATTTATAGATAAGATCGTCCAGTGCAGGCAGATCAACCGGTTTGTACATAGCAAGCAAGGAATATTTGTGCGCCATGAAGTGATTGGCAATTTCCCAGTTTCCGAAGTGAGGGACAATGAGTACAACCCCTCTTTTTTGCTCCAGTGCTTGTTTCAGAAGATGCTCATTATCGACGTGCGTAATGTATTTCAGATTTTTTTCGGCTGGTTGAACCCAGGCGGGTGCAACCTCGAAGATGGTGGCGATGGTTTCAAGAATGGATTCTTTCGCCAACTCATACTGCTCTTCCGCGGAAAGCTCCGGTAAGCATAATTCAATATTACGCAGAGTCACCTTCTTTGACGTGCCCGCCGTCAGCCATACAAGGTGGCCCAGAGCCCGCCCCAATTTGCCCGCCAAAAGAATGGGGAGCAGGCCAAGCAGTTTTAAAAACGCAACTACCAGATTACCCTGGAGATCGAATGACTGTTTCTGAGGTTTATTTTTTGAATCCACTGGAGATCGCTTTCTTCTTTTAGCTATAAAAGTGGTTAGGATAGGATAAAAATCGATTTCACACTACGGGCACCGTATAATCGGCCCGTTTTATTGCCAACATGATTTGAACTAATGAGCCTTGATACCGAAATTCTGGTCGAAGTAAACGCTTTTCTCGGCTGTGCCACGCCTACTGAATGGCTTGATGTAGCCATGGTCAATTTGCCAACCTTGTTGGTCGATCATGCCCATTGTGAGAAGAAAGCAGCCTCCACTGCTTTGAATTTATTGTTCCGTTATGTGGATCGCAAAGCGTTACTGACCAAATTAACCCAGTTAGCAAGAGAGGAGTTGCTCCACTTTGAGCAGGTTCTCGAGTTAATGGAACGACATGGTGTTCAGTACGATCATCTGACCCCTTCACGTTACGCGATGGGAATGCGGCAGCACATACGTACCACTGAACCGGGTAGGTTGGTGGATACATTGATTGTTGGCGCTTTCATCGAGGCAAGATCCTGTGAACGATTTGAATCGATAGCACCTCGTTTGATGCAAACGGAAAAATACAGGGATGTCGGTAAGTATTATCGATTTCTGCTCAAATCCGAGAGCCGGCATTATCAGGATTATCTGGCGCTGGCCCGGGAGTACGCCCCTGAATGCATTGATGATCGAGTTGGATTCTTCCGAGATCTGGAAGCGGGATTGATTTTGTCACCTGATTCGGAGCTTCGCTTTCATAGCGGTATCCCGCAGTAACCGGAACATCATTCCGGAAAAGCAAATCTTTCCAGCTTAAGCGTTTTGTTGTCCGCCAGGATATACCAACCTTCTTTGTGCCAATCCCCCAGCACCATTCTGGTTTTATCGCCACACGCCGTTTTTACTGCGTGAATGGCAGGCCGATGGGTGTGGCCGTGTATCAAAACATCCGCTCCAGATCGTTCAAAGCAGGTGACAACCTCCGAGTGAGTGACGTCCATAATGAGTTCATCTTTTTGAGCTGTATCGGCTTTACTTTGGTCGCGGGCTTGCTGCCCAAATGCAATCCGTTGCTCGATGGATTTGGCAACAAACTGCTGCTGCCAATCAGGGTTACGTACCATGCTGCGGAAGTTTAGATAGTCGATATCACCGGTACAGAGGGTGTCACCGTGCATCAGTAGGCATTGTCGCGCAGCCAGTTCGACCTGGTAGGGCTCGTTAATAAGCGTTGCCCCGCAACGGGCAGCGTACTGTTTGCCAAGGAGGAAGTCCCGATTGCCGTGCATGATGAAGATGCGCGTGCCTGCGTCGGCGAACGCGGCCAACCGATTTGCAACCTCGGGAGCCGGTTCCGGAAGATAATCGTCCCCGAGCCACAGTTCAAAAAAATCGCCCAGAATAAACAACTGATCGACTTTACTCTCGAATTGATCGAGCAAATAGAATAACGCCCGGGTAATATCCGGGCGCTGTTCTTGCATGTGAAGGTCTGAAATCAGCAGGCTTCGCATATAAAGTATGTCTCTTGACGATCCGTTACTTCACAACAACTTCGGCTGTTTCGATAATGACGGGATCAAGAGGTACATCCTGATGAAAGCCCTTGTTACCGGTTTTTACCGCTTTAATTTTATCGACAACATCTTGGCCGTCTACTACTTTGCCGAAAACGGTATAACCCCAGCCCTGCGTGGTTTCAGCACTGAAGTTAAGGAAATCGTTATCCTTCACATTAATGAAAAATTGGGCCGTTGCTGAATGCGGATCCTGGGTCCGGGCCATGGCTACGGTGCCGGCGTCATTTTTCAAGCCGTTGTTAGCCTCGTTTTTGATCGGTTTGCCAGTGGGTTTTTGTTCCATCTCCTGATCGAATCCGCCGCCTTGAATCATGAAATTACCGATAACACGATGGAAGATGGTGCCATTGTAATGGCCTTCATTTACATAGGTTACAAAGTTTTCAACGGTGGTGGGCGCTTTTGCTTTATCTAGCTCCAGTTTGATGTCGCCCATGCTGGTGTGCAGAATTACTAATATTGCTTCCATGTTATATGTCCTGTTTCGGTTTTGGATGTTCGGGGTTTTTATTGATCCGGGTTATCAGTGGTGAAGTTCTTGTGCAGCGATTAATGTGTTTTCGAGCAGGGTCGCGACTGTCAGGGGGCCAACACCACCTGGCACCGGCGTGATCCAAGCGGCTCGCTCAACCGCGTCATCGAAGCCGATATCACCACTTAATTTTCCATCGTCACCACGATTAATTCCCACATCAATGACAATAGAGCCGGGTTTAACCCATTCGCCGGGAATAAACTTGGGTTTGCCGACAGCAACGACCAGCAGATCAGCACGGCGTACATGGTCTTCCAGATTCCGGGTAAAGCGATGGCAGGTAGTGACAGTGCAGCCAGCCAGCAGTAACTCCAGCGACATGGGCCGCCCAACGATGTTGGATGCGCCTACGACGACTGCTTCCAGCCCTTTGGGATCAACGCCGGTGGATTGTAAGAGAGTTAAGATGCCTTTTGGGGTGCAGGGGCGTAGCATGGGCATGCGTTGAACCAGGCGGCCCATGTTATAGGGGTGGAAACCATCCACATCTTTGTCTGGCCGGATGGTATTGATGACTTCTTTATCATCCAGGTGGGCAGGCAGAGGAAGCTGTACCAGTATCCCGTCAATTTCATCATCATTATTAAGCTTGTCAACCAATGCGATGAGTTCAGCCTGACTGGTGATGGCGGGGAGGTCAAAGGATTTGGAAATAAAACCGACCTCTTCGCAGGATTGCCTTTTTTTGTTTACATAGAGCTTGGATGCGGGGTCACCGCCGACCAGGATAACGGCCAGTCCCGGTGCTCGTTTTCCATCTTTCAGGCGCTGGTCTACGGCTTTTTTAATGTCTGATTTCAAATTGGCTGCGATCGAGATGCCATCGATTAGTTTTGCTGTCATATATTATTAAGTGCAGAATGGCCGGAAATTTATGGGCCGACATTGTCTCATCGTAACCTGATGGCGTAAAGAGAAGAGGGCAAGGGATTGATCTCGTTGAATATTATGAAAGTATTTGACGGCAGCGAATGGTATGTATATCATTCCGCCCACTTTACCGACCTGGTAAATTAATCGGGGCATAGCGCAGTCTGGTAGCGCGCCTGCTTTGGGAGCAGGATGTCGGGAGTTCGAATCTCTCTGCCCCGACCATTTTAGTAATAGGAACAATTGATTAGCAGCTAACTTGAGTACAGCGCCCGTAGCTCAACCGGATAGAGCACCGGCCTTCTAAGCCGGGGGTTGCAGGTTCGAGTCCTGCCGGGCGCGCCAGCCACTTCAATTGTTCGATGATTTTTAAAATTGTTCAAGTAACGCTAAGTAGTTGTTCAAAAAAAGTTAAATGGTGGGCGTAGCTCAGTTGGTAGAGCCCCGGATTGTGATTCCGGTGGTCGTGGGTTCAAGCCCCATCGTCCACCCCATTTTCTGCAATCATTGCGGAGCGTCGCGCAGAAAGCGAGCCCATAATGGACAAAAGTAGGGAATATAAGCTGGAAAGCGTGCGACGGTGTCGCTGTTGAATTCGAGACCGGTAATGTCCCCTGGATATTGCCGGTTTCTGCTTTGAGGCCACCACGTTTTTTAAAGAATAAATAACCGAATGGTGAGGTTAATATGCAAGTTTCTGTGGAAACTACCTCTGGATTAGAGCGTCGTGTAACCGTCGGCTTACCTGCCGATACTATTGATTCAGCTGTAAATAAAAAACTCCAGGATGCGGCGCGGACTGTTCGCATCGATGGATTTCGTCAGGGCAAGGTGCCCATGCGTGAAATCCGTCGTCGATTTGGAAAGTCGGTTCGGGAAGAAGTACTGGGTGAGTTGGTAAGTAACTCATTTTATGATGCTGTAACCAAGGAATCACTGAATCCTGCAGGTTATCCTCAGATCGAACGCACGAAAGATCAACCCGGTGAAGACTTTGAATTTGTGGCTACATTTGAAGTGTATCCAGAAATTCAGGTGCAAGGGCTGGATAAAATTTCCGTAGAACGACCTGTGGCGGAAATCAATGACGCCGACATTGACACCATGATCGAGCGGTTACGCGAGCAAAGAGCGGAGTATTCTGACGTTGAGCGGGCCTGTGAAAAGGATGACCGTGTCAATATTAATTTCGCTGGGACTAAAGATGGAGAAGCTTTTCAGGGCGGCACCGCAGAAAATCACGATCTGGTTTTAGGCTCCGGCGCGATGATTCCCGGCTTTGAAGAAGGCATCATTGGCATGAGTAAAGGGGAAGAAAAGACGATCGATGTCACGTTCCCCGAAGATTACCAAGCCGAAGACCTGCAAGGCCAAGCAGTTCAGTTTGTTATCAAAGTGAACTCCGTTCAATCCAAGGCATTGCCTGACGTAAATGAAGAGTTCATCAAAAACTTTACTCAGAAAGACGCTACCCTCGAAGAATTTCGCGTTGAGATCCGTGAAAACATGGAGCGAGAGTTAAAAAATGCGGTAAAAACCCGCGTTAAGAAAGAAGTGATGGCTGGCGTACTGGAAAACAACGAAGTAGACGCTCCAAAATCACTGATTGATCAGGAAATTGATCGTCAGCGCAGGCAAATGGTTCAGCAGTTTGGCGGCGGAAACAATTTTGATTTTAATACGTTACCTGCTGAGCTTTTTGAGGCACAAGCTAATCGTGCAGTTAAATTGGCTTTGGTTCTGGGCGAATTGATCAAGCAGAACGAAATTAAGGCAGATGCTAACCGGGTAAGAAGCACTATCGAGGAAATGGCTCAGCCTTACGAAAACCCGGAAGAAGTCGTGAATTACTACTATGAGAATCAGCAAATGCTCCAACAGATCGAAGCCATGGTTTTGGAAGACCAAGTGGTTGATTCGATTCTTGAGCACGCGACGGTAACAGATGTTGAAATGAGTTACGAAGAAGCGGTTAAGCAGCCTAACCAAGAACAAGAGTAAAAATCGATCAAAAATAAAAAACGCGACCTAGAGTCGCGTTTTTTTTTGCTTATTTCGTGTGATCCTATGATATTTGGCGCTATAGTTAAGAAAAAATTACGCCAAAGCATTGAAAACCTTTACTAAAGGCCTCACTTTTCAATATTGAAATAAAGTGAAACAATACGGCTGTCAAGTATTTTACCTATTTAAGGATAACATCATGTCTCACCGTTTCGACGAGCTTGCAGAGCGCAACCCCATTCTGAATTCCGGTTTGGTTCCGATGGTCATCGAACAGACTGCCAGGGGCGAGCGGTCTTTTGATATCTACTCACGCTTATTGAAAGAGCGCGTCATCTTCATGGTTGGCCAGGTTGAAGACCATATGGCGAATTTACTTGTAGCCCAATTACTGTTTTTGGAATCAGAGAATCCCGATAAAGATATCCATTTTTATATCAACTCTCCTGGTGGTTCTGTGACGGCCGGCATGGCAATTTACGATACCATGCAGTTTATCAAGCCGGATGTATCCACCATGTGTATTGGTCAGGCTTGCTCGATGGGATCACTGCTTTTGACCGCCGGTGCAACCGGCAAGCGCTATTGTCTCCCTAACTCTCGAGTGATGATTCATCAACCCCTGGGTGGCTTTCAGGGTCAAGCGTCGGATATCGAAATTCACGCCCGTGAAATTATTTCCATGAAAAAGCGTCTAAACGAAATTATGGCGAGTCATACCGGTCAGCCTTTGGAAAAAATAGAGCAAGATACCGATCGTGATAATTTCATGAGTGCTTATGATGCAAAAGAATATGGTCTGGTAGATCAGATTTTGGAACAACGATAGCTTTATTTACAATCACTTATGGTGATATATTAAAATCATTCTAAGATAAGTGAGAATCTCAGACTTGCAAAAATGGGGTTTTCACTGCATCTTTCATTTAGAAGAAGATGCGGGTCAGATGAGGTATATAAATGACTGACGAACGAGACGGAAAGGGTGATGATGGCGGGAAGCTGTTGTATTGCTCATTTTGCGGCAAAAGCCAGCATGAAGTGCGCAAACTGATCGCCGGCCCATCTGTTTTTATCTGCGACGAGTGCGTAGACCTGTGCAATGATATTATTCGGGAAGAAGTGCAGGAAGAAAACAACGATAGCGCCAGCGACAAATTACCTACACCCACCGAAATTAAACATATTCTCGACGATTATGTTATCGGTCAGAACCGGGCAAAGAAAGTTTTGTCCGTTGCCGTGTACAATCACTACAAGCGCTTGCGGTCGGGTTCTGCCAAATCAGCGAAAGGAAATAATGCCGAAGTTGAATTGGGTAAAAGCAACATACTGTTAATTGGACCGACAGGCAGTGGTAAAACGTTACTGGCCGAAACTCTGGCCCGTTTGCTGAATGTTCCTTTCACTATTGCCGATGCGACCACGCTCACGGAAGCCGGGTACGTAGGTGAAGATGTAGAGAACATTATCCAGAAGCTATTGCAGAAGTGTGATTACGATGTAGAAAAGGCCCAGATGGGAATTGTCTACATAGACGAAATTGATAAAATTTCCCGTAAATCAGACAACCCGTCAATCACGCGCGACGTGTCGGGTGAAGGTGTACAGCAAGCCTTATTGAAGTTAATTGAAGGCACTGTCGCTTCCGTACCTCCACAGGGCGGTCGTAAACACCCCCAACAAGAATTTTTACAGGTAGACACCTCTAATATCCTGTTTATTTGTGGTGGTGCATTCGCTGGATTGGATAAAGTCATTAGTGATCGATCAGAGAAAAGCGGAATTGGTTTTTCTGCTACGGTCAAGAGCAAAGACGATACTCGCAACGTCGGCGAAACCCTGAAAGATGTTGAGCCCGAGGACTTGGTTCGTTATGGCTTGATTCCAGAATTTGTTGGCCGCTTACCGGTACTTGCAACGCTGGAAGAATTAGACGAAGAAGCGTTAATGCAGATTCTAACAGAGCCAAAGAACTCTCTTACCAAACAATACAGCAAGTTGTTCGAATTGGATGGGGTTGATTTGGATTTCCGCGAAGATGCTTTGATTTCCGTGGCGAAAAAAGCCATGGAACGGAAAACAGGTGCTCGTGGTTTGCGCTCCATTCTCGAATCCGTGTTGCTTGACACCATGTACGATGTCCCGTCATTGGACAACCTGGTAAAAGTGGTTATTGACGGAGCAGTAATCAAAGGGGAATCCGAACCCCTGATGATTTACGAGAATAATGAACAGGCAAAAGCTGTTCCGGACGACTAAGCAGTTAAAAGCGACATAGAAAGGGGCCAGTTTCGGCCCTTTTTTAATCCCTGTAGTCGCGTAAGTGTCACAAAGCCAGTTGAATTCCTCATTCTTGGCCTCATGTACCTAAGCTGAGACTTTCATTCATGCCGTTGTGTTGGATAATCCAGCCGGGCAATTTGATCCAGGTATTCGCATATGCAGGAACCGGAAGACAATAACTCCATTAGCAACAAATACTATCCGTTACTCGCATTGCGCGACGTGGTGGTGTATCCCCATATGGTTATCCCACTGTTCGTGGGGCGTGAAAAATCGATTAAAGCGCTTGAAGAAGCCATGGAAACCGACAAGCAAATTGTCCTTGTTGCTCAGGTCAATGCGTCGGATGATGATCCGGCACCGGGTGATCTTTACCAGGTGGGGACCGTAGCGACCATTTTGCAATTATTGAAGCTCCCTGATGGCACCGTTAAGGTGTTGGTGGAGGGCGCCAACAGGACGTTCACTAAATCAGTCACGTTGAACGATGGTTTTCTCTCCGCTCAAATTCGCGACACCCCCATTTCAAATGTCGACGATCGGGAAGCAGAAGTCCTGGTGCGTTCCCTGTTATCGCAATTCGAACAATACGTAAAGCTAAGTAAGAAGGTCGCAACGGAGATTCTGACCTCAGTCAGTAGCATCGATGATCCGGCCAGGCTGTCTGATACTATAGCTGCCCACTTGGCGCTGAAAATTCAGGATAAACAGCGCATTCTGGAAATTTTCGATTTACGAGAACGAATCGACCATTTGATGGCATTGATGGAAGGTGAGATCGATCTGTTACAGGTCGAAAAACGCATCCGGGGTCGTGTCAAAAAACAAATGGAAAAAAGCCAACGCGAGTATTATCTGAATGAGCAGATGAAGGCTATTCAGAAAGAGCTTGGTGACCTGGAGGAAACAGGTAACGAACTGGAAGAGTTTGAGAAGCGCATCGAATCTTCCGGAATGACTAAAGAAGCAAAAGATAAGGCCAAGGCTGAACTCAATAAGCTGAAAATGATGTCTCCCATGTCGGCTGAAGCGACTGTGGTGCGGTCTTATCTGGATTGGATGGTTAATTTGCCCTGGCGCAAGAAAAGTAAAGTCAGGCATGATCTTAAAAAAGCAAAAGAAATCCTGGACGAAGACCACTACGGGCTTGATGAGGTTAAGGAACGCATTCTCGAGTATCTAGCCGTTCAGGCCAGGGTCAATAAAATCAGAGGGCCCGTGCTGTGTTTAGTCGGGCCACCTGGCGTGGGTAAAACGTCTCTGGGTCAATCTATTGCGAAAGCGACCAATCGAAAATTCGTGCGAATGGCATTAGGCGGTGTGCGCGATGAAGCTGAAATCCGAGGGCATCGACGCACTTATATTGGTTCCATGCCCGGCAAGCTGGTACAGAAAATTTCCAAAGTCGGCGTTAAAAACCCGCTCTTTTTGTTGGACGAAATAGACAAAATGGGTGTGGACATGCGGGGCGATCCTTCTTCTGCATTACTGGAAGTGCTAGATCCGGAGCAAAACAACACTTTTAACGACCACTACCTGGAAGTGGATTACGATCTTTCCGATGTTTTATTTATTTGTACTTCGAACTCCATGAATATTCCGGCACCGCTTTTGGACCGGATGGAAGTAATACGGTTACCCGGTTATACCGAAGATGAAAAGCTGAATATCGCCAAGCAATATCTAGTTCCGAAACAGCGAAAAATGAACGGCCTGAAAGACGACGAAATGAGCATGGATGACGATGCTATTCGAGGTCTCATTCGTTATTACACTCGCGAGTCAGGGGTGCGAGGATTAGAGCGGGAGATCGCCAAGGTTTGCCGTAAGCATGTTAAAGAAAACGTATTGGCAGAGACCCTGGAGCCGGTCACGATCACCGACGAATCCCTTGAGCATTATAGTGGAGTACGCAAATATAACTTTGGTAAGAAAGAAGAGAAAGACCGGATAGGACAGGTAACGGGATTGGCTTGGACTTCTGTTGGCGGTGAGCTACTCACGATTGAAGCGGCATCGGTCCCAGGTAAAGGTCGACAGATCCGTACAGGCTCTCTGGGCGACGTTATGCAGGAATCCATACAGGCAGCCCTGACTGTCGTCAGAAGTCGCTCCAGCGTGCTTGGAATCTCTCCTGAGTTTCATGAGAAAAATGATATCCACATACATGTTCCGGAAGGGGCCACGCCGAAAGATGGTCCCAGTGCCGGGATCGGCATGTGCACGGCACTCGTTTCTGTGCTCACGAACATTCCGGTGCGCGCCGACGTCGCAATGACCGGTGAAATTACACTTCGCGGGCAGGTTTTGCCGATCGGTGGCCTGAAAGAAAAATTACTGGCTGCTCATCGCGGCGGTATAACCACAATCATTATCCCGAAGGAAAATGAACGAGACCTAAAAGAGATTCCTGATAACATCAAAGAAGATCTGGATATCCACTGTGTTAAATGGATTGACGAAGTGCTCGAGTTGGCATTGGTAAGCATGCCTGAACCCATCCCTGATAGTGCAGAAGTCGAAATTGCGAAACGTGACGAAATCGATGACGAAGATGGCGAACGGTTGAGTACACATTAAAAAAATGCGCTACACTGCACGAGCTAACTTGGTGCGTGTAGCGCATTTTCTTGGCAAAAAGGTTATGAGCTGAGTTCAATTAGCAAGTAATTTAAAATAAGAATGTTTCAAATAGCACTTGAAAAAATTTAATTACATGCAGCGCGTGCGCTGTGCTTGACAGGTCTTTTTTGCAGTTGGTATAAAGTTGCTCCGCCGCAAGGGACGGGGCTTTTAGCGGCCCTAAGGCCGAAATTTTCACTCAAATCAAACCTAGAGTTCTAGGTCAAATCCGCAGACAGATATCTTTTATAAGGGGAGTCTTGTGAACAAATCCGAATTGATAGATGCTATTGCTGCCTCCGCAGACATTCCCAAAGCGCAGGCTGGTCGAGCACTTGATGCCGTGATCGAAACCGTCACCGGCGCTTTGCAGAAAGAAGACCAAGTTGTTTTGGTCGGCTTTGGAACATTCGCAGTCAAAGATCGCGCAGCTAGAAACGGACGCAATCCACAAACCGGACAACCGATCGAAATTCCAGCTGCTAAGATCCCGACATTTAAACCAGGTAAAGCGCTTAAAGATGCGGTAAACGGTTAATACTGACCGAGCTGTATCGTTTTCAGTTTGAGCGAGAAATAATAACAACAATTGAGTGACACTTCCGTACGATGATCAGTATTCCATTATCTGAACATTTTATGCTCTATTTCATTTAGTTGTTTTTGCAGTTTAACTTTAGTTAAGACAGTGAGCATATTGTTCGCTTCATTGGAGCGGTAGTTCAGTTGGTTAGAATACCGGCCTGTCACGCCGGGGGTCGCGGGTTCGAGTCCCGTCCGCTCCGCCAACTAGAGTTCGTTAACATTTCCGCATCGACAGTCTGAGAATACGTAAAAAGAGAAGCGCATCTATGATACGCTTCTCTTTTTTCATTTTAGGAAGATAGGTTAACCCCCTCACGGTGGGAGCCGTACTCGGAGCAATAAGATCATGCAACAATTTCGAAACTTGCTAAAAGGATGGTTAGGCAAGGTTTTGTTGGTAATTTTCATCTTGCCGTTCGCATTCTTCGGTATTGAAGGCCTGTTCAACTCAGGTGGTAGTGCCGATGTGGCAATTAAGGTCAATGACGCTGAAATTTCGACGCTGGAAGTGAATCGTGCGATCGAAAACCAGCGCGAGAACCTTAAACAGCAAATGGGTGGGAATATAGACGATTCGTTTTTAACGGACGAATTACTCAAGCCGCGGGTGGTTGAATCACTGATTCAGCGAGAACTGATTAAACAGGCGGTTGAGGAAGAGGGCCTGGCTGTTTCAGCCGACCGCGTGAAATCTTATGTGCGCTCAATGCCCCAATTTCAGGATGAAAGTGGAAATTTCTCGAATGACCGGCTTGAGTCACTGCTGGTGCAGGCAAACTTTACCAAGGCTCGTTTGTTTGAAACCATTCAGGAAAGTATGGTTTTTGAGCAGCTCCAGAATGGAGTCGGTGCAACTGCATTTATAACACCGTCAGAACTCAATTATGCGGTTAAGCTGAATAATCAAAAACGTGATTTTAGTTATGCCATTCAATCGGCGGAGGCGTTGAAAGAGAAGGTCGAGCTTACGGAAGATGAACTGCAAGCTTACTTTGAGCAGAATAAATCTCAGTTCCGCACGCAGGAAAAAGTCAAAATTCAATATATCCAATTGGGTAAAGATGACTTTGAAAAATCGGTAACGGTGCCAGAAGAAGAGATCACGGCGGCCTACCACGATTACGAAAACAAGCTAAAGCAGCAGGAACGCCGCCGAGCTTCCCACATTCTGGTTGAAATAAATGACGACCGCTCGGACAGCGAAGCGATGAAGCGCATTAAAGAGGCCCAGGCCAAACTGGTCGAAGGCCAATCTTTCGAGAAAGTAGTAAGCGAATACTCCGACGATATTGCCACTACAAGCGATGGTGGTGATTTGGATTACAACGGCAAAGGCGTATTTGATGAAGACTTCGAAAATGCCCTTTTCGCGCTTGATGAAAAGGGCGACGTATCGGATATTGTAAAATCAGAGTTTGGTTATCACATAATAAAACTCACAGGTATCGAACAGCCAGAAATCGTTTCTCTTGAAGATAAGCGTCAAGAACTGGTTAAAGAAATCAAATCCGACATGGCCCAGGAAAAACTGGAAGAGGCCATTGATGATATCAACCGTTTAGCATTCGAATCCGGTGATTTACAGTTGATTTCAGATGATTATAAGAAGCCGATACAAACGAGTGATTTTTTTACTCGCCAGGGCGGAAAAGGGGTTGCAGCTGACCGGGCGGTAATTGATGCAGCGTTTTCGGATATTGTTTTGAATGACGGTCAGAATAGCGAAATTATAGAGCTATCCAATGGCAAAGTTGTTGTGATTCGGCTGGCCCAGCACGAGCAGGCGCGGGATCAGGAGTTCAAGGAAGTTGAGTCACAAATACGCAGTGTGCTGGTGCTGGAAAAGTCTCGTGAACAAGCCAAGTCAAAAGCAGAGGCAATTATTGCCAAGTTAAAGGATGGTGCAAGTCGCGATACAATTGCGGAGGAATTCGGACTGGAGTGGAAACAGGGCGAAGGTGTATCAAGGCAGGGCAGTGATTTACCTCAAACGGTTGTCTCGGCCGCGTTTGAGATGCCGGTTCCAGCGACAGGCGGTCAGAGTATAAAGCATTTTGGCCAACCGAATGGCGACCAGGAAATTATCATCCTTTCCCGAGTGGTTGATGGTGAGTTCGATTTGGAAGGAGAGCAATTAGCACAGGCTAAGGCATCTGCCTCGCAGCGTTTCGGTAACTCGGACTTCGCAAACTATATCGCGTCCTTAAGAGAGAAGGCTAAAATCGAAATTCGATAGACGTTGGTTAAGAAAATCGATTTATGCCATTACCGCCGGGGCTGCGTCTATTTGATACAGCCCCGGTTGCGTTTTAACCTCGAAGTTTACTGTATTTCGTCGCGATTCAGTCGTGCGGGATCGTTTCGATTGAAACAGGTTGACCGTCATCTCAGATACTGAAGGCCGAGCTTATAAGTTCTCGTGTGTACTCATGCTCCGAGTGTTGGAAAATCTGATCCACGGTACCGAATTCCAGAGGCTTCCCGTCTTTCAGAACCATGACCTCGTGAGCAATGGTTTTTATTACTTTCAAATCATGACTGATAAAAAGATAGGAGAAGCCGTGTACGGATTGTAGATCTTTTAGCAAATCCAGTAGTTGAGACTGAATGCTTCGGTCCAGTGCCGATGTCGGTTCATCCAGCACGATTAACTCCGGTTCCAGAATTAAAGCCCTTGCTATTGCTATACGTTGCCGTTGCCCACCGGAAAACTCATGGGGGAAACGGTGCCGTGACTCAGGGTCTAATCCTACTTCCTGCAATGCTTTTATCACCTTCTCTTCTTGCTGTTTAGCATTCCCCAGATGATGTATCTGCAGTCCTTCAGCAATAATCTCACCCACACTCATTCGGGGTGATAAGCTGCTAAAGGGGTCTTGGAATACAATCTGCATTTGTTTCCGCAGCGGTCTGGTCTGCTGTCTGGACATGTTGGATATATTCAAGCCGTTAAATTCGATTTTGCCGTTACTATCGATAAGCCTAAGCAAAGCCTGAACCAGCGTGGTCTTCCCCGAGCCACTTTCCCCAACTATTCCCAGTGTGTGGCCGCGTTTTATAGTGAAACTAACATCGTCAACGGCTTTGATATGGTCTACCGTTCGCTTAAATAGGCCTTTTTTAACGGGAAACCAAACTCGTAACTTATCAACTTCCATAATGGATTCGGCGCGGCTTGACACTGGCACCGGTTCGCCGCCGGGTTCTGCATCTAATAAGGTTTTGGTATATGGGTGTTGAGGATTGGTAAATAGTTCGTTAGTTTCATTTATTTCCACTAACACACCTTTTGACATTACAGCAACGCGGTCACAATAGTGACGTACCACGCCCAGGTCGTGGGTGATCAATAATATAGTCATACCCAGCTTTTGTTGTAGCTCCTGCAGCAGGTTGAGTACCTGCTTTTGAATGGTGACGTCCAGTGCGGTAGTTGGTTCGTCAGCAATCAGGATCTCAGGCTCATTGGCTAACGCCATCGCAATCATAACCCGTTGCCGTTGACCACCGGACAATTCATGGGGGTAGGCATTCAACCTGGTTTCCGGTTTTGGTAATCCGACCAGCGTGAGTAATTCCAGTATGCGTTCTTTGGCTTTTATACCACTCAAACCGCAGTGTATTTTCAGTGTTTCGCCAATTTGCTTTCTTATCGTATGCAGAGGGTTGAGCGCCGTCAGTGGTTCCTGAAACACCATGCCGATCTTTCCACCCCGAACTTTCCGCATTTGAGCTTCACTTTTTTGCAGTAAATCTTCCGCTTCGAATGTGATGCTTCCGGCTTTGTATTCCGTAATGGAGCCGGGTAACAGCTTCATTATTGCTTGTGCTGTCACGGATTTGCCTGAACCGCTTTCTCCGACCAACGCGAATGTCTCACCCTTCAACAGTGAAAAGCTTACATTGTTCACCGCATCGGTGACCTTGCCCCCCTGTTTAAACGAGACAGAAAGGTTTTCAATTGTTAGAACCGTCTCTTTAGTCAATCTGAAACCTCACGTTAATGCGCTCTGGGGTCGTATGCATCGCGAAACGCTTCACCCACGAACACCAACAGGGTAAGCATGATGCTCAAAATAAAAAACGCAGACGCACCCAGCCAGGGTGCCTGCAAATTCGATTTGCCTTGTGATACCAGTTCGCCAAGGGAAGGGGAACCAGGCGGCAACCCGAAGCCCAGAAAATCCAGTGCGGTTAGTGTGGTAATGGCTCCGGTTAGTATGAAAGGCATGAAAGTAATGGTTGCCACCATCGCGTTTGGCAGAATGTGTTTAAACATAATGCCCTGATCACCTAAACCTAATGCTTTCGCCGCTTTGACGTATTCCAGGTTGCGGCCACGAAGAAATTCAGCGCGTATCACCGGCACCAATGACATCCAGCTAAACAAAAGCATAATACCCAGCAACCACCAGAAATTCGGGCGTATGATGCTGGAAAGAATGATTAGAAGAAATAGAATCGGTAAAGAAGACCAAATCTCGATAAATCGCTGTCCGAACAGATCGAGTTTGCCCCCGTAATATCCCTGTATTGCCCCTACAAAGATTCCGATTACCGAGCTGATTAATGTCAGCGCCAGACCAAATAATACGGATATGCGAAATCCGTAAATTACTCTCGCTAATACGTCCCGTCCCTGATCGTCGGTGCCCAGCAAGTTGACTGAATCGGGTGCTGATGGTGCCGGTGTGGTGAGATCATAGTTAATCGTGTCGTAACTGAATTTAACGGGAGGGTAGAGGATCCATCCGTTGTCGTTAATCAGTTCCACCACATATTCATCGCGGTAATCCGCTTCTGTGGGTAACTCCCCGCCGAACTCCTGTTCGGAGTAGGTTTTCATGAAAGGGTAGTAATATTCGCCGTCAAAATTAATCAGCAAGGGGTTGTCGTTTGCCAGTAATTCGGCGAACAAACTGAGGATAAACAACAGCATGAATATCCATAGAGAATACCAGCCACGCTTGTTGGCCTTGAAGCGTTCAAATCGCCGTTGGTTGATCGGTGTCAAATTTAATAAGGGCACTGTGTCAGGACCTCGACTCGAAATCTATGCGCGGATCGACTAACGTGTAGGTCACATCGCTGATTAAGTTCACTAAAAGGGAGATCAAAGTGAATATGAAGAGTGTGCCGAAGATCACAGGGTAATCGCGGGATAGGATCGATTCAAACCCGAGTAGCCCAAGCCCGTCTAATGAAAATATGATTTCAATTAAAAAAGCCCCGGTAAAAAAGATCGAAACTAAAGCCGCGGGGATTCCGGCAATGATAATCAACATTGCGTTCCTAAAAACGTGACCATACAGCACTTGGTTTTCCTTGAGACCTTTCGCTCGTGCTGTCACGACATACTGCTTTCCAATTTCATCGAGAAATGAATTTTTGGTCAGCATTGTCAGCGTTGCAAACCCACCGATTACCAGTGCCGTAATCGGGAGTGTTAAGTGCCAAAAATAATCGAGGATCTGCTGACCCAGCGTGAGATCGTCAAAATTAGGTGAAGTAAGTCCTCTCAGGGGGAACCAGTTGAGATTGCTGCCCCCGGCAAAAACAATAATCAGAAAAATGGCAAATAGGAAGGAGGGGATAGCATTGCCAATAATAACAATGGAGCTGGACCAGATATCGAAAGGTGTGCCATGTTTTACCGCTTTGCGTATACCGAGTGGGATAGAAATTAAATACACCAGTATGGTTGACCACAGGCCCAGTGACACCGAAACCGGAAGCTTTTCTAGAATCAGATCTACAACGCTCTTATCCCGAAAGAAACTGTTACCGAAATTAAAGCTGAAGTAGTCTTTCACCATTATGACGAAGCGTTCCCAGGCGGGTTTATCAAAGCCGTACATCTTTTCAATTTTTTTAATAAGTTCCGGATCCAGGCCCTGGCTGCCCCGGTAACTGGATCCGCTGCTGCGCACCTCTGCCTGAGCACCTCCGCCAATGCGGGACGCCGCGCTACCATCAAGGCCTTCAATTTGAGCAATCATTTGTTCGACCGGGCCACCCGGTGCTGCCTGAATGATAATGAAATTCAGAGTCAGAATACCGAATAAGGTCGGAATGATCAGAAACAGCCGTCGGATGATATAAGCAAACATAGACTAGTAGTTACTCTTTAGGGTCGCTGGGCTTGTTGTCTGTTGCCGGATCGGTATCAGTAGCGTCGGAATGAGTTTCATCAGAGGCTCCGGATTTAAGCCACCAGGTGAAGAATCCAACATCGCCGTAGAGCGGTGGTTCCTTAGGCTGCTCAAACTTGTTCCAATAGGCAATCCGGTGTTTATCGATGTGCCACTGGGGTATGACATAATGTCCCCAAAGCAATACCCGGTCCATTGCGCGGCACGCTGCCACCAGTTCTTCACGAGTCTGGGCGTTGATGATCTTGTCAATCAGATGATCAATGACCGGGTCTCTGATGCCGATCAGGTTCCGACTGCCTTTGTGGTCTGCAAATTTCGAAAACCAATAGTCTCTTTGTTCATTGCCCGGAGAGTTAGACTGAGCGAAGCCGCCGATAATCATATCAAAATCAAATTCTCTGACGATGCGTATGTAATTTGTGGTATCGACAATGCGGGCACTGGCTTCAATGCCCAGTCGTTTCAGATTTTTAATATAGGGCAGGACTATTCGTTCAAAATCCTTACTGTACAGCAGGATTTCGAATTTGAAGGGTTTGCCGGTTTCGCCGTTCACCAGTTCAGTGCCTTTAAAGGTCCAACCGGCGCTCTTTAACAAGCTGATTGCTTTGCGGATGTTTTTTCGATTGTTGCCACTGCCGTCGGTTTCCGGTGAGCGGTAGACTTTAGTGAATATTTCTTGCGGCAGGTCTTCACGAAAGGGTTCAAGCAGAGCGAGTTCAGCTTCATTGGGTAGTCCGGTCGCAGCCAGCTCAGAATTGGAGAAGAAACTGTTCGTGCGGGTATACGCGCCATAGAATAACTGCTTGTTAGTCCACTCAAAGTCGAACGCGTAATCCAGCGCTTCGCGTACTCTTGCATCTTTAAAAAGATCTTTTCGGGTATTCATCACAAAGGACTGCATGCCCGTGGGATTCAAATGGGGGATTTCCTTTTTGATTATCTTGCCGGAATCGTATTTTTTTCCGGTATATTCTGTAGCCCAGCGTTTTGATGAAATTTCTTCACGGTAATCGTAGCGTCCACCTTTGAACGCTTCCATCATCACGGTATCGTCGCGGTAATAGCTGACATGGACGGTATCATAGTTGTACATTCCTTTATGAACGGGTAGATCTCTTGCCCAGTAGTCCTTAACGCGTTCAAATGTGACAGACTTGCCTGAATCAAACGACTTTATTTTATAGGGTCCGCTGCCTAACGGAATATCCAGTGATGATTTGGCAAAATCTTTGTCTTTCCAGTAGTGCTCCGGCAACACTTTCAATTGGCCCAATATTAACGGGAGCTCGCGGTTTTTGTTGTCGCGAGCAGTGAATTTTACCCGCTGCTTGTCCAGCGCTTCAACATTCACGATATCCGCGTAATAAGCTTTATAAAAAGGCCTGCCGTTTTCAACCAGCTGATTGAATGTAAACACCACATCACTGGCTTCGATCGGCTCGCCATCATGGAATCGAGCTTTGGGATTAATGTGAAAAATTATCCAGGAACGATCTTCAGGGTATTCTACCTTTTCAGCGATCAACCCATATTCAGTGAACGGTTCATCAGCTGAGGAAACCAGCAAAGTATCATAGATAAGGTTTATATTAGCTGCGCTGTCGCCCTTCGGAATGTCTGGATTAAATGAATCGAAAGTGGAGGGACTGGCCAAGGTTACCGTTCCTCCTTTAGGTGCATCGGGATTGACATAGTCAAAGTGGGTGAAATCTTCGCCATATTTCATATCACCGTGCATGGCAATGCCGTGGCTATTGATAACCCTGGTTTCAGCCAGCGACGTGCTGCTCCATAACCCAAGTATTATAGAGCACCCGAGCATCAAAAAATGTTTCATGTTTGCCATTCCTTTTTTCTTGTCATCTAAGTCTTTATTTAAAATAAAACAACAATGATTTATTAACGTGCTTTTGTTTTTACCCACCAGGTTTGAAATCCCAGATTCAAGGAAGGGGGATGTTCAGGTTTGACAAAAATGTCTTTGTAAGCGATTCGGTGGTAGTCAAGATAGTACTGAGGGATAGTGTAGTAATTCCAAAGTAGTATTCTATCCAGTGCCCTTACTGCAGTGGTTAATGCTTTGGTGCTGGTAGCCGATTTGATTCTGGCAATCATGGCATCTACGGCCGGGTCACTTATGCCGGATAAATTCTTGGCACCCCTGATGCCAACCTGGTCACTGTGGAAATACAATTGCTGCTCAAACCCGGGGGACGCTGTTTGGGGCAGCACATACACAATCATATCGTAGTCGTAATCGTCCAACCGCACCTTATACTGGGCCGAATCCACTATTCGAGTGCGCGCGGTGATGCCAATTTTTTGCAAATTTTTAATTAATGGCAGCAAAACCCGCTGGAAAGATCGGTTTTCTATCATGATTTCAAATTCGAGGGGCTTGCGTGTTTTACTGTTGATCAGTTTTTTGTCGTGATATTCCCAGCCAGCTGCTTTGAGTAGCTTGATCGCTTCCCGCATGGCTACGCGTACTTCCTTGGGGCTCTGGTAGCTTTGAAAGTGGAACTCCTCGGTAAACAGTTCAGGTGGCAACTGTGCCCGGAACGGTTCCAGTAAGGCGACTTCGTCAGCGCTGGGTTTACCCTGCGATCCCATTTCCGAATTGGGGAAATGGGATTGAGAGCGCTTATAGGCGTTCGCAAATATATTCCGGTTGATCCAGTTAAAATCAAACATCAGTGAAACAGCTTTGCGTACGTTGAGATCCTGGAAAACAGGCCGCCTCATGTTTAAAAAGAACGCCTGGGTATTGGAAGGAATATTATGGGGACGCGCCTGCTTGATTACTCGGCCTTGCTTGACAGCAGGGAAATCGTAACCTGTTGCCCAGTTTTTCGAAATATATTCAATCCAGAAATCCAGACTTCCGGACTTGAAGGCTTCAAACGCCACCGTTCTGTCACGATAAAATTCATATCTTACCTGGTCGAAATTAAACATACCTTTGTAGACCGGGCTATCTTTAGACCAAAAGTCGTCGACGCGTTCCAGCACCAGATAATTCCCCAAAACGAAATCCTTCACCCGATAGGGACCACTCAACGGCTGCGGGGTTCCTGAAGATTCACCAAAGCGATGTTTCTTCCAATGCTGATGGGACATAACCGGGATCTCGCCAGCTCTGAACAGGTTGGATCGTTCCGGCGGCCCCTTAAAATAGATTTTGACGCGGTGGTCTGACAAGACCTCAACTTTTTCGATCGATGAGAAGTTATTGGTAAGCGCGGGGTGAGCCTGATTACCGGTTACCAGTTCAAAACTGGCCGCCACATCGTTTGCCGTTATCGGATCCCCGTTATGAAATCGGGCTGCGGCATTCAGCTGAAAAATGACCCAGGCATAATCGGTCGGGTACTCAAGCCATTCGCAAATCAGGCAGTAGGCAGTCTGGCTTTCATCTCCCGATTCCAAATAATAGTTTGTACCTGCCATAAT
>Ga0208570_1000105_pt1 | contig 42397 bp, 39 predicted proteins | sample DeeseametaMP1202_FD_184192 | JGI IMG/M metagenome (GOLD analysis project Ga0208570, IMG submission 184192) | Marine microbial communities from the Deep Indian Ocean - MP1202 (SPAdes) | ecosystem: Environmental > Aquatic > Marine > Oceanic | place: South Indian Ocean | collected 2011-03-08
CCAGTGAGTACTGGTACAAACAAAGCTCTCATTCAGCTTTTATTTTTCTGCGTCAACAGCCCGAAGTAAAATTTCCTCACCGCCATTTTTCAGCAGCCACTGTGCAACATCTTTTCCCAATTGCAGCGCATTTTGTCGTGGTGCACTTGCTTCATAACGTAATTGGATTTTTCCTTCAGAATCGCCAATAAAGGCCCTCAAAAACAACTCTTCTCCGTTCAGTATGCAATATCCTGCCAAAGGAAGCTGACAATTTCCTTCAAGTTCTGCCAGCAAAGAGCGCTCTGCAAGCAGGCAGTCCCAGGTAAGCGGATCATGAAGATGCTGAATCCGACTCAGCGTAGCTTCATCTCCAGCTCGTGTTTCAATTCCAATAGCGCCTTGACCAATTGCAGGAAGCATCCATTCAATCGGCAAAATCTCAGTGATTCGCTTCTCCAACTTGATCCGCTTTAATCCTGAAACTGCTAAAATCACTGCATCTACTTCTCCCTGATCCAGTTTTCTGAGCCGGGTTTCAACATTTCCACGCAAACTCATGACAGTCAAATCCGGTCGATGATGCTGCAATTGTGAAGCACGACGCAAGGAACTTGTTCCTACAACAGCACCGTCTGGAAAGTTATCGATACTTCCGAATTTTGGACAAATCCAGGCGTCTCCAGGATCTTCCCGCTCTGCAATCACAGAAATCTCAAGTCCCTGAGGTAAAAAACTAGTCACATCTTTCATGCTGTGCACAGCCAGATCTGCACGTCCCTCAAGTAGAGCATATTCCAATTCTTTGACGAACAGACCCTTTCCTCCTATTTCTGAAAGCGGACGGTCCTGTATTTTGTCACCGGTAGTTTTGACAACTAATAACTCAACCGAAATTTCAGGATATTCATCAAGTATCCTTTGCTTCACCCACTCTGCCTGCCAGAGCGCAAGTGAACTTCCACGAGTTGCAATTATTAAATTGGTTTGCTTGTTGTCGCTTGTCGAAAAAGCGTTAGACATGTGTCAGGATTTTACAATTTTAAGCCTGTGATGTTTTTCCGGTAACTTTTCCAGCTTTACTGGAGTTGGACTCAGATCAAAAATTTTGGACACATATTCAAGGTAGAGATGTGCATCTTCATCGTGTGCAATTTTTTTCAGATTGCGGGATGGATCATGCAAAAGTCTGTGAATCAGCCTGTGGACCAGTTGTTCAACTTTTTTGCGCTCAGACTCAGGTATGTTTTTCAAATTCTTAAAGGATTTCACCATTTCTTCTTCAGCAATTGAATGGAATGCTTTGCGCAAACTCCTGATTGTTGGAACTGCAGAAAGAGACTTAAACCAGAGTTCCAGCTTTAGTAATTCATTTTCAATAATTTCTTCAGCCTTAATGGACTGCTTCTTTCGTTCAACCTGATTTTGAGAAACAAGAGTTTGCAAATCATCGATATCGTAACAAAAAGTTCCATTTAACTCATTTATTTCAGGATCAATATCCCGCGGTACCGCAATATCGATGAAGAACATTGATCTGCCCCTGCGTCGGCGTAAGCAGTTCTTCACCATTTCCTTAGTGATAATAAAATCACGTGCTCCAGTTGAACTGAGAATAATATCTGCTTGATGAAGATGCCGCTCCAGATGCTCAAATGGTACGGCCAATCCCTGAAATTTTTCTGCAAGTTTTGCTGCACTTAAAAAAGTACGGTTGGTAACAAAGAGCTCCGAAATTCCATTGCGCATGAAGTGACGAACAGCCAGTTCTGCCATTTCACCTGCGCCGATAACCATTACAGTCTGTTTTGAAAGATCCTCAAAAATATGCTTTGCCAGTTCCACTGCTGCATAGCTGACGGAAACAGCGTTACTGGCAACACTGGTTTCCGTTCGCACACGCTTTGCTGTAGAAAAAGCTCTAGTAAAAAGAGGATGGAGCAGTTTTCCCGTCAAGTCTGCCTCATTGAATGACTGAAATGCATCTTTCAGTTGTCCAAGAATTTGCGGTTCTCCCAGAACCATTGAGTCTAAACTCGAGGCAACCCGGAAGAGGTGACGTACTCCGTCTAAATTTTGAATGGTATAGACTCTTTCCCTTAGTTCGTAAAGGTTCCAATACGACTCCAGCATCTCAATGATTTGATCAAGCTGCTGTTCTGCATTTACAAGATATAACTCTGTGCGATTGCAAGTACTGAGAATTACAACTCCACCCAGGTTAAAACGGGTCCTCAACTGTAGTCCAAGCTCCACTTGCTCCTTTGGAGTCAAAGCAAGACTATCCCGGATTTCAACAGGTGTTTTTCTAAAATTCCAACCAATTACAGTAAAACGCATGTTTAGAAGTGTTTTTGCAAAGTTGTTAAATTTTTCTTACTTAAAAAGTGACTAAATAAAATTAATTTACACTGAAAGGCAAATTGCTTTTTTTACTGAATAAGCGGATCATACAGTCTTGATGAAATAACTCAAGCAAGGAATAATTTTTCATGGTTGCCTTTTTTTCCAAATGGCTTACTGCCAATCATTTAACCACATTAAGGGTAGCATTGGTACCTTTTATTTACCTGGGTATGGTATTTGGGAAAGACGATCAGACGATTTTGTTCAGCACCTGGCTGGTCTTTTTATTTGCATGCCTGACCGACTACTGGGATGGTGTGTTGGCCAGACATCAAGGACAAACAACCAAACTTGGTAAATTACTGGATCCTGTTGCAGACAAAATTTTGATTGGTTCCCTACTGGTTTTATTAGTAGGAATGGGCAGAGCACCAGCGTTATTAGCAGTCATCCTGATTTCCCGCGAATTTATTATCAGCGGTTTACGCTCCATCGCTGCAGCAGAAGGCGTGGTGATTTCCGCCAGTTCCGGAGGAAAACTGAAAACAATTTTTCAGATGTTTGCTGTAGGCTTCCTCATAATTCACTATCCCACATTCAGCATTCCATGCCATGAAGTAGGAATCATTCTGCTCTGGATTTCTACAGCGGTTTCACTTTGGAGCGGATTTAATTATGTTGTGGCCTATTTTCGTGCTTCCCCTGGAAAATAACTGCCAATCCGATTTTCAGTTTCAGTGAAGAAATCATCTCTCGTCTGGACATTAACTTTCCAACTGATACTATATAATGTGTCTGAACGATGTAATTAATTTTATTGGAGAGTAAGAAAATTCGATTATGAAATCGAAGATTTGAAACGAAGCTGTCATCCGTCAGCTATTCTTTTTTTACATCGTTTTTCAGACTTATAGCAAACAGCTCAAATCTGACAGCTAAGTCTTTATTCATTTTATAACGATTGAAATATTGATCAGCACCGGATCAAGATATTTTCGGTAAATCGCTATTTAGACAGAAAAGTATTTTAAGATCACTAAAAAGTCTATGACAACTATTCTTTGTGTTCGAAAGAAAAATCGTGTAGTGATGGCTGGAGACGGACAAGTCTCCATGCAAAACACCATCATGAAACCTTCAGCCCGTAAATTACGCAATACCTTTGACGGAAAGGTCATTGCCGGATTCGCCGGTTCAACTGCAGATGCCTTTACCCTCTTTGAAAAATTTGACGAAAAACTGGAACAATACAACGGAAAACTTCTGCGCTCTGCAGTTGAACTGGCTAAAGAATGGCGTACCGATAAAATGCTGAGGAACCTTGAAGCCCTGCTGGCAGTTTCCAGTGCGGAAGCCTCTCTGATTATTTCCGGAAATGGAGATGTGATTGAACCCGATGACGGTCTGATCGGAATTGGTTCCGGAGGAATGTATGCTCTTGCGGCTGCACGTGCGCTCATTGATACGAACCTCAGTCCACGAAAAATTGCAGAGAAATCTATGAAAATTGCCTCAGAAATTTGTATTTACACCAACAACCAGATTACTTACGAAGAATTGGAATTTTAAGCTCATGGATTCTGCTCCTGAACTCAACATGACACCGCAAGAGACCGTTGACGCGCTCGACCGTTATATCATCGGTCAGACTGATGCAAAAAAAGCAGTAGCGGTAGCTCTGCGTAATCGGTGGAGACGCCTGCAGCTGGATGAAGATTTGAAAGACGAAATTTTGCCTAAAAATATCATCATGATCGGTGCAACCGGCATAGGTAAAACTGAAATTGCACGACGTATTTCAAAGCTGGTGAATGCTCCTTTTGTGAAAGTTGAAGCATCCAAATTTACTGAAGTGGGTTATGTGGGACGTGATGTTGAATCAATGATTCGTGATTTGACAGATTATTCAGTAAACATGGTTCGTCAAGAGCAAATGGAACGTAAACAGGAAGCAGCCAAAGAAATGGTTGAAGAGCGTTTGCTGGATCTGCTGCTGCCTCCCTTGGAAAGTGAGAAAGATGCTTCTGAAGGGAAAGCTTCAACAAATCCTACTCGTGAAAAATTTCGTAAAAAACTTCGCTCCGGAGTTTTAGATGAGCGAATGGTTGAACTGGATGTTTCAGAACGGCCTTCAGGGGCAGTTATGGAGTTTATGCCTGTTTCCATGAATGACAATATGGATATGAATATCCGTGATATGCTCTCAAATATGATGCCCAAACAATCAAAGCGTCGGCGGGTCAACATTGAGGATGCAAGAAAAATATTGCAGCAGGAAGAGGTCAGCAAACTCATCGACATGGATGAAGTCATCCGGGAAGCGTTAACAAGAGTTGAACAGAGTGGAATTGTTTTTTTGGATGAGATTGACAAAGTTGCTTCACGCCGAAGTCACTCTCATGGACCGGATGTTTCCAGAGAAGGAGTACAGCGGGACTTACTGCCGATTGTTGAAGGTTCGACCGTAAACACCAAACACGGACCTGTTCAAACCGATCACATTCTGTTCATTGCCGCAGGTGCATTTCATCTAACAAAACCGTCTGACATGATTCCGGAACTACAGGGTCGTTTTCCAATTCGTGTTGAACTGCAGTCACTCAGTAAAGACGATTTTGTCAAGATTCTAACAGAACCAAAAAACGCGTTGATTGTTCAGTATACTGCCTTGATGAAAACAGAAGGTGTTGAATTGGAATTTACAAAAGCCGCCATTGATACTATTGCGGAAATTGCCTGCCAAATCAACGAAGATTCGGAAAATATCGGTGCACGCCGGCTGCATACTGTAATGGAACAATTACTCGAAGAAGTCAGTTTTACTGCCCCGGATTTAAATGGACAGAAAATATCTGTTACTCCGGAATATATTCAGAGCCGACTCTCAAACTTGTTGAAAAATCAGGATTTGAGTCGTTATATTTTATAAAATAAATTCCTAAAAAGTTGTAACTTATAGAGGAAAAACTTTGGATTATCCTACTTTGCTGCTGAAATTAGAAAATCAGTTGCAGTCTCTTCATAAAAAAGGTTTCCATTACATGAACATTGAAGCTATGCCCAAGGTTGAACTCAGGCGTCTGCTTGACGGTTTGGGCGAGATACTGGATTCTCCAACTGAAGATGTAGACAAACAGTCCAAATACAACTTTTCGGTTTCAGCAGCAACTCAGCCTGCAGTCAAAATTAAGCACGAAAATGCTGATTCCAAAATATTTCCTCCGTCAACAGGCATAACTGATATTCAAGAAAAATTGTCAGCGGTAAAGCAACAAACTGTCTTAGAGGCTTTCAAACAATTAATACCTGAACCGGAAGCAGAAATAAAAGTAAGTTCTCTTTCAGAGTTGGCAGATAAGTATAAGTCCTGTCAACGTTGTTCATTGGGTAAAACCAGAACAAATCTGGTATTTGGTAATGGTTCGATTAATTCCAGGGTGATTTTTCTAGGAGAAGGCCCCGGTGCAGACGAAGACGCTCAAGGTCAGCCCTTTGTAGGACGTGCCGGCAGGCTGCTGACCAAAATGATCAATACAATAGGCATTGAACGCGATGATGTTTATATTACAAATATTGTCAAATGCCGCCCTCCGGAAAACAGGAATCCTACTCCTGCTGAAATTTCATGCTGTCTCCCAATTATCAAACAGCAACTTGAATTATTGAATCCAAAATTAATCGTCACTCTTGGGAATATTCCAACTAAATCACTGATCCCGGATTTACCCGGAATCACCAAGGTACGTGGTAGAATTATGCAATATGAAAATTGGACCGTGCTGCCCACCTTTCATCCTTCTTACCTCTTGCGAAACCGTTCTGCAATGCCTCTGGCATGGGAGGATTTTAAGAAAATACCAGAACTGGCTTTTCATTCGTGATGCGGTTCAAACAGCAGATATTCAATTTTCAACAACAGTCCACAGATAAACATTTATAATGATTGATTTACAGCCTGTCAAGGGTACGAGGGACTTCTTTCCGGACGAAATGCGTTTACGCAACTGGCTATTTGAAGTGTGGCGCAATGTCTCTGTTCAGGCAGGTTTCGAAGAATATGATACTTGTGTGCTGGAACATGAAGAGCTTTATATTCGCAAGGCCGGAGACGAAATCAGCAAGCAGCTTTACAGCTTTGAAGACAAGGGTGGACGGCGTTTAAGTTTGCGTCCCGAAATGACCCCTTCATTGGCCCGTCTGGTGCTTCAGCACAAAAAATCATTGTCCTTTCCAATAAAGTGGTTTTCAATGCCGCAATGTTTCCGCTATGAGCGCATGACAAAAGGGCGGAGGCGCGAGCATTTTCAGTGGAATGCAGACATCATTGGACAAGCTGAGATTGTGGCTGAAGCAGAAATTCTGATGCTGTTGATTTCTGCATGCGAATTAATGGGACTTTCAGCAAAAGAAATCCGTGTGTTTATCAATGACCGCCGGATTCTGAACTCGATTCTAAGTCAAATTAGTGTACCTCAGGAAATGCACAGTGAAGTACTTGTCATAATGGATAAGCGCGATAAAATTTCCATAGAAGCACTGTCAAAATTGCTGCAGGATATTGGAATGTCCACAACTCAGGTGGACCAGTTAAATGAATATTTATTAAAATCAGACTTGATTGAATTGAAAAAAGACCTGAATGACACTCAGGGTATTGACGAATTGCAAAACTTGATGGATATGATGGAAACAGCAGGATTCAGTGATTATCTGCAATTTGATATTTCCATCGTCAGGGGTTTATCTTATTACACAGGTGCAGTCTTTGAGGTTAACAGTCCAGCAAAACAACACCGGGCTATTTGCGGCGGCGGACGCTACGATTCCCTGCTCTCAACATATGGCGGTGAAATTGTACCTGCAGTCGGATTTGGGTTTGGAGACGTGGTGGTTTTAGACGTACTTAAAGATTTGGAGCGCTTTCCTGAATTACCACGGAAACTGGATTACACTATTATTCCATTTGCCAGAGAACAGGTGGGTACTGCTCTCAATATTGCAGCAATACTGCGGCAGCAGGGTTCAACTGTCGACTGTAACTTTAGCATGAAAAAAATGAAAAAAACTTTGCAGCAGGCTGGTGAGTCCGGAGCAGCAAAAGCGATCCTTCTCTTTCCGGATGAGTTATCTGAAAACAAGGTGGTAATCCGGGATTTGCGGCTTCATGAACAGAATCCAATTAAAATAACCGATCTACTTTCTTCTGGGGAGTGAAAAATTTGGCTATTTCAGAATCAGTTTTTTCAACTTCTTTCAGGACCAACTGGATTATAATTCTCATCTTTTTGGGCTTGGATCTTAGTTCAAAAATATGGATCAGGTTAAACGTACCTCTGTATGAAACAACCGAGCTACTGGCAAATATATTAGACTTGACCCACGTGCAGAATCGCGGAGTAAGCTTTAGTTTTTTGGCAGACTTTTCTGATACTTTTCGAGTTCCTCTCCTGGTTGGAGTGTCATTGCTGGCTGTTGCAGCAATGCTGTATTATCAAACACGCTACTGGAGCGAACTTGATTTTTTCACACGGTCAGGATTAGTCTTGGTATTACCGGGTGCGACAGGGAACTTGATTGATCGTGCAGTTTATGGCTACGTCACTGATTTTTTGCATTTTCACTGGTATGAAACCAGTTTTTTTGTCAATAACCTTGCGGATTGCTTCATCAGTCTCGGTGTAATATTTTTCATTGTTCCACTTTTGTTTTTGAAAAATGGAAGCACTTCATCAAACTCAGCTTAATTCATTTTTGCTTAGTAAAATAAAATTCGTGCTGATTTTTTCTGCACTTTTTTTATCCTCTAATTTTATTGTTTCCGGAATCTTTGCAAAGGAAGAAATACGATATGTCAAAGGACTGGGAGCAGTCCTGCGGGAACAACCGTCAATTCTGAGTAAAAAACTCACAAAACTTTCTCGCGGCACAAAAGTTCTGGCATTAGAGGCAAAAGGTATTTGGCATAAAGTTATTGCAGGAGAAATTCAAGGCTGGCTTTTGCGGGGACAGATAACAAATATTCCTGTTAAAATCAAAAAATTAGTTTTGGGACAAAAAATTCGACTGACTTCCTCTTCAGGACGTAGAGTACGCTTACGCACCTTTACTGCAGTAGTTGGGGTAAAAGGACTAGTTGATAGTAAGGGGGAAAAAATAAGTCCATATCAAACAGATTATGTGGCACTGGAATGGCTGGAAAAACAACCTACTGATGAAGAAAATTCTGTTCGATTTTTAACATTATCAGAGTAAAGAATATATGAATCTTTTCAGTAACCATCTTTGGTTATATATTTTTATTATTTCTTTTGTCTTTGCAAGTTTTGGAAATGCACAGGAATTCCGCCTTAGAGCACATCATGTATATTGGAAAAATCAGGAAGCAAATACTGAACGGGAAATTAATTTCGGCCGCGGTGTATCAGCAAAAATACTTGGTAAATATCCTATTTTACGAGATGAGGGAACGGTGCGCTACATATCCCAAATTGGTACTGGAATTTCCGCACAACTCGGGCGGCCTGAATTAAGATACTATTTTGGAATACTGGATACGGATGAGGTAAACGCTTTTGCTGCTCCGGGAGGTTATATTTTTGTAACAAAAGGTGCCTTGAAACTTATGCGGAATGAAGCACAGCTCGCAGGTGTTTTGGCTCACGAGCTGGCACACGTAGATCAAAAACACATAGTTCGGAAACTCAAACTTCAAAGCACAGACCGTTCTGTTACTTCTGGAATTGCACAGGTTTTGGGCGGGGCAACACTTTCTGCAAAAATTGCTCTGGAACGCCTGAATGACCTTGCCTTTAAAATGCTGATGGAGGAAGGTCTTTCCAAGGAAGATGAAGCAGATGCAGATCAAAAAGCTTTGGAAATGCTTATATCCACTGGCTACGATCTGCAAAGCTATCTGGATTATCTTCTGTCCCTTAAACCATATTTAGAACAGGGACAGGCAAAAGTTCTTTCAAAAACTCACCCGACAATTGAATTTCGATACAACAATTTACGTGAGTTTATCATCAAGAATAACCTCGAAAAATTTCAGGGTAAGAATAATGAAATACGCTTTAAGACAAATTTCGCTAAGCTTTAGTATATTTTTTATCAGTTGTTTTGTCGCAACTCAGTTGTATGCAGATGTTGATCATTACAAAAATATGCTGGTTGGTGAACGTGCGGCAACAATGGGTGGAACCTACGTAGCTATTTCTGATGACAGCACCGGATGCTACTATAATCCTGCAGGTATCGCCTATGCGGTTGGCGACAGTCTTTCGGGCAGTGGTAACGTGCTGCACAAAATGAAAACTGTCTACTCTGAGACAATTGGTACCGAAGATTGGGTCCGTGAAAGCGAAACGCTTGTGCCTAACTACTTTGGCGTACTCAAAAAATACAAATCTTACTCGTTTTGCTTTTCATATGTGGTCCCGGAAGCTTTTATTGAACACCAGGATCTGGTATTTAATGATCCTTTAAGTACTGTCAAAATATATTATCAAAGCCTGCATTCAGAAGACATTACATATTTGATGGGACCATCGGGTGCGCTGCAATTTGGAGAAAATTTTTCTTTAGGATTAACGCTTTATTATCATTACCGCAGCTTTATGCGTCAATATCATTATTTCCTGAAAAGTACAGACGGCGGCTATCAATTATATTATGAAAGTAATAAACAACGAGAAGACGGTTTGATGCCAAAAATTGGTGTGCAGTGGAGTCCATGGAGCCTGCTGACAGTAGGAATGGCCCTGGATCAGACATTTTTACTTAATGCCACTTTTCAGGGAAATGCCTCTATACACAATACAGACAACAGTACAGGAACAGCAAGCTATACCAGCTTGATGACCCGCACAATTTCAGAAGAAAAACGTAAATTCCCTCTGCACCTGGCCTTTGGTGCAGCTTATTTTCCTACACCATCTCTACTCTACACCGTTGATCTTGATTATTACAAGGCACAGCAAAAGGGAAGAGCGGATGTAATCAATTATTCCGGCGGTACCGAGTATTATTTCGACCCGACAAATGCAGTGCGTTTCGGTTTGTTCACCAACTACACTAACCTTCCGCAAACTGATTCCACAACAATAGCTCCGTATGAATACATAGACATTTATGGAGCAAGTTTTGGATACACTTCCTATTCGTCCTCCTCGTCACTCACTTTAGGTGCGATCTACACTTCCGGTTCAGGAAAAGCCTGGCTATACTCCGGAAGTACAGAAACAAGAAATATGAAGCGTGATTCACTCACACTTTTGTTTTCAGCAAGTTCAAGTCTATAAGGCTCCGCTGCAACTGCATCATTGCTAAACTGCAGGAATTGTCCTGATCTGCAGGGATGTACAATAGCCTTCACCAGTGAGGATATTGGCAAGAACAACTACCTGCTCTTCAGCAGCAAAACCTTCCTTTTCCTGGAGAATTCCCAAAGCTTTCTGTATTGTGTCTTCCGGATTTTTCCGGAATTCCATCAGGAAAGGATAGACACTCCTGTAGAGCGTCATTGAAGAAAATACTTTAGAATTATTAGTGAATGAGTAAAGCCCAATCTCGCGTGGACGCAGATTTGAGAGATATTCTGCACCTCGTCCGTTGCGGGTGATAACAACAATTGCGCGTATTTTTAATTTTGCGGCAATTTGGATTGCAGCTTCAGCAAGGTGCTGACCTTTAGACTTTTTTATCAATTTTTCAGTATAATTCACACCGGGATAATTTTCTGTACGCCTTGCAATCCGTACCAGAGTTTCTACCGAACGGACAGGATATTTACCGACAGAAGTTTCTCCGGAAAGCATAATTGCATCTGTCTGTTCAAAAACAGCATTAGCGACATCAGTAACTTCCGCTCGTGTCGGTACTGGATTTTCAATCATTGATTCCAGCATTTGAGTTGCCACTATTAAACGCTTTCCATATTTAGCACACAAATAAGCAATCCGTCTTTGAATTTGCGGGACCTCTTCCAGCTCAACTTCAATTCCTAAATCACCACGGGCAACCATGACTCCATCAGCTTCCTGGACAATTTCTTCGAGGCGCTCAACACCCTCCTGGTTTTCAATTTTTGCAATAAGCTTAATTTGCTGAGCATGCACTCCAAGTGAAGCCCTCACCTCCCGGATCGTTTCCGAACTGCGCACGAAAGACAGAGCAATGACGTCCACTTTTTGTTCAATTCCAAAAAAGATATCCCGTTTATCTGTTTCTGTGATTCCAGGCAGTTTAACGATTGCTCCCGGCAAATTCACATGTCTATGGGCCTTAACGACACCGCCGTCAATCACTTCGCAGTCAAGCCCTTTTTTGTTTTTACCACAAACTTTTAAACTTATCAAACCTCCGTCAAGGGAAATACAACTTCCCTCTTTCAGATCATCTTTTAAATCAACATAGTTGACAAAAAGTGTACCCTCTGACTCTTCATTTGGAGGAATAGTGACACACACACGTTTTCCGGAAATAAGCGTTATTACCTTATCACCAGTCCTGATTTCAGGACCCTGGGTATCAAGCATAATTGCAATTGGGTATTGCCTGTCCTTATTCAATTTTCGAATTTGCTCAATTATTTTTTTATGAGCATGATGCGTTCCATGTGAGAAATTCAAACGCGCGATATTCATTCCTGCCTCAGCCAACTCCGCCAGCTTTTTAGGAGAGTTACTGGCAGGACCAATGGTGCAAATAATTTTTGTACTTAGCATTATTTAATGTATTTTTTGAAACTAACCCGGCATGATTCAGACATTTTTCAGTCGATGTATTGACCGTCTCTGAAACGTTTATGCTGGAGATATTCCTGAAATATAAAGGGTTTGTAGATCGATTTTCCTAGGAGCATTCGAATACATTCCTGAATGCCTTCAATAATAGACGGGTGAGGGTGGATCAATTCTGATAATTCTTCAATACCCTTATTTGTGGCAATAAGTAAAGCAACAGCCTGAATTGCACTGGATGCATGTTCACCAACTGCACGTAAACCGAGGACTTTCATTTGATCGTCATCTGTTACAAGGATTTTAAAAAAACCCTGAGTGTTGCGCATGGCAATAGCTCTTGGAATACAGCGAAAATCATAGCTGGCAACACGATAATCCAGTTCAGCTTTTTGAGCCTGCTGTTCATTCATACCCACTCCTGCAACCTCAGGATTGAGGAACATGATTGTTGAAATATTTTCGTAGATCACTGATCTTTTTGGTTTGCCGTAAATTTTTTCAACAGCATGACGTCCTTCCAATTCACCCACATTAACCAGTGCAATGTCTGCAGTAATATCTCCTGCTGCATAAATGTTGGAAATACTGGTTTGTGTGTCATTATCAATAATGTGTCCTGATTCACTCAGTTCCATTCCTATTTCGTGCAAACCGGTATTTTCAATATTCGGTACACGTCCTACCGAAACCAAAGCTTTTTCTGCATGAAAAACCTCTTTCTCTCCATTCGGATGCTCAAGAACATATTCAACCCCTCCATTCGTAATTTCCATTTTATCAAGTTTTGATTCATGATGAATGAGCACTCCATTGGCCTCTAAATTTGCTTCAATCACTTTGGCCAGGTCCGGATCTTCAAAAGGTAAAATCCGATCTTCTTTGGAAATAATATGAACTTTTGTTTTTCCGAAATTGGAAAAGATAGTGGCAAACTCACAGCCGATTACTCCTGCTCCGAGAATTACGAGACTCTCGGGAAACTCTTCCAGCGAACTGATGCCATCGCTGGTCATGATGATATCCTCGTCAATTGTAATTGAGGGGATTTTACGGGGACGACTTCCGGTAGCAATTATGATATTTTCCGCATTTACCTTTTCTGTACCGGAGTCGGTTTCCAGCTCAATTTCACTTGAGCTGATTAAATGAGCACTTCCTTTGATGTAGCGAAAGGCTTCCGGACGCAGCTGAATGACCAGCCGCAGGTGTTCTTCAAGTTGATCTGAACGCTCAAAAACCGCGTCATTCACTTCCTGCAGCACATTATGAAAATGCACATCCGGTTCGGCCAAACCATAGTGAAGCATCTTTTTACTGAATGAAGCAAATTCTTTGGAAATTTCCCAAAATGTTTTAGAGGAAAGTGCACCGTCGTATATTCCGGCACCACCCAGACGATCCCGTTCAACAAGCAAAACGCTTTTATTAAAATCAACCGCACGCATGGCGGCTGCATAGCCGGATGGTCCACCGCCAATTATACACAGATCGTACTTTTCCATTGAATGAATTTTAACTTAAAATTTGTTTGCGATATTACGGCAAGAATGCAGCCCTGCAAAACAGTTATTTCTTTTGAAGTTTCCTGTACCAAGGTACAAAGATCTTGAACTGCTAAAAATTGGGGAAAATAATGGAATAGAGCCTCGTAGCCTCAGTGCCTGACTAAATTTCTGTGGAAATTCAGGCTTGATCGATTCACCAACAATTAACTATAACAGAGTCAATTATTAAATTCTTTTACTTCGTTCTTTTATTTCGTGATTCAAAATACGATCATTTTCCGAATAATCAACCGGCAACTCAACAATATGAACCCCCGGAGTATCATTGCATTTTTTCAAAAGTGGAACAAAATCTTCTGTTTTTTCCACTCGATATCCGTTTGCGCCATGACATTCTGCAAACTTGACAAAATCCGGATTGCCGTATTCCAGACCAAAATCTTCAAATCCCAAATTTGCCTGCTTCCAGCGAATCATTCCATAAGAGTTATCCCGTAAAATCAGGCAAATCAAATTCATTTTGAGACGCACCGCCGTTTCCAGTTCCTGGGCATTCATCATGAAACCACCGTCTCCGCAAATCGCCATCACTTTGCGTTTTGGAAAAACCATGTGCGCACCCATTGCAGAGGGTAATCCGGCACCCATTGTGGCCAATGCGTTGTCGAGCAAAACGGTGTTTGCTTCATGAGCTTTGTAATTACGAGCAAACCAAATTTTGTAAACACCATTGTCCAGTGCAATGATTCCGTTGGAGGGCATCGCTTCACGTACATCTGCAACGAAACGTTGAGGCAGCATTGGGAAACGCGGATCATCTGCACCTTCAAGGAGGTGTGCATCCACAGCTTTTTTGACCTTTAATGAATAAGAAAAATCCCAAGAACCCTGCGGCATGATTCGCTCATTGATTTGCCAGATGCTGTTTGCAATATCACCTATAACTTCCAGCTGAGGGAAATAAACCGGATCTACTTCTGCTGTTAAAAAATTAATGTGAATAACCTGAAATGAATCCTGTTCCATGAAAAAAGGAGGTTTTTCAATATCGTCGTGTCCCACGTTTATAATCAAATCCGCTTTCGCTATGGCACGGTGCAAAAAGTCATTAGCGGACAGTGCTGCGTTTCCCAAAAACAAGGGATCACGTTCGTCTAATACACCCTTTCCCATCTGTGTACTGATAAAAGGCATTTGGGTTTTATCCACAAAAGCCCGTAACATTCTTGCCGGCATTTTCCGGTTGGACCCAGCTCCAATCAAAAGCAGCGGATTTTTTGCTTTTTCAATCATTTCCACTGCCTGCTTGATAGCTTTCCCTTCTGCTACTGGGCGACGAGCACGGCTGCACGGCAGTGGCTGGGATTCAGCTTCCTCTCCAGCAACATCTTCCGGCAACTCTAAATGTGCTGCTCCAGGACGTTCTTCCTGGGAAATCCTGAAAGCTTCCCGGATACTTGAAGGAATGTTGTTTCCGCTCACAATCGAATGTGTATATTTAGTCAATGGGCGCATCATATCGACTACATCAAGAATCTGGAACTTACCCTGCTTGCTGTGTTTGACAGGTTTTTGTCCTGTAATCATCACCATCGGCATAGCTGCAAGCTGAGAATATGCTGCTGCAGTCACAAGATTCGTGGCTCCCGGTCCAAGAGTGGACAGGGCGACTCCTGACTTGCCGGTGAGCCTCCCGTAAGTGGCTGCCATGAAACCGGCTGCTTGTTCGTGACGAGTCAGGATCAGCTTGATTGACGAGTCTTTGAGTGAATTAAGCAAATCCAGATTCTCTTCACCTGGAATGCCGAAAATATATTCCACCCCCTCTTCTTCAAGCGCTTTTACAAATAAATCAGATGCTTTCATATTTTTTTTAGTTATCAGTTATCTATTCCAGGAATGCATTTCACAGTTTTCAGCGGGTGCACATTCCTTAATTTGTTGCAGTAAAACTATCAGAACGTGCTGCATCACAGGCACGTGCATAGCTTTCAGGCTTGGTGTCCTGGAGCAGTGAGCCAGTCTCGATGTATTCGTAGATTTCAGAAAAATTCCTGATTTCATAGGCCTCGATTCTGCGCATCAAGTGCCATGGTCTTAATTCTTCTGCTTTTTCCAGACCCATTGCGCCCATGATTTGACAGGCACTATCCACAGTATTGCGATGATAATTATTGACGCGTTGACTTTTTTCTTCCGGAACAAGTGCACCAAACAAGCTGGGATTTTGTGTTGTCACACCAACCGGACAAAGGTTTGAGTTACACTTACGGGCCTGAATACAGCCCAGCGCCATCATCATTGCTCTGGCTGAGTTACAAAGATCTGCACCTAAAGCAAGTCGCTTGACCAGTCCAAATCCGGAGGTCATTTTTCCACTGCTGATAATTTTAACCTTTTTACGTAAATCAAAGCCAACCAAAACGTTATGCACAAAAATCAAGCCCTCAACAAGCGGAGTTCCGATATGATTAGAAAATTCCATCGGAGCCGCACCAGTCCCGCCTTCACCACCATCAACTGAGATAAAGTCCGGGGCAATTCCTGTTTCGTGCATGGCTTTGCATATGGCGATAAACTCCCTGCGTTTTCCCACACACAACTTAAAACCGATTGGTTTGCCTCCGGATAATTCCCGGAGTTGGGTAACGAAATCTATAAATTCAAGAGGATTTGTGAAGACAGTGTGTCCGGGAGGAGAATCCACATCCTTCCCCATCGGCACATCCCGAATTTTAGCAATTTCCGCAGTCAGTTTTGCGGCAGGAAGAATTCCTCCATGTCCTGGTTTTGCACCTTGCGACAACTTAATTTCAACCATTTTAACTTGTTCTCTCAGCGCATTATCGGTAAAAGTATCCGGACAAAATTTTCCCTCTTTGTCACGACAGCCAAAATAACCGGTTCCCACTTGCCAGATCAAATCACCTCCCTGGAGATGATATGGGCTGACTCCTCCTTCTCCAGTGTTGTGTGCAAAACCGCCGATCTTAGCTCCTTGATTGAGCGCAATCACTGCGTTTTTACTCAGCGCGCCAAAGCTCATTGCTGATATATTGAGGAGGCTGGCCGAATATGGCTGCTTGCAGTCGGGGCCTCCAATCATGACTCGCACGTCCGCATGCTCCATTTTTTTTGGACTGAGTGAGTGGTTGACCCATTCGTAGCCGGTTTCATAAACATCTTCGACTGTACCAAAAGGAATCGTATCACGCGTGTTTTTTGCTCGGGCGTAAACGACGCTTCGCTGTTCTCGACTAAAAGGACGCCCGCTCGTATCTGATTCTACAAAATACTGGTACATTTCCGGACGAATCTCCTCAAGCAAAAAACGCATGTGTCCCAACACAGGAAAATTTCGCAAGATAGAGTGAGATTTTTGAGTTATGTCACGCAGACCGAGCAAAATTAGCGGCCCGAAAATAACCATCGACCAGAGAACTTCAGGAAGATAAAAAAACGAAACCACATTAATGGCCAGAATGACCACAGTGGTTTGCAGAAAAAATGTACGCATAGGGAAAGTCTCAGATGATATGTGGATCAAAACTTAGCGAATTGCAACTATACTTGCTCTAAGTATTACAAAACTTTTACAGGAAACCTACATAAAATGCAAGTGTTACCCCACTGGAAGATATCGCAGATTAACCGCCGATACGAGACATGACAAGAGCAGAACCCGTGAATGCTGCATCTTGTTTGTAGGAAATCGATTTTTGGACAAGCTTTTGGAGAGGTTCTTGCGGATCTGGATGATCCAATAAATGACGAATTGAGAGCGGTGCAGGATTACTCAGGCAACCGATGAGTTGGCCGTTGGAAGTCAGGCGTAAACGGGAACAAGTGGAACAAAAAGGTGCGCTGTTGTTTGGAATAATTCCAAAATACCCACCAGGGACCCAATAACGAAGTGAAGTTGAGTCAACTTCTGCTGAAACAGGCTGCACAGTATAACGTGTAGAAATTCGCTCCAGAATTTCATGCATTGTCACTAATTTAAAATCATCTTTTTTATAAAGCGGTCCCATCGCCATCAACTCGAGGTAGCGTATTTCAACTCCCTGTCTAACACCATATTCAAGCATTTTAACGATTTCATCTTCATTTTCACCCTTGACTACTACCATGTTGACCTTGACGCGCAGTCCAATTTTCATACATTCTTCAATTCCTTCCAGTGTTTTATGTAGTTTTCCAACTCGACCTAAACGTTTAAATTTTTCCGGCTCAAGGGAATCAAGACTCAGGTTAACGTTTTGGAGACCTGCTTCAACAAGAGCTTTAACTTTTTTGGCCAGCAATTGACCATTTGTGGTCATCCCGATATTGCCAATACCCATTTCACGAATACCAGAAATCACTGGAATCAAGTTTGGGTAAAGAAGAGGCTCGCCGCCAGTCAGACGCACCTTTTCAATTCCGGCATGTTCTTTAAGCATCCGGACAAGTCTCAACATTTGATCTGCACTCAACTCATCAGGTGTACGCCTGTGATCACTCAGGCTGGTGACACAGTAAGTACAGGCCATGTTGCAGACCTCTGTGAGAGAAATACGAAGTTTATTAATATTGCGACCGTGAAGGTCAATCATGGAGGTTCTCCTTTCCAAAGCCGGGAGGCAGATCAGTTTCCCAACCTACCCTATCGTTCGCCAAACCGTGGCTACCACGTTAGGTTTTGGCGAATCGGAGATTAATAAATTATTGAATTCTAAATTGTAACGTTGAGACTATTTCAGTTGTACTATTTAGTCAAGCTCTATTTAGAAAATATTTTGATTATTAAACTGAAATTTGCTTTTATTTGGCAGCTCTTTTAAAATACAGTTAAATAATTTGAATGAAACAACTCCAGGATTAAAAGGTAATCCACTCAATTTACAAGACCGGCAACATTATTCCTGCTTATATCAAAGCTCAATCAATTCACATCAAATGACCAAAAAAAAATGGGGCCAAAATTTTCTTATCCACAATAACGTAGCAGAGACGATAGTAGAGGCTGCAGATGTTCACAATGGAGATTCGATCCTGGAAATTGGTCCCGGCCGTGGAATGCTGACACGTTCATTGCTGGAAAGAGGTGCTCAAGTCACTGCAATCGAAGTTGATCCTGCATTGTGTGAAAAATTAAGAAAACAATTTGAACACGAAGCAAGATTTACTTTAATTGATCAGGACATAATGAAAGTATCTCCTGAAGATTTGGCTAAAATAGTTAGTGCACCTGCAAAAGTAGTCGCAAATTTACCATACAATATTGCCACTCCATTATTATTACGGATGCTCTTCGTTCGAAAAGCATGGCAGTCACTGACAATAATGGTACAGTTGGAGGTAGCAGAAAGGATTTGTGCATCACCTGACTCCGGAAAAATTTATGGGCCATTGTCTCTGGTTGGAGCCCTGGGTTTTGAAAGGAATATTATAAAAATCATTTCTCCAGACTCTTTTCGTCCTGCACCAAAAGTTGATTCGGGAATAATCCAACTTATACCTCATAGTTCCAGTCTCACACACGAAGAAGAAAAACAGTTTCTCAAGTGGAGTCATCTTCTGTTTCAGCAGCGCCGTAAAACCTTGCTGAATGGGATTCGCCGGCATTTCCCGGAATGGTTTCAAAACTGTGAAAATTCACTTCGTGAAAAGTATGGTCTCCGCCGACCGGAAAGCCTCGATTTTTCCGAATGGCTGATGCTCTTCAGTGATTATTTGCAAAAAATATAAAATGGATCTTGTTAAGACTTTAAGAAACGCTGAAATACGTGTGGCAAATTATAGACTCTTTTTGCTTCAACTATTTATGAGGTTATGCCTCTTTGTCATACTTTTTACTTTTCTCCTTGCAGGAGTTAGCAGGGGGTTTGAAACGGTTGATTCTCTTGACTTTTCCGGAAGCGGCCCCTTGTTTCTTTCAGACAAACAAATTCAGGAAGATTTAGTGCAGGCAGAACGCCTGCTGCAAGATAACTATGTCCGTTATCCCATTCTTGAGCAGAAAGGTGTCAGCTGGAAATCGGCCTTTAAGAACTTAGAAGACCACTTATTGCCAGATATAAATCCTGTACTGACACACCATTTTCAAGAACAACTGATAAAAACTTTGGAGTTTACAGAAGATTCTAATATACAGGCAGATCTGTTCTTAAAAAAACGGCATTACGTTCAGCGAATTGAACCAAAAGTGGCATTTTACACAGGAATCCGTATGGCACAACAACGGAAACGCTTCAGTGTTTTGCCCTCTTTGAAGCACCCAAATAAAATTGTTAATCACTGGTTTATCGACTGCAAAACAACTATGGAGGTGTTCTTCCCCATTTTACCGGAAAGGCAGACTGAAAAACTTTTTATGTTAGGGCAACAGGCAAATCACCAGCTTCAACCTCTGGATTGTGCATTTGAAAATGATTCCGGTGAGAAACAAGAAATCATGCTTCCGCTCATTTTTCCAGCAGCAGAACTAAATAGACAGGAAATGCCTGTATTTGAATTTAAAGGCGGGAGGACACCTTACATTCGCTGGTACAGGGACGGCAACCCCGAAGAGATTGCAGTCAAGCAATTCCATAAACTTGCCAGAAAACTACAGAATACCCCCACACTGATTATTGATGTACGGGGTAATGCGAACGGTAGTTTTGCCTTTATTGAAAAGTGGCTCAAGGAATTTACCAGTAATCATTGGAAAAATGTGATTGTACGGGAACGGCAAACAATCCCTATTTTAAAAGGACTGCTGAATCGAGTTCAATGGAATCTGCATCATTCCACTGCACGTTTGTTGGTAGGAAAAGATCAACTGGAACAAAAACTCCAGCAGTTAAAGGCCCTCATATTTCATTTCAGGGAAAAAGAAATTACTGAAAAATGGGTGGAAACCAAGTTCATTTTCAACGGGAAAAAAGATGCACCCAGGATGAACACTCGCCTGATAGTTCTGGCCAACCAGCATTGTGGAAACGGCTGTCAGTTTCTGTCTGCCTTAACCAAACAAATTCCGGATGGAATTCTGATTGGAACAAATACGGGGCCCTTCCCCAAAAATACTTCCGGTCCAATTTTTCAGCTGAAGCATTCCCGCATCATGTTGTCATTCAGCCACAGGATCCACTTGAATCATCAACTGGAACCAGTTTCTCCTTCCGGATATCTTCCGGATTACTGGTTGTTTCCACCAATGGGATTAACGGAAATCCTGCGCTTTGTCAGTAAAACAAACTAGCCCTCACTAACTTGTTTACAATTTAGAAACTTGATTTTCTCTTGATTTTCAGTCACCATCAATCGGTGTTTTGTTTAAAAACAAAGTCCTGAAAACACAACTTTAATATACCAGCTATTTCAATCTACAGATGGTAAAGCTATTGACAAATTTGTTAAGGATTCCAATTTTTGTTTTTTTGTTCGTTCTTAATACATCGTTCCACGGAACTCTTGTCAGCCTATGCGCTCCAATTAAATTCGTGATTCCGCTGTCGGGTTGGCGTCGTTTATGGGGCAGAGTTTCTTACTGGATTTCCGGAGGTTTTATTATCACAAACAATTTCCTTTTGAAAGTATTTTATCATCTTGAATGGGACATTGAAGGCCTGGTTAATTTGAGAACAGATGGTACATATCTGGTTATCAGCAATCATCTTTCACTACTTGATATTCCAGTTGCACAGGGAATTTTTTTAAAACAAATTCCATTTTTGCTCTTCTTTATTAAGCAGCGACTGCTGTGGATTCCTTTCCTGGGTCAGGCGCTCTGGGCTCTGGAATATCCAACTATGAAGCGTTATTCCAAAGAAACTCTAAAAAGTCATCCGGAATTGCGTGGCAAAGATTTGGAAACCGCTAAACTTTCCTGTGAGAAATTACGGGGACATCCAGTGACTATTTTGAATTATGCAGAAGGCACTCGCTTCACTCCGGAAAAACACGCCAGAACCAAGTCATCCTTCATTAATTTACTAAAACCTAGGGCTGGTGGAATACACTCAGTTTTGAGTAGTTTAGGTGACGAAATTACATCCATACTCAATGTCACACTGGTATATCCCGGTCACTCCTCTCCTAATTTTTCTGATTTGCTGTTTGGCAGGGTCCACAAAATTGTGGTTAGAATTGAATCCTTGAAGCTTGGAGAAGGAGTGGTACCGTCACTGGAAACAATCCGGGCAAAAGAAGGTTCATTGGCAGTCAGGAACTGCCTGAACGAGCTTTGGAAAGCTAAAGATAAATTCATCAGCAAAATCCATAGTGATGCAGAACTAAAAGCTGAAACAACTCAGCCCACAAGGGAACCATTTTCCACAGAATCAGTTGGTGTCAGCAGCACCACTCCTTTTTCTTCAGAATAAGCTCCAAGTACCAGCACCTCAGATTTAAATCCGGCAACACGTTTGGCAGGAAAATTCAACACTGCCGATATTTGCAAGCCTACTAATTCATCTGGTTGGTAATTTTCAATAATTTGCGCAGAACTTGTTTTAATCCCCAGTGGACCAAAATCTATGCGCAGGATGTAGGCAGGATTTTGTGCCTTTGTATTGAGAGTTGCTTCCAGAATAGTTCCAGTCCTGATCTGAACCCGTAAAAAGTCTTCAAAGTTAATTTCTTCCATTTAATTTTTTGGATCTGGATGTAAAAATAAGTTATTCATTTTGAAATGAATTTACCGAGATAATTTCTCTTAAAAGTGCCTGTAACGGATGCAGTGGTCGAAAACCTTCAAAACGCTTCACCTGGCTGCGGCAGGAAAAACCGCTAGCCAAAATGTTCTGTCGTAATAATGGATCCTCCGGAATCTTTTTGCTCCAGCTTAAATTGTAAATTCCACGTGATTCTTCAAAATGATCAGTTTCGTGTCCGTATGTTCCAGCCATGCCGCAACAACCTGCCGGAATTAACTCCAATGACAAACCAAATGCCTCAAAAACATCCTGCCATAATTCCTGTGAAAGCTGTGCTCCAGTTTTTTCGGTACAATGTCCCAACAACTGATATTCTTGTATTTTTTTACTTATTGAGACTGCATGTCCAGGAAGTTTTTTTGATTTTTTTACTAAGAATTCTTGCGGCAGCAGAACCTCAAACGGCAACTTATTTTCTCCGAGAATTTTCAAATATTCATCACGATATGTTAGTACCACACTTGGATCAAGACCGACAAGAGGAATTCCGCATCGAGCTGCATACGACAGCCAATTTGTGTTTTTCTCTACAACTTTACGGAATTGTTTCAGAAAGCCTTTAACATGCAGTGGTTTTCCGTTTGGACTAAACGGGGCAACGTATACTGTATAGTCTAGTTGTTTCAACAGTTCATAAAAATCCATAACAACTTGGGATTCATAAAACGAAGTAAAAGCATCCTGCAGCAGAATCACACTACGCTCCAATTCTTCCGGCGTGCGCAAAATTAACTCGTCCACGTCAAATGCAGGGGCATCAGCCTTCTGCAGGAGCCTCCTGACAGATTCTGGACTGTATTCCGGCAAATCTCTTAAGCCAATTAGATTTTTCAGCAACATACGGCTCAGCGGCCAACTGAGTAATGCGTTTGCCAGCAACGGCATTTGGGAAAATAAACGGCCGAAGCTCTCAGTTGAGCCAACCAAATAATCTTTGAGTGGACGCAAATAACGTCCATGATAAAGGTCAAGAAATTTTGAGCGGAATTCAGGAACATCAACATGCACCGGACACTGAGTAGCACATGCTTTGCAGGCTAAACAACCTGCCATTGACTCATAAACTTCGTGTGAAAAATCGTACTCACCCTGTTTTTTATGCCATGAATTCTGAATTTTATTGAGCAAATTATACAGAAAACCGAGAGGCTTTTTTCCTGAAACTCCTGACTGTTGATTCACAGAAAGCAAGCGTAACCATTCTCGCATCATTCCTGCTCTTCCCTGTGGAGAATGAAGACGATCACGGGTAATTCTTGAAGACGGACACATCACGTTTTCAGGTGAGTAATCGAAGCATGCACCGTTACCGTTACAGTTGATTGCAGACTCATATTCCTTTAGTAATCCCGGAGTAATTTGACGGTCTTTGTGTCCGCGGAGGGGCCCCTCAATCGGGACCACTTTGTCATCATGAGAAAGTGGTGTTACAATTTTTCCTGGATTAAGCCGATTATTTGGATCAAACGCTTCCTTGATGCGGCGCAAATCCTGATGGAGTTCTTCGCCAAAAAATTCTGCTGTGTATTCACTGCGGAAACCGCGTCCGTGCTCGCCCCACATAACACCATCATATTTTTTCACAAGTTCAACTACTTTATCAGAAAGTTCCCTGATCCAACTTTCTTCTTCCGGATTCTTCAAATCCAAAGCCGGACGCACATGCAAACACCCAACATCCACATGACCAAACATGGCATACTCCAAACCATACGATTCGAGCAGTGTCCGGAACTCCCGTATGTAATCAGCCAGGTTTTCCGGTGGAACTGCAGTATCTTCCACAAACGGAAGCGGCTTCCTCTCACCTTTTGTATTGCCTAAGAGACCAACACCTTTTTTTCGCAAACTCCATAAATTACTAATTTCCTGTGGATCAACGGTCCGGTAATAACCAGTTGCTTTTCCGGATTTATTGTTCGTGGCATCAATGGTTTTGCAAAGTGCCGTAACCTGTTTTTCCAGATGATTTTTGTTGCTGCCGCAAAATTCAACCAGGTTAATTGTCCGTGTTGGGCGTTTTTTTCTTCCGGACTTTCCTTTTTCGTCTGCAACAAAATCTTTGATTTTGAGATATATTTCATCTTCTTTTGCCAAGCTCAGTATTTTTTCGTCAATAGTTTCTATTGCAGCCGGATCAGACTTAAGCAGCATTTCTGCATCACTAAGTGCATCATCAAAAGTTTTGTATTTAACAACAAGTAAACTTTTGTGTTTCGGCAGCGGAGTCAAACGAAGTTTAGCCTTGCTGACAACTGCCAATGTTCCTTCTGAACCAGACAGCAAATAATTTAGATTGAAATTGTTTTCCGAATTTCCGTAAACTTTTGCCAGGTTGTATCCCGTCATAAAGCGGCTCATTTTTGGAAAAACTTCTTGAATAAGATTGGTTTTCTCTGAAACAACTTGATCAACGATCTTAAAAATGTTTGCAGAAATTCCGGACTTTTTTTTGTATTCGCTCAGTGCTTCCGGTTCAAGCGGTACCGATTCTAAAACTTCTCCATTGGAAAGAACACAGGTTAACTCTAAAACATGATCGCTAGTGCGTCCGTAAATGCGGGAACCTTTTCCACAAGCATCGGTATTGACCATCCCACCCAAAGTAGCTCTATTGCTTGGAGATAAATCGGGAGCAAAAAAGACTTTGTTTGGAGCAAGATGTTCATTGAGCTGGTCCAGCACAACCCCGGGCTCAACACAAACCCAGCCTTCCTTGAAATTCGATTCAATAATTCGATTCATGTAACGTGAACAATCCAGCACAATGCCTTCTGTCAGCGACTGTCCGTTGGTACCTGTACCTCCACCGCGGGCAGTGATTTTGATACTTTTACTAAAACGTTGCTGATCTGCAATTTTGAGTACAGTCTGAATGTCCCTGGAATTTTTTGGAAAAACAACTGCCTGCGGTAAGACCTGATAAATGCTGTTGTCTGTTGCAGTTACGATGCGGGCTCCGTTATCGTGATGAATATCTCCGGAAAATTCACTCTTACTTAACACCTCAAGAAAATTTTGTACAAATTTTGGTGTGCTTTCAGATGGACTGAGGCGGGGAATCATAGTGCAATAAAATTTAAGAAGTTTTCCGGTGTTAATCTTTGAATTCCGGAGGCCGTTTTTCCATCATGGCCATAACCGATTCTTCCAAATCAGTTGAAAGCAGCATGGCTGAGTTCCATGTTGCCACATACTTCAGGCCGTCTGCAACAGAATGATCGCGGGAATGAAGCAGCATTTCCTTAACTCCGCGCAAGGCCAAAGGGGATTTAGACGCAATTTGCTCAGCAATTTTGCGGACTGCGGAAATCAATGTTTTCTGATCATCATAGCAGCGATTGACTAAACCTAATTCGCGGGCTTCTTTGCCGGAGAACTTACGTGCTGTATAAGCTAATTCCCGGACTATTCCCTGTGGAATTAAGTGAGGCAGACGCTGCAAAGTACCAACATCCGCGGTAAGTCCAAGATCAATTTCTTTGATTTGGAAAACTGCGTTGGATGTTGAATAACGCATATCACAAGCACTGATCAAATCGATTCCACCTCCAATGCATCCGCCGTGAACTGCTGCCAGCACGGGTTTACTACACTGTTCTATTTGAGTAAAGGCTGCTTGAAGCTTTAATATTTTTTGTCGTAAAAAATCACGCTTTCGTCCTTCACATTCATATTCCTCAACTTCCCGGCCAATAGACTGTAAAAATCCAAGGTCAATTCCTGAGGTAAAATGATTGCCGGCTCCATGGAGAATGCAAACCCTAACTGCGTCGTTTTCGTTTAACTCATTAAAACAGTTTCCGAGCGCAAACCATAATTCTTCATCGAGGGCATTTGCCTGGTCAGGACGGTTAAGTTTTATTTCTGCAATTGACGCATCTATTTTAATTAAAAGTGAATCCGGCATATCAAATCATGGAATATTGAGTTAATGGTTGAAGTGGCGCAGAATCAAGTTCCAGCCGTTCGAGACATTCTTTTGCTTCTCTCAATTCTACCTCTGCTTCAGAGTGAACTTTTTCTGACACCTCATATTTTTTGAACAGATACCCCAGCTTTGTGAACATTTCCGGAACATCAAATTCATTCAGCAATTTATCAGACAATTCCTTGGACTCATTTGGCGGCATACAATCGCGAAGCAAAAAGCAGAGTGGTGACCACAAATCCTGTTTTTTTAATTTTTGCTGAAAAAGCTTTTCATCTTCAACTGCCGCCAATTCAGTTTTTAACTGGACTGCCATTCCCACATGCATACCAAAGTCAAACAATGTTGAAGCTGTTGCTTCAGAAGACTTACCCCAATAAGCAGCACTTTGCGCACCAGCACCAAACAAGCCTGCTATTTTGTCTCGTGTAACACTACGCCAGTGTTTTGGAGTTGCAGTAAGAGGTGGTTCCGAAACTTCAAGTACCTGTCCTCGTGCAATGTTTTGGGTAGCCAGTGAAACGCATTCCAATACATCCAAATTACCCACTTTTACCAAAATTTGAAAAGAGATGGACAGTAGATAATCACCCAATAAAATGCCTGCTTCACTACCCCATAACTTTTGTACTTGCTGCAGGTGACGTCTGGCTTTTTCCGGTTCCTTAATGTTTCGATGCAAGGCTGATGCAGTATGCAGATATTCCAAAGTACTGCCGATGTCTATGATATCATCATCCGGATCATCAAAGAGACTTGCGCTTTGCAACAGAACCAGTGATCGAGTTTGATTGTTGTGAGGAGTCACCATGTGGTGTGCAATGTCTGATAAAAAAGGAAGAGATACACCCAAATTTTTTTTCACTGCATTTTTAACCAACTGTAAATTTTTATTGCAGTCCAACAAATTATTTTCGCAAGGAACCTGTTTCATTATTAAATGATTTCTAATTTCTGACTTAATGTTTGATAATTAATGGTAATTAAATTGATGTTTACTCTGCAATGTTCAATCTTAACATTTCTACAATCAATGACATCAGTGCCAAAACAAATCCTACGACACACCAAATTGTGATCCAGCGTGAACGAACTGCATGCAGTTGGCGAAACAGCAACAGTGTTGCAAAGACGCACCAGGCACTGACTGATGAGCCAAAACGCAAATTGGCTAAAAGTGAATGATCATCTGAATTAATTAATATTCCCAGCATGAGACCAATACTCAATGCAAGAAAACCCCACAAAATCCCCTGCCAACTGAGACGGTCCAGAGTGCCAAGTGCAGGAAAACGAAGCGTTAATGATGACATAAGTTTAGTTTTGAGATGGTGCTCCTGATAAAGAAAAATGATGCTGGCCACACATGCAACTCCCAACATTATATCTCCTGCCAGGAGAATGATAATATGTGATCCAAGCAAAACATGATAAAACCAGGTTTGCTCTAAAAGCAACGAACCTGCCGGCATTTGTCTTTGGGAAATAATGAGAGATAAACCAAGCAGCAGGATTACAAAAAAACGGACAATTGAAGTGTTGACCAGACTTGGCAGACGCTCTGGAAAAGCCTGTACTCCAACCATACTCCCCCATGCTGCTACGCTGAGGATATCACTCACAAAAGTAGAAGGCCAGACTGCTTTCGTCCATAACAATCCCAGTAAAGTTACCGTATGAATTAACCAGGCCGTGCGCATACCTGTGACATCAGTCCATACCTGAAACCTGGAACCTGAAGGTTGCACAAGGTTTGAAGAAAAAAGCCCTGAAATCCAACTAATGATGTAAAGCAACAAGGCTCCCCATGTACCTGTAATCAGCATTTTTTTATATTGGTGATCTAATTTTGCTCAAGTGAGAACTTAACTGAATTGAACTGAGATCTCTCTACAAAAAAACGATTTTTTTCAATATTTTGCCTGCAAATTTAACACAAAAACCAGGCTAAAAGAAATCCTTAATTTTGAGCAACTTACGGAGAAAGACCGTTAAGAGTGTATCTCTGTTACAGACTCCAGTCAATCAGATTTTTTGAGTTTCAGGGGCAGGAGAGATTTCCGGAATAAAGTTTTCCGGAAAGCACAGCTAATTTTTTACTGACAGGTAGTGTAATTAGGATGTCAAGTTTTGAATCATTATCGACATCTGAAATTACAATTGCTGCAGGTGCAGAACCGTCTTTTACCGTGGTTGCAGCAAAGGATGTTGCTGAACCGTAGCCAGTGCTGGAAGATGTGTCGCTGAGTGTCAATGAAAAGTCGCCAGTGAGGAAAGAGACTCCATTAGTACTGACAAGAAAATGATGTCCAACCACGAAATCCATTTTACTGTCATTATCAAAATCTGCTGCAGCCAATGCACCCGGACCTCGTCCTGAACTGATTGTAACAGGTGTATCAAATTCTCCTGTTCCCTTTCCATAAATCAAGGAAAGAGTGTTGTCGCCAGAATTGCTCACTGCCAGATCTTGTTTCCCATCACAGTTCCAGTCTCCGGATATCATGCCCATTGGCAGACTTCCAACTGTGTAGGTGGTAGTTTGTTTGCTGAAAGTTCCAGTTCCGCCGTTGAGCCAGATTTGAACAAGGGTATTGTCTCTCAATAAAACAGCCAGATCGGTATCATTGTCACTATCCCAATCACCACCTGCAATCTGAATTGGATGCGCACTGACAGACAGAGTTTGGGAAACCGAAAAAACACCACTACTGTTTTGCAGGATTGAAACACTGCTGTTATCGCGATTTACAACAGCCAGATCAGTTTGATTGTCACTGTTCCAATCTCCAGAAATGAGATTGATCGGCACATCTCCAACAGTAACACTACCGTTATCAGTAAAATTTGCACTACCGTCATTTCGCAATAATTTAATTTTGTCCTCACCAGTATGCGTGACCACCAAATCAGTTTTGTTGTCTCCATTGAAATCTGCTGAAATAACATCCTGCCTCCATTCTGCGGTAGCAGGAGTGATGGTACTGGATGTAAAGGGGAAGCGGCTGCTGGATGACGAGTTTTTTTGAAAGAGAGTTAAGGTTCCGTCTTCAGTCGTTGAAATCCCGTTTTGCTTCCGGGAACTGGCTACAATATAATCTGTTTTGTTGTCATCATTGAAATCCGCAAAGGTAATACCAAGAGGATTTTCTCCTGCATCAAATTCCAGCGGTGACTCAAAAACAGTTCCGGAAACGACTGAAGGACCAGTGTTGTTTTTAGTCGGTGAATCAGAAGAATTGCATCCGGCGAATAAGACTGTTCCAAAACTTACCAGCAGAAACGAAAATATGTACCACAAATAATTCTCAGGAAATTGATTACTGCTCATCGATCAAGCCTTTGTAAAAGAGACCATACTTGTCATCATGATAATCCTGAATCAAACCAAAATATTTATTCCATGGCGGAACCGGTGTACGTTCCCTGCTTTGGAAATAAAGCACTGTGTCGATTTGTTTCCAACGCTGTTCAAGAAATACTTTTAATGGAGAAGTTTCTGAAAGCCCTTCAAAAACAATGACCGGAGATCGTGCACCATGTGCATATTCTTCAAAATGCAAAATAATTTTTTCTCCGTAACCTGACAACAACTGCTCCTCCAGGTTTGCAGTCGCTTCAAAATCAATCTTGATCCAGTCTGCTAAATCCAGCAATTGATGATGTACATTAATATTCATTTTATTTGTATCATCCAGAGCTAAGCGAATACCCAGGTCATCCGCAAGCGCACGAATGGTTGTTAAGTAGTCTTCAGTGATTTCTTCGTTAATTTCAAAATAAAACATTTCCTTATATTCTGGAAACAACTCCAGTAGAGTTTTAAGAGTACGAGGATAATTCAGATAATTTGCATCAACATTTTGTGAGAATGTAAGGGAGGGCATGACTTCACGATCGCGCTCCATTTGTTGACGGAGAAGGCGAACGGTCAGAAAAGTAGCAATCAGTGAAGCAAAGCGGACAAGAACAGAAGGTATTCCCAATTCTTGTGAACGCTCTACTATTTCACCAAAACTATTTCCATCTCTGTCGATTGCCAACAACTCAAAGCCGCGCGTGGTTGTATGCATAGGCCTTGGGGCAAGTTCATCGATGGCTTCTGCTTTGACCGTAATCCATTTCAGGTAATTCCTGGCACGATCTGTCAGGTCTTCCCATTCATGTTCTGTCACCACCCCCAAAACTTTCATAATAATTTCAGGAAAACATGGTGCCGGAAGACATCCCGGAGCTGCTACAACTGTCTGACTGGTCAATACCAACTCTTTCGTCAGACTGTCAACATATTGCTGCAGTTCTTCTACGTTTTGCATCAGAGTGTTTTTTCCGGGAAACCTGTGTCTGAAGTTAAACTCACACGATTATAATTGAGTAAAATTACCCAACATTATCAAGAATCTGAAATTCATAAATGTTCATGATTATTAACATCTAATCCAGCAGGTCTAAATTAAGAATTGATTTTTATATTACCTGCTATGTTGACGAGCCTCCGCCACCCAAAGCCAAATTGGCAAATTTTGTGTACTGTCCAATAAATGCCAGTCGTTTCATACCAATTTCACCATTTCGATGTTTTGCAATGCTTATTTCAGCAATACCCTTGTCCTCGGTATCTTCGTTGTAGACCTCATCACGATAAATAAAGACAATCAGGTCTGCATCCTGTTCCAATGCTCCAGACTCTCTCAAATCGGCCATCATTGGACGTTTTTCTGTACGTCTTTCCAAGCCTCGGTTCAACTGTGAAAGAACTACCATCGGCAGCGAAAACTCTTTGGCCATGGCTTTCATAGTTCGTGAAATTTCTGATATTTCCTGCTCCCGCGAAGGATTACGGATATTACTCTGCATCAGTTGCACATAATCAACAATAACAAGTCCCAGTGAAGGAAATTCTTTTTTTGCCTGCCGAATCACCTTTCTTATATAGTTTGGTGTTACTGCGGACCTGTCATCAATCAGCAAAGGTGCTTCCATCATACGAGTAGTACCTTCCATCAGTTTATCCCAGTCCTCCTGTTCAAGATCACCAACCAGCAATTTTCTATTATTTACTTTTGCTTCACTGCAAATCAGGCGCATGGCAATGTGTTCCTTTGGCATTTCCAAGCTAAAAATAAGTGATGGAATATTAGCATGACCTGAAGCATAAAGTGCCATATTAATGGCAAGAGCTGTTTTACCCATTGAAGGTCGAGCTGCAAGAATGATCAAATCTCCCTTTTGCAAACCACGCGTTAAATCATCTAACTCAGTAAAACCAGTTGGAACTCCAGTTACATTTTCCGGAGATTCAGAAATTTTCTCCAACTCTTCAAAATTTGTGGCAAGAACTTCTTTGAGATGAGAATAACTTTTAAGTCGAGTACGTGAATCGATAGACTGCAATCGATCGGTTGCCTCTGCAATAAAGTCAGAAATGTTTTCCGCATTTTCCTCTTGACCTCGTTTTGCAACTTCATGAGCAGTCAGGATAATATCTCTTAACTGCCCCTTCTCCCGAACAATACGGGCATAAAACTCAGCATTTTCGGCAACAGGAGTTTTCTGTGACAGTTCATTCAAATAATCTACTCCGCCAGTTTGTTCGAGTAGATGCTTGGATTTCAAATGACTCAGCAGAGTTAATTCATCTATGGGAACAGGAGGTTCCTGTGCAGTCATTTCCTGCATGGCAGCAAAAATATAATGATTGGCGGGAGAAAAAAAGTCGTCTGTGGTGAGGATATCTAGAATTTGCAGCAGGATTGAGTTCTGAATAATTATTGCACCCAGTACAGCTTGCTCTGCCATCTTGTCATGTGGAAGTAATTCTCCAAGATCAACAGTTTGCGGACGCATTTTTTTTGTACGCTCAAAAACCCTGGTTTTTTCAGATTTATTTTCAGAAGACAGCATTGATACTCCTGGTATGGAGAGTGCGATCAAAGATCTGGAGGTAGTGGGGCTGAGACAGTACCCAACTGATAAATTAAAGTGCCAAAGGCTCAATGTAGGTCTGAACCTTTAGCTTTGAAGTTAAAATCGTAAACTACTCGTCAGTTTCGTGTTCTTCAAGCTCTTCAAGCTCTTCAAGCTCTTCAAGTTTTTCAAGTTCTTCACTGTCAACATTTTTTTCATCAGCATTTTTATCTTTCGGTTCATCGACAGCAGCTGTTTTAACGGCAGACTCGTCTGAATCTCCAGTCACCTTGATTTGCATGTTTACTGAAACTTCAGAATGAACTCGCACAGTAAATTCATGGAGGCCAATGTTTCGAATGGGCGAATTCAATTGTATGGACCTTCGTTCAACATCAAATTCTTTTTCTTTCAACAATTCTTTCAGGTCCCTGTTGGTGACTGAACCAAACAATCTACCTCCAGGACCGGATTTACGGACAACTTCCAGTTTAACAGTTTTAAGTTTTTCTGCCTGTTCGTGTGCCAGTTCGATTTTTCCTTCACGCAACTTGTTTAAATGCTGTATCCGGTGCTGTAATTCTTTGGAGACCCTGCCGGTAGCCAAAAGGGCGATTCCCTTTGGAAGAAGGTAGTTACGACCGAAACCGGATTTCACATCTATTGTGTCACCTAAAGACCCTAAATTGGGTACGTCTTCAGTTAGTATCAACTTCACGGTATTTCCTTTTATTCAATCTCTTAGTTTTTGGAATATTTGGGGATTCTTACCCACACTTCATTCAGGTGGTTTAGAATTTCTGTAACTGGAAAATTTTCGTTCAACATTAACTTGTTGAGGCACATAACCTTTCATTGGTGAAAGAAGAGCCAGGTTGCGTGCACGTCGAATTGCGGTTTTTAACTTTCTCTGATTTGCCGCACATACTCCGGAAATGCGGCTTGGAATAATCTTTCCGCCCTGGGTTACATAATTTTTTAACAACTCAACATCTTTATAATCAATTCTGTCTATTCCGGCCTCCTTGAACGGGCAGGATTTGCGCTTACTGCGAAGCAGAATACTTGTGGGTATACGTTTACGACGTAAATGTGATCTTTTTCGTTTTTTTAACATAAATAATTTTCATGAAAGTTAGGTTCTGCACTGAAATATTCTGACTGGCATAGTATTTCAAGCATCTACAGATTCAGTTTCTACTTCTTCGGCATCTTTGTCAGATTTTTCTATTTTAACTTCTGATTCAGTGTCAACTTCTTTAACATCTTCAGTTACATTCTTTTCATTCTCTGTAGCTGCCTCAGCTTTTTTTGGAGATTCTTTTTTAACTTTGGTAGATTCTCCTGTAATTTCCTCAGATTCCTTCGGAGTTTCCACATTTTCTGAAGCATCCTCTTTAGGCGGAATTAAGGTTTGTAAAAATGCTGCCTCTGTATCAATGTCATCAGTCTTTATAATTTGATGACGCAAAACATCATCAGAATAACCAATTTGGCGCTGTAATTCGTCAATTGTTTTTCCTGTACCTGTGAAGTACCAGGCATGATAAACACCAAAGTCATTGCCTGATATTTCGTAGGCCAGACGACGACGTCCCCAAACATATTCATGAATAAGCTTCCCTCCGGATTTGGTGAGAATCTTTTTATAATTTTTCAGCACAGATGACAACTCACCATTATTGTGTGATGGATCTGTGATGAACACAAGTTCATATCCTGTCATTTATATTCCTTTCGGATTATCGAATAATGTCAATAAGTCCACTCAAGTGAACAAGGAAACAGCAAAGGGTTTTTACCTTTGCAACTTAACATTTGCAAATAAACAAATGCTATACGTTAAAACGAAAGTGCATGATGTCTCCATCCTGCACTACATAATCCCGGCCTTCAAGACGCCAGCGTCCGGCATCCTTGACAGATGATTCCGACCCCAATTGATCGATGTCATCAAAATGAAAGACTTCGGCGCGGATAAAGCCTTTTTCAAAATCTGTATGAATTTTACCTGCAGCCTCAGGAGCAGTAGAACCTTTGCGAATCTCCCAAGCCCGTACTTCCTGTTTTCCTGCAGTGAAATAAGTGATCTGCTCAAGCATCCGGTATCCGGAATGCGTCAGCCGATCCAGTCCGGAACTGTCAATTCCCAACTCTTCCATGAAAAGCTTTGATTCATCATCATCCATCTCTGAGAGCTCTGATTCGACCTGCGCGCAAATCGGAATAACTTCCACCCCCTCTTCATCGGCTAATTCCCGCAGCTGCTGCTCACGAACTTCCGGATTATTGAGTCCATCTTCTGAGATGTTTGCAATGTAGAGATAAGGTTTCAGAGTCAACAAACTTAATTCATTGATCAGTTCCTTTTCATCCTTACTCAAACCCATTTTGCTGGCCAGTAAACCATCATCCAAATGATCCCGCAGTCCTTCAAAAATCCCCAACTCTACCGCCAAAGCACGGTCACCTTTAACCTGACGTTGGAGTCGATCTATTTTACGTTCTACCTGCTCCAAATCAGATAATATCAACTCAGTCTGTATTACCTGTACATCACCAACCGGATCAAGTCTGCCGTCTACATGTACTACGTTTTCATCTTCAAAGCACCGCACCACGTGTGCAACTGCGTCAACCTGTCTGATGTGGCTCAGAAACTGATTCCCCAAACCCTCACCATGACTTGCACCTTTGACAAGTCCTGCAATGTCTACAATCTGCAAAGTTGCAGGAATAATCTTTTCCGGACTGACAAGTTCAGTCAAACGGATCATTCTAGGATCCCTTATCCGGACGATGCCTATATTTGGATCAATTGTACAAAACGGATAGTTTGCTGCTTCTACCTGCACTTTGGTCAAAGCGCGAAACAAAGTGGATTTCCCAACATTTGGCAAACCTAAAATTCCAACTTCTAATGCCATTTGTTTCCGGAAACTTAATGCGTTTTGTTCAAAATGCTTTGCAGTGCCTTATGCCAATTCCGGAGCAGAAAAAGAAGTGTTCTCAAACTGCGAAGTTGCCAAAAATCCGATCAGTTCCACCAACACCAGGTCCATTACACTTTGAGCAAGCTTTGCTTCAGCTTTTGACCATTGTCCCAAAACATAACCGACAACATCTCGTTTCCCAGCAGGTCTGCCAATACCAAATCTGACTCTGCGGAATTTACTGTTACCCAATGAGTCGATAACGGATCGCAGGCCATTGTGTCCCCCATGACCGCCACCGTCCCGAAAACGAGCCATCCCCGGCGGCAAATCCAAATCATCTGAAATAATGACAATGTTCTCTGCGGGAATTTTATAAAAACCGGCACATTCCGCTACAGCCAGTCCAACTCTATTCATGAAGGTCTGAGGCTTGATCAGAATGCAAGCCTCATCTTCAATCGATGTTCTACAAAACTGGCTGTGAAATTTTTGCTGGAATCCGGAAACCTCCAGCTTTTCCATGAGTAAATCAACAACCTGAAACCCAACATTATGCGGCGTTCCTTCGTACTCCCTGCCCGGATTACCCAAGCCGGCCACCAGTTTCATCCCCGCCATTTCCTGTTTCAGAACTTGCTAAATTTCACTCTTCCTCTGTTTTTTCATCCTTAACAGAATCTTCACTATCTGCTTCTTCACCCTCTACTGCTTCTACTCCTTCTTCTCCTTCTGCAACTTCTACAATCTCTTCTTCCTCTTCTTTTGCACGTCCAACAATTGAAATGACAGTAAAATTCTCGTCTGTTCCAACAGTAACCTTTTCAGGCAACTTTACATCTTGAATTCTAATAGAATCACCTAATTCCAAACTGGAAGAATCCACTTCCACAAAAGAGGGAATATCTGCAGGAAGACAGCTAACAGGTATCTCCCGGACAACCATCTGCAAAACTCCACCACCTTTAACTCCTGGTGATTCACCAATCACATGTATTGGTATCCGGACAATTTGCGGCTTGGCTTCAGGCAGTTCCCAAAAGTCAATATGAGTGATTTGGTGTTGATAAGGATGCTTCTGAATTTCCCTCAGCAAAACCTGTGCAGTCCAGCTTTCTCCACTTGCAGAATCTGTTACATTGATTGGTACAAGCTCGTGCATTCCAGACATTTTTTCGAGCAGGTGACGGGTTGATTCTTCTGCCATTTCCAGCAAAATGTTTCCCCGAGGACCGTAGAGTACCGCCGGGATATTACCTGCCTGACGTAACTTTTGATTGGCCGACTTTCCTTTTTTACTGCGAATACTCGCTGATAATTGATTTTGTGTCATGTTTCTACTATCCATCAATAGGATGGTTTACTAAAAAAGTTAAATGCCAAATTTAACCTGAAATTACTAATCAGTCAATGTATTTCTTCAGCAAGGAAAAGAAAGTTTCATATTATGAAGAATATTTTCAAACTTGAGTACAATCAACGGGCCTTTATTCTTGAGTTTTGCACTGCAAGGCTCTAACTTAACAGGGAATTGTGCGGCAAGTATATCATCATAAATAAAACAATTCGAAACAAATCTGCAGAAAACACTGCATTTGTCCCAAGTTTGAAGGAAAACAAGAGTCTATAGCACATGTACGGGAAGAGTCTTTTGCGGGAATAGTCACTGACATGGCTTATCTTAAACATTCTTTGAGCCGCCGAATGGAGTTTGGAAGACTTGTTGAAAATGTGCCAGATTCATATTTTGACGAATTAGAAGCCCGATTACCGGCCTGGGATCCCGTTGCTTTTGATTTAACCCATAATAACAGATGGGCACGCTAGAATTTCCATGAGGAAAAGTACTATGAACTGTAGATGGATTTGGATTATTTTGATGCCAATCTGGCTGGCGGGCTCCTGTGAAACCAGACTGACTACATTTTATGTAAAAGCCGGAGATTCTGAAGAACTCAAGATTCACGCTTTTGAACGTTGCGGGAGACACTACCGTGTACTCGCATACGAGGACGACACGGCACGCATAGAGTGTCTGAAAAAAACTGATTAAAGAGGGTTTAAATAATCAGCGTTCCAAAATATCCATTACAGAAAAATATCCTAACGGCAAGACCCATATTATGTGTAAAATCGCAATAATTGTTGCCAGTGTATTCCCATCCATTGCCATTCTCCTTTAATGATTTTTTTTGGAGCGTGTTAAATACTGAAAAATCAAAACTTTTTAATTTTTAATTCCTCTGTCATTTTGCTTATCAATAAATCACTTATCAACAAAACAAAAGTGCACACGAAAATAGCACATCATATAAATCAATGCAAGTCAATATTTGTGACTATCCATTAGAGTAGATTCTGGGAATACGATCATTCAAATTTGTCAAAATTTCGTATGGTATTGTTTCTACCCACCCGGACATCTCTTCCACAGTTATACTCTGTCCTTCCTGTTCTCCAATCAAAACGACCTCATCTCCTACTTCAAGAGTTTCATTATTGGAGTTGACCATAAACTGATCCATACAAATCCGTCCTATGATAGCCCGCCGTTTCCCACGGATTATTACTTCACCGTGATTTGAAAGGTGACGCCGAAAACCATCGCCGTAACCCAGTGGAATAGTGGAGATTTCTGTGGATCCGTCAGAAGTCCAGGTTGATCCATAACTGACTGAGAATCCTTTTGGAACAGATTTGCGAAAAGAAACCCGGGATTTAAGCTGGAGAGCCGGACGCACATCCAGAACATGCGGACTTGATGAATCTGGGTATACTCCATAAAGTAAAATTCCCGGCCGGATGAGATCCAAGTGAGACTGAGGGAAATAAAGCACGCCGCCTGAATTAGCAAGATGTCGCAAAGGAACCGGTGCATCAAGCCGCTCAAAAATTGATACTGCTGTTAAAAACCGGTCAACTTGTTCCAGAGTCATCGGATCTTCCGGATCATCTGCACAGGCTAAATGCGAACACACACCTTTAACTGTCAGATGCCGTGCACGTACTGCTTCTTCAATAAAACCTGCTGACTCTTCCGCAATGGTTCCGACCCGCCCCATTCCGCTATCAAGCTTAAGATGCACTATTGCCTGCTGACCTGAAGATTCACAAATTTTATCTGTTTTGCGTAATACATTCAGAGAAGAAATAAAAAATTCTAAATTCCATTTCAAATACTCCGGAATCTGTTTTAACAATACACCGCCAAAGACCACAATCGGCAAACTTATTCCGGACTCCCGTAATATGATTCCTTCTTCCAACAGGGCTACACCCAGACAGTTTACTCCAAGTTTTTCATAGAGTTGTGCAACTCTCAGCATTCCATGTCCGTATGCATTTGACTTGACGACTGCCATCACTGGACGATTTTGTGTGTGTTTTCGAATCTGTTCAAGATTATATCTTAAATAATCCAGATTGACTTCAATAAAGGTGGGCCTCATAAAAACAGATACTTAAAATGAAAAAACCAGGATTTTTTTACACAATGTTGCTGTCACTTTTGGGAACTGTAAAAGACAAAAAGTGCACTGCAGAAAAGTTCAAAATTTTCCAATTCAACATCTTTGCTGATTTTTTCGAGGGTGGTGTTTAAATCACCACTGCTTCGAATTTGGCAAAATGCCTGATAGAAACGAACTCGAATTTGGTGTTCCACTAATAATGGTACGATCTCATTTATAATCTGCGCAAGTTCACCAGGATCTTCACTGAGACGTTTCAAAACATGACAGAAAAAACCCTGAATATAAACATTCAGCTTACGTTTGTTTTCTTTTAATTTTTCTCTGGGCAAATATTCAGAGGATGCAATTTCCAATTTTCTCTCACTTCCAACTGTTTCAGTCTCACTATCTGCATCCTCTGATATAGGTTGTGTTGCAGATGAGAGTTTTCTCTTACGGTGTGAAGAAATGTTTAGAGGATATTCCAGCGAATATGGTGATTTTTTTTCTAATTGTTGAAAAAGACTTTGTACTTTTATGGGATCCAATTGAATTTTATCTGTTTCCGCCGCAAGAATCCCAACCATAAACGGATTCTTGGGATTACTGTATACATCATAGGTTTCTGCACCAAAATCGTAAGGGAGAGATTTTGTTCCTTTAATGTTTTTTGGATTCTGCTTTAATATCAGTGGCTGAAGAGGAACAGAATTAACTGTTTCAGTTGTATTCTCTTTCTTATTTTTCCCTGAAATCGACTCCTCCGGCCGGCTTCTTTCATTATCCATTTATTTATTCCCTTTTATATAAAACTTATTTAAGCATTACGGCAAGATATTTGCTCTTGTATTTATGGAATCCTGGGTGCAGAATTAACTTAATGTATCCTAGCTATCAAGTAGCACCAACTATACCACCTGTATAAAATCATGTTGCAGAGTAACTCCTCTTTCCCGGCTTTCAAAATTTCAGCACAAAATTTCTTCTACAGGAATCGCTGCAAGACAGTTGCCGAAGTTTTGATCATTGCAACCATGTTATTTTCTGCCAGCTCTGCATCTGCACATAAAATATCTTCCTGGGAACCATACAAAAGTTTGTTCGAGCAGGGTGAGTGCCAAAAATTGATCAGTCACCTAAAACCTTTGTCAAAGCCCCGGGACTGGTATGACAACCGAATGTGGAGCCGATCACGGATCTTGAATTCCAAATGCCAGATGCAGTTGGAAAATTATAAAGCGGCCCTGAAGAGTCTAAAACAAACTCCCGAATCTGAAGAAAGAGACGTTTGGCTATTTCAAAAAATCAGGGTTTTACTTAAATCTGGCAATCAAAGTAAAGCAATTACCAATATCAGAAAACTACTGAAACTGCCGGAAAAATTTTCTTATCTTCAATCGCTACGAGATGATTTGAAGAATGAATTTCATACAGATAAGGAAGTCAGCTTACTTTTTCCTCTGCTGCATGAAACCCGTAAAAACTACAAATGGTTCCTTTCGGATTATGATATTCATGCACTCTATATCCGTGGTGCAAAACTGAAGGGGATAAAACCTGAGCATACGTATAGAGTTTTGGGCTGGCAGTTTCCCATTGATGAAAAAACCGCACGCCAATCCCACAAGAACTTAACTGCCAAGGACCTAAAAAATATGTCTCCGGCAGAACTCCTCAAACGCGTACGGACCTTGACCAGACTCGGTCTTAATGACTACTTGGTAAAACATTTGCCGCAGCTTCGGAAGTGGCGCAGCAGGAAGGTGCTTAAAAAACTTGGTAAAGCATATCTAAAAGCACTCTTTGTAGAAAGATTTTATTATCGAATTATCATATTTCAAAAAAAAGGTCAACTTTCAAAACTATGGTCTCTGCCAAAAGAAACCCAGCTTTACTGGACGGCACGCTCCTTCATCAAAAGAAGAAACATTCCGGATGCACGAAGTACTATCTATAAACTTGAAAGACTTAATGCGAAATCCAAGCTCCTGCCTGATTTGTTTAACACATTTGCCATACGTTACATGCTGGACTCAGAAATTGAGAAATCGCGATTTTGGTGGAATCGTCTGCTGAGTCATTTCCCCAAGCATGAGCTTGCTGCTGCTGCTGCATGGAAACTGGCCTGGTCAAACCTGCAGCAAAATAATACAAAAAAAGCCCTGTCATACCTGAAACGAGGACTTAAAACAAGAATTTACAATTCTGAGATGAAAGCTAAGTTACTGTACTGGCAGGGAAAATTACAACAATCTACAGGCCGTCCGGATCTTGCAAAAAAAAGCTTCACAAAACTGGTTCTTCGTCAGCCCAATACGTATTATGGAATGCGCCTGCTTTCCGCAAAAGATATTCCGGGAAGCATATTGGCAGTAGTCAAGTCCCGCAAAACAAAACTATACGCCGAACCAACTGAACCACTCAGTAAAAAAACCAAAAAATTACTGAAAAGAACCGAGTTTCTCTTTGATATTGCAGAACCTGAACAAGCTTTGAGAGAATTATTTGCCGGATTGGGGCGTTTTAAAAACAGTTCACGGAACTGGCATGTGAGTCATTTGCTTCACCGCAGAGGAAAGCACCACGCATTGCTCAGAATCGTTGCAAATTATTATCTGCCCCGCATGATTTCACTTGAAGTTGGGGAATACCCGCTCTGGGAATTGGCCTATCCGAGACCCTACTGGTCACAGTTGAAGAACTTTGCAAATCAGGCTGGAATAGACCCATATTTCGCTCTGGCAATAATGCGCGAGGAAAGTCACTTTGATCCTCAGGCATTATCTTCATCCAAGGCAATAGGTTTAATGCAGTTGATGCCCGCCACCGCAAAAGCTGTAGCTAAAAGAAAAAAAATTAAACTAACAGGAAAGGCAGAAATATTTGATCCGGAACTGAATACCCAACTTGGTACGCTGTATCTGGGAAGGTTATCCAACCAGTTCAAGTCTGAACTGATTTATACAGCAGGCAGTTATAATGCCGGACCTCAAAACATGAGCAAGTGGATTAACCGCTGGAATGGAAAATCACTGGATGCCTTTGTTGAACAAATTCCATTCAAAGAAACCAGAAATTACGTCAAACGAGTTTACAGGAGCTACAAACTTTACAAACAAATCTACAGCTCATAAATTACAGAAAAAGCCCCTGCCTCTCAATCCTCCACAACACTTTAGACATTTTGATTTAGCTGCAAGAATCAATAAAAAGGATGCTGCACTATTTTAAATCCGGATTAGATCACTTGATGTAAAAAAACTATAATCCCGATTTGCCCCTATTCCCAGAAAACTGCCCTTATTTTGTAGCGGATTGCTTTACATTCTCAAGCTGCTAAAAAAATCCTTATTCAAAGCTATTATTTTTTGAATTACGTAAATTATTTTTGCTTGACACTTAGGGGGGGGAGTGAGGATGTACTCTTATTGTATAATGATCAACAATTACCTGAGGAGGAAAAAATGAAATTACTTAAAATTATACTGGTTGTCTCACTCCCATTATTTCTTATTCTTGGATGCAAGAAGTCAGATGATTCATCAACTTCAACTACTACGTCGACAACGTAAACTTCTTCAACAAGTTGCTAAGTTTCATATACGGTTGTCGGCAAAGTCGGAGATATTTCATCAAATTTGGTTACTGCTGCTTTGGCTAAAAGTGCAAATTTGACTAAAGGGCATCTCTAAAAACCCATTTTAATTAAATATTCTTAAATAATGTTTTACAATTGTCTAGTTATAGAGTATGATAATTAATAATATCAGTAACTAACACAAACATATAGAGGCATTATGTTGGGTTTTTTTGATTTAGAATTTAAGATGGATGACATTAACAAACATGAACCTCCTTTGCAAAAACTCGATAAGGTCATAAATTGGGAGATATTTCGTCCCATTTTAGAATCAGAG
>Ga0208570_1000108_pt1 | contig 42172 bp, 34 predicted proteins | sample DeeseametaMP1202_FD_184192 | JGI IMG/M metagenome (GOLD analysis project Ga0208570, IMG submission 184192) | Marine microbial communities from the Deep Indian Ocean - MP1202 (SPAdes) | ecosystem: Environmental > Aquatic > Marine > Oceanic | place: South Indian Ocean | collected 2011-03-08
TATGGCGCACCAGATAGGACTTGAACCTATAACCTACTGATTAGAAGTCAGTTGCTCTATCCAGTTGAGCTACTGGTGCGTTAATTATTTCAATGACTTAGAGTACAAAATGATCAATATTGAAAAATGAACAAAAAGGAATACGTCTCAAACACCTACAAAAACATCCAACACACCTTCCAAACTTGTTGTGGTCTAAAATATTCAAAATTTCGTGGTTTTTTGTCATCCCGGACTTGATCCGGGATCCAGATACACAACCGGAGTAGGAATAAGATTTTATAGCATATTCCTGGATTCCGGGTCTTCACTTCGCTTCGCCTGGAATGACAAATTTCTACATGTTAGTCAAGACCTGACACATTCAGGAATTCCGCGCATCAATAAAAGTTGAAACACGATCAAACACTTCTGCCGATGAAAGAGTGGATGTGTCCATGACTAAATCAAAGTTAGAATAGTCATCAATATCAACTTGGTAGAGACTCATATAGTTTTTCCGCATGGTATCCCTGCGTTTTTGACTTGAATCAATACTATCACTGATAGTTGTAGCGTCTTCTGTAGTGCGTTCAGTGTCATTCAGAATTCTACTGGCCGCTTCTTTCAAGTCACAAATGAGACAGATCCGGATTGAGTCCGGCACAAAGTGAAATCCCAAATGCGCGTCCAGCACAAAATCATCATTTCCCTGGCCAAAAACACGCTGTTCATCATCCACCTGATGATCAACTTCAGGGTGCTCCGAAACATATTCAACAAGAAATTGAGTAATGTCGCTGTAACCATACTGACGGGACAATTTCCGCATAAAATCTCCGGTACCTTTTGTGCTTAATCCATAATGTTCCGCCAGCATTTGACGCAGGGTTGATTTTCCTGAACCGGGACTTCCTGCAAGTGTTATTTTCATGACAAAACTATTCAATATTCTGCAGTTGTTCTCTGACTTTTTCCAGCTCACTCTTGATTTCTACCGATGCTTGACTAATGCCCGCATGACTACTTTTTGAGGCAATCGTATTTACTTCACGATTTAATTCCTGCATCAGAAATTCCGCTTTTTTTCCAACTTCGCTTTGAACAAGGATATCATTCATGTGTTCCAAATGAGTCCGGAAACGCACAACTTCCTCACTTATATCAAGACGATCCGCAAGCAAAGCAATTTCCTGTTCCAGACGTTCCGGATTTAATTTTGAGCCTTCATTCAACTGTGAAAGACGATCCTGAAGACGCTCCCTGCAACGTCCTGGTTCATCCAAAGATAGTGTTTCAATTGTATTCAAAATGTTCGCACATGATGAAAGTCGTTCCTGAATATCATTCTGCATGGCCTGTCCTTCACGCACTTTCATTTCCCGCAAGCCTTCCAGTGCCTTGGCAAGAGATTCACGGATCACATTTTCACACTCTTCCGGAGGCTCTCCGGAATTGTTTTCTTCAATGATATTTATGCTGGATAAGTCTCTTGCGTCAACACTGACTTTTCTTCCGGACAATGCTTCAAATTCCGTCAACAATTCATTATAACGTTGTGCTCGTTCCGGATTCAACTGAAGATTTTCTTCTCCGGAACCTTTTTCCAATCTGATTGAACAATCTATTTTCCCGCGAGTACAAATTGTTTTTATCTGTTTTTTAAAATCTGATTCCAAAGTTTGAAACCGCAAAGGAAGTCTACAACGTATATCCAGAAAGCGCTGATTTACCGAACGAATTTCTACTTGACAAGACCAGCTTGCCCACTGTTCTTCTGCCGCGCCAAACCCTGTCATTGAAATTGCCATATAAGTTTTTTTGTGTGAATGAAATATTTGAGAAGACTGTTAATCACAGATTGACAAAATGTCTTAATCCGGCTAATTTAAGGTTGAAACAAAATTTTCGTAAAAAGCCAAATGACATTGATCAAAACACTTTATAACATCCTGCTGCATTATGTTCGAATGCTTTTGGACTCTTCTTTCTACAAGTTTCCCAATGATTTACAAATCTTCCGTAAAGATTGTGAGACACTTGTTGAACGTTACAACGATTTGCTGAAAGAAATATCCTCCTACATGAAAGATCATAGTCGGCCAAATGAAGATGATCCGGAAAATTTAGAGCAAAACTTTATTTACCACGACACCGACTCCTTTTATCTCATCTCGATCAAGCAAGATTTGGCAATACTGACCGATGATTGTAAAAGATTGCTAAAAATAGGAAAACAAAATCCGGTCGAATCTCTGCTGAGTAAAGAGGACATCGAACAATATCTAAATCAGCTTCATGAACTTCGCAATTATTCCAGGCAGATTGAAACTGCCCTGCACGAATATGAAGAAAACATTATGAAGATTGAAGAAGAAATCTCAAATAATACTCTGTGCAATTAAGCTGATCATCTGTCTGTACCTAAAATTTCTTCTCAGCAATTATTTCTGATGGCTTCGTAAAAACTCTGAAACTCATTATTTATCATTTCGACTGTAGGGAGAAATATTAATGATATTAGTGCTTAACATAAAATAGATTTCTCGCTTCGCTCGAAATGACAAGTATTTGTTACTTTTTCCTCAACCTTCATTCCTTTCTTTTTGAATTATTCTGATCATACTCAAGAAAGTTTTTCCAATTCATACGCACTCGCAGATTCCATAAACTTCTGGAAACGCGACAATACCTGCACAGGGTCTTCGAGCAGACCTTCAACCAACATTGAATTGTCGTAGAGTTGCTCGACAGAATCTTTGAGAAAAGGATGCTTTTTGTCCTTTTGCAGTATTTCTGAGAGATTCTGAATTATTGGATGGCTCATGTTGACTTCCATGTTGCGCTTTTCTCCCTTAAATTTCTGATCCATCATCTTCATCATCTTTTCCATTTGAGCCGTCATTCCGTCCTTGGGCGTTACCAAAGAGCAAGGACTGTCCACCAGACGTTTTGAGTCCGAAACACCGCTTACACGATCTTTCAGCTGTTTTTCAAAAAAAGCGAGAATATCATTCTTTTCTTCTTTGGAGAGCGAAGATTCAGGCGCTGACATATCGGCGTCATTAATTCCATCTATGTCACCCTGCGAAATATTTTTTAAGGATTTTCCGTCATATTCCCGTAAATCCGCAACCATAAAATCATCAATTTGATCCGTCATAAACAAAACTTCCAGACTTTGTTTACGGAAATATTCCAGATTCGGATTGTGGAGGATTGCCTCTCGTGAACCTCCGGTAACGTAATAAATATCCTTTTGTTCTTCACGCATCCGACTTACATAATCTTTGAGAGAAACTTCCGTTAGCGAATCTTCGGATATTGATGAGTTGAAACGCAACAGGTCCATCAATCTGTTTTTATTTTTAAAATCAGCAGAAATGCCTTCTTTGATCAATGTCCCGTACTGCTGCCAAAATTTGCCGTATTTTTCTACATTTTGTTCTGAAAGAGACTGTAGTTCTTTTAAGACACGTAAAGTTAAACTATTTTTAATTTTTTCGATAAGCGCATTTTTCTGCACACTTTCGCGTGACACATTCAGTGGTATGTCCTCAGAATCCACTACTCCCTGGACAAAACGTAAATATGATGGCAGTAAATGCGTGTTGCCTGACTGGATCAAAACTTTCTGGGCATAAAGTGCAATGTCTTTGCTTTCGCGAGAGTAAAGGACTTCATTGCCGATTGACTCTGGAAAATAAAGCAGCGCATAATACTGAATCGGCGCGTCAATATTAAAATGTAAATGATGCAGCGGATCCTGTTGGGAATGAGAAATTTGCTTGTAGAAATCTTTGTATTCATCTGCTTTAACTTCAGCTTTAGATTGGGTCCAAATTGCTTTTACCTGATTTACTGTTTTATCCTTAAGCTTTACCGGAAAAGGGAGGTAATTCGAATATTTTTTAATAATCGATTCGAGACGCCACTCACTGCAAAACTCCTTGGCATCTTCCTTGAGAAACACTGTGACACGAGTTCCACGTTTTTCATAATCAACCTGACTTACCTCGTACTGACCTCCTCCATCAGAAGACCATTGCCAGGCTTGAGCATCAATTTGCCAGGAACGGGTGGTTAATTCTACACGATCTGCTACCATGAATACGGAATAGAAACCAACACCAAATTGGCCTATCAAGTTTTCTGCCGATTTGTTCTCAGCTTGTGCCTGCTGCAAATATTTAAGTGTTCCGGAATTAGCAATTGTACCCAAATTATCAATTAGTTCGTCCTTGGTCATGCCGCAACCGGAATCCTCAATCACGATCTGTGATTTGTCCTCATCAAAGGAAATGGTGATCTGCAGATCTGCGTCTTTGTCCAGAACTTTTTCTTCTGTCAATGTTGTAAGTTGAACCTTGCTTAAGGCATCAGAGGCATTTGAAACAAGTTCGCGTAGAAAAATTTCGCGTTCTGTGTACAGAGAATGTACCAGTATTTCAAGCAGTTTCTGCATCTCTGCCTGATATTGATGAACTTCCGGTTTTTGCTTTGCGTTTTTACTCATAAAGATATTCCTTGATGACAAATAGTTTTGAATATTGTTTTAATTAACCTTTGATACTACTTTAAAATCAACAAAATGAAAAGTAATTTCTTGATATTCGACAAGCATATTTCTTCAAATTAGCATGCATAACAGATCAATAAATATTTTGCTTTTGACAACAGTTCTGGTCTTCAGCACGCTTTACGTACCGCAACCTATTTTGCCATTACTGGCAGAAGAATTTTCGGTTTCCGGAAGTGAAGTATCACTGCTGATTTCCTTAACCTTATTTCCTCTGGGACTGACTCCAATTATTTACGGTTATTTAATCGATAACGTTTCCGCTCGAACTATACTGCACTGGTTTATAGGAATTTTGGCAGTTACGGAGCTGTCGTTTGCTTTCGTTACAGACTTCCGGATTATGCTCGGACTGCGTTTACTGCAGGGTCTGCTACTGCCCGCAATTTTCACCGCAATTGTAACATACATCAGCAACCTTTCCGCTGCGCATCAAAGACAAAAGTCGGTCAGCCGTTACATTGCAGCAACCATTACGGGCGGATTTGCAGGCAGATTTATCACAGGCTTAATTTCAGATTTAACGGACTGGAGGGTCGCATTTGTGGTCTGGACCATTGGTTTACTCATTTCGTGGAGTCTGCTCTGGAAATTAAAAAAGGATATACCAACTCAGAGTAGCAGCCTCGAAATTTCCGGAATTTGGCAAATGTTCAAACGTCCTTTGCATTTTCGTGTTTATCTGACAGTATTGATAGTTTTTTTCGGTTTCGCCTCTGCTTTAAATGTACTACCTTTTCGAATCAAGGAAATTTCGCCTGATGCGTCAGAATCGCTGATTGCTTCCGCCTACATGGGATACTTGATGGGTGTGCTGGTTTCACTCAATGCACAGAGAATATGTGCCAGACTAGGTAGTGAAATCAACAGCACAATCCTGGGAATTCTCACATTTGGTACAGGTATTTTGCTGCTCACAAATACAAATTTGTTCATCATAATTTTTGCAGTTTTTATTTTCAGCACCGGTTTTTTTCTGATGCATTCCACCTTATCCGCATATATCAACCATCACACCCAATCTCAGCGTGGTATCGCAAACGGGCTTTATATTGCTTTTTATTATGCGGGAGGATCTTTAGGCAGTTATTTTCCGCTCATCATTTATCATAACTGGGGCTGGTATCCTTATTTGATTATTGTAATAACTTCTACTATACTGGGATTAGGAATTGTATTGGGACTGCATGAAGCAGAAAAAAGCTTAAATGAACATTAAAAGCTCCTGATAGTTGCGTAAAATATCTGAAATCCACCCCGCACCTAAATCAGCAATCCGGAAATGAAAAAATCCAGAGCTATTTAGCTGCGGGGTCGCTTTGTGAGCAATGTCATTGTTTCAGGACTTTTTACAACTTCGTCATTTCTTAGCTAAATTCATAGATTTAAATCTTGATGTCAGTAAAAATATACTTTGCGGAGAGTCAAAAAGATTATGAACATGCCCGCCTGCTGTTTTTAGAATATGCAGACTCTTTAGGATTTAGTTTATGTTTTCAAGGATTTGACGAGGAACTGAAAAATCTTCCGGGTAAATACTCAGAACCAGAAGGCTGTATCCTATTGGCTTGGGAACATTCATCTTGCGTGGGTTGTGTCGGCTTGCGTCCACTGAGTAATACAGTCTGCGAAATGAAACGCCTCTACGTCAAACTGGCTTATCGCGGCATTGGTTTGGGCAGATTATTGGCCGAAAAGATTTTGAGATTCGCAAAAGAGAAAAATTATTCCAAAATTATGCTGGACACCTTGAGCAGTATGGAATCAGCACAGGCACTTTACAGATCATTGGCATTTTTTGAAACGGAACCGTATTATAATAATCCTCATCCGGAGGTGGTTTTTTTCGAGAAAACTTTGGATAAAGCAAGCCAGAGTTAAGCTTACACGGTTCGGTTGCTGTATTGAGTTTTGAAAAAACTGCGGGACAACATTAACATGTTTTTAATTAACCATTTGAACAACTAACACGAAACTGCCATGGAAATTTCTATCATACCAATTGCAAGTGGGAAAGGTGGTGTTGGCAAAAGCTTCCTGGCGGCAAACCTGGCAATTGCACTGGCAAAACAGGGCAAACAGGTTATTGTTGCCGACCTCGATTTTGGAGGTTCAAATCTGCATACTTGCCTTGGTTTAAATAACATTTATCCTGGAATTGGAGATTTTTTACGTGCGCGTAATGCTAAGCTCAAAGATTTACTGGTCACTACTGATGAGCAGAATTTAAAATTTCTCGCGGGTGATGTCAGAAGTCCTTTTCTAGCAAACATGCACCATTCACAAAAAATGCGTCTAATTTACAACTTGAAACAACTGGATTGTGAATATCTTATTTTGGACCTTGGAAGTGGCAGCGCATACAACACCCTGGATTATTTTGGCATGGAGCAATTTGGGATGATTGTCACTACTACAGAACATACTTCAATCATGAACATGCTGACTTTTTTCAAACATTTTGCTTTTAGGGTAATTGAACGTTCCTTGCCTAAAAACACTTTCCTTGAACAAAATTTGAGAAAATCCTACAACCTCTCCGTCAATGAAGAAATACTGACTGTGCGGGGGTTGCTGGATGAAATTTCAGTAATTGATCCGGCAGTCGCACAACAAGCTGAGCAGAAATGGCTCAGCTACAGGCCCAGAATTGTTTTCAACAAATGTAAAGACCCAAACGAATTAAATCTACTCTTTGTCTTGGAAAACAAACTCAAACACAATTTAATGCTGCAAGCAGATTTTTTTGGTTGTCTTCCAGACGATCCTTCCGTTTCAATTTCATTTCAGCAACGCGAAGCATTGAATAAATTAATCCCCTCGGCTGAAATGGCTGAAGATATAAACCTGCTTGCCGATCGAATTATACGCTTGTGGAAACAACCGCTAAGAAACAGTTCCAGCTTGCTTTTAAATAACACGAAAAATATATTTGAAAAACGACATAAAGGACTCGAAAACTGAGGTGGAATGGCAACTGAAATGCGTCTGGATTTAGTAATCTCAGGAAATGTTCAGGGTGTTGGTTACCGCTTTTCCGTCAAGATCAAAGCAGAATCTCTTGGAATTAGAGGTTACGTCAGGAATCAACGTGATGGTTCAGTTTTTGTGGCAGCACAGGGGGCGACGGCCGTAGTTGAGAAATTTGTAAAATGGTGCTATCTGGGACCTCCGGCAGCCATTGTCAGCGGAATAGAAAGGATTCCGGGAGCAACAGAAGACTTCCGGGAATTCAGTGTACTCTACTGAAGCCCGCCAAAAGCATTTTTTCTAATTCCGCTACATTCAGTTCAATTACGGAAGATTTAAATCTTGAAAAATCTTTTCCAGCTTTTCCGCAAAAATATTTGCTTCAAAAGGCCTGATGATATAATCATTCAATCCTGCTTTTATTGCCACAACAACATTTTCCTGTAAATGATCCTCTGTGACCATTAACACCGGAATGTGTTTGAGCTCAGGATCTGCACGGATTTGCTTCAGCAAGTCCAAACCACTCATTTGAGAAATTCCCCAGTCCATAATTACAAAATCAAAAAGAGCAGATTTAAGTCTAACTAGAGCAGAGTAACCGTCGGCAACCTCTTCAATATTATTGAAACCAAATTGCTCAAGAGTATTTATCACAACCTGCCGTGTTGCGGAAAAATCATCAACAACCAGAATTTTCATTGCTGTTTCAGCGGTCATACTCAACCCAGACCGGATGAATTTGTTGCAGACTTAAAATATAAACTGATTTTCAAATTTGCTGGTGAGTTGTGACGATTAAAAACTATATTTCAGTATTGAAAGCGAAAATATTGCTTTGGACTTGGAAGATAATTAATGATTCTGCAAGCGTTTATCGGCAACGGCAAGCTGGTCTGAAAGCATACAAACCACGTCTTCAAGGAATTGCGCGGCAATTCGTGGTTCCTTTTTAGACAATGCTAAAAGATTGCTCGCGCTAAATTGCAATAGAGTTGAATCCTGGCGTGCGATTGCTCGTGCAGACGCTGCTTTGTTTCCTGTACAAAGCGCGAATTCTCCTATTAAATCAAAATCTTCCCTTGTCCAGCAATATCCCACAGAAAATGTTTTGCTTTTAGGTAAAACTATCGACTCAATCTCAATTGCTCCAGACGTGATGAACAAGTAGTCGCCTTTATTATTTTTAATTTTTGATAATCTTTTTCCTCTCGGAACAGAATGAGTCTCACTGTACGATTGTAATTTGTGACGCCATTTTGCGCCAAGATTTTCCCAAAGTTCCGCAGGATTAGTCGAACTTTCCTGTTCCGCTAATTTTTCATCCGCGTTTAACTTTGCCTCAAGACTTGTGAGGTTAAAATCTTTTTGTGTAAGCAAACGCTCATCTGTCTCTTTCAAAGACGATTGAAGACGATTTGCTAAATTTAAAAACAGTTTTGCAGCAATTTTGGGATTTCGTTTTTTCAGCGGATCCAGACAATCACGATTAACGACCAGCAGTCTCGTTTTTTCAGCAGCTTCCGCACTGGCGCTACGTTCCGCTTTCCTGAAGAGTCCCATCTCACCAAATGTATTTCCTTTTTCCAAACGCACAAGATCAGTACGTTTCCCGTCTTTTTCCAGAAAGATTGCAATAGATCCTTCCAGTATTACATACATTTCATCACCAATATCTCCTTGTGAAAAGAGCCGCGAACCATGTTTCAGGTCTTCTGTGTAGGCCATCAGACTTGCAATTTTTGCTTCTCTGACAGTCATGTTCTGAAAGAGGTCTATTCCTTTTATAAATTTTTCATCAAATTTTAAGCCAACATAATCCCAAACCGTTATCAATCCTGTCTCCATCACAACAGATGGTAAAAAGGTCATGTCAATTGCTAAGCAGACGAGCAAGGTAAATGCAGTGAAAGTTCCAAACAGAACTTGAGATTCCATCTCCGATTGTGCAAAGAGGATGAATCCCGCAGACAGAGCAATAGTTGAAAACAGCATCGGTCGCGCAACAATCGGTAATGTTTTCAATGATGCCTTGCGTTTGTTCCTCAGTTTATTGGCATATTCGTTATAGTGGCTCAAAAAATGGATCGTGTCATCTACACCAATTCCCAGGGCAATCGCCGCAATCACTGAGATTGTTACTCCAATTGGAATATCAAGCCATCCGAGAGAACCAAAAAATATCAGGATTGTTATCACATTTGGAAACAGGGCAATCACGCCCATCTTCCAGGAAAGAAAGAGCATCGACAGAATTACGAAAACGATAATCAACGCCAGAATAACGCTGTTTATTTGACCTTGCGCAATGTTGTTTGCCGACTCACTGGAAAGCACTCCTCCACCTGTATAACTGAACTGCAAATGAGGCAATAACTCCGGAACCTTTATTAACAGCGAATCCCTCAGTGCCAGAAATGAGGTGGATCCACTGCTGCGCATTCTGATAGTTACCTGCAAAACATCTTCCGCGTCACTTAAAAATTTGGGGCCATTTTTACTGGTTTTTTCGAAATATTGAGCAACTTCTTCATCAGATAATTTTTCAAGACCCATGCGGTAATGTTCAATAATATCAACCGGAGAATGAATTTTATCGATTCTAAGTCCTGCTATATTCCCAATCTCTGTTGTACCTTTTACCTGAAACAACCAATCTTGAAGCTCCCTCAGTCCATAAATTGTTTTAGCTGTTTTCAAGGGATTGATTGACGAGGCCTGTTGATTATCACCAGCTGTTTGTGCCCTGAATAATAAGCGCAAAGTATCTGTGCCGGACAATTCATTTTCAATCAACTTTAAGTCTTTTACCAGCATACTCTCTTCCGGAAAAGTCTTGGTGGAACTGTTGATGCTCAGTCCCAACATACCTATAGCCGCAAAGCCTGCAATCAAAAGCCAAATCCAGATTATACGTTTTGAATGAAGCCGAAGCCATTCCACAATAATATGAAAAAAACGATTTAGGAAACCACTGCCGTCTTCAGTTTGTGCTAAATCAGGCATGTGGATAAAGTGCAGTAATGCGGGAGCTAGGGTGAGTGTGAATAGATTTATGGAAACAATACCAACACTTGAATAGAGTCCCAATTGCTGAACTGCGGGAATTGGACTGACCATAAGTGCGATAAATCCTGCGACGGTTGTGATGGCAGTCACGGTCACAGGAACAGTTACCGAAGTAAGGGTTGCAAAAATCACTTCCGGAATTTTTGCCGGAGGTTCTCCGGAACTTCTTGCTTGCTTGATTTGCAGTGCTTCTGTCTGATATTGATTGAGAAACTTAATCACGTATGCGCTGCCTACACAAACTATAATCGGCGCACAGGCCATGGTGACCAAATTGAGTTCATCGCCGATCCAACCGATGGTTCCGGCTGTCCAGAGGATTCCGAACAAAACAACAAACAGTGGTACAAAAACAGCCTTGATACTCCGGAATGCAATTAAAAGCACGATTACGATCAAGAGCAAACTCATTGGAAGAATGCGCTGCATATCCTGCTGAATTAAACGGCTGGCCTTGTTTATTTGCCGTGGTTGTCCGGCATAAGCAATGCGAAGAGTATCAGCAACTTCTGAGTCTTTTTGATGTTTAAGCAACAAATCTTTCAGAATTGTTTGGGTGTTGTCTGATTCAGGTTTTGATTCGGGACTGAAGGTAAGAATCAATGCGGCAGTGTTCGCATCCTTGGAGAGCACATCGCCTTGAAAAAGAGGATGACTTTTCAAACGGCTGACCGTTTTACTTATTTTTGCCTCTGCATCAGCATGTAATTTTTCTGGACTTGCATTTGATTTTTCTAACGTGCAGTCCAAAATTGATTCTTCGGACTCATCTGTTTCTGTCATAATTCCGCTGGAAACAGCTGAACTATCCGCTAAACTTTCTTCAAGACTTTCCTCTAAACCTTCATCGAGACTTTCCTCTAAACCTTCTTCGAGACTTTCTTCCAGACTTTCCTCTAATCCATCTTCGAGACTTTCTTCAAAATTATCCTCTTTTTCAGGCACATAAGTTTTTTCTGACGCAGAACTGTTCAAGCAGGAAATTTCATGCTCATATTTTTCCAAAACAGAAACACAAACTGAACCAATTCCCATTTGATGAAAATAGGATTTACCTGCACATTTTCCTGAGGCTTGTGGAATATCCAGCATACTGATGACTTTGCTAATTCCAGGAACTTTGGATTCAATTTCTGTTTTCAAGTGCGACAGTGTCAACAGAAATTCGAGTCCAATCGGCTTTTTTTCTGTATTGTGCAGAGCAATCACAACCACTTCTTCGCTGCCAAAAGCCTCTCTGGCATCAAGAAATTGTTGGTAGGCTCCTGAATCGCGCTCAATGAAAGGTTCAACTGTACTGTTGATACGTAATTTTCCGCTGACTGGATCAAAAAGGCCGTCCCTTGCCTGCACAAAAAAGAATGTGCTGAGGGCAAGAAGTACTAGGATGATAGATTTAGGATACTGATTTACAGTGGTGAAAAAGCGGACAAACATACTTGAATCAGTTTGCGGTAAATTTTTGGGTGTAGGTCAAAAAAATCTGATTTGTGATAATATTGTCTTCTAACATTTTTTGCCTATCTGTTTTTAAACGAAAAAACTTGATTTCCAGTTCCATGTCCTGTTTGTAACGATCCCAGGTAAAGATTGAAGCAAAACCACGCTGTGTGAAAGGCCAAGTCTGATAATTCAGCATTGTTATACGCAAAGAATTGTCAGGAGTTTTCAGAACAGCCACTCCAGAGATTTGATTCCGCACAACGTCCCTTTTTCTGGGTATGAGATTTGACTCGTTTTCATACAGAAAAATGTGGGAGCCTGCTGGAACATCATACGATTTGCGATGGGAATAGATCATTAGCCAATAAAAATACCGGAATGTCCTCTCAAACGAAGTCGCAAATGCAAAGTGAGGAGTCCGGACAGTTGAAAGGCGAATGTGTTTTCCCTCCGGTATTTCGTATGAGTATAAATTTCTTTTCTTAAATAAACCTGATTCCAATTTCCATACCATATCGCTCCAGATTGCGTCTATTTCGAGGGTTAAGAAATCAGATCGTGTTTCGTGCTCATCATACTTAGAAAGCATGTTTTCAAAAGAACCTTGCAAAGTTGTTGTTCCATTGTCCGCAACTCGCTGATATTCAAACTTTATATATGGATTCGAATCAAACCAGTGAAACACGCCAAACCTTGTATCAAAGACATCCCCAGTCCATTGATATTGCAAACCATAATAATCGCGCAAAAATGAGACTTTATTTTCCTCATTATCATCTTCTTTTTTTTCTACTTCTTCACGAAATTCTGTAAACTTCATTCCAAATGTTTGCTGCCGAATCGGAGACAAGTACAAAGTGGCCGTGTGTTCACCACGAAACCAATTGTATCTGATCGATGGAATGGCATCTTTTGTATCATCCGGATCAAAAGTATAAAGGCCCATAATGTTGTTCATGTGCAATACATCAATCACCTTATCTAGATCAACTTTGCCAAGACCAAAAATCTGGGTTCCGTAACGTATTTGGTGCGCGCCAACACGGTAATTTGAATATATTTCACGTATGCTGGCAAAACCGTCAAAAATACGTTGTTTCTTTAATTCATAATTTTGTGAAAAGCTGATGGAAAGTCGGAAATAATTGTACATTCGCGGAGATGTTTGGACTTTTACGGATTGATCATAAGTGGATACAAAACGGAGTTCCTTGATCTCACTCAGCAAAGGATCCAAAACCGACAAGCCATACGTTTCACTTCCACCAAACATAGTTTTTACTTCATGACTGAAAGTAACTCTTGGCTGAAATTCTTCCTCTTCTTCAAATTGTTCTTCGGAATCTTGATTTACTACATCTTCCAATTCGGTTGAATCTCCCTCCAAAGGATCTTCTTCCAAACCAAGATCAGCGTCAGATTCTGTAAAGGGGTCTTCATCTAAACCAAGATCAACATCAGATTCCGCAAGTGGATCTTCATCTAAACCAAGGTCAGCGTCAGATTCCGCAAGGGGGTCTTCTTCCAGACCAGGATCAACTTCAGACTCAGCAAAAGGATCTTCTTCCAGACCAAGATCAGCGTCTGATTCTGTAAAGGGGTCTTCTTCTAAACCAAGATCAGCGTCAGACTCAGCAAGGGGGTCTTCTTCTAAACCAAGAACTTCGTCAGACTCAGCAAGGGGGTCTTCTGCTAAACTTTTCTGAAAATTTGGATCACTGCTATCCTGGGAAAATGCAGGAGGAACAATAACTATGAGGGCAAGCGTAAATAGCGCCGAAAGCAAAAAGCCCCGCAAGACCGAATGTCTGGTCAAGTGGTCAAAAAACTCTGCTCCCGAGGAACCGATTGGTGAATTTTCAGTCAGTGATGAATAGTGATTCGGGAGACACATTTTTGAGATCGGGATCGTCAGATAAATCAAGATACAATTTTAGTTTTCCATTTTTTTTGTCAACATTTGTCAGTGTTTCAAAAATGAATTTTTTCTCTTTTCCTAATGTTGTACGTACACGCATCACAGTTGAAAACCACTGTCCGCCAACCTTGGTATAATATTTCGGAAAGAAACGATAGACTTTACGGAGAACATTATCCGCAAAAAAATTCATCATGATCGGCACACCTTTTTCCTTATCATAATAACTCAGCACCTTGTCATACGTTTTTTCACTTTCGCCTGATTCGGCTTTGATTATAGTTTTTATTTTGAAAAATTTTGGATTTTTCAATTTTGAACAGCTCATATCACTTGCCGGATTGGAAGTTAAAGCAAAATCGGCTGTATCAATGTTTGTTCCAGGAAAAATTGTGCTGCCGTCTGAGGGAAAACTTCGACAGTTTTCGTTGGAAACTATGCTACAACTTGAACAGACAAAACGCCGCCCTCCTCGTTGGATAACACAACGAGGTGCATTCGGACCTTTTTCAGCAAAAATACGACGTTTGTTTTTAAATTTTAAAATCCGGAGTTTTTCTTTTTGTGCTGCACGCTTGCTTTTAGATTTGCACACCTTGCCCTCACATGCATCTAAAAGCAAAGTAAAACTGATATTCTTTTGCAAAAGTGGACTTGACTGATTAGATTTTTTCATGAATTCACTGATCTTTTCAGGAGTATTTAAATCTTTACAGCTAACAGCGCTTACGCTATTTGGAAGACCGAACAAGATGAATAGCAGGGCTAAAATCCAAAAATGATTTTTTATCATACAGTTTTTCCTAACTACAGGTTAAATAAGCAACAACATGTAAAGATTTGCAGATACTAGCGGATTCTAATTTTGAGAACAAGTCAAAAGACATAATTTCCATATTTTGTTAGAAATAATTTTTTCTTTACCATCCTGCTGCATAAGGCAAATATCTTGACTTTAAGCATGAAAAGCTTGATCCTAAATGTCAATAATTTTTTATGAATAGACTCTTTAAAAACAGCACATGTTAAAGGACCGCATAGAAGAGAGTTTCACTTTCGACGATGTACTTCTCCTACCCGGACATTCCAAGGTGTTGCCTGCCGACGTTTCTGTAAAAAGCAAAATTACTCAAACACTTGACTGCAATATCCCATTTTTAAGTGCGGCCATGGATACAGTTACAGAACATCAAACCGCGATCTGCATGGCACAAGAAGGCGGAATTGGTATCATTCATAAAAACATGAATGCCGAAGAGCAAGCGACACAGGTCAAAGTAGTCAAGCGTTCAGAAAGCGGAATGATTTCAGATCCTATTACCATTGAACCACAGGAGCCGCTGCGTAATGCACTGAATTTGATGGAACAATACCGCATTTCCGGAGTACCTGTCAAACAAGGAGATAAATTGGTCGGCATCTTGACAAATCGAGATTTACGATTTGAAACCAATTTTGACCAACCTGTCTCCGCGTTGATGACTGGAGGTCGCGAAAGTTTGATCACTGTCGCACCTGGAATTGGGATGGGGGAAGCCAAGCGCTTGCTCCACAAACATCGAATTGAAAAACTGCTCGTCGTTTCAAATGATTATGAATTGGTTGGTTTGATAACAATCAAAGATATAGAAAAAGCCAGAAAGTTTCCTGACTCCAACAAAGATGATCAGGGCCGCCTAAGAGTAGGCGCAGCCCTGGGAACATCAGCAGATTTATTATCCCGCGCGGAAATCTTGATCAAAGCTGGTGTTGATGTAGTAGTCCTTGACACCGCACATGGACATTCACAAGGTGTGATTGACAGTATTGTCAAACTGCGCTCTACTTTTCCTGACTTGCAAATAATCGGCGGCAACATTGCAACCGGAGAAGCTGCGGAGGCTCTGGTCAAAGCTGGTGTAAACGCGGTCAAAGTTGGAATCGGCCCCGGTTCTATTTGCACAACACGAATTGTGGCCGGAATTGGGGTGCCGCAAATGACTGCGATTGACAAGGTTTCCCATGCATTACGGAAATCAGACATTCCCATAATTGCAGACGGAGGTATCAAATATTCTGGAGACATCGTCAAAGCACTTTCTGTCGGCGCACACACCGTAATGATTGGCAGCTTGTTTGCAGGTACCGCAGAATCTCCGGGACAAGTCGTGCTTTACCAGGGCAGGCGTTATAAAATTTATCGCGGAATGGGTTCATTAGGCGCAATGAAAGACGGCAGCAAGGATCGTTATTTTCAGGGGCATATTGAGGAAGATGTAAAATTCGTTCCGGAAGGCATCGAGGGGCGTGTGCCGTACAAAGGTCCTCTGTCAGAATCAATCTATCAATTCGTTGGCGGACTGCGAGCAGGCATGGGTTATACCGGTTCCGCAACCATCGAAGAATTACGAACGGAACCCCGCTTTGTAAAAATTACTGCTGCCGGATTACAGGAAAGCCATGCCCATGATATTTTCATTACAGAAGAAGCTCCGAATTATCCTATGCAAGTTAAATCATGAACTATCGTTTTTTAGCTAGTTTTAAAATATTTTTCCTTTTTTTGATTCCATGGTTCATTGTCGGTTGTTCCTTTCATTATGATCAAGGATTGAAATTAGAAGAGCAGAAACGCTGGGCGGAAGCAGCGATTGAGTACCGTATTGCCTCAGTTGAAAATCCGGACGATGTGCAAATTTCGGAAGCACTGACCCGAATGAACATCCGGGTCGCGCAGGAAAATTTTGAAACTTATAAAGAGTATTTAAACAAGGAAGAGTTCCATAAAGCATACCGGAGATTGGAGACTGCTTTAACTCAAAATCCGGAACTGGATGAAGCCCGTGCGGAAATGCGGCAGTGGTGGCATTTATTGATTACAGGTAAGGTTGAATTGGAATTTGACCGTTTATCCTCCAATTTACGGTTGGCTGAAGAAATGATTCTACAAGTCCGGATCAATACGCCAAACGGTAAAATATTAACTGGAAATATCTCTAGTGAAACTGGAATTTTCTTTCTCGAAGACGTTGTCTATCAGACTCATCCAAAGCAACTTGCGGAATATACAATCAACACAATTGGTCTGAAAATCAAACGAAAATCATCTCTCGGTTATGTCCGTAATGAATTCAAAAAGTTTGTAAATTTCAGGGAACTTGCACCTTTACAAGTCAGTGGAAACATTTCTAGCACTTTCTTGAAAACCCCGCAAAACGTCTTGGATCATCGTCCTGCACTACTAACTGATACAGAGTCTTTGGGCACCTGGAATCCTCCTCGTTTGGTAAGTTATGAACTCCAGTTTGACGGTGATAAGATCAGGGTTATTTCTAAATCGAAGCGAGGCGAGTTTGCTCCTGATATTCTTTACCTCAACAGATCTGACCGTCGAGCGAACCTTGACTTCGGAGTCTATCAACTTAAGATGAATCGTTCCGGACGAAAATGGAGTATCAGGCGCAAATCATACCGTACCTCAGACGACGATTATTATTACGGACTTTCCGGCAACCTCTCGCTAAACCGTTACTTTTATTACGATAGAGTTTTTCGCTTCAGTCTATAATTTCAATGTCAAAACTGAAAATATAATAATGCACAAAGAGAAAGCGTCAGCATAATTCCGGTGAAACAGCCCATTGGGACTGGAAGGATTGGAAGAGATGCAAATTGCAACATGATAAGGTTATTATAGAATTGTAGTAGGAAGAGCTTTTTGTTCAATCATTGGCAACGAATCCGCAGCCAAAGCAAGTGTGCTTTTTTCTTCCGTCAACTCTTGGCGAATCATGGCAATTCCCAGAAAATTACCATTTGTTAAATAACTTCCCAAACTGGTGATTTTACCAATTTCTTTTGCATTGTGAAAAAGAGCATCTCCGGAACTTGCTTCAGACTTTTCCGGAAGTTTCAGCCAGACTGAAAGCCAATTCGGATGTCCACGATGATACATTCTGGCATGCGGTTCCTGACCAATATAACAACCTTTTTTAAAGGAAATGTGGTCACCAAGTCCAGCTTCCTGAGGAAAATTCCCTGTACTGTAATCAACTCCAAATCGTGGGATTCCCTCTAAAATCCGTATTTCGTCGAAGGCTTCAAGCCCTGTCAAGTCAGCATTTTCTTTATTTAGTATTTTTGCGACAAAGTTTTCTAAAACGTTAATGTGAACGAGGTTAATAAAACGCGGTAATTTTCCCAAATTAAATTTAACTGTCAGAATTGAGAAATCCTCAAACTTCCAATTTGTTTTTTGCAGATCACAGCCAAGTTTTTCAAGATTTTTTCCTGCATCCGGGCCAAGCAAATCTATCCGCAGCATTTCTCCGGAATTAAGTAGTCGCATTTCCAAGTCTTCACGGACATGAAAATTATCAAGTATTGTTCCGACTGCACGCCCTTCACCTGGATCACAAATAACAATCCATTCCTGTTCTTGACTCCGGAAGATTTCCAGATGATGTAAGATTTTGCCTTTGTTTCCGCAAATCAAACTCGATTGAATTTGTCCGATTTCCAGTTGCAAAACATCACTTGTCACCATTCCCTGCAAAAAGATGCCGGCATCCGTACCATTCAACGCAATCAGCCAACATGCTTTAAGGTCAAATAATCCACAACCGTGCAAGAGTAGGTTGATTTCTTCAGCTAATCTGTCAGAATAGCTTGTCGGCAAACCAGCACCGCCTTCAAATTCTTGAATGTTACACCTTAATTTCAGGTGAAGCGCGTCAATTTTTTTGTAAATTTCCATAAGATTTTTTCAAAATACATTGGCCTATATCATACAGCAAGAGTGAAATATTTGTAACCCCTCTTTAACTTTTATGAAATGGAAATAACATGGGTGAATTAATTTCAGGAAAAGCAATTAGCGCAAGTATCAATGAAGAGTTACGCAAAGAAGTGGAAAAGTTAAAATCAAATGGAATTGAGCCATGTTTGGCAGTGGTCCTGGTTGGAGAAGATCCTGCCTCGGAAGTCTATGTGCGCAACAAAAAGCGAACTTGTGGAGAGGTTGGGATCCGCTCTGTCGGACACGATTTGCCCGCTTCCACAACTCAGGAAGAATTGGAAAAACTCGTGCAAAGTCTCAATGATGATCCGAAAGTACACGGAATACTTTGCCAGTTTCCTTTACCAAAAGGACTTGACGAAACTAGTGTGATCCTGGCAATTTCTCCTGAAAAAGATGTAGATGGTTTGCATCCACTGAATGCTGGACGGATTGCGATGGGACAGCCAAGATTCATTTCCTGTACTCCTTACGGCGTATTACAAATGCTCAAACGAAGTGGAATTTCTACTTCCGGAAAAAACGCGGTTGTACTCGGAAGAAGTAATCTTGTCGGACGCCCCATCGCCACTTTGCTTTCCAGTAAAGGCTGGGATGCAACGGTGACAGTTTGCCACTCACGAACTGCTGATTTGGCTGGAGTGACTTCGCAGGCCGACATTCTTGTGGCGGCAATTGGGATTCCGGAATTTGTGAAAGCGAACATGGTCAAATCCGGAGCTGTTGTGATTGACGTTGGTATAAACCGTATCGATGACCCCAGCAAAGCGTCAGGCAGCCGCATGGTCGGAGATGTTGCTTTTCAGGAGGTACAAGAAAAAGCGTCATTCATCACTCCAGTTCCAGGCGGTGTTGGTCCAATGACCATTGCCATGCTGATGGCAAACACAGTCAATGCCGCACGCTGGCAAAACGGAATGGATGAAATGAAATTGTAAAATGATTAGACTTTTTGCTTAATCTGAAGAAGTAAAAAACTTGCCATCAAAATCTAATCCTGTTTTCACTTTTGAAGAAAACTTCGTTCATAGAGGATTATTTTAACTTTTTTACTTTTAAAAAAGATTTCTGTTGAATCTTCTGTAAATATACAATATATATAATTTGTTCGTACACTTTGCGTTAGTGGCGTATGTGGGATTGTCCCGCTTCCTCTCGGTGCGTGCTGAGAGGTTTTTGTTAAACTGTTCCGGACAGAGTTTCGGATTTTAATAAGGAGTATGTTATGAAAAGATTTATTTCCACTCTGCTGTTGCTAAGCGTGGTGCTATGGAGTGCCACTCAGGCAATGGCTTTCAAACCGGCTGTCCTTTTTGACATGGGTGGTAAATTTGACAAGTCATTCAACGAGGGCATTTGGAACGGACTTGAAAAGTTCCGTAAAGAAACTGGTATTAAGTACCGGGAATTTGAAGTACAGCAAGAAGCTCAACGTGAGCAGTTCTTGCGCAAACTGGCCAAACGTGGTTCTGATCCGATTCTTGCGGTTGGTTTTGGGCAAGCTTCCGCAGTAGAGAAGATTGCAAAAGAATTCCCAAATACCAGATTCAGTATCATCGACGTTAATTGGCTGAATGCACCAAACATTCAAGGAATTGCTTTCAAGGAACAAGAGGGTTCATTCCTGGTCGGTGTTTTGGCAGCAATGAAAAGTGAAACAGGAAAAGTTGGATTTGTCGGTGGAATGGATATTCCTTTGATCCACAAATTTGCCTGTGGTTATGTTCAGGGAGTCAAGTACATCAATTCCGGAGCAACTGTTTATCAAAAAATGACTGGAACAACACCTGCGGCATGGAGTGATCCTGCACGAGGCGCACAGTTGGCCAAGACCATGTTTGACAGTGGAGCAGATATCGTTTATGCTGCAGCCGGTAGTACCGGACTTGGTGTTTTGCAGGCTGCTGCTGACAATGGCAAGTTTTCCATTGGTGTTGACAGCAACCAAAACCACATCCATCCTGGATCTGTTTTGACCTCCATGCTCAAGCGTGTTGATGTTGCGGCATACGAAGTATTCAAATCGGCCCAAGATGGGACATGGAAATCTGGCGTAAAAACCCTCGGACTCGCGGAAGCTGGTGTGGGTTGGGCTCTTGATGAGCACAATGCCAAATTGATTACCGGTGCCATGAAAACCAAAGTGGAGCAAGTCCACAAAGACATCCTCTCTGGAAAGATCAAAGTACATGACTACATGAGTGACAACAAGTGTCCTGTACAGTAGTCCAATCTTAATGGGTGTATAAATCATATTTTTGGCTGTTGAGTGATGATATTTCATCACTCGGCTGCCATTACCTTACATCCTGTATTCGCTAGCCTTCCTGCACCTAAGACCTTTTTCATGCCCTCTCATAAAATTATCATAGATACCGATCCCGGACAAGACGATGCTATTGCCATTTTACTGGCACTGGCTTCTCCGGAAGAACTTGATCTACTGGGAATCGTCACGGTTGCCGGAAACGTTCCTTTGGAATTAACTTCACGTAATGCCTTAATGCTCTGTGAACTTGCGAATAAACCGGAAACAAAAGTTTTTGCGGGATGTCCAGGACCACTTGTGCGACCCTTAGTTACCGCTGAGCATGTACATGGAAAAACCGGACTTGACGGCGCCGATCTTGCCGCACCGACAATTTCATTGCAAACGCAACATGGTGTGGACTGGACGATTGAAACTTTACTCGCGGCAGAAGACGACTCGATTACTATTTGCTGTCTCGCTCCTTTGACAAATGTGGCTATGGCCATGGTAAAAGCACCGAAGATCCTGCCGAAAATTAAACAAATTGTCTTGATGGGCGGAGGATATTTTGAGGGTGGAAACATTACTCCTACCTCTGAGTTTAATATTTACGTCGATCCACATGCAGCCAGCACTGTTTTCAAATGTGGTCGTCCGCTGGTCGTCTTACCACTGGATGTTACCCATAAAGCGCTAATGCAACGCAAGTGGCTAGATGCATTAAAAGAACTTGGAACTCCCGTCGGTGATGCCACTTACGGAATGTTGAGCTTTTATGAGCGTTTTGATGTGGACAAGTACGGTTCCAGCGGCGGTCCTCTGCATGATCCTACCGTGATTGCTTATTTGCTTCAGCCAGAACTTTTTGAGGGGCGGCAAGTCAATGTGGAGGTAGAAATACATTCCGAACTGACGATGGGCATGACAGTAGTTGACTGGTGGAAAGTCACCGATCGCACACCAAACGTGACGTATATCAATCAAATTAACGCAGATGCTTTTTTTGCTTTGATTTTGGAACGCTTCAATCGCTATTAAAATTGATTTTGATTTTGATTTTAAATACATGATTCCTAACATAAAATATTTAAAACCTACGCACTGGAAAAATGTCCGCGCTAGCAATTGAACTGACTGAGATTACTAAGAATTTTGGTAATGTCTGCGCTAATAAAGACGTATCGCTGAAAGTCGAGTCTGGAACTATTCACGGAATAATAGGTGAAAATGGTGCCGGTAAATCGACGTTGATGAGTATCCTCTACGGTTTCTATCAGGCAGATTCAGGTACAATTTCTGTTCAGGAAAAGCCCGTTCAGATTCAAAATGCGCATGACGCGATTAGCGTAGGAATTGGTATGGTACATCAGCACTTCATGCTGGTAGATACTTTCACGGTTTTGGAAAATGTTGTTCTGGGAACCGAAACAGGATTTTCTCTTAAAAAATCGCTGGAAACTTCAAAACTTGAATTGCAACGTCTGGAAAAAGAATACCATCTTGAAGTTGATATCAATGCTGTGATTGACACCTTACCAGTTGGACTTCAACAGAGGGTTGAAATTCTCAAAGCGCTTTATCGAGGCGCAGATATACTAATTCTCGATGAGCCAACCGGTGTACTTACGCCTCAAGAAGCAGACCATTTGTTTCGTATTCTCGCGGAACTCCGGGAGCAAGGAAAGACGGTCATTTTGATCACACACAAACTGCGCGAAATTATGGCTATCACCGACAATGTTTCTGTGATGCGTCAAGGCGAGATGGTAGCTCACTTGAAAACCGCAGAAACTAATCGGGAAGAATTAGCGGAATTGATGGTTGGGCGAAAGGTTCTGCTCCGTGTAGACAAGGCTGCAGCCAATCCGGGAAAACCCGTCTTAACCGTGGAACATCTTGATTTCACGGATGCTTCCGGAGTTCACCGTGTCAAAGATGTTAGTTTCAAAGTACATTCCGGAGAAATTGTTGGCATTGCCGGCGTTTCAGGAAATGGACAATCTGAACTTTTAGCTGCCATCACGGGAATTCAGCCCTTGCAAAAGGGAATGATTCAAATTAATGATGAGTCAATCACTCCAGCTTCAAAAGCAGACGCGGCAACCATGAGGCGTTTCGGAATGGTACATGTTCCGGAAGACCGTCAGCGCATGGGTTTGGTGACTTCCTTTTCCGCCAAAGAAAATAGTATTTTGGGCTACCACAACGATCCTGCATATAATGGTCTGTTTGAAATGGATAGAGATGCCATTCATTCCACTTGTCAGCGTGGAATGGAAATCTACGATGTTCGTCCGAATAATCTTAATTTGAGAGCATCTCTCTTTTCCGGAGGAAATCAGCAAAAGTTGGTGGTTGCTCGTGAAATGGAACGTGATCCGGATTTATTGGTTATAGGTCAACCAACACGCGGGGTGGATATCGGAGCAATTGAATTCATTCATCGTCAAATTATTTCCATGCGTGATGCTGGAAAAGCGGTTTTGCTGGTTTCGGTGGAACTCGATGAAATTCTTTCTCTAAGTGATAGAATTTTGGTAATGTTTGCTGGACAAATAATGGGAGAAGTTCTGGCAAGTACTGCTAACGAACGTGATATTGGACTATTGATGGCAGGAATTCGCGAGGAAGCAGCATGAACGAAACTCAAGCAAATACTCTGGTTGTCACACTGGTCACAATCACCAATCTTTTACTTGCGTTTTTGGTTTCAGGAATTGTGATTTGGGTGCTTGGAGAAGATCCGTGGTTTGCTTTAAAAACCATGCTCTACGGCGCTTTCGGATATGACGAAGGTTTAGGCTACACACTGTATTACACCACCAATTTTATTTTCACAGGTTTGGCCTTTGCCGTCGGATTCCATTGCGGATTGTTCAATATTGGTGCGGAAGGACAGGCATACATTGGCGGCCTGGGTGTTGGTTTGGTTTGTTTGTGGCTGGAAAACTGGCCCCTTTGGCTGGTTTTTCCGCTGGCTGTTTTGGCATCCATTGTTTTAGGAGGATTATGGGGTGCAATTCCCGGATATTTGAAAGCAAAACGAGGTAGCCATGAGGTGGTAACAACCATCATGTTCAACTTCATCGCTTCAGTGGTCATGGTGAATCTCTTGTCGCATGTCCTCAGACCACCTAAAGAAATGTCTCCTGAATCACGTGAATTCGGAGAGGGAGTCTGGATTCCGCAAATGCACGAAATATTTGAATGGTTTGGGATTGAAATTACTCAAACTCCGCTTAATGGAACTTTCATCTTTGCGCTCATTTGTCTGTTTTTAGTTTGGCGCTTTATTTGGTACACTCGTTGGGGATATGAACTTCGGACGGTTGGTACAAATGAAACCGCTGCGGTTTATGCCGGAATAAGTGTTTCAAAGAACATTATCATTGCCATGGTCATCGGTGGTGGATTGGCGGGTTTTGTAGGCATAAACGAAATCATGGGTTCAAGTCATCGACTCATGCTTAATTTTCAGGCAGGCATCGGCTTCACCGGTATTGCGGTTTCGCTGATTGGCCGCAATCATCCATTAGGAATTTTGCTGGCTGCCTTGTTGTTTGGAATTCTTTATCAGGGGGGAGCAGAACTTTCTTTTGAAGTACAGGCCATTGATCGTCACATGGTAGTACTCATCCAGGGTTTGGTGATTCTATTTGCCGGAGCATTGGAAAATCTTTTCCGGCCGCAAATTGAGCAATTTGTAAAACGTTTAGCTACCTAATAAAATGAACTGCGGGGAAACCGCAATTCTAGCTGGAAATACAAAATTATGAAATACAAACGATAACCGTTAACCTTCGTATGTGGAATGATTTATTATTAATTTTGGATGCAACTCTGCGAATTTCTGTTCCGTTCGTGTTCGCCGCAATGGGCGGAATATTTGCGGAACGTTCCGGAGTGATTGACTTTGGGCTGGAAGGAAAAATGCTCGGTGGAGCCTTTGTGGCGGCAACTGTCGCATATTGGACACAATCGGCATGGTGGGGACTATTGGGCTCTATCGGCATCGGTATTATCTTTTCAATGATACATGGTTACGCCAGTATCACCAAACGCGGTAACCAAGTCGTTTCTTGTGTAGCAATCAATATTTTTGCGATGGGCTTGACAGTGGTGCTGGCCAACGCCTGGTTTGGAATGGGAGGTAAAACTCCCCAACTTTCCAGAGAAGCCCGATTTATGTCAATAGAACTGCCTTATGCTGAGGAGTTCCGTGATATTCCAATCTTAGGAGATATATATTATGAAATTATTAGCGGACACAGTATTCTGGTTTACATTGCTTTTTTAATGGTTCCTGTCACAGCATGGATAATCTTCAAAAGTAGTTTCGGTTTACGCTTACGAGCCACTGGCGAAAATCCTTTAGCTGTAGACACAACCGGAATTTCAGTAAACAAAACTCGTTACCAGGCTTTACTTTTGAACGGAATCTTGGGAGGAATGTCTGGAGCTTATCTTTCTACTGCCCACTTAGCCTTTTTCGTAAAAGATATGTCTGCCGGTAAAGGTTATATCGCGCTGGCGGCAATGATAGTCGGCAAGTGGCGCCCTTATCCAGCAATGTTCGCCTGTCTGCTTTTCTCATTTTTGTTTGCAATCAAAGATAAACCTGAAGTTTTTGACTTGCTAAAGGGCATTGTTCCAGTGAAACTGCTCAACAGCTTTTTAGATATGTCACCCTACATTCTCACTGTTATCTTTCTGGCAGGTTTTGTCGGCAGAGCAGTAGCACCTAAAGCCATTGGACAACCTTTTTCCAAAGAAAAATAACTGATATGATTGGCATCAAGGCGATTGGGACTTATTTACCCGATGCTCGTACTTCCAACTTGGAACGCATGGATAAATTTGGTATGACCGCCTCATTTGTTCGTGATAAAATCGGCTTTACTCAAGTTGCCAAAAAAGCTCCGGAACAGGAAACTTCCGATCTATGCGTCAATGCATGGGAAAATTTACAACAGCAACAGTCGGTTTCTCCTGATGAAATCGATTGTATGATCGTCTGTACTCAAAATCCGGATGGACACGGACTTCCTCACACTTCCGCAATTCTTCACGAAAAACTTTCCATTTCTCAAAACTGCGCAGCTTTTGACCTCTCTCTGGGATGTTCCGGATATGTTTATGGACTCTCCGTAATCAGGTCTTTCATGGAATCAAATGGATTCCGTAAAGGTTTGCTCTTTACCGCTGATCCGTATTCAAAGGTGATGAATAATGATGACAAAAAAACCGCAACCTTATTTGGAGATGGCGCCACAGTTACTTTGCTGACCGAAGATCCTGTCTTCGATTTCGGAAAATTTGTTTTTGGTTCAGACGGCAGCAAAAAAGAAGGAATCATTGTGAAGGATGATGGGCACGTACACATGAACGGACGAGCGGTATTCACCTTTACGGTACGTGTGATTCCGGACAGTATCCGGAAAATGTTGGAAAAAAACGGTCATGCACTTGATAAAATAGACCGTTTCCTTTTGCATCAGGGAAGTCTCCACATTGTCAATTCTATCGCGGACACACTTGGTGTACCACGGGAACGCTGTCCCTTCCACTCCGCTACGTACGGAAACACCGTTTCTTCTTCTGTCCCCATGATTCTTTCACAGGAGTTTGACAATCAAGAAATGCAAGTTGCCGTTCTAGCAGGATTTGGTGTTGGACTTTCCTGGGCCAGCACTTTGATTTTTAGAAAAAAATAAGTCCTCATTCAACAGATCAAATTAGGAAAAGCATCCAGCTTCAGATCATCAAACTGCTGCGCTTCAAAGCGGTGAGCGGCTAAGCAAGTCACCATTGCGGCATTGTCTGTACATAGATTTGGCGGCGGATAAAAAAGCTGAATTCCTTTTCTTGCAGATTCCTCTTCAAATGCTGATCGTAACTTGCGACTGGCGGCCAGTCCACCGGAAACAGAAATGTTATTCAAACCATAAAATTTTGCTGCCTTGAAAGTTTTATGGAGTAACACGTCAACCACACTTTGAAAAAAAGCGGAGAGGATTGGACCTTCTGCCAAAAGCGGATTTGAGCTATTTTTGCTTGAAGAAGAAATATCGGGATTCTGTTCTCTAAAACGTAACATTGCTGTTTTCAAACCACTGAACGAAAAATTATGCTCGTTTTTGTGCATCAGCGGACGCGGAAAATCAAATGCATCTCCTGGAAATTCTTGCGCCGCTCTGTCCACAACAGGACCTCCAGGCATTGGATGTCCAAACATTTTTGCGACTTTATCCACACATTCTCCGGCCGCATCGTCTAAACTCCGGCCAATGATTTTATAATCAAAATGGTCGCGTGCCTTAATTAACAAAGTGTGCCCTCCCGCAACAACAAGATGAAGTATCGGGAACTGCATTTCTCCATGAATGAGGACGTTCGCGTATGGATGGGATTCTACATGATTGACTCCAATTAGCGGACATTGTAAGGTGTATGCTAAGCTTTTTGCGACCGTCAGTCCAACCAGTAAAGAACCTAATAAACCTGGATGGTTGGAAACCGCAATGTAATCAATTCCTGAAAAATCAAGCTGTGCCTCTTTCAATGCATCAGCAATTAAGTGATGTATGACTTCAAGATGTTTGCGCGAAGCTCTTTCAGGAACAACTCCGCCGAACTCTTCATGATCCTTATATTGAGAAAGAGTCAGGTTTGCCAGAATTTCACGTTTACCACGCAAGATGGCGACTGAGGTATCATCAAAAGTGGTGTCCAGTCCAAGACCGATAGCGGACATAAGATGTTATTATTTCAGAGTTAAAAATTAAGTACACTCCATGATCATTGATTGTCTTTCAATCCTCAATCTGAAAAACGAATGAAATTCGGACGTTTCCTTTTGCTCTTGATCGTTTCAGTTATCATCTTAATAATCAGCGGAGTCGCATTTAAAATTTATCTTGTGCAACAACCGTTTCAAGCAGACGATGTTCCGGAATGGACGGTCACGGAGTTAACGGCGTTAACATGGGAATTACGCTCTGTCGATGATCCTGAACGATCAACAACTGCCTGGATTACACGACCTGAAAAACTTAAATGCGACACACTTATTCTTATTGGAGGAGTGGAAGAAGGTGAAAATTTATTGGCAGGCGGAGGCAAATGGAAATATACCGGCAATACTATTCTGATGAAACAACCTGTTCATTCTTTTCTTCTGCGACAGCATTGGAAAAACTGGAGTTTACTTGACTGGTGGGAAATTCCGGAGAAAATGCGTGAAGAATCTCGACATACACTTGGCGCCCTATACGCGCTTTTGAATTATGTACAAGGAGGAAAACTTGCGGATCCACGTTTTACAGACAAAATTGTCTTGGCCGGAGGAAGCGTTGGCGCGGCATTTCCGGTTATCCTTACCAGTTTTGCGCCAGAGAAAGTTGCTGGATTGATGATAATCTACGGTTTCACAAATTTTCAGCAAGTCATCCAACCACTATTATTTAGTCAAGGATTATTACATTTCGATTTAACTGAATTTAATCCTGATTTTAGCACAAAAACAAAAGTTGCAGGAGTCCGTATGCTTTCACACATTTTGTCATTTTTGCTGGAAAACATCTTTAAATATGGAGAAATGGAGTCATATTTACCGGATATTTACGAAACACCAATTCATTTTATTAACGGCACAAATGACCCTTTAGTTCCACCTGAAGCTTATCTTCCCCTCTGGGAAAGTTCGCCGGAACCCAAAAGTGAAACATGGATTAAAGGAGGCCATTTTAATCCCGGGAATCCAGAAGACATGCTCCGCGTAGGCAAGTTGATGTACGAATGGACAGACGCACAAGGGCTGCGCTCGTGTCATGTTGCTAAGCAATAATGGAATTTTCAGCTCGTAAAATGCTTCTTTTCTGAAAAATCTCAATCGAAATTTGAGTAGTAATTTGAAAAACCTGCTTCAATTCAGACTAATTGAATTTTGTAAAACCGGCTCTAAGTCCAGATCCTGTTCATAAACCTTGTTGTTTCGGGTTAATAATTATAGAATTTAACCGGTGAAATATGATGCATTCAAAAAATGTTGTCATTTAGATTTTTTGCAAGTTTATCAAATTTCGTTTAATAAAAAACAACCGTACGATTCAAGACCAAAGAGTGACTTTATTTTGAGAGACTTATGAAGAAAAGCTCTGCAATCACGGTCACTCTTAAAGCAGCAGCCACACTTGATGGAAAAATTGCCACTGCATCCGGGCACTCAAAATGGATTACCGGTGAAGTGGCAAGGCAGAAGGTACATGAATTAAGACATGAAAATGATGCAATTTTAGTTGGCATCAACACCGTTCTGGCAGATGATCCTGAATTGACTGTACGCGGAATTGAAGAAGGTCGGTCACCGGTCCGGATTGTTTTGGACTCCAAAGCGCGCATTCCGGAACAATGCCGAGTATTTCAAAACGACGGTATCCCAGTTATAATTGTTACCGGAAATGAGGCACCTCTGAGGAGTTGGCCGGAATTGGCTAATTTAACAATTATAAAAGCTCCAGCTAAGATTCCGGAGGTTTCATGGGTACTTTCAGAATTACAAAAACACGGTATAAAGAGTTTATTAGTAGAAGGCGGAAGTCTAATTCACGCAAGCTTTCTTAAAAGTAATTGTGTAAATAAACTGGCCTTATTTATTGCACCAAAAATTATTGGCGGACAGAGTGCTTTGACATGGTGCGGCGATTTAAATATCAACAACTTGAATGAAACTCCACAAATTGAAATATGCTCGATAACCCCACTAGGCGATGACGTGCTAATTTCAGCAAAAATAAAATAACAAGTTGCTTCTAATTTTTATATCTCTGTTATTACATAACAATTTTAAAAAAATTATTTCACAAAAAATTAGATGATGCCAGATAAAGACAATATTTTTAATTCCATTGATGACGCGATAAAAGCCATTGGCCGAGGTGAATTAATTGTGGTGGTAGATGATGAAGACCGTGAAAATGAAGGCGACCTCATTTGCGCGGCTGAGGCTGCTACTCCGGAAAAAATTAATTTCATGGCAAAATACGGCAGGGGACTGATCTGTCTTCCCCTTGATGCTGATACTGTAAAGCGGCTCAACCTACCACTAATGGTGAATAACAATAACGCGACATTGGGTACCAACTTTACGGTTAGTATTGAGGCTTCAGTTGGAGTAACAACAGGAATATCTGCTGCGGATCGTGCCCGTACAATCGAAGCGGCAATTAATCCGGAAGCTAGAATTGAAGACATACGCAGTCCCGGACATGTCTTTCCTTTACTCGCCGTGGATGGGGGAGTCTTACGCAGAGCGGGACATACTGAAGCTGCTGTGGATTTGGCAAAAATGGCCAAGATGCTGCCTGGAGGAGTGATCTGTGAGATCATGAATGAAGACGGTACAATGGCAAGAGTTCCTGATTTGATAAAGTTTGCAGAACACCACAACTTATTGATCATTACAATTAAAGATTTGATTCATTACAGGAAACGTAATGAAACACTTGTTATCAAAAAAGCAGAAGCAATCTTGCCCTCAAAATTTGGTGAATTTCAAGTGATAGGTTTTCAAAGTCTTTTGGATGACAGTGATTATGTCGCATTGGTCAAGGGTGAGTGGGAAAAAGATGAACCTGTGCTGGTACGTGTGCATTCAGAATGTCTTACGGGTGATGTCTTCGGTTCATATCGCTGTGACTGCGGACCACAACTTCATGCGGCAATGGAGATGGTGCAAGCAGAGGGAAAAGGCGTAATCCTTTATTTGCCACAGGAAGGGCGCGGGATTGGATTGATTAACAAACTTCAGGCTTATGCACTCCAAGACGATGGCGCAGATACAGTGGAAGCAAATCAGAAATTGGGTTTTAAAGCAGATTTGCGTGATTACGGCTTGGGTGCGCAAATGCTTTATATGCTTGGTGTCCGCCGGATGCGCTTAATGACCAATAATCCACGCAAAATTGTTGGAGTTCAAGGTCACGGATTGGAAGTTGTAGAAAGAATCCCGCTTGAAATTAAGAGTAATCCAGGTAATATAAAATACATGCATACCAAAAAAAATAAACTGGGGCACATTCTTAATATTTAAATTATTCTGCTGTTAAAAACTTAATTCTATTGTAAAGTCTTCAATTTCCACTAAATACTGATTGCTGTTTTTTGAGCACTTTAAAAAAAAGATTTATTAGAGAAATTTTCGCAAAAGCATTTTAAATTTTTAAAACAAACTATGACTGCAACGCAAATAGAGTTGGTTAAGGCCCTCCATGAACCTGAAGCCTATAACAATTCTCCAAAATCTATAAAGCTTCTAGAGACAACCACTTCATATCTGTTTAGGGCTGATGACCAGCTTTACAAGATCAAAAAGAGGGGTAATGAATACGCTACATTAGCAGTTAAAGAAGCCTTTTGTCATGAAGAGTGCAGGCTCAGCCGTCGTTTTAATCCAAACTGGCAGCTGGAAGTACTGCCGGTCAAGGCACAAAATGCTAAGCTCAAAATAGGTGATGTAGAAGGGGAAACAATTGAGTATGCACTAAAAATGGAAGCTCTTCCTGATCAGTGGTTGCTTTCCCAACTACTGGTAAAAAACAAGGTTACAGAAAAAAATATTGAGAGCATTGCAACTCGGATTGCGGAAATTCATGCCATTTCGCCTGCAAAAGATAGAGCCGCAGAGTCCGGAAAACCCGAACCTTTCAGGGCACTCTGTGACGACATGCTTTTTCAACTGAAACGCTATTTTGAGGCATCGCTAACACAGCCGATTTTAGACATGATTAGACATCCTCTTGAAAAGTTTATCGATGATCACAAACGTCTTTTCAGCAAGCGTCAGAAAAAAGGCCGAATTGTGTTGGGTCACGGTGCATTTTTACCAGAACATATTTTCGTTAACGGCGATCAGGTATTCTTCATCAGTCCACAGGAAGTTCAAAAGAAATTGGCTGTTCTTGATGTGGCAAATGACGTTTCGTCTTTAACAGTCGAGCTTGCACGTATGGGTAAAACTGAGCTGTTTGATGCATTTTTAAAGCAATATCTTGAAGTCTCAAATGACCAGGATTTGCTGAGAATGCTACCGCTTTATCAAACCTATTGCGCACTTAAACAAGGTGTCAAAACTTGTGAACTAAAGGTCGCCCAACAAGATGAGAAACTTGGGACCCTAGCCATGGAATATTTTAATCTTGCCGTACGCTTCTCACGAGAAATCCCTAGAGTATAACGCTTGCGGTGTTTTCGCTTAAGCTGAAACGCCCAACGCATTTAAATAGACCATCCAGCAACAACCTATCAAGACTATGAAAGAAGTGTCCAACAGACTCGGATTTCCGCAGATGGAAGAAAAAATTCTAAACTTCTGGCGTAAAGAAAATATTTTTCAAAAATCAATCGATGAACGTCCGGAAGACAAAACTTTCAGTTTTTATGACGGTCCGCCGTTTGCGACAGGACTTCCGCATTATGGACACCTGTTAGCCGGAACGATCAAAGACGTTATTCCACGCTACAAAACCATGCGCGGCTTCAGAGTTGAACGACGTTTTGGCTGGGATACACACGGCTTGCCGGTTGAATTTGAAGTAGAACAAACTCTTGGACTGAATGGCCGACATGAAATTGAAACTTTTGGAGAAGGAAACTTTAATGAGGAATGTAGAGCAATTGTTTTACGTTACACACAAGAATGGCGTGAAACAGTGGAACGCATGGCGCGCTGGGTTGATTTCGATAATGATTACAAAACCATGGATATTGATTTCATGGAGTCCGTATGGTGGGTCTTTAAACGCCTTTGGGATAAAGGTCTGATTTATGAGGGAGTTAAGGTCGTTCCTTTTTCTTGGCGGGTCTCTACTCCACTTTCAAACTTTGAGGCAAATCTGAATTACAAAGATATTCAGGACCCTTCTGTGACTTTGCGCTTCAAAATCAGTGGAGAGGAAAATTTGTATTTTCTTGCATGGACAACAACTCCCTGGACTTTACCCTCCAATATGGGACTCTGCGCGGGACCAAAACTTATCTATAGTAAAATCCGAGATAAAAAAAGCGGTGACTGCTATATCCTCACGAAAACACGTATCAACATATATTTCGAGGAAGGAAGTTATGAAGTGCTGGCCGAAATGCAAGGCAAGGAATTGAGGGGGAAAACTTATGAGCCCTTATTTGATTTTGCAAAAAGCCACATCGACACGACTAACACCTGGGCTATACAGTTGGATGATTATGTCAGCGATGAAAGCGGAACAGGAATTGTGCATTTAGCCTGTTTTGGAGAGGATGATGTCCGTATTTTTCAGCGTGAAAATATTCCAATTTTTGATCCGGTGGATGAAGAAGGAAATTTTCTGGATTACATGGGATTTATCGCCGGCAAGAATATCAAAGATGCCGACAAAGCCATTGTCCAGCGTCTTAAAGATGAAGGGAAAATGTTCCTCCATGAAACTGTACAGCACAGTTATCCTTTTTGCTGGCGTACTGATACGCCCTTGATTTACAAACCAATTTCAACATGGTTCGTAAATGTTGTAGCAATTAAGGACAGGATGGTCGAGCACAACAAAACAGTGCATTGGGTGCCTGGACACATACGTGATGGTCGTTTTGGAAAATGGCTAGAAAACGCACGTGACTGGGCTATCAGCCGTAACCGTTTTTGGGGTACTCCGCTTCCAGTTTGGAAAAGTGAGGACGGTGATATTTTATGCATCGGAAGCGTCGCTGAACTAGAAGAAATGACCGGAGAAAAAATTGATGACATTCACAAACATTTTGTTGATCCACTGGTCGTAAAACGAAATGGAAAAACCTATAACCGTGTTCCGGAAGTACTAGATTGCTGGTTTGAATCAGGTTCCATGCCTTATGCTCAGGAGCATTATCCCTTTGAAAACAAGGAACGTTTCGAGGCAAATTTTCCTGCAGATTTTATTTGTGAAGGCTTAGACCAAACTCGTGGCTGGTTCTATACACTGGCAGTTTTGGGATCCGCTTTGTTTGATACTCCCGCATTCAATAACTGTGTTGTCAACGGTTTGATACTGGCGGAAGACGGCAAAAAAATGAGTAAGAGGCTCAAAAACTATCCCGATCCTAACCAGATGTTGAACAAATATGGTGCTGACGCGGTACGTCTTTACATGCTCAATAGTCCGGCTGTTCGCGGTGAAGATTTACGCTTTTCGGAAAAAGGATTGATAGAAACAACAAGACAGCAACTTCTGCCACTCTGGAACGCACTCGTATTTCTTAGCACCTATGCCAAAATTGACGGCTGGGAACCGACTCCGGAAAATCTTTCTGTAAAAAACAATAATCCGATGGACCGCTGGATTATGTCACGTTTACAGAAGCTGATTTCAGAAGTGCAAAAAGAGATGGACAGTTACGACTTGAATCGCTCTGTTGCGCCATTTGTCGGTTTCATCGACTTGTTGACAAATTGGTATATCCGCCGCAGCAGGAGACGTTTCTGGAAAGCAGGGCAAGGTCCTGACAAACGAGAAGCATACGCCACACTTTACACAGTGTTGTTCGAATTCAGCAAAATTATCGCGCCCTTCATTCCATTCATCGCCGATGGAATTTTCCGGACACTGCGTCAGGAATCCGATCATCAAAGTGTACACTTGGCTTTGTTTCCGGAAGCGGATTCTGCATACAGAGACATTGACTTGGAAAAGCAAATGGATCTGGTGCTTTCTACTGTCACAATGGGAAGGGCGCTGCGTGCCAAGCATCAGTTAAAAATTCGCCAGCCGCTACCAAAGATTTTTCTGGTTACTCATGATCCGGAAGCAAAAAAAGTTTTGGAAAACCTCGCAGATTTAATTACCGATGAACTGAATATTAAAGAAATCGTAATTACTCCGGATGAGGAGGAACTGGTAAATTTAAGCGCAAAAGCCAATTTCAAAACTTTGGGACGAAAACTTGGCAAAAAAATGAAAGTTGCGGCAAACGCCATCGCGGAACTGAATCTTGAGGCGATCAAGAAACTGCAGAACGGTGCTAAAATTTCTTTAGAAATTGAAGGAGAAACTTTAGAGTTAACTCCAGAAGATGTTTTGCTTCAACGCCAGGAAAAAGAAGGTTTGCTGGTGGAAACAGACAACCGACTGACGGTTGCTTTAGACACGGAACTGAATGAAAATTTGATTCAGGAAGGTTTTGCGCGTGAGTTTGTGAACAAAGTCCAGAACATGCGAAAAGAAATGGATCTTGATGTGATGGATCGAATCAGCATCAGTTATCAAGGTTCCGTTGTACTGAACAACGCATTGGAAAATTTTACGGATTTTGTGTGCCTTGAAACACTTGCGAACCAACTGCAATCCGGTGAAACTCAGGAGGGCATGGTATGGGATTTAAACGGTGAGACTTGTAAAATAAAAGTGGAGCTCGACACTTAAACTTTTGATTTACGCTCCAAAGGAAGAACAATGATTTTCAATACAATTTAATTCGAGTAAGAACTTCAACTCTCAATTTCCAATTTAATCTGCCGTACCAACTTCTGTTTTAAAAGTTGCTTCATTGCGTTGTAAGTCTTATGGTCTTTCTGGGACAGTTCTTCCGCAATTTCAAGTGCGCGCGGCATTAATTTTTCCAGTGAATGGCACTCATCAACCGCTCCCATTTTTTTTGCGTCAGCACCTCCAATGCGCCTTCCTGTCAGCAGAAGTTCTCGTACTGTCTGTTTATTCGGAAGTAGATCTGCTAACTCATAAAGAATAGGCGAAAGCGGAATTTTAACGTCAATTTCCGTAAAAGCAAACCAACCTCTGTCTTCACGCATAATGCGGAAATCAAGTGCAGAAGCAAAAACAGCGCCTCCCGCCAGGCAATGACCATTGAGACACGCTACTGTTGGCAGTGCTAACAGTGCCCAGCGTCCGAAGACTTCCTCAAGCTCTCTGAAAGTATTTTCAAACTGATCCGCTGACTGCCCCTGTATCCATTCAAAATCAAGACCTACGCACCATGATTTTTCATCACTACTGGCAACCACCACAGCAGAGTTTTCTGTAACCGCCTCCAACTCAGTTAAGACTTTGCGATGAGCAGAAAGCGCCTCTGCGTTTATCGCGTTTCCTCTTTCCGGATCATTGAGGGTAACAATGTAAACATTGTCCTTTTTTTCAATTTCTACTACTGCCATATTTTCCTTTTATCAGGATTGTCAAACTGTTTCATTTTCACTGATTTTAAATAATTTTCCAGTCATTTGTGGAGTGAATATTTTTTAAGTTTTCATGCCTTGAAGAGGACTTAATTGAAAAAGGCAAGAAGCAGGCTGAGCGTAAATATGGAAAACACAGTGGAAATGAAAACTGATCCACTTGCGATTAACTGTCCCACATTATAACGGCTGGCAAAAAGGAAAGGATTGACGCCCGTCGGCTGTGCCGCCAGCAACACCAGGACTTGAATCCAGATTGCTTCTTTAATACCAAAAACCTGCGTAGCCAAAACCCAGACAACGAGGGGGTGTACAAGAGTCTTTATGACGACAATCAATGGAACTTCCTGCCATGATATTTTTTCCCTGAAACTTGCCAGTGTCGCTCCGAGGGCAAACAAAGCGCAGGGAGTAACAGAACTGCCCAGCAACTTTGCCATTTCATCAATTGGCTTCCACAACGATATTTCAAATGAATTTAACGCTAAGCCGGAAAGTAATCCAATGATGAGGGGATTGGTGATCAAACCATACGAAGTCCTGGTAATGACAGTTGTAATACGTCCTCTTCCGTTTTTAGCCATTTCAAGCATAATTGTGAAAAGTGGTACCATAATGAGACCATGTGTGCCGATGATAATAAACAGAGGCAGAACCGCATCATCACCTAAAGCAAGCAAAATAATTGGAATTCCAAGCAAAACAGTATTGGAAAAACTACCGGAAAAAGCATTGATAACCTGCTGGGAAAGGGTGCGTTGCCAAAACAATCGTGTTAACACAAATCCTGTAAATAAAACGAAAAATGTTCCAAAATAGTATGAAGCAAGATAATCCCAGGGGATCACATCTGGAAGATTTGTGGAGGAAAGGGTACGCAACAAAAGCATCGGTACAGCAAAATCAAAGACGTACCGTGTGAGTCCACGAATTGCTGACTGATCAAACCAGCCGACACGGGCAGTGATATAACCCACCATCAAAAGTCCGAAAATTGGTAAAATTATGTCAAAAACTGGTCCGAACATTTATCTTTTGGCAGCTCGAAAGGATCTAATTCCGTAAAGGTTATTATTGATTAACTGTCCGGTCTGGGAGAGCATGACTTTTGTTTGAACAGTTTTAGCTTTCATGGTGTTATGCTTTTTGATTTTCCGGACCCAGAGGTTTCAGGACAATCAGCAATTGCGGCAAAAGCGTCAGTGCCGCAACCAGAGCAATCAACATAGCCAGTCCGGTCAATAAACCAAAATAGATGCTCGGAATAAATTTAGAGAGCACAAGAATTGAAAAGCCGATGATGATCGTAATGGATGTGTAATACATAGCGTAACCGATACTTTCGTGAGATCGGTGCATAGCCGCCAGATAGTTGCGGTCTATAGTAAACTCATGCTTGAAGCGGTGGATATAGTGAATGGTGTTGTCTACTGCAATTCCGACACTGATTGCCGCAATTGTAATGGTCATCATGTCCAGCGGAATTCCCATCCAGCCCATGAAACCCAGCACCACGCCAATTGAAAGTACATTTGGAAAAATCGCGATCAGCGCAATTGTAATTGAGCGAAACAGAAATATGAACATGATTAGAAATGCAACTATTACTACTCCCAAAGTGAGTATTTGTGATTTGAAAAGGCTTTGCAGCATATTGTTGTACAGTACAAGTAAATTTGCGAGCTGCCATTTTCCTTCCGGAATATCCAACTTGTCCTTTAGATCAAACTGAATTTGTTTCAAAAGTTCATTTCGCCTCAGATTAGGTTCCGAATCACGTATCCGCACATAAAAACGCGCCTCATTGTTTTCAACAGAAACATAAGGATCCATAATAATTTTGCGAAAACGTTCCGGAAGTTCGTTGTAAAGAAGCGCGAGCATAAAATTATCCAGCGGTTTTCCGGAATTAAGGGTTTTCCCAATTTTGAGCATTGTCCCGAGTGAAAGCACTTTTCCTGTTTGCTCCAGTCCATTCAGGTAATCGTGTATTTTTTCAATCCGCGCCATTTTTTCAGCAGTGAACCAGTATTGTGCTTCTCCGGCACTTTCCTCAAATTCTTCTTCAAAGGCATCAAACTCTTCTTCATCTTCCACTTCAACTTCAGCATTGGAGTCTTGTTCGGTCTGCTGAAATTCATCTTCACTTTGTTCAAGATTAACTATCAAATCCAGTGGAGTTGTTCCACCAAGTTGTTGGTCAATTAATTTCATTCCCTGATAAATTTCAGTAGATTCCTTGAAGTAATCAATGAAACTATTTTCCACATTCAGTCTTGCCGCGCCGGCAATACTAATGATGAACGCGGCAACACTGATAAAAAGTATGCTCTTTCCATGTCGTTCTGTGATATCGGCAAATATTTTGGTCAATGCAAAGCGCGACTCAAAGGAAGTGTTAGGCATCGCCTTCGGCATCTGCATTAAGAGCACCGGAAAAATCAAGAACGTCAGAAATAGTGAAACTCCAATTCCCGCGCTCATCATCCAGCCAAAATTCATGACCGGCAAAATTCCGCTCAGGACAAGTGACGCAAAACCAACGACTGTCGTCAACACTGCAAAAGTACAAGGTCTGGCCATAAATATCGTTGAGTCCAAAATCAACTGACGCTGATCCATTTCAGGATTTAATCTCGCCAATTCACGGTAACGGACGATCAAATGGATTGTAATTGCCATTGTGATTATCAGTTGGATGGAAATGAAATTTGAGGAAATCACTGTAACTTCCCAGCCAAAAAGACCTAAAAATCCACTGGTTGTCACAACAGAAAAACTACAGGTAATCAAAGGAAGTAAAATCCAACGCAACTGTCTGAAAATAACCCAGAGTGTGAGCATTAAAAAAACAAAAACCGCACTGCCAAAAACTTGAAGATCGCTTCTAATAAAAGTGATCAAATCATCCGCCACCATACTTGCACCACCAAGGAATATTTTCGCTTCTCCGCGGTAGTTATCCGCAATTGCGCGGACTTTAGAAATATTTTTGTGCTCAATCAGTCGCATTTTGTCGCGGTGATTTTTGAAATCCCGTAGCACTTTTTCCAACTCCAGTTGCTCCACAGAGCTCAGGCTTTGCTCCTTTTCTTTTTTCCGCAAACTATTCCGTTGCTGCAACAGTTCACGATACAAGGGGTCATCATGCAGATTGATCAGCAATGCAGTGGTTTTGAAATCCGGACTGACGAGATTATCTCTGTAGATTGGACTATTGAGAAATTCTTTTTTGGCAAGTGCTTTATCAATTCCAGGAGATTCCAGCGTCGGAACATTTTTTATAAGTTCACTGACTGGCTTGGGGGGGCTTTCCAGCAAAGGTACGTTTAAAATAGAATCTACGGATTCAACTCTATCCAACGCAAGCAATTCTGCACTCAATTTCCGCAAAGAATTTAAAGTGTTGTCCGCAAGCAAATCCCCTTTTGGACTGTAAGTTAAGACAAGAAAATCGCTGCTTCCATAACGTTCATTTACTTTGCGTGTAAAGGCCAGATCTTTGTCATCTTCAAGCAACAGAGTTTCTGCAGATGCATCAATTTCTAAATATCTTGCTTGATAACCCAATGCCGCAATGCAAATCAGCATCAAAAGCAAAATGCTTTTAGGGTAAGTTAGAATGAATTTGTCATAGAATTTCCTCAACATCAAGACCCCAATTCTCCTAAAGAACGCAGACGCTCAATTAATTCTTCCAATGATTCTTTTTTTAAAATTCCTGAAAACTGGGAGCGATAAGTCTGAACAATGCTTACTCCAAGAACATCAACATCATAAACCATCCAACCCTTTTTCTTTGTTTTGTAAAGTTTGTATGTCATCTCTTTTTTATCGTCCTTGCTGACAAGATAGGTCAGCACCTCCACCCGATTTTTCTTGGTCAATTTTGCGTCTCCAACCACAACTTCTTCATCCGTATAAAGGTCAAGCTTGTCCAAATAAGATTGTTTTAGCCTCTCCACGAAGAGTTCAGAAAATTCTTTTCGACCGGCCTTACTGAGCGATTTCCAGTGCTTTTTGCCTAAACTCAATCTTGCCATCAAACTAAAATCAAAAAGACCATCGATTGTTGTTAAAATTCTTTCCTTTTTTTCTTCTTTACTCAAACTCTCATCTCTGAGTGTGTTAATGACAAGATCAACTTTTTCTTTTGTCATTGTACGTATTTCACTGATTTCATCCGCAAAAAGTGATGTTGTACCAAAAGAGAAGAAAAATAGAAAAATTAGCAAAACGTTAATTATTTTTTTCGTAGAAAATTGCATGATTATTCTCTGATTAGTTTAGCTCTGTTTTGTTCATAGACATCCCGCAAAAAGGGATAGAGTTCAATTGCGTCTTTTTTAAGATTTTCATATTGACCAATCCGCAAAGATTCACGGTTAATAGTTTTTAAAAGTGTCAGTTCATATTGCTGGATTGTTTTTCTGGAAAGTCCAATATATTCACCTTCAGGTTGAGGAAAGTTATATGGCCGATTTTCCACATAGTTTAGCGGATCCATTTGAATTTCCGGATACAAGCTGAACATATCCCGCAAATTTGAGGGTCCCAAAAATGGTAATACGACGTGGAAACCTCCGCCAACTCCGTAGTATCCTAGAGTTTGTCCAAAATCCTCTTCGTGCGCTTCTAAACCAAACCACTCTTTTGCCGGATCCCAAAATCCGAAAATTCCGACTGTACTGTTTATGCTGAATCGCAGAAATTCCTCGCCGGCGTTTTTTGCTTTAAGTTGCAGCGCGTTATTGACAAAGCGTAATGGAAAGAGCAGATTATGAAAAAAGTTTTTTACGCCTCGCCGTGCCACTTCCGGAAGAACCCAGCGATATCCACGTGCAACCGGATCCAAAACAAAAATATAAAAACCATCATTAAATTCTGTCATCACGCTGTTGTATCCGCTCAGAGGATCAAAAACTTCTTCTTCTGATGCGGCAAACTCGTCTTCAAACTCATCATCAAATCCACCTTCTTCGTCCTCTGCAATCTCTGTTTCCGGAACTGCAGTTGAAATTTCCGAAGTCTTTTCCTGCGCCAAAACAAGCTGTATTTTAATGGACAGAAATAAAATGGAGAGGATGCTTAAAATAGTTATGAATGCGAGAATATTTTTTGGCATTAGTTATCGCTACAAATTTAATTATTGTCAAATAGAGTTTACTTTTTTCACGCCAAGTGCAAGATTATAACTGGTTAACTGAAATTTATCCGGAACTCCGCAAGTATTTTTCTCCGGACCGAAGTGGCCTTTTAAAAATAATTCAATTTTAACAATCCGCCAGTCTAGTCAAACAGGCTATTTCTACGGATGAGCAATTGTGCAAGATTTCCGGCAGGAGGTCTTTTTTGAAATAACCTCAAAAAAGAGATATGATGGAAGATTCTAAACCAATAATCAAAATTGGTGACAAAGGACCATATTTAATCAAAGGCGGCGCAACCTTAGTCTATCCGGATGGTCGAGAGGAATTACGGGAAGGAACGGTAGCCCTTTGCCGCTGCGGGCTTTCTGCCAATAAACCTTTTTGTGACGGTTCTCACAAGGAATGTGATTCGTGGTAAATCTCATCATATTCATGACAACTTTTTTAACCTGTTAATAAATGATGGTCATGTAAAAACTATTTTTTACAAATAGTTGGTTTGTAAACAAAAAAGCTCATTTTTTTCAGGATGATCAAAATTTTCATTTTTTAAGATTTTATTTTCAAAATAAATCTTAAAAAATTGATATAGACAGCAATTATGACTGCTCCGGCCTTACTTATGCCGCAAATACCACATTTTGATCATATTTGAACCTGGCACTCCTGAGAATGTTGAGTCCAAGTGCTTTTAGAGTTGCAGCAAAACTGACTGCCTTGAGTCCTCTGACTCTTAAGCGTTTGACTCCAGTGAGTCGATTATATTGTGACATTGTGGCTTCAACTCCAGCCCTGTAACGATAGACGTTTCTGAAGGCATCCGTATCTTCATATTGT
>Ga0208570_1000112_pt1 | contig 41209 bp, 35 predicted proteins | sample DeeseametaMP1202_FD_184192 | JGI IMG/M metagenome (GOLD analysis project Ga0208570, IMG submission 184192) | Marine microbial communities from the Deep Indian Ocean - MP1202 (SPAdes) | ecosystem: Environmental > Aquatic > Marine > Oceanic | place: South Indian Ocean | collected 2011-03-08
GGTTCCCTCTATTAATACACTGTTTTCTAAGCAATCTCATTGTATCAATTGTGGCGGAATCAGACCTTTTTATTTCTCCTTAACGGGACAGCAGTGATTTCAGGTATAGCACTGTAGCGGATTTAATAGAATTGAAATACAAAATATGATTTCCATATCTTATCGCAGGCTAAATATTATGAGTTAAAAAATTTGTTTAGTATTTTCAGGCAGCGTAGGTAGACCAATTTTTTGATGATACGAACCAAATGAATGCTAAGAACATCTTCTCGATTATTATAAACTAGCTGCTAGTTTAACTTGTCCACTTCAGCGCTCTAACGTTAGTATGGGTGCGTAAGCTTAAGGTAGGTTGTTTGTGAAGTTTTTTATTATTAATGCTTATGGTAGATCGAATAGAGGTGATTCTGTATTGCTAGACGAGTGTATCTTTGAGATCCATAAGTACGATCATTCGGCAGTGATTTCCGGAGCGGTATTTCACGGAGTAGAAGATATATCTTCAATCCATAAAGATGTGTCATGGGGAGAGAGAATTGGAAATAGAGTGACTCGCTCGTTGATAGGTAAAGTTTTTGCAGTGTACTGCTTAGTTGCCTCTATTTTCGTATTCAAGTTAAAGTTTAGATTTCTATTGAAAACATTACCTGACTTACAAGCAAAAACAGCGAAAGGGATGATTGAAAGTGATGTTATTGTAAGTGCTCCTGGCGGATATATTCACGATACGAACAATGCGTATTTTATCGCGTTGTACCACATTTTTGCGGGGCTTATCCTTAAGAAAAAAGTTATTCTTGCTCCGCAAAGTTTTGGTCCAGTGAATAGCAGGATTGGTCGATTCCTCACGCGGTGGGTTCTTAGCAAGGTTGATGTTATATGTACTCGGGAAGCGTACTCGTACGACTTTATAGTGAATACCTTACACCTGAATCCTTTGAAAGTATTCAAATGCGGTGATAGTGCATTTTGGAGTGAATCTTCTGATGGTGTGCTTCCTGATGATTTAAATGGTGAGTTGCGCGAAGCGCTCAACAATAAAAAGGTGTTGGGTGTAACTTTTGTTGGTTGGAACTTTCCCCATAACCCTAAAGCTGATGAATTATTACAATCGTATATTAAAAAAATGGCTAATATCATTGATGTATTGGTAGAAGAATATGGCTTATTTCCAGTAGCTTTTAATCAAGTTGACAATGATATTAAGACAGCGAATCTAGTAAAAAAATGCTGCAAAAGCAGTATGTTAGTCGATGAGGTATGTCGCGAGCCAGAGTATCTTCGCGCAATGATTAGTAGGTCTACAATATTTTTGGGAACAAGATTCCATTCATGTATTTTTGCTATGATGGAAAATGTACCGACGTTTGCAATAGCTTACCTACCAAAGACCAAATTTATTTTAGCTGATTTGGGTTTGAAAAAGTTTGCAATGGATATAGAAAAAATGGACGAGATTTATATTGTGGAGCAACTACGTCTGCTTTTAAAGGATTTGAGTTATTCAAAATTAAAGTTATCAGAGGCGATAAATAAGTATAAGCATAATTATATGAGATTTTCCGACGTGTTAATTGATAGTGGAATTGATGATGCTAATTGATGTTGTTGCGCCATCTATCGCTTCCAAATCAGGAGGAGTGGGTGTAGTTGTACGGGAAGTCTGCGGTAAATTAGTAAAAATGCATAATGAAGTCAAAATACATGTTAAAACTTTGGGTAATGGTTTAGAAGATACAGATGGCGCCGCAGTTGATTTTAAGCACAGCATGTATAATAGCTTACCGCCTAAAAGGCTCGGTTTTTCTCCACATATGTTGGTTGATGCTATGCATACACAGTCCGATGTAGTACACCTGCATGGTGTGTGGATGGCCACAACCGCATACGGCAATATTGCTAGAAAAATCAGAAAAACTCCTATAGTCATTTCTCCCCATGGAATGTTAGACCCTTGGATAATGGCGCGTGGTAAGTTACAGAAAAGCATAGCGGCCTTGCTCTTTGAGAAAAATTCCTGGGGAAATTGCTCAGTTTTTCATGCACTGAACCAAGCTGAAGCTGAATCAATATCGCGCCTAGTTCCGGCGGCAAATATCCGTATTATACCCAATGGTATTGAAGTTCCTTCTTTCATCCATAGAGAAAAAGAAAATTTTAATTTTTTATACTTGGGCCGGTTACATCCAAAGAAAAATGTTCACAGTTTGATTACAGCCATTAATAGTATTCCGGATCACTTGTATAGAAGAAAACGTTTCAAGTTGTATATAGCGGGTTGGGGTGATCTAGATTACACACGGAAGTTGCAGAAATTAATAGGTGACGGTCGAAAAGAGCGTTTTGAGTGGTTAGGTCCGGTTTTCGGTAAGGAGAAAGAGAGTATATTCAAAAGTACAGATTCACTTCTCTTACCGTCATTTTCAGAAGGATTACCAATGGCAGTCCTTGAAGCTTGGTCATACGGCCATATTGTTTGCATGTCTGAGCAATGTAATTTAGTAGATTCAATCAAGAGCGGTATTGCTTTTGACTGTGGTGTAACACCAGAGTCTATTAAAAAAACGATAGAGAATGTTCTTTCACTCAGCTTATCCGAAAAAAGATCTTTATCTCGTATTGGGTATGACTACTGTAAGTTTAATTACGAATGGAACAACGTTCTCGGGGAATATATAAGCATGTACAAAAGTGTGGTTAATCCATAGCAATGTAACCGCTCATTCTATCGCGTTCTTCACTGATCCAACACCGCGCGATAGGCTAACTCCATCTGATCACTGATGGAGTCATATCAATGCCAACCCAAAAGTACATTCGACGATCCGCCGCCACCTGGGAAAAACTCATCGATCAATACCAGCAGTCCGGCCTGTCCGGAGCGCAATTTTGTCGAGACCAACAATTACCCTACGCCAGCTTTTGTAAGTGGCGCCAGCGTATTCTGGAGGCCGACGATTCACAACCCACCTCGGCCGTGTCTGAGCCGGGCTTTGTCGAATTAAACACTTGGCCCGATGCGCCAGACCGCCCCTGGCGGATCACGCTCAAGCTGGGCAATGGCGTCGAGTTGTTACTGAGCCAGCCCTGATGTTTATGCCCGAACCCAACGTCAGGATCTGGCTGTATACCCAACCGGTTGATATGCGCAAATCCTTTGATGGCCTCAGTACGTTGATAGTGTCTCAGCTTCAGGATGATCCGGCCAGCGGCCAACTGTTTGTGTTTATCAATCGACGCAAGACTCACCTAAAGATTCTGTATTTTGATGGCGCCGGATTTTGTATCTGGTTCAAGCGCCTGGAGCAAGGGCAATTTAATTATCGTGCTTCCGGAGATAACAAAAAGCGGTTGAGCTGGGCTCATTTAAAATTGTTACTGGATGGGCTGGAAGTTAAAAAAATCCGCCAATATAAGCGCTATATTCATGCAGCGTAGGGTTCAGGTTGGTATAATCCAACCCCATGAAATCGCCATCTAATCCGGCCGCCCATGCGCCATCACAACCTGAATCCACACCGGCTTCTGCTGAGACAGAAGTCGCGTTGCTGCGTGAAGAAAATCAGCATTTAAAAGATCGCGTTGCCTGGTTCGAGCGTCAGCTGTTTGGCCGTAAATCGGAGAAGCGCATTATCGATGCGCCGGACCAAATCAATCTATTGGGAGAGCCCACCCAAACCCTGCCTGAACCGGAAGACACCGTCACCGTCTCGTCCTTCCAGCGCGGTAAAGCCAAAAAGCTGCGTCCGGACGATTGCGCTACCGATGCCGGATTACGCTTTAGCAAAGACGTCCCGGTGGAAGTCATTGCGGTGATGCCCCCCGAGCTGTCCGGTTCTGACGCTGATCAGTACGAGATTATCGACACCCACATCACTTTTAAACTGGCCCAGCAATCGGCCAGCTATGTGGTCTTGCGTTATGAAATGCCGGTGTTTAAGCACAAGGCAGACCAATCCATGCAAACCGCCGAGTTGCCAGACCCGGTGTTGGAGCGCAGCATTGCCGACGTCAGTCTGCTAGCCGGATTGCTGGTGGATAAGTTCCAATACCATCTACCCCTGTATCGGCAACACCAGAGAATGGCACAACAGGGCATCACAGTAGCCCGCTCTTCCTTAACCAACTGGGTTAAACGCTCAATAGAATTGCTGCGCCCCATTGTCGAAGCGCAATGCCGGCATATTCTGCTTAGCCGGGTGCTGGCAATGGACGAAACGCCGATTAAAGCCGGGCGACAACACAAGGGCAAGCTCAAGCAAGGTTGGTTCTGGCCCCTTTATGGCGAAGATGATGAAGTGGTCTTTACCTACAGTGAAAGCCGTGGCCGACAGCATATTGAAAACACCCTGAAAAGCCAATTCAACGGCACCCTGATCACCGACGGTCACAGTGCTTATGCCCGTTATGCAGAGAAAACCCAAGGCGTCACGCACGCGCAGTGCTGGGTACACAGTCGCCGTTACTTCGTTCAGGCACAAGAGCGTGATCCGCAGGCAGCGGATCAGGCGCTGAACCAGATCGGCGGGCTATATCAGCTCGAACAGACGATTCAGGAACAAAAGCTCACCGGCGATAAAAAGCATCAATACCGACTCCAGCACAGTAAGCCTGTCGTGGATGGCTTTTTTACCTGGTGCCAAACACAATGCCAGCGACCTGATCTAACACCCAAACATCCCATGACCAAAGCGCTGAACTATGTGCTTGTTCGGGAAACCCAATTACGTGTGTTCTTAACCGATCCGGAGGTGCCGTTAGATACCAATCATCTGGAACGGGAAATCCGCCCCATCCCGATGGGAAGAAAGAACTGGCTGTTCTGCTGGACCGAGCTGGGTGCTGAGCATGTGGGATTGATCCAAAGTCTGATCAGCACCTGCAAACTGCACGACATCAATCCGCAAACCTATTTGATTGATGTGCTCCAGCGTGTCAGCCAACACCCGGCAAGCCAGGTCATTGAATTAACACCCCGAATCTGGAGAGAACAATTTGCAGGTGAACCACTGCGTTGCCCCCTTTACCAATCAAATGAGGCCCGCAATGCTAATAGATGACATGACGATCGAACAATTACTGGAACTGAATGAAATCATCTGTGAACGTATTGATTATTTAAGGGCGAAGCAAGATCAAAACGTACTGGCTCAGATGCATATTGGTAACCAGGTCTCCTTCAATACAGATGAAGGCAGGATATTCGGTGTCGTCATCAAGAAAAATCGCAAGACCGTGGTGGTGTTATCAGAAGATAAGCGCCGGTGGAAATTGCCGCCAGGCATGTTGACCATTGTTAAGGATATCTAAGTAAGATAGTTCGTTGGGTTGGCAACTACGTGGTGGAATGACCGGTTACGTTGTGCCTCCTAGCTTTTATCATGTTCGTCTAAGACTTAGAAGCGTATATTAGGTGATCCTTTTATAGGGAACCTTTTACAATTTAAAAGTATTGATGAGTGAAATGTTTATACGCCGAGTCATGAAGTTGGAATCAAATAACGAAAAAGGGTCTCCTAATATGCCAATTGATTTGTCAGTGCTAATCCTCACTTATAATGAGGCTAAGCATATCGAACGATGTATAAGATCTTTGAAAGCTGTTTCCAATAACATTTTCATAGTCGACAGTTTTTCAACCGACGATACTGTAAAAATCTGTGAGGCGCTTGGAGCTAATGTATATCAAAGAGCGTGGAAAAACTATGCGGATCAGTTTCAATGGGGGCTCGATAACTGTCCAATTGAAACCGAATGGATAATGAGAATGGATGCGGATGAGTATATTGATAAGGATTTGATGGATGAATTCCCCAAGTTATTCGTGACAGATCTTGACGAAATTGATGGTTTCTATATCCGGCGGAAATATTACTTTCTTGGTAAATGGATTAAGTACGGTACTATCTATCCATTAAATTTATTGAGGGTATGGCGACATAGCAAGGGAAGAATAGAAAATCGATGGATGGACGAGCATATTGTTCTTGTACCGGAGGCTAAAACCGCACGCCTATTAGGGCATATCATCGATGATAATCTTAATACTAGCCGTTGGTGGACCGATAAACATAATAAATATGCTGATCGTGAAATGCTCGATATTCTGGATCGCAAATATGAACTGTTTCCACAAGATAATTCATTGAGAACAGATGATGATAGTTCTCAAGCAAAGATTAAACGTTTGGTAAAAGAAAATATTTATAACAGGATTCCTATTTTCGTACGACCATTATTGTATTTTCTCTATCGTTACTTTATCTGGCTTGGTTTCCTTGATGGTGTAAGAGGCTTTGCTTTTCACTTTTTTCAGGGTTATTGGTACCGATCATTGGTTGATCTCAGAGTCTTTGAGGCAGAAAGGTTATTGAAAAATACAAAAAATAACAGAGAAAAGATCGAAATTTTGGAGGGATTTACCGGATTGCAATTAAAAGCCAGCAATTGACATAGGGCCTTTGAAAGGCCGAAATCAAGAAGTTCCAATGAAATGAATCTTTTTTAACCTTTCATTTTGCATTAGTTGGTGTTGTAGTTTTTTTCAGATAGATAAAATATTTTATTGTTTGTTATTTGATTTTGAGAGGAAGGGGTTAGAGTGAGTTTAAAAAACGTGTTGGCTTCTTATTTAAAACGGCCGTGTCATTTGTACCCTAATGTTCGCCTTCGTCTTCTATCCAGTGTTTCAGATCGAGAGCATATTTTTATCGTGGGAGCCCCTAGAAGTGGAACGACTTTACTGCAATCCATCTTAAGTGTTAGCGATCAAATTGCTTCATTTGATGATGAAACTGGTTTCTTTATGTATAGAGATGTGTTTAGTAGATCTTTTGAAGGGGTACCAGAGGAGGCTTATAAAAGAATTTGTAAAGAAAACAATGACATCGTGCAAATATTTGATGGGCTTGCTCAGAGTTGTCTTGATATTAACCCTGGCACGGTGGTATTCCTAGAGAAAACTCCTCAGCATGTATTGTTTTTAGGCTACTTAGTTAAGCATTTTCCCGAGAGCAAATTTGTAAATGTATTCAGGGATGTTAGGGATGCGGCTGTTTCTGCACGGAGATTCTCTGAAATATCCCAGGGGCAGAAGTTAACCGCTTATCTTAATTATTGGAATAAGTGTATAAATGCTCGTCTAGAGGTAAGCTCTCCCAACATTATAGACATACGCTATGAAAGCTTAGTTAGTAATCCAGAATTCTATATTCAAAAACTCTCTGAATTTTTGAATATAGAATATTCTCCTAGATTAATCGATCCTACATTTTTTTCAAAAAACCATAGAGCTGGTAGTTCGGGCTTTGCCAAGCTTGCAAAACCGATTGATAATAAAAGTGTAGGCGTTTGGCAGAAAGAATTGTCAAACAATGAGCTGGCAATTTTATACAAAATTAGCGGCAAGCAGTTACGGAAAATTGGTTATTTATGAGTTCTTCTGAATTAGAGAGAGAGGCACGCAGCTCTCCAAGCTTTAGTTTATTGAATAGACTTGTTAGGGTTACGTGGCGCGTTATATATCTAGTTTTAGTTAGATTTTCTCCAATACCGATGAAGAAGTGGAGAATATCTATTTATAAACTATTTGGTGCAAAGGTGGATTGGAGTGCGAATATTTATCCCAGTGCAACTGTATGGCTTCCTTCAAATCTATACTTAGGAAAGGGCTCTTCAATTGGCCCAAATACATTGATATATAATCAAGGTGAAGTTGTAATTGGAGATGACGTTATTATAAGCCAGGGTGTTCATATTTGTGCCAGTACACATGATTATAATAGTGCGTTTCACCCATTGCTACTCGCTCCAATCCAAGTAGAGGATAAAGTTTGGATTTGTGCAGATGCGTTTGTGGGTCCAGGTGTGAGTCTATCTGAGGGTAGTGTGGTAGGAGCTCGAGCTGTGATAGCAAAAAAAACTGAAAGTTGGACAGTTTACGCAGGTAATCCTGCGGTTCCGATAAAGCGCAGGCTCAGGCATTAGAAAAGCTATTTAGGATTTTTATTAGTGAAGGTGAGCCCGTAAAGGAAATGGTGACTCGCTGGAGTCACCATAATTTGGAAATTTGCACGATTATTGTGTATCGGTCGTAGAAGTTGTACTAGTGGTTGAGCCAGAGCCAGTAATTGTGCCGGCGCTGCCAGTATCCAAAGTCGTATCAACTGAATCGGCAGCAAAGGCTGCTGAAGAAAAGGCCAGTAAAAGAAGACCGATTTTAGATAGATTTACAAATAAAGATTTCATGTGGTTTTCCTCTGTGTGCTGCATTGATAACGGTCAATAATCAATCTTCAGCTATTCGACCAGAGAGTAGCGAAGTCCCAGAAAAAACTATAACATCGCGGATGCTCAATGCAAGAGATTACCTCGAATAAATCCCTTTCTTCATTATTGAAGTCAATAGCATGTTTAATGAAATCCTGATTGTGTGTATCGGCAACATTTGCCGAAGTCCCACTGGTGAGTACCTGTTCAAGCAAAAACTGACTAATAAACCGAATGTGAAAGTGCATTCGGCTGGGGTCGGTGCTTTGGTAGACCACCCAATCGACGAAACGGCGGGCCAGCTACTGTTGGAAAATGGGATTGATGCTGGCGACCATAAGGCCCGACAGCTCAGCACTCAGATGTTGGTGGATGCGGATCTCATTTTGACTATGGATAATTCGCTGATAAAGAGCATCAATAGTCTGGCACCCCAAGTGAGCGGAAAAATATTTTTGTTGAGTAAGTGGTCAAGTGGGGCTGCGATCGGTGACCCCTACCGGAAGAGCCGGGAAGCATTTGAACACGTGTATAAAAAGATAGATTCTTTTACGAATGATTGGCTGAAATATTTGTGAAATCAGCTTTTATATTCGAATTAAGTAGAATTATTTAAAACGGGAAAATGTAGCTAAAAATCAATGGTTCCCAGCAACTCGTTGGTGATGGAATCTTTTATATAAACCATTAACTTGCCGTCGCTATCCCTTCGCCCCAGATATACCAGTTCCTGGCTACCATTAAAATTGATATCGGTCATCGTTACCGTGTCCACAGGCAAATAGAGTGTTGGCCAAAGTACATTGCTCAATAAGTCCCCTGTTCGCGCATCACGCACTTCCGTTTTAATAGAGTCGGTTTTCGGGTTGAGTCCCAACACTGCCAGCTCCAAAGCACCATTGCCGTTAATGTCGGCTAAAATAAGCATCTTCTCAGATTTAAATTCTGGGTTGAAATTGACCACATTGGATAGAGCACCATCGAACGCCTGGTAGAGCAGTACAGTGAGGGATCTGTCCTGGCGTAATGCCGCTATTTCTTCGATAGAGTCACCATTTCGATTGGGAGCAACGGACAGTTGTTTCACCGTAAACTGGCTTCCCAGGCTTTTGGTGCTTACGATTGCATTGCTCTGTGCGTCCCGTATGACGGTTCTGAATTCGCCTTTGCTGGTCTCACCCAAAAAGACGATTTCAGGAATTCCTGAGCGATCCATATCCGGTATCGATAGTAAATCCCTAGCTATAAATCGGTTATCGAAATAGACATTATTCATCGACACGCCGTCGAGAGGGTTTATTATTTGCGTGAACAGTAAGCCTGTGGGTGCTGTTTCTTTGAACAAGGCTGCCAACTCCGGAAAGCCATCGCCGCTGACGTCTTCGACTGTAGAGGTGAACAATAGCTGTAAATCACTGCTGAACCTCATGTTGCGAATCAGGCCACCATTGCTCGGGTTACGAATTTCTATTGCTGGTTCTCCCGTGGAGCGATCCCGGCAGATAACCGCTAGTTCCATTCCTAAGTCACCGTTCATATCAGGTAAGGGCACTGCGGAAAGGAGTCGACAATCCCCTGTAAAAGAAATGGTATTGATTAAATTGTTATTAGCGTCTTTTACTGTGGCAGTAAGCTTTTCGTTGGTGGGATCCTCAATTATTACCGCAATATCCTGAATGCCGTCACCATTAACATCGCGCAGTGAAAGCAGTATGGGCCCCCCCGGGTCCGACTCATCTGGCAGCCCAGGATCAACCGGTCCATTAGGGTCGGTAGGCTCTTCAGGCGGAGCGGGTTCTTCTGGGGGAGGGTTATCAACGGTGCGGGGAACGGTATCCCCATCGTTATCCTTGTCACCGATTACGCTTATATTATCGCATCCGGCAATAAACAGAATGCTCACGATAAGAGCGAGTGACATTTGGTTTATACTTTTTATATTAATTATTCGCATAATACTCAACTTGCTATTTCGATACGACATTCAAGTCAGTAGGTGAGTATATTAAGTGCAGGGCGAAAGCATGAAAATATAAAATTTCTTTCAAGCACTTGTGATATGTAGTCTTGAGCTACCGTTGCTATTTAAATAGCCAGCTATTGGCGTATTTTTTTGAGATCCCCACTACAAATCTAATAAACATCCTTCCCGACAAACCCCTTCGAAAACGTGGCCAGAATAATTTTAAAATCGATCCACAGCGACCAATGCCGAATATATTCCAGGTCAAAGTGTATGCGCATTTTCATCTTATCCAAGGTATCGGTTTCACCGCGGCAGCCATTGATCTGTGCCAGTCCTGTTATTCCTGGTTTCATCTTATGTCGTAACATATAGAAGTCCACTTGCTTTCGGTATTCCTCGTTGTGCGCAACAGCATGGGGGCGGGGCCCAACGATGGACATGTTACCTTGCATTACATTGATGAATTGGGGAAGCTCATCCAGTGATGTTCTGCGCAAGAAACCCCCGATCGGTGTTACTCGTTTGTCATGGCGCTTGGCCTGCACTACCTCTCCGCCATTTTCTGTCACGTGCATCGACCGAAATTTAAACACTTTGATTCTGCGTCCATCTAAGCCGTAGCGATCCTGTAAGAAAAAAACAGGGCCGGGCGAGGTCATTTTTATGCATAAGCCAATCAGTAGCATGGGAATGGCCATCACGGAAAGAATAACGGCGGATAACACCACGTCTTCTACCCGTTTCAACAACGACCAACCGCCGCGCATGGGCGTGTCATAGACACTTACCGTTTGTATATCTCCAACCTGGCCAATGCGGGCATGGAGCAAGTTGTAAATAAAGAAGTCGGGTATCAGGTGCACATCCACGGTCGTGTCACCAAGTAATCGCAGTATGCTCTCAATGCGTGCTTTAGCGGAGAACGGGAGCCCAATAAACAAAACATCAAACTCGCCGTTTTGCGCCCGTTTCACGCCATCGGCTACAGATCCTTCCATCAGATGGACGTATTGGCAGTCCAGCCGGTCGGGTGTTCGGTCATCAAACACGGCGTTGAGCTGGTATCCGGTTTCCGGGTGGCCCAGTAACTCTTCCGCCAGCATGCATCCTGAATCCGAAAGCCCGATAATTCCAACGGAGCGGCTATTGCGGCCTTGCTTGCGCAGATGGAAAAGCAGATAGCGATACAAAACACGCCAACCACACAACAAGAAAAGGCTGCTAATAATCCAATAACCCAGTACCAGACGTGAGTACTCTTGTGCCATTTTGGCGAAGAACACAAACATCAACACCGGCAGTAAAGCGATTGCCCAGCTGAGAAGGGTATAAAATAGAATTTCTTTTAGCGCACTGGCGCGCCAGGATCGATAAAGCCAGAACATTTCCGCGGTAAAGGAATAAGAGACATTGGCGATCAGTGCTAGCAGGAAAAACTGGAAGTCATAGGCGGTGCCGTAAAGTTGGGTTGCGGCGTAAAGGCTGAATTGAATCAAGCCCAGATCAGCCAATCTATACATAAACGCGAACTGATTGACGTTATTCCTGATGAAACCTTTGTTCCCCATGATATTCCTTGTTTATAAAATTCTAACAACCTGGTTAGGGGTAGTACGCTTGCAGCTAGTCGAACTGTAGTACAGATTCGATTTGGACTAATTGATCGTCATTCTATGAGGGAAAGCGGCGCTGTAATTTATTGTTTTATGACGGTTGCGAACTTTCGTTGCGCAATCGACACTGCTGTGTGGCCCCAAAGACCCGAAACAGAATGTTTTGTTCAATATTCAAGCCAATTTTGCGACTGATTTTGATGACGTTATAAATTAAGGTGTAAACCTAAAATGAACTATAAGTCGGGAGTGTGACAGTCGCGTTTCGTGACGTTAAACCGCTATATAAGGGTAAGGGTAGTTACTAAATAGCACGGTTGGCTATTATTTTCCTATTCTAAGTCAAATAGTTGTCCTTTTTTTTGAACGATATCTCATTGGTGCTCTTATTGAAAGCGGTGATAACTCTTGGTGCAGGTCTGTTCATTCGAGAAGCAGGCTAACATTTACTTGCCTTGATCGCTTTATGAACTGTAAAGCTTTTTTCTTTTCCTCCGATCTGGAATATACTATTCCGCCTTTTTTACCCTCAGAGGATTCCCTTGTGGATTACCCGAAACAGTACGGAGTCATTGTCATCGGCGGAGGTCACGCCGGTACGGAAGCGGCCTTGGCCAGCGCGCGCATGGGCGTCGCGACTCTATTGTTGACCCACAATATCGAAACTCTGGGGCAGATGTCCTGTAATCCTGCCATTGGCGGTATTGGGAAAAGCCACCTGGTAAAAGAAATTGATGCCCTGGACGGCGCCATGGCGCGGGCAACAGATAAAGGCGGTATTCAATTCCGGATACTCAACTCCCGTAAGGGGCCGGCAGTGCGCGCCACCCGCGCGCAGGCAGACCGGATACTTTATAAGGCCGCGGTCCGCGCTATTCTGGAAAACCAACCAAATCTGGACATTTTCCAACAGTCAGCGGATGACTTGCTCATAGTGGGCGAGCAAGTGAAGGGAGTTCTCACTAACATGGGGGTGCGCTTCTACTCTCAGTCCGTGGTGTTAACAGCCGGGACTTTCCTGGGCGGTAAGATCCATATCGGGCTCGATAACCACTCCGGAGGCAGGGCGGGTGATCCGCCGTCGATCGCCCTGGCCGACCGGTTGCGCGAGTTACCCTTTAACGTCGACCGTCTTAAAACCGGAACTCCGCCTCGTATCGATGCCAAAACCGTGGACTTTTCGGTGATGACGGAACAACCCGGTGATGCGCCGTTACCGGTGATGTCCTATATGGGCAAGGTGGAAGAACATCCGCGCCAAATCAGTTGTTACATTACCCATACCAATGAGCGTACCCATGATATTATTCGCGGCGGCTTGGATCGCTCCCCCATGTATACCGGGGTCATTGAAGGTATTGGCCCCCGTTATTGCCCGTCAATCGAAGATAAGATTCACCGCTTCGCTGAGAAAAATTCCCATCAGATATTTATTGAGCCGGAAGGGCTGACCACGCACGAGCTTTATCCCAACGGTATCTCCACCAGTTTGCCATTTGATGTCCAGCTGGATTTGGTGCATTCCATTCGTGGTATGGAGCAGGCCCATATCCTGCGGCCAGGTTACGCTATTGAATACGATTATTTTGATCCCCGGGATTTGCGTCATTCTTTAGAAACCAAATTTATCCAGGGTTTATTCTTTGCCGGACAAATCAATGGCACCACCGGATACGAAGAAGCCGGTGCCCAGGGGCTGTTGGCCGGGTTGAATGCGGCGCGACGTGCGCAGGATAAAGAGGCGTGGTACCCGCGCCGGGATGAGGCTTACATCGGTGTGTTAGTCGACGATTTGATTAGCATGGGGACTACGGAACCGTATCGTATGTTCACCAGCCGTGCCGAGCACCGGTTGTTGCTACGCGAGGATAATGCGGATCGGCGGTTAACTGAAAAAGGCCGCGAGTTAGGTTTGATCAGCGATGAGCGCTGGCAAGCGTTTAGTGAAAAGCTGGAAGCCATAGAGCGTGAAGAGCAGCGTATTAGTAGTACCTGGGTATTGCCCGACAGTGCCATGGCCAAGCAGTTGAACCCCAAGCTGGAAAGAGCGTTGTCTCATGAATACAGCCTGAAGGATTTGCTACGCCGGCCAGAGCTGACCTATAAGGACATCGCGGCGTTAACACCGGAGCTGGTGGTGGATGCGGCGGTTGCCGAGCAAATTGAGGTGGTGGCAAAATACGAAGGCTACATCACGCGGCAACAAGATGAAATTGAACGGGTACGCCGTAGTGAAAACACCGCATTGCCGGCGGATTTTGATTACGAGGTCATCTCCGGGTTGTCCAACGAGATCAAATCCAAGCTGAAACAGATTCAGCCGCAGACCCTGGGCCAGGCTTCCCGAGTGCCGGGAGTAACGCCGGCAGCAATATCGTTACTGTTGGTGCATCTGAAAAAGCGGTCCGGTCGTGATAAAAAGTCGGTCGGACTGTAAGTTTTGCAAATAGCCGAACAACATTATCAGCGACTTGCATCGGGTTGTGATCAGCTGGGCTTGTCGTTATCGCCCCCACAGTTAGAAAAAATCCGCGATTACCTCGGTAATTTACTGAAGTGGAACAAGGCGTATAACCTGACCGCTATCCGTGATCCGGGTGATATGGTGGTTAAACATCTGCTGGACAGCCTGGCGATTCATCATCATCTCACCGGTGACGCCATTCTGGATGTGGGTACCGGTCCGGGTTTGCCCGGTATTCCCATGTCCATTTGCGACCCAGACCGACACTGGACCCTGATAGACAGCAATGGCAAGAAAACCCGCTTTCTGATTCAGATGAAAGCCGAACTGATGTTACAGAATCTGGACGTAGTTAAGGGGCGTATCGAAACTTTACCGGATACGACGCTTTTCGATGCCATTACCAGCCGGGCGTTCTCGTCGCTGCCGGATTTTGTTGACGTGTGCCTTCCGCTGCTCAAACCCGGGGGATCTCTGCTGGCCATGAAAGGCGTGGTGCCCACAGAAGAAATCGGGCAACTTGACCAAACGCAGCTCAAAATCGACGTTATCGCTCTAAATGTCCCATTCCTGCATGAAGAGCGGCATCTGATTGTGGTAAAACAAAAGCACAGCCGCTAAATACCCCTGAGGAGATCCATCGTGGGCAAAATAATTTCAGTGACCAATCAAAAAGGTGGAGTAGGCAAGACCACCACGTCAGTGAATCTGGCGGCGTCACTGGTTGCGACGAAACGCAAAGTTCTGCTGATCGATCTTGACCCGCAGGGAAACGCGACTATGGGCAGCGGTGTGGACAAGCATGAGCTGGAAACCTCCGTCTACGATGTTTTGGTTGATGAGATGTCCATCGCAGAAGCCAAAGTGAAGTCACCGGCCGGTTATGACCTGATCGGGGCCAATGCCGATTTGACCGCAGCGGAAGTGGAACTGTTGGAGCAGGATCACAAAGAGCAACGCCTGAATAAGTCACTGGAGGGTTTGCGTTCACTGTATGATTATATTTTGATTGATTGTCCTCCCTCCTTGAATATGTTGACGGTCAATGCGCTGGTGGCGTCGGACTCCGTCATTATTCCGATGCAGTGTGAGTATTATGCCTTGGAAGGGCTCACTGCACTGCTCAACACCATCGAAAAAATTAAAAACGTGCTTAATCCGAAACTGGAAATCGATGGCTTGTTGCGAACCATGTATGACCCGCGTATTGCTCTGGCGAACCAGGTATCAAGCCAGTTAACCGAACATTTCGGCGACAAAGTGTACCGCACGATTATTCCCCGTAACGTCCGGCTAGCGGAAGCGCCCAGTCACGGATTACCCGCGCTGGAGTACGATAGCCGCTCTCGTGGTGCGGTTTCCTATCTGGCTCTGGCGGGTGAGCTAATACGCCGGGCTGAACAAAAAGTTCCCAAGGGTCCCGTAGAAACAGCTCATGCCTGATTGCGCTACCCACTTATAATGTGGAAGATTGCACCTCTCACTGACCAAAACAAAGGCGATTCATGGCAGCCAAGAAGAAAGGATTAGGTCGCGGACTGGATGCGCTGTTAGGCAGCGCCAGCATTCCGCAAAAAGAAGTCCCCACAGATGCAAGCCAGCCGGTGACGATTCCGCGCGAAGATATTGACGGTGAGCTGAAGCACATTCCCATCGAGTTTCTGCAACGTGGCCGCTATCAGCCGCGCCGGGATATGGACCCGCAAGCTCTGGAAGAGTTGGCGAACTCGATCAAGGCGCAGGGGGTGATGCAGCCGATTGTGGTGCGCCCGATGGGCAGCAATCAGTACGAGATCATTGCCGGTGAGCGCCGTTGGCGCGCCAGTCAGTTGGCGGGCTTGGAAAAAGTGCCTTGTGTGGTGCGATCGGTTACCGACGAAGCCGCCATTGCGATGGCGCTGATCGAGAATATTCAGCGTGAAGATCTGAATCCGATCGAGGAAGCTTCCGCGCTGCAGCGCTTCCAGGATGAGTTTGAGTTAACCCATCAGCAGGTGGCCGATGCCGTGGGCAAATCCCGCACCACGGTGACCAATCTTTTGCGTCTGATGAATTTGACTCCGGATGCGCGCAAGCTGGTTGAGCATGGCGATCTGGAAATGGGGCATGCCAGGGCGATCCTGCCGCTGGATGCTGCCAGCCAAACGGAGGCGGCCCGGGTTGTCGTTGCCAAGGGCCTTTCTGTGCGGCAGACCGAAGCCCTGGTACGTCGGATGCAGCAGATGAAATTGGCAACCGGGGACCAAAGAGTCGATCCTGATATCAAACTGTTACAAGATAGTTTGTCTGATAAGATCGGTGCGCCGGTGATGATCCAGCATGGTGCAAAAGGCAAGGGTAGGCTTGTAATCCGCTATTCTAGCCTGGATGAGCTGGACGGCATACTCGACCACATCAAGTAAATTGACCGAAAAGCAGGCGTTTGGGGGTGAGGGTTTGCCCCTAATCAATGGTTGTCATTGGTTGCCTGCCATGGGGAAAGTCTCTATAATCGGCACCGCCTTACACAGGCACCTGCAATCCGCGTCGAGCTGACCCAAAAGGTAAGAACCGCTGATTGAGGGCAATACGGAAAAGACTGTGACAAAACCAAGTGCGCTAAACAAACGATATCTGACTGTTTGCGTGGTCGGTTCACAGGCCCTCGCCTCAATAATTATTCCTGTATGTGTGTTGATAGCGATAGGTAAAGACGCTGCGTCGGCAGCGCTTGTGGGGGGGTGGATAGCCACGCTGGCTAATCTCTACTTTGCCATCCAAGCATTCCGCTATACAGGAGCACGATCGTCCGAGCAGGTAATGCGGACGTTTTATCGGGGCGAAGCCGGAAAATTTGTCATTGTCATGATGTTGTTTCTTGCATCGTTTAAATTGCTCCCGGGTGCGCGTGATAACGCAGCGTTTTTGTTTTCAGCTTTCTTTCTGGTTTATGGAGTCGCAGTGATTGCGCCTCTCTTTATGCGCGACTAGCGCAAATCGGCAAAGAAAGTTCATTTAGACTTCGAATTTAAGGTTTTGGGATTCTATGGCAGCCGGAAGTTCTTCAGACTATATAAAGCACCATTTAACCAACCTGGTCTATGGTCAGCACCCTGATGGTACCTGGGGTTTTGCACATACAGCCGCAGAAGCCGCTGAAATGGGCTTCTGGAAGTTGCATGTGGATTCTCTGGGCTGGTCAATCGGGTTGGGTTTACTCTTCATCGGTATGTTCGGCCTGGCTGCCAAACGGGCCAGCTCCGGTATTCCTAGCGGGTTCCAGAACTTTATCGAAATTATAGTCGAGTTTGTTGATACCTCGGTGAAAGAAGGTTTTCACGGTCGCAGCAAAATGATCGCGCCCCTTTCCCTGACAGTTTTTTGCTGGATCTTCCTGATGAACCTGATGGATTTGATTCCAGTCGACTGGATTCCCCATTTGTTTTATCTGTCGGGTGTGGAGTATATGAAAATTGTCCCTTCCACAGATCCTAATATAACCCTGGGCATGTCGTTCAGCGTATTCGCACTCATCATCATTTGCAGTATCCGGGTCAAGGGCTTGGGTGGTTTCATCATTGGCGATTTGGCACTGCACCCGTTTAATCACAGTAATATCCTGGTAAAAATGTTGTTGATTCCGGTGAACCTGATTCTGGAAACAATCAACTTGGTGGCTAAGCCCATCTCACTGGGGCTGCGGCTGTTCGGAAACATGTACGCAGGTGAAATGATCTTTATTCTGATTGCTCTGTTACCCTGGTTCATTCAGTGGACTCTGGCAGTGCCGTGGGCAATATTTCATATTCTGGTCATCACTCTGCAGGCTTTCGTATTTATGGTTCTTACCATCGTATATCTGAGCGCTGCCTATGAAGATCACGATGTGGAACACTAGATTATTTTTTAACGCAACTTTTTAACCTCAACCTAAAAATCAACAATCCAGGAGATAACATGGAATCTGCAATTATTCTCATCGCCGCTGCTCTGCTAATCGGTCTTGGCGCATTGGGTACTGCTATTGGCTTCGCTTTATTGGGTGGTAAGTTCTTGGAAGGTGCTGCGCGGCAACCAGAGATGGCGCCTATGTTGCAAACCAAAATGTTCATCGTGGCGGGTCTGCTTGATGCTGTACCGATGATCGGTGTTGGTATCGGCATGTACCTGATCTTCGTTCTGGCTTAAGTCCGTCGCTCTGTAGAAAGTACAGTCACACATTTACTTTAACGAGCGAGGGGATTTGGTATGGATATTAATGCCACCATCCTAGGACAGGTTATCGCCTTTGCCATCTTCGTATGGTTCTGTATGAAATTTGTTTGGCCGCCTTTAATCACGGCCATGCAGGAACGATCCGACAAGATAGCAACAGGTTTGCAAGCTGCCGATAAGGCAGAAAGAGATCTGGAACTGGCAAAAGACAAAGCAGTCGAGACTTTGCGTGAAGCCAAGCAGCAAGCTGCTGCGTTGATTGAGCAAGCTAACAAGCGTGCCAATCAATTGGTCGAGGAAGCTAAAGATCAGGCGCGTTCCGAAGGAGAGCGTTTGAAGACAGCAGCCCAAGCAGAAATCGATCAGGAACTGAACCGTGCAAAAGAAACACTACGGGCCCAGGTTTCCGCGTTGTCTATTGCCGGAGCAGAGAAAATTCTTGGCTCAGCGGTTGATCAAAGCGCTCACGACGCGATGCTCGAGCAGCTGGCTTCTGAACTGTAACGGTAACGGAATATGGCAGAATTAATTACAGTTGCCCGACCTTACGCGAAAGCTGCTTTTCAGTATGCCAGTGAGAATGACGCGTTAGCTGAATGGTCAGAAATGCTGGCTTTCGCTGCTGCGGTCTCTAAAGACGAAGCAATGGATCGTTTCCTGCAAAACACAAAAGTGTCTGCTGAACAGAAAGCAGAAGCCTTTGAGAAAGTGTGCGCGGACAAACTGAACCAACCGGGAAAGAATTTTGTTTCCATGTTGGTTCAGAACAAACGGTTAGCCGCATTATCGGAAATCGCTGAGTTGTACGAGCAGCTGAAATCGCAAAAAGAGCAAAGTGTCGATGTGGAAATTACTTCCGCATTTCCTTTGACCGATGAACAGGCAAACAAACTTGCTGGCTCTCTGAAGCATAAACTGGGTCGCGACGTTAACTTCACCACATCAGTAGATAAGTCACTGCTAGGCGGTGTTCTCGTTCACGCGGGAGATATGGTGATCGACGCATCGGTACGCGGCAAGCTCGCGAAACTGGCCGAAAAATTGAATTCTTGAGTTTGAGGACATAAGCATGCAGCAACTCAACCCTTCAGAAATTAGCGAGCTGATCAAACAGCGCATCGCGAATCTGGATACAACTTCCGAAGCGCGCACCGAAGGAACCATCGTCAGTGTTTCTGACGGTATTGTGCGTATTCATGGTCTGGCCGACGTAATGTACGGCGAGATGATCGAATTTGAAAACGGCACTTATGGAATGGCTCTTAACCTTGAGCAAGATTCTGTAGGTTCCGTCGTTCTGGGTGATTACCTGGGATTGGCTGAAGGCCAGAAAGTTAAATGTACCGGTAAAGTATTGGAAGTACCGGTCGGCACTGAACTGTTGGGCCGTGTAGTAGATGGTCTGGGTAACCCCATCGATGGCAAAGGTCCATTGAATACCACTCAGACTGACGTTGTGGAAAAGGTTGCACCGGGTGTTATCGCTCGTCAATCCGTTGACCAGCCGGTTCAAACCGGACTGAAATCAATAGATTCCATGACGCCGGTTGGCCGTGGCCAACGTGAGCTTATCATCGGCGACCGTCAGATCGGTAAAACAGCGATCGCAATCGACACCATTATCAACCAGAAAGATTCCGGCATTAAGTGTATCTACGTGGCCATCGGACAGAAGCAATCGTCGATTGCTAACGTGGTACGCAAACTGGAAGAACATGGCGCAATGGAAAACACCATTGTGGTCGCAGCGGCAGCCGCCGATCCTGCAGCCATGTTGTTCCTGGCACCATTCACCGGTTGTACCATGGGTGAGTATTTCCGCGATCGCGGCGAAGATGCCCTGATTGTGTACGATGATTTGACCAAACAGGCTTGGGCCTATCGTCAAATTTCGTTGCTGCTGCGTCGTCCGCCGGGCCGTGAAGCCTATCCTGGTGATGTTTTCTATCTTCACTCGCGTCTGCTTGAGCGCTCTGCTCGTGTTAATGCTGACTACGTTGAGAAATTCACCAACGGCGAAGTGAAAGGCCAAACCGGATCATTGACCGCATTGCCGATCATTGAAACCCAGGCCGGTGACGTATCCGCTTTCGTACCGACTAACGTAATCTCCATCACAGATGGTCAGATCTTCGTAGAAACCAACCTGTTTAACTCCGGTATTCGTCCGGCGATGAACGCAGGTATTTCGGTATCTCGTGTTGGTGGTGCTGCGCAGACCAAAATCATCAAGAAGTTGGGTGGTGGTATTCGATTGGCACTGGCGCAGTATCGTGAATTGGCGGCATTTGCTCAGTTTGCATCGGACCTGGATGAAGCAACTCGTAAGCAGTTGGAGCACGGTCAGCGTGTTACCGAACTGATGAAACAGAAACAGTATTCACCCCAGTCCGTTGCGGAAATGGGCTTGGTACTGTTTGTTGCTAACGAAGGCTATCTGGAAGGTATCGAAATCAACAAGATTCTGGATTTCGAAGCCGCGTTATTGTCCTATGCCAACTCAGAAGCATCTGCACTGATGGCGAAAGTGAACGAGAAAGGCGATTGGAACGGCGACATCGAAGGCGAGTTCAAAGCACTCGTTGAGAAGTTCAAGTCCACCCAGACTTGGTAATCATTCACCGGGGTAGCATTGTGCTGCCCCGTAATCTGAATACGGTAAACCTATGTCAGGCGCAAAAGAGATACGTGGCAAAATAGCCAGCGTTAAGAACACGCAGAAAATCACCTCTGCAATGGAACTCGTTGCGGCAAGTAAAATGCGTAAAGCGCAAGATCGTATGACGGCTTCTAAACCCTATGCGGAAAAGATTCGTCAGGTCGTTCGTCACTTGGCCAGCTCCAATCCGGAATATAAACACATCTTCATGGTTGAACGTAAAGTGAAGCGTGTTGGTGTGATTGTAGTGTCCTCAGACCGAGGCTTATGTGGTGGTCTGAACATTAACCTGTTCAAGAAAACCATTGCGCTTTCCAAAGAGTGGACTGCAAAAGGTTGCGAAGTGGATATGGCGTTGATCGGTGGCAAAGCGGTTAGCTTCTTCCGCTCTGTTGGGGGCAATGTAGTGGCTACCCGGACCGGTTTAGGCGATCAGCCAACCATTGAGGATTTGATCGGATCGGTCAAGGTGATGCTCGATTCCTTTGAAAACGGCGGTATTGACCAGTTGTACCTGATGTACAACGAATTCGTCAACACGATGACGCAAACGCCGAAGCCTCTGCAGTTGCTTCCTTTGGAAGCCGACGAAGGAGAGGAATACAAACACCATTGGGATTATATCTATGAACCGGATGCAAAAGAGATTCTCGATAATCTTTTGATCCGTTTCATCGAGTCCCAGGTATACCAGGGCGTCGTTGAAAACAATGCCTGTGAGCAGGCTGCGCGAATGGTTGCGATGAAATCAGCCACCGATAACGCAGGTAACATGATCAACGACTTGCAATTGGTATACAACAAAGCGCGTCAGGCAGCGATTACCCAAGAGATTTCAGAAATCGTGGGCGGCGCGGCGGCCGTATAAAGATTCAGGTTTTTAACAAATTTCGATTTAAGAGGATACAAACATGAGTAGCGGACGTATCGTACAAATCATCGGCGCGGTTATCGACGTGGAATTTCCACGTGATTCCGTACCTAATGTGTACGACGCACTGAATGTGGAGAACGCTCCTACAGTGCTGGAAGTACAGCAACAGTTGGGTGACGGTGTCGTGCGTACTATCGCCATGGGGTCTGTAGAAGGTTTGAAGCGCGGGTTGAACGTAACCGGTACCGGCGCTCCCATCAACGTACCGGTCGGTATAGAAACATTGGGCCGTATCATGGACGTTCTGGGTAACCCGATCGATGAATGCGGACCGATTGGAGAGCAACAACGTTCTTCCATTCACCGTAAGCCACCGACCTATGCAGAGCAATCTTCTTCTACCGATTTGCTGGAAACCGGCATCAAGGTAATCGACCTGATCTGTCCTTTTGCTAAGGGTGGTAAAGTGGGTCTGTTCGGTGGTGCGGGTGTGGGTAAAACCGTTAACATGATGGAGTTGATTAACAACATCGCAACCGAGCACTCCGGTCTGTCCGTGTTTGCCGGTGTGGGTGAGCGGACTCGTGAAGGTAACGACTTCTATCACGAAATGCAGGAAGCCGGCGTTGTTAACGTTGAGCAATTTGATAAATCAAAAGTGGCCATGGTTTATGGTCAGATGAACGAGCCACCGGGTAACCGTCTGCGGGTGGCACTGACCGGCTTGACCATGGCGGAAAAATTCCGTGATGATGGTCGTGACGTACTGCTTTTCGTTGATAACATCTATCGATACACACTGGCGGGTACCGAGGTATCAGCACTGCTGGGCCGTATGCCTTCCGCGGTAGGTTATCAGCCGACTCTGGCAGAGGAAATGGGTGTTCTTCAGGAACGTATCACCTCTACCAAGACCGGTTCTATCACTTCCATCCAGGCCGTATATGTACCTGCGGATGACTTGACTGACCCCTCTCCGGCAACCACGTTCTCGCATTTGGACTCCACCGTTGTATTGAGTCGTGATATTGCCGCGAAAGGTATCTATCCTGCGGTTGATCCTCTGGATTCCACTTCACGCCAATTGGATCCTCTGGTTATTGGACAGGAGCACTATGAAGTGGCTCGCGGTGTTCAGACCAACCTGCAAAGCTACAAAGAGCTGAAAGACATCATCGCTATTCTGGGTATGGACGAATTATCCGAAGAAGATAAGCTGGTGGTATCACGCGCACGTAAAATCGAGCGATTCCTGTCACAACCGTTCCACGTAGCGGAAGTGTTCACAGGTTCTCCCGGTAAGTACGTTTCTTTGAAAGACACGATTCGTGGCTTCAAAATGATTTTGGATGGCGAGCTGGATCACCTGCCGGAACAAGCGTTCTATATGGTTGGTTCAATCGAAGAAGCCATCGAGAAAGGTGCAAAATCCTAACTGTTCCTGAGGGAGTTCTAAACCATGGCGATAACCGTGCACTGTGATATCGTAAGCGCTGAGAAGTCTATCTTCTCCGGCTTAGTCGAGCTGGTTGTTGCTCACGGCAAATTGGGTGACCTGGGTATTGCTCCCGGTCACGCTCCCTTGCTGACTCAACTGAACCCCGGTCCGGTTCGGGTCATCAAGCAAAATGGTGATGAAGAAGTTTATTACGTTTCAGGTGGAATGCTCGAAGTTCAGCCCAAATTGGTAACGATTCTGGCTGACACCGCTGAGCGTGCCGGTGACGTAGATGAAGCTGCAGCGCAACACGCAATTGATGAAGCGCGTCGTGCTCTGGCTAACCAGTCCTCTGAAATCAACTACTCTGCAGCCGCTGCAATGCTGGCGGAAGCAGCTGCCCAATTGCGTACGATTCAGGCGCTGAAGAAAAAAATGGGTAAATAAATCACTGCTTGTCGTGAAGCGATCAACAAAGCATATTAAGAAGGGTAGCTTAGGCTACCCTTTTTTATTGTGAAAACAGGACATCATATTATGGATCTGAATGTTGTCATCCTGGCTGCCGGTAAAGGCACCCGAATGAAATCGAAACTACCTAAAGTACTGCAGCCACTGGCAAAACAATCCTTACTGGCGCATGTGCTGAAGACCAGCTTGTCTTTGAATGCGGCGAAGGTGATCGTTGTATACGGACACGGGGGCGAGCAGGTCAAATCCGATATTGGCACAGGTTTTTCGGCCGCTGAAGTGGAATGGGTTGAACAGTCTGAGCAGTTAGGAACCGGGCATGCGGTGTTGCAGGCACTGCCGCATTTGAACGAAGGTAGCCGGACTCTGATCCTCTACGGTGATGTCCCGCTCATTAGTGAAAACACCCTGACTCGCTTTTTGAATGAGGTATCGCCGGGAGACACCGGAGTGCTAACTGTCAAATTACCGGATCCCACCGGTTACGGGCGTATCGTTCGGGACCACGCTGGAGTGGTGCGGGAGATTGTAGAAGAGAAAGACGCCGGCAATGAAATTCGCAAAATAGTAGAAGTCAACACCGGCATTATGCTGGCCGATTCGAAAGATCTTCAACAGTGGTTACCGTCGATCGACAGTAATAATGCTCAGGGTGAATATTATTTGACGGATCTGGTCAAAATTGCAAACCAGCATGATGTGCCAGTCATCGGCTGCCGTGTAAAAGACCCGATTGAAGTCGAGGGCGTGAATGATAAACGTCAGCTGGCGCGTCTTGAACGGCTATATCAACGGAAATTAGCAGAAGAATTGATGATAGCCGGTGCCACCTTGGCCGACCCGTCACGAATAGATATCCGCGGGCAAGTGAACATTTCACAGGATTGTTTTATTGATGTGAATGTCGTATTTGAAGGGCAAGTGGAATTGGGCACAGGCGTTCAAATCGGTCCGAATTGTGTGATTATTGACAGTGTCATCGGCGCTGGCAGTATTATCAAAGCCAATTGTGTGCTTGAAAACGCGCAGGTGGGTGAGGGCTGTGATGTGGGTCCGTTTGCCCGCCTCAGACCCGGCACCGAAATGAAACGCGGCGCCCGTATCGGCAATTTTGTGGAAACCAAGAACACAATAATGGAAGAAGGTGCGAAAGCGAGTCATCTGACCTATTTGGGTGACAGTGAAATCGGCCGCGATGTGAATATAGGTGCAGGCACTATTACCTGTAATTATGACGGGGTCAATAAACATAAAACCATTATTGGCGAAGGTGCGTTTATCGGTTCAAACTCAGCATTGGTTGCACCGGTTGATATAGGCGCCGGTGCAACCATCGGTGCCGGTTCGACGATTACCAAGAGCGCGAAGGAAAATGCGTTGACCCTTACCCGGGCCAAGCAGCTAACGATTGAATCCTGGAAACGGCCAGAGAAGAATTCACAATAAGGTGAAGGCAAAGATATGTGTGGAATAGTGGGAGCGGTATCAACTCGCGATGTGACACCGATATTAATAGAAGGCTTAAAGCGCCTTGAATACCGGGGCTACGATTCTGCGGGTATTGCGCGTTTCAGTTCAGGCGCTGACATTGAACAGGTCCGTCGTGTCGGGAAGGTCAATGAGCTGGTTGATGCAGTCGGTGCATTGCCGGGGAGTGGCACCATCGGTATAGCGCACACCCGATGGGCGACCCATGGTATGCCCTCCGAAATAAATGCTCACCCTCATATGTCCTCAGGGAAAATTGCGGTGGTGCATAACGGCATCATTGAAAACCATGAGCATCTGCGCGCTAAATTGCAGAAACAGGGGTATCAATTCCTCTCTCAAACGGACACCGAAGTCGTTGCCCATTTGGTTCACTATCACCTGAAAAGCGGGGGTGGTTTGTTGGCGGCAGTAAACACGGCTACCCAAGAACTGGAAGGCGCTTATGCATTGGGTGTGGTCAGTAAAGACGACCCGGACTGTATAGTAGCAGCGCGTCAGGGCAGTCCACTCGTCATTGGGGTTGGTCTGGGTGAAAACTTTATTGCGTCGGACCAGCTTGCATTACTGCCGGTGACTACTCGTTTTATATTTTTGGAAGAAGGGGATATTGCTGAAGTACACCGGGAATCAATCGGGATTCTGAATAGCGATGGTCAACGGGTTGAGCATCCTATAAAGACGTTTACTGGTAGCGATGGTACGACAGATAAAGGCGAGTACCGTCACTTCATGCTTAAGGAAATATTTGAGCAACCCAACGCCATTCGTGCCACATTGGAGGGACGCAGTAATTTGAGTGGCATTGATCCTTCGATTTTCGGCGCGGATGCGCAAGCGATATTTGAACGGGTTGAAGTGGTTCAAATCATTGCCTGCGGAACTTCGTATCACGCAGGGTTAGTTGCTAAGTACTGGCTGGAAGGATTAGCCGGTATTCCCTGCAATATTGAAGTGGCCAGCGAATTCCGCTATCGGAAAACGGTGGTTCGACCGGGCACATTGTTTGTCACCATTTCGCAGTCCGGGGAAACCGCGGACACCCTGGCTGCGTTGCGTGCGGCGCAAGGCTATCTATCCAGCCTAGCCATTTGCAATGTTTCAAGCAGCTCATTGGTGCGTGAGTCGGCTATGTCATTTTTGACCAAGGCGGGGCCTGAAATCGGCGTGGCATCAACGAAAGCGTTTACCACGCAGTTGGTGGGGTTGTATTTGATGACATTGGCAATCGGTAAATTTCATGGCATTGACGCGACTGAGGAGAAACGTTTACTGCAGGGGTTACAGCAGCTACCCGATGTCATTCAATCAACGCTTAAGCTCAATCAGCCCATAGAGGCGATGGCGGAACGATTTGCCGAGAAAAATCATGCCTTGTTTCTTGGGCGCGGCTTACAGTACCCGATCGCGCTGGAAGGAGCTTTAAAGTTGAAGGAAATTTCCTATATACACGCCGAAGCTTATCCGGCGGGGGAGCTAAAGCACGGCCCCCTGGCATTGGTGGACAACCAAATGCCGGTGGTAACGGTTGCCCCATCCGACGCGCTGCTGGAAAAACTGAAATCGAATTTGCAGGAAGTTCGCGCCAGAGGCGGGGAGTTGTTTGTGTTTCAGGATACCGATGCAGCTTTGATCAAGCAGGATGATGTGCATGTGCTGGATGTACCCAAAGTTGCAGCGGAGTTAGCGCCAATTGTGTACACCATTCCTTTGCAGCTGCTCAGCTACCATGTGGCGATTATCAAAGGCACCGATGTGGATCAGCCGCGCAATCTGGCTAAGAGTGTTACGGTGGAATAGAACGAGCCTGGAATGAAATAATTCCACGGCGAGATTTAGCTTACTATTTGTACTTTGTCGCGGGGCAAAGTCGGGTAATGGGTCGGCTTTCTGGCCGTTCTATACCACTTTTGCATCTTGAGTGCCCTGATCACGTCAAACTGGGTACGCAAGTTTAGTACAATTTTCAACCACTATTTTTTAAGAGCTTCATCTTACATGAGACCTGGTTCACAACGTCGATACTAAAGTCGTTTTTAAAGGGGGCATCTATTGATTCATCGTTTCCCCGACATCTATTATTTTCAGTGATAGCTTCGGGTATTTTTGAATTTGCCCGAGTGCGACGTCAGTTGTGATTTCAATGGAAGGGTGACACCAAGAGTGTGTCATGCACTTCGGCCTTAACGATACTCGGGTATTTTCTGACTTCGCTATTCTCGATATTGAATGTTTCGGGAATATTGATGAAAAACGGATTTGCTGTGGGAGATTTCGTCACCGCCATCAATGGCTTTTTCCTTTTGATGGACGATTATGGTGAGTGTTTCGGGTTTTCAGGTTTGGGTTTTACTGAATATCTGCGCTCATTCACGGTTTGCATTTTCTACACGGTGTAGTCTGTCAAAACTTTCAAGAGCAGTAATTTGAGTAGTTGAATTTTTAAGAACAACGCCTAGGCGGGCAGCTTTGAAATTTAGCTTCGCTGGGGGACGCTTCGGATATTGAAGTTAACGATGCCCGAATGATCAGAGGCAACGTATCGAGTCCACCTGAAAGAAAATTAATCGCTATATTTAGAGGTACATCTTATGTCTATACGCTTAGCAGTCGGCATCTGCATGGTGTTTTCGACTCTCGTATTAAACATACAGAATTCACAGGCAGCTCCTGCCTATATGAACGACGCCGATACCAGGCGGCCTTCATCCACTGCAAACTTCCCCAGTATTGAGGGACACAAATTTCCCCGGGTGATTATGGCTGAAACCCAGTCAATGGCCGGTAACCTCGAAAAGTTTGCTAAATACCAGGTTATTGCCACCGGTGGCGGCGTGCTTAACAAGATAGCAGCCGTGCAGCGCATGAACCCCAGTCTGCTTTATTTTCGTGCCATGATGCCCACGGAGTTCCTGGGATACAATCATTCTTATTGCTCACACAGTCATAGCCTTGCCTTTGAGAACACAGCGTCAGCCACCGCAGGGTGTAATGTTTATGCAGGTCACTGGCTTTATCAGGCGGGTACCACCCTACGCAAGGCGATAACTAATTCAGCGACCTCGATTCCGGTTGCCGACGCCAAGCGTTTCCAAGTAGGTGAGTATATTGTGATCTATAATGCGCCCGCCGGTTCGTTTAGGAACGCGGAGCACGCCAAGATTACCGGGCGTAACACTTCCAATAATACGCTGACTGTGCAGCGTGGTTTCAAATCTTCAAAAGTAAAACACGGAGCGGGTAGTATTGTTGCCCAGCACGTAACCGGACAGAGTGGCAGTAAACTCAACTGGTCTTACAATATCAGCACCAAATCTCCGAAAGACAGTAATGGCAGAACCTACGCCCAGGCCGCGCTCGCGTTTGTCAAAAACAACTACTCGAAAGACGCTACAGGAAACAAGACGTCTGCTAAGGTCTCGGGTTTTCTGTTCGATTCCGACTTTTACACTCTGTTTGATAATAAGAAAGCCGACGTCAATAACGATCTACGAACGGACGATGGCAGAGATTCAAGTGGTACAAATTGGTGGGGAATCGGGCTGGAGAATTTCTATAAGGGCATGCGCAATGCATTCCCTAACAAATACATCATCACCGGCCATCAGTTAGCGCGCTCTTTCAGTGCGACGAACGGAACGCAAATGGAAGGGTGGCCGCAATCCAACGGCTACCACAGCGTCGTTCCCCAGTACAAAACTCTAAGCTCCGAGTTCGCCAACTATCGTTACTACATGCACCATATCAATCGTGGGCCCGCTGCCAGTCATGTACTGACGAAGACGCCCACCGCTACTTATCGTGATTCTACTAGCGCCTCCACGAACAAGCCGTTCCGCTTCGCTCTGGGAATGGGGCTGTTGGAAGACGGTTATTTTGGTAGCCAGAACTCTCCCACTCACCCGGACGTTTGGTACGATGAGTTTTCTGTCATCACCGATAAAAGCTCCGCGAGCTACGGCAAAGCTGTAACGTCCAACCAGGCGTCTATTCGCAAAAACACAGGTTGGTTAGGCAAACCCCTGGGGAGTTATAAACGAATCTATAATAACGCCGCATTTTCGCCCTCGGCTTCATTAATAAAACCTGGCACGTTCGATAGCAATATTAACGGTTGGTCCGGCGTCAATGTGAAACTGAGCCGAAACACGGCGAATGCAAGAGATGGATCAGCTTCTCTTATGGTGGGAAAACACACCAGCTATCAAAAAGAACTTTATGGCGCCAAGGTTAAAGGGCCTGCTGCCAATCTAACGAAAAACACCTGGTATACCCTGGTATTTTCCGCTACCTCTAATGCGCCCCGTGAAATTAAGGCCAATGTCGGCGGCTACGGCGAGCGTTTCCTGGTAGGAAATACCTGGCGGCGTTACGTTATGTCCTTTCAGGCGCCAGCGAATGGCTCTAGCCGGATATCCTTTACAGTGGGGGATGAAAATACCAATGTGTGGTTGGATACGGTTTACCTCTTTAAGGGCAATGCGAACGTCTTCAGACGTGATTTCGAAAACGGTATTGTGGTCGTCAATGGGTCGAATTCCTCAACGACGGTCGATCTGGGCGGCACCTTCCAGCGTATAAAAGGCACACAGGACCCTGGTACCAATAATGGGAAAAGCCTGAAAAACCTGTCATTAAATGCCTGGGATGCCGGAATTCTGATTCGACCGAAGAAGGGTGGTTCAACAGCCAGCACGTCTCCAGCCACTTCTTTAGACACCGACGCTTGTGGTTCTCCCGCAATCAACTCTGGTTCTGATCAGGGGCTCTTCCTCTGGAAAGATTGTAACGCAGGCACCTGGCACTTTGTTGCGTCGGCAGGCGGGGATAGCAGCGGAAACAGCTTCACGGGTACCGTATCTTCCAGCGGAGGCTTCAACTTCATTGATCCGGTTGACTTCGAAAAGCACGATGTTTTGGATATGGCTTCCTCGAAGGTCGATTTCAAACTGAAGGTTTGGAATAAAGGCACTGACGGAATCGACATGGCATTACCTGGCGGTTCCAACACTTGCTTTAGGTTGAATGCTTCCTCCGGCCGCGCATACATCGGGCCTGATAAAGTGGAAGTATCATCGCCCATTAATCTGAATACCCTGAAGCAATGCAACTGATATAGTTCCAAAAGAAACAAAAAACGGCCCTTAATTGGGCCGTTTTTCGTTAACATCCAAGCCATGGAAATTGCTTGCCCGTTTGGGTATTCTAGCCGTCGAAATATCTGATCGAATGTCGAACTGAGTGCCCAGCGCCAATTTCACAGGATTTATATAATGACGGTTAAAGCCTTATACATCATGTCTTCCCCCCGTGGAGGCTCCACATTAGTCAGCCTCGTGCTTGGGCAGCATGCTAAAACTGTGAACCTGGGTGAGGTCTGCTTTATACCGAAATTACTCTCTCTGGATGAGATGTGCACCTGTGGACAGCAACTGAATCAATGCGGTGAGTGGGCGAAGGTTTTCACCCGGCTTGCCGCGGCGTCCGGTGTTGATATGAGAGCCAAGCCTTACGGTTTGCATCTTGACGATGCTATGAAGTGGAAAGACGGTAGTGGAAAAATAGACCACCAACGTCAAACTAAAGCTCGTGTTGCTATTGCGCGCTGGAGAGTTGCCGCCGATAGCGTAGGATTGGCGCTGCCCCCATTTCTGGGTGGTTCCTGGGTCACGCCGCCTTCTATTAAGGATGGCGTTAATAATACGATGAAGCTATACACCGCTGCGGCTGAAGAGTGGAATAGTGATTTGGTTGTTGACGCGTCAAAACTCCCCCGTAAAGCGGTTCATTTGTATCGAGCTTTCCCCGATGAGGTTCGTATATTGCACCTGACCCGGGATGGAAGAGGGGTTAGCGCGTCGAGGATGGGCCATATGCCCTTTGAGCGCGCCGCGGAGCGTTGGCATCACTATCACCAGTTAACCACTCAATTGTTGGGCAAATGGGTTGACCCGGCCCATCGTTTTTCCATGCAGTATGAAGCGTTCACCAGTGAGCCAGAAAAGTGGACCAGCCAGCTCTGCGAATGGCTGAATATCGAATACGATCCGAATATGTTGCAGTTCAGTAACGACAGTGTGTATCACTCCGCTGGGGGTAATCCAACTCGCTTTAAGCTTGCTGAAGAAGGGATTCGCCCTACCGATGACCAGTGGCGTTCACGTTTGACTGCTGACCACATCGCCCGCTTTGACGCGGTTGCCGGTCAGCTAAACCATCAACTTGGTTATCAATAGAATAAGAAAACGTGGATCCGCTCAGAAATCCGCAAGAACGGATCCAACCACCTCTGCATTTAATGATTGAAGCTTTTTGATCATCTTGGTAGCAGCGGAAAGCGGTGTTTTGTTTTTACGCATCACAAGTAGCGCATCAGAACATTGCGCCGCCACAAATTCCCAGCCACTGATATTGTTCATGGGCGAGGTATCGAACAGGACAACGCTGTAATCCTCCTGAACCTGCTCTACGATGTCGGCGAGTACTCTTCTTTCCAGTAGTTCGCCCGGATTGGGTGGAGGTGCTCCCGCAGGAAGCAGTGATAACCCGCGGAATAGCGGCACAGGTTTGATGACGGATTCGACAGAGCCTCGGCCAGCCAGAACGCTGGAGAGACCGATTTTGTTTTTAACGTTGAATAATTCGTGTTGACGCCCGTGCTGCAGATCGGCATCAACCAGCAGTGTGCGCTCTCCCATTTGAGACCAGATCACAGCCAGGTTTGCCGCGAGATAGCTGCTGCCACAACCGGCGTGGGGGCTCACGATCGCCAGCGTTTTTCTGCCTTCAGAAAACCATCTCAGGATCAGTTGGGAGCGCAAAGCCCTTAGTGCTTCTCCCTTTTTGGAAAAGGGGGAATGTGCCGCCACCAGCTCATCAGAAATCTCAGCGGAATTTTTATTTATATAAGGGTAATTGAATTGCGCGGCGAGCGACTCATCCAGCTCGTCCTGGGTCACCAAGCCGAGTTGGAGCGCAGCTTCACCAAAGCGTAGATCGTGTAATTGAGAATAGGTAAGAATTTCACTGATGCTGGAAGGCTTAATTTTGCCTTGTTCTACCAGAGTCAGACCGAGAGCTTTGATGTCCAGAGTATCTTCCCGCCTTGCTTGTAGGGTTTGACTATCATTAACCGTCAGTTTTCGTTCGAATTTGGAAAATTCCATGCTGCTATACTACCCTATCAACAACGTTCACACCGATGCTGGCACTAGATTTGTGCCAACACTTTGGTGCCTAAAAGCCCGTCTAAATCATCTTCAGTGCGGATTCTGCGATCGAAAAGCTCAGCCAGAAAGGCAAGTACAAAACTAATGACGCTGCCCAGGACGATTGCACTTATTACATTCAGTAGCAGATTCGGACTCGATGGCTTGGTCGGCGTAATCGCACGATTCAAAATCGCAATATTAGTCTGATTGAACTGGCTTTCCAGTTTGGTTACGTAATATCTCTTTTGCATTTCCTCATAGGCTTGGCGTTCCGTTTCCACTTCTCTGGCAAGCACGTCAAGTTGGTCTCGTTGCTGCTTTATCTGTAGGAATTTGAGTTTTTGTTCTTCTAGTGAGTCATGCAGTGATTGTTCCCGTTTGATGGCACCGATGTATTCCGGGTGATTTTCACCTAACTGACGGGATTTAACGTCATAGACTGTAGCCTGCGCCTCCAGATAATTCTTCGACAGCTCGTTGAGCCTGTTCGCTTCTGTATCCAGTCGCTCGTCGATCATGATTATCCCTTTATCCTGCTGATAATCGGTTAATCTTTTCTGGGCTTCTTCGCGCCGTTGACGAAACACTTTGGTCTGGTCGTCGAACCAGTGTGCGCTGCGTGCTGCGGGCTCAATACTCAACTCAAGATTAGTCTCAATGTACGCATCCACAAAGGCGTTCGCTATCCTTGCGGCGAGCACAGGGTCTTTGAAACTGAAGTTGATATTCACGACTCGGCTATCCCTGGATGGTTGTACATTCAGCCCTTCAATCAATTTATTTGCCAGAAGGTGCCGGGTCGAGCCACTGGTATTGTCGTCACCCGGGGTATTCAACTGCAGAATCTGACTTTCTGCGGGCTTCAGATCGTCTACGACAGTCACCGTATCACCCGGCTGCCAGGGTGATTTATCCACATCCAAGGTCATCAATTTGATAATTTGGTCTTCTACGGGCTTTAATTTGTCAACGACTTTTAGGGCGACACTCTGGCTGGAGATAATGTCGAGTTGGGTTGCAATGTAGCTGGAAACAAATTGAGCCGGCATCGTGCTTTGTTCAAACGGCGTTGAACCATCGAAATTCAATATCAATGAGGTATTGGCATCGAAGCGATTGGGTTGTAATTTCGTCAACACCACCGTGACCGAAACCGTCAGAACCAAGGTAAATAAAATCAGCACGAAACGTGCTTTAAAAACAGTCCACAAAATATTGATGTTCATTACAGCTAGAACCCTATAACTCGAGAAACCTACATATGCCTGATTAAAAGAAGCTTTCTTTTACGTAAACAACATCATCTTTAAGAACTTCATCGGTCGGATTCACATCCAGAGTCTTGATTTTTCCATTCACATTTCTCTGTATTTGAATGCCTTTTTCGCTACCGTGATCCGTTATGCCGCCGGCGACGGGCAATGCCTGCATAACTCGCATGCCTTGTTCGAGCCGGTAACGGCCTGGCTGTTGCACTTGTCCATAAATATAGAATACATCCATTTCGGGAATATAGACGACATCCCCTCCCTGGAGTTTATATTCCGCTGATTCCAGGGTGCCCTTGTTGACCATTTCGTAGAGATCGAAGTTGAATCTTTCGCGGTTTTTACCGTCCACCCGGGTCAGGATACCTTTATTGGAGGCTTCCGGCCTTAATCCCCCGGCAGCAGCGATCAAATGGACCAGCGTGCGCACGCCTTCAACAGATGCACCCTGTAAAACGTAGTTTCCGGGCTTTTCTACATGTCCCAGAATGGTGACAGTATTGTTTAACGTTTGAAATAGTTGTTCTACAAACAAATTGACTTGAGGGTTCTTCACGAATCCTTTGCTGGAAAGCTGGTGTTCAATCAGATCTTCCGCTGTGCCGACTGACAAGCCACCAATCACGACTTCACCGATCAGAGGGAAATTGATGCTGTTGTTTTCGGATATGCGGGTCACGGTGGTCAAGTCTGATTGCCCGTACACTGAAATCTTGACGACGTCACCGACACTTAACGATCTTGCATCCACGGCTGATGCCTGGAATGAGGTGAGTAGGGTCACGAAAAACATGAAAAACGGAACAAGCAAGATTTTGATGCGTGATGGTGAGTGAGTCATTTCGGTGTTTGGGCCTCATGTACTTAGCAGGTACTTTACCTGCGACATACAGTAGATTGAAGTTCTGGAATAAAAAAGTAAATGGTTTCTAAGTTACAAATGAAACAACCGCCGCTTTTCGTTCACCAGCCTCGACGACATGAGTAAAGACGCCTGCCATCGAAGAAACATCGCACTGAATGGTGAAGGTGAGTATTGCAATCAGGTCGGGAGGCTCTTGAAGGCGATGCGGCAGTTTAAATCCCACTTGCGGAGATTAAAGTGTCTCTGTTCACAATCGTAGCTTAGGCGAAATCTGGGCTTATCCTGGCTGTTTCTATTAGGCAACGCGGAGAGGCGTCAAAGTCCTAATCACATCGTTTAATTGTCCTATAGTCATGCCTGTTTCTACCCAATTTGCCTCGATTCCCCTTAGCGTATTCCCTTAGGTAAAGCCGGCTTTACCTAAGATCTTTTGATCTGAATTCACAGTATTTCGCTGTCCACCACCCCTGCATCAGCGTTGCAGCGGCCTAATTCGTTTATCCAAATCTGGTTAATTTTTGGGCTTGGCCACCTTATCACATCCGACTAGGGACGCGGATCACAGATAAGGAATTCGCTGTCAGCGAGCGGTTGGGCCGACAACTAAGCTCAAAATTAATACTACCCAAAGGCGGCCTGCCAGTCTAGCCGTAAGTATCTATAGACACCAGTTAATCAATACACTCAGAGATAGTGATTTATGAAGTATTATGAATCGAAGTACTGTTTATTTGCAGTCAAATTTATGTTGGCCATATGCGTTGGCTTGTTATCCGCATGTAACGGAGGCGGCAGCGAGGCCGCGGCTGATGCGGACATCGGTGAAAGTAGTGCCGTTCAAGCCAATGTGACCGCTAGCAACGTAACCCCGAACGCGCTTGCCCCGGTGCTGGAGCCGATTGCACCCACTGTTGCGCTGACATCCCCGGCAAACGGCACCCGCTTTGTTAATGGCGCGGATGTGACCATTGAAGCTGCTGCTACAGATAGTGACGGTAGCATTCGCAGAGTCGACTTTTATAGCAACGGGGTGTTGTTAGGGAGTGATAAGTCAGCCCCCTATACCCTGAGCTGGACCGGTTCCACCGGCATTCATGAAATCTACGCCGTTGCAGTCGACAGTGACAACCTTACCGAGCTGTCTGATGCACACAGCGTTACCGTTACACCTGCGACCGCGGCGGCACTCCGGTCGGCTCCTGCAGTGACGTTAACAGCCCCCGCTTATGGCTCCAGCTTTAAGGAAGGTTCGAATATCGCCATTAAAGCATCCGCCTCTGATCGAGATGGAAGCATCGCCAGAGTTGACTTTTACAGTAACGGAATCCTGTTAGGTAGCGACAAATCAGCCCCTTACACTTTTAACTGGGCAGGCACCAAAGGCAATTACGATTTATACGCCGTTGCCATTGATAATGACAATCTTTCCACAACTTCCGGGGTCCATAACACCACTATCCTCAAGGCCAATAGCGACAGTCTGGTCACCTATCCGGTCGCTCGTGATGTTAAGGACGCGTTCATGTCTTCCCGTTTCGCGGTTTACCTTACCCAGAATGGCTCGACCAGCAAGCCCCTCGTTTATGAAGAAATGAACTCCGCCGATCCAGGCTGGTCCGGAACGTTGGATTACATGCAAACAGCTAACCATTGGACCAGTTTCTCGCTTGAGGGCAGTGTGTTTATCCAAGCCCAGCGGCTTGACGGCAAGAACATCGAGACTTGTGTCGTTCGCCCACTCTCTCTGGGAATCGAAACAAAGGTGGTCGCGAACAAATGTAACTTCAAGCTGCCAAAACCGGCTCAGATTTCAGTAGAAATAGATGAAGACAATGAGATAACCCGAAATTTCGTCGACAGCGGAACGCTTACAAAGCATATCATCAAGCACCCGCTTTTCATTTTCGCCAACCCGTTGGAAGTTGATCCGCCCAAGGCGTCAGATCCGGGTGTGGTTTATTTCGGACCGGGCATACATAACATCGGCAAGGAATACAAAATACCGAACGGCACCGAGGTGTATCTGGCAGGGGGTGCGTATGTTATTGGTACTATGATCTCTGCTGAAAAGAACCCCAAGAATATCGTGATTCGCGGGCGCGGAATCCTGTCTGGTCACAGCTTAACTGAAACGGCCGCGGAACATGCAGCTTGGGGGAACCATGCAATCGACTTTTCAAAGGGCTCCAAAGGGTCAGGACTATTAATAGAAGGGATCACCATTACCAGTCCTTTACGTAGCTGTATCGTTAGTTACAGCAGCGCTGACATTCTGAATGTAAAACTCTTTAGCTGGAACCACCGCAACGACGGAATCGTGACCGGGAATAATTCGCGCATAGAAGACAACTTTATAAAGGTGATGGATGACAATATTAAGTTGTATTACAGCAACCAAACCATCAGCCGCAATGTGATCTGGCAGCAGACCAGCGGGGCGGTGTTCAAATTTGCCTGGAACCTGAGTGGCGTGGCGCAAAATAACCACATCAGTGATATTGATATTATCCACAGTGACGTGTTCAGTGATACCCCGGCCTGGGAGCCGGATCGCCCGGACATGCAGGGAACCAGCGCCATCTTCAGTGCCATGGGATTTCGGAGCGGTGCTGCCTTTCAGAACACTACGTTTGACGACATTCGCATTGAAGAAAAGCATCTGCTGCGCCTGATGAGCCTGCGCATGGTAACAACCCATGTCTTCCCAAGCGGAAAGGCCAGTGTTTGGGGCGACCCGGACACCGAAGCAAGCAAGCTTATTTACAATCTAAACTTTAATAATATTGCTCTTAGCGGAATTCCTTACAAACAGAGTACGCTGTATGGAAACGCGGGCGGTATCATCAAGAAGTTTGTCTTTTCCAACCTGACGATCAACGATAATGTGATCAAAAGCAAAGGCCAGTTCGCCAGTCAGCTGGACTCAACAGGTCTCCTCACTGCTGGCAAAGTATGGAACATCGTTTTCGAATAACGGTACCCAGAGCAAACAAGCGGGCGGCTATTTTTAGTCGCCCGTTTTTCGTTTCGGGTCCGGTTCTCCGCTGATATACCAGAGCATCCGGTTAATAAAAAAGGGAACTTGATTAGGTAAGTGGCCAATTTAAAGTGTAGCCGGCCGTACCTGCGCAGGTTCGTGTATCTTTTGTTTAATGTTTGTTATAAAACTCCGCCAGCTATTTTTTTTGACCCATCTTTACGATAATCTATCGGCCTTAGGGTTGATTCCCCGGAACAACCTTTGATTGTGATTTAGATTACTTCTCATTTGCTCATCCGGTGCCTGGAGAGTGGTAATCTTTTATTGGGTGACAGGCACCTCTAAAACATTGATCTGCGGTTCTTCGCATTGGGTGAGATCTGTTTCTAAGTGCCAGCATTGCTGCTCACAGCACTTCGCGTCTACTGAACGGTAGCCGTTGTGGTGTGTGCTCACAGGCGGAAAGAGGTAATCCAGACCGGTGTTGTTTTCATGAAAGTCCAAACTTATTTTTACCGGGTCGATACGTTGTCGGGCTGGAATGTAGCGAAGAAACTCACGAGTGATGGTGAACTTAGTATGCCAAGGATATTCTCAGTAGTAGCGTGCGTTGCACTAATCTTTTCATGGACAACCGCAGTTCGGGCTGTGGAATTTACCGAAATCAGCCCCTCGGTGTCTGGTTTGAACTACGTTGGTGAAAGCTGGGGTGCCTCCTGGGGAGATTTCAACGGGGACGGCTATCCGGATATTTATTCAAGTAACCATCGGGCTCGCCCCAGTATCTGGCGTAACAACGGCGATGGTACCTTTACTGACATCGTTATCCAGTTCGATAAATCCCGCACCTGGCTCGATTTTCCTTTTACCGATACGCATGGCGGCGCTTGGGGCGATTTCGACAACAACGGTACTCAGGATCTGCTGGTACTGACCGGGGTGAATTTCCCGGCCGCGCTGTTTGTTAATGACGGTGCCGGTGTCACCACGGATGAAACTGCAGCGCGCAGCTTCCCCGATGATAAAGAAGGCCGCACCGCGACCTGGTTTGACTACGACAACGATGGCCTGCTCGATGTGGTTATCAATAATCGCGCACCCAACCTATTTTTGCGTCAATCGGCGGGCAGTTTTAGCGATATCACTCCGACAGTCGGCTTGCAAAGCTTCCGAACCAACTATGGCATTCTTTCTGATCTGGACCAGGACGACAGTATGGAACTGTTCGCGATCGGCGACGGCGACTTTCCAGAAAAAGTTTATAAGACCGATACCGTTCCCTTTTTTGATATTACAGAAAGCCTGCCTTTCAGCGGATTGGTGGTCGACGCCGCGATTGCCGATTTTAATAACGATCTAATGCCCGACATCTTGCTGGTAAGAGGTAACCTCAGACCAAACCAAACCCTGAAGGTGGTGGATGGTGATGTTGGTGAGCCTGATATCATCGAAGCCTGGCTTGCAGGCGGAGAAATCAGTGGCGAAAGAGGCCTCGAGTTCCAGGCTTCTGGTCCGATTACCGTGACGGTCGACACGCAACTTGGATTACCCAAATTCTTTATCGGCTCGGGCGGCTATCGCCCAACAGCGAAGACCTTTACGCTTGATCCTGCTGTCGCTGCAGACCAGGGTATATCGTTTCACGATGAAAACCTTGATCAGGGTTTTTACATGGGCTACGACACGGCCTCCGGTAGCTGGAAACTTTGGCTTTCTCCCGCGTCGTCAAGCACCCGTGCCTATATCATCATCGAAGGCGTGGACATGACCGATCCGGTCGCCATGAACCTGACTACCGGTGATTACGATATTGCCCCCAAACTGTTTTTGAACGTTGGCGGTGGCGGATTCACGGATACCAGTGGCATTGGCCTTAGCACCCCAGTTTCCTGTGTTGCGACAACGGTAGGGGATTTCGATAACGATATGGATCTTGATATCTATATGGTTTGTCGCAACGGAATCGAGAATATCAGCAACAAATTTTATATGAATCTGGGTGACGGCTCGTTTGTAGACGTGAGCGGATACGGTGCGGAAGGTGCGATCGGGGCGGGCTTACCCAGTGGCGCCGGTGTCGGTGAAAACGTGATTGCCGCGGATTACGATGTTGATGGCTGGCTCGACCTTTATGTACTGAACGGTTTGCTTATGAACCCGATTCGGGTCGGTGGTCCGGACCAGCTGTTCCGCAACACCTCGTTTAATACCAGTACCAATCGCTGGATTGAGCTTGATCTTCAGGGGACCATCTCAAATAGGGATGCAATAGGATCCAAAGTGATTGTTACCGCCGGTGGGGTATCCCAGTTGCGTGAGCAAGGCGGGCATTTCCATCGCTGGTCGCAGAACCATAGCCGTCTGCACATTGGCTTGGGACAAAATGATCTGGCCAATATCGAGGTGCGCTGGCCAAACGGAGAAATCGATGTTTTCACCGATGTGTCTGCAAATAATCTCTATAAAATTACCCAGGGTGTCATGGGTAATCAAACCGGTACTATCAGCGATGTGACCGTCACTGACGGTGCGACTGATTTTCCAGCTCCTGAAGCGGGTGACGAGTGCGGTGTTCCGCCGGATGAGCAACCAGAAAATTTCCCTTTCGCTTTCGACTCTGCACAGGATAGAGGATTGTTTATCTGGAAGGATTGCTCCGGCACCGGTGAGTGGTATGTTCGGGCCACGGGCGGTGGTGGCAACGGTATGGAGTATCTGGGACAGGTCATCACTAATAGTGACTTCACTAATGTGGTCGGCTATGGACTAGAAGGCAACGATACGCTTAACCACACGGCGGCGGGCACAATCGATTTCTTTATGAAAATGTCCAATTCCGGTATCGATGGGTTTGATTTCACCCTAACGGGCAGTGCTGGCGCGTGCCTGGACATGTTTACATTGCCTGAAGGCGCTCAGGTGTTCTTAGGGGGCGGGCATATCCCGGTATCGACACCTTTCAATCTAAACACGTTTGAATCTTGCGCCAATATCACGGCTGAAGACACTACCGTCAATGAAGATGATGGTACCGTTTCGCTCACCGTCGGGCTTTCCCGTGCTGCTGCTTCAACGATCACAGTGGATTATGCCTTTGTGGATGACACGGCCTTTCTGGGTAGTGATTACACGGCTGAAGTGTCGGCCGGCTCCCTGACGTTTAATCCCGGTGAGCTGAGTAAAACGCTAACCTTCACCTTGGTCCAAGATGCGGAGTTCGAGCAGACCGAACATTTTCTGCTGACACTGTCCAACGCCAGCGGTGGTTTTATTCTCGATGACCAGGCGCAGATAACCATCGAAGACGATGATTCCTGTATCGAATGTGGTGCACCGACTTACGATAAAACGACCGAGAAAGCCATTCTTCTGTGGAAAGATTTTGATACCGGTTCCTGGCATATTAAAGCCACTGCAGGGGGTGATCCCGCTGGTGTTATTTATGGCGGG
>Ga0208570_1000116_pt1 | contig 40792 bp, 35 predicted proteins | sample DeeseametaMP1202_FD_184192 | JGI IMG/M metagenome (GOLD analysis project Ga0208570, IMG submission 184192) | Marine microbial communities from the Deep Indian Ocean - MP1202 (SPAdes) | ecosystem: Environmental > Aquatic > Marine > Oceanic | place: South Indian Ocean | collected 2011-03-08
ACTGGTGAAGATAAACCACAAGCAATCCGGAGGATTTTTGATTATGTTTTCAACCGCTTCAAAAAGCCTGCTGGCTGAAGAACTGTCATTTTTCTTTACTGCTTTTTTGATCAGTTCAAAATTGTCAATCCGGATTACTTTCCGATCACTAAGCATCGGTAATGTTTCACTACTGATCAAAAAATCATCAATACTGTTTTTTGCAGATTCTCCGCTTGGTTTAAGCATTTCCTGCGCATTGAAGCGCTCCAAACTCCACTCATGTTCTCGCCCCTCCAACCTTTGTTCAATTAAATTATCAGTAGTTTCATCTACCAATAATTGTTGGTTGCCATGAATCAAACAGATTTTATGAGGTTCGTTATTTGTTATCATGCTTTATTTTTTTTATGTATGCGAATCTGGGAAACACTCTCGAATAATTTCTCTAACTTCCTCTGGAGAAGAAGCGTTCAACGCTTTTTGCGCAAGGGATTTTGCATCGGTAAGCGAAATTTCTGCGAGACGTTTCTTGACAACCGGAATTAAAGGTGCATTCATACTGAGGGAGTCGATTCCCAAACCAACCAAAATCACGCAACCGTCTGGGTCAGAAGCCATTTCTCCGCACAATTCAACCGGCTTATTATGTTCATCCGCCGTTTCCACAAGTTGTTTAATTAATTTGAGAACCGCAGGATGCAATGGATCATAAAGATCAGAAATTTGAGGGTTATTGCGATCAACAGCCAACACGTATTGAGTGAGGTCGTTGCTGCCTATCGAACAAAAATCAATTTCCGACATAAATTTTTCACAAATCAAAAAGGCGCTGGGAACCTCAAACATCATACCAACTTCAATTTTCGCAATTGTCTTTCCGGACGTTTCAATTTCCTTTCGGCACTCTTCAAACAATGCCTTTGCTTGTTTGATTTCACTTACATTTGTGATCATCGGAAAAAGTACACGTACATTCGGTCGTTTTCCTGTTGCATGAAGCAACGCAGATAATTGTTCTTTGAGAACAGTTTTTTCTTTCAATTGACGCCGTACTGCTCTGTAACCTAGAAAGGGATTATCCTCATCTAAGAATCCCATATATGGTGCTGCTTTGTCCGCTCCTACATCTAATGTTCTGAAAACCACTTGTTGATCTTCCGCAACACTTTCAAGTAAATCACTATATACTTTTGTTTGCTCAGAAATATCAGGGTAACGATCTAGCGATAGAAAATAAATCTCTGTTCGGAATAGACCTACTCCTTCTGCACCATAACTAATCAACTGCACGGCATCGCCGCCAAGTGCAACATTTGCCAATAAATTTATTCGTACTCCATCACTTGTTGTACAGGGAATATCTCGAAACTCTTCGAGGTGTTCATAATAATTATGTTGCTTGAGCAACAAATGTTTAAATTCGTCCAGAACCTCTTTATTCGGATATGTTGCAGCAAATCCGGTATCCCCATTTATGGCGATTGGTGTCCCATCTTTAATTTGCTCCAATTCATTGTCCTCGAGACAAACTACTGGAATCCTCAGTGAACGTGCCAAAATAGCTGCATGAGAAACAACTCCGCCACTGGACAATACGATACCCTTGATGCGTGTCGTATCCATCCTTGCAATATCTCCAGGAAGCAGTTGTCGAACCACAAGAATTCCTGTCTTTTTGGTTACGGATAGCACCTCGTGTCCCAAATAGTGTAAAAGGCGGTAACCGACGTCTTTTAAATCCGCGCCTTTTTCACTCAAATAAGGATCATTAATTTCAGCAAAAGCTTTCAGGTATTCGTGCACAGTATTATAAATTGACCATGCCGCAGTATTTCCTTCTTCAATCTTAGACTCAATTTTTTCCTGAAAATGATGATCTTCCAAAAACATCAGGTGCGCGTGAAAAATGGAGGCTTCTTCGGTGCCAACACGATTCGTTACATTTTCTATCAATTCCAAAGTGTCAGAAATTGTATGATCCATTGCAGCTTGAAAGTCAGACATTTCAAGTTCAGCTGTTCTGTAACTGGTCTTTTCCGGAACTTCAATATCAGACTGCTTGAGCAGTACAGCTTTACCAACCGCAACTCCGTAAGCAACCGGTTGTCCGTATAACTGAAAAGATATTTCTTCACTTGGTTTGCTGTCAGTTTCCTGAGTCGCGGTATCCAACTGCTTGAGGAGCAGTGCTTTTGAGACGAGGCTGGCGATTTGAGTTGCAATTGAACTCAGTAATTGAACTTCCTCCGGAGAAAATGTACGCGGTTCAACAGTGTGAACAACAAGCACACCGAAAGATTTTCGGTGCTCAATTAACGGAACTCCAAGAAAAGATGAAAATGAATCCTCTTTGGTTTGCGGAAATGCTTTGAAGCGTGGATGTTCATGCATTTTTGATTCTTGCACCGGAACTGAACGCTCAAGTACTAAACCAACCAAACCCTCTGAAGGACGCATACGAACCTTCTCAATGGTCGATGGATCAAGTCCGTGAGTTGCTTTAAGGATCAGAATTGACTGATCCGCATCAAAAATATAGATCGAACACGCATCCACCTTAATCCGCTTTGCAATCATCCTGACAGTTCTCGCCAGCGTCTCATCAGAATTATGAGAAGAAGTGATGATACGGTTTACTTCAGTGAAAGTTTGTAGCGCAAAATAGAGCTGTTCTTGTGATTCAGCTGCTGTCATTTCTGCCTTTCACTTCACTTGAAATTCCTTCTAAAAGCTTAGTAAAGCAAATAATAATTTTATTCACCATCCCCATTTTTTCATAGATTAGCGGGTTTGAAGTCGTCAAACTATTGTCTCAATTAAAAATTATCAGTTGGTAATTTACCAAAATACGCGCTGATGACGTGTCACAGTTTCCAAGTTTTTAGGCTTAAACTCAAGATGATTTTACACACGTTGCTCAGTAATTTTTTGAGCAGAGCAAATCTATTCTGGAAGATTAGAAAACAGAAGCTGGAGAGAAATTTTTTGGGAAGGAGAAAAATGGACTTCGACAGTACGTTTTCAGAAACGCTTGACCCAGGCAATTTGAAAACCTTTTGGGACTGGATTCAAGTGCCAGCCGGAAGGTTGTGGAGTGAATGAACTGGAAATGAAACCAAGGGATCGGCCTTCTGTGGAAAATTCATTCATTAAATCACGATAATGGAAATAGCGGATTCCACTATAAACAGTTCCGGCGCCTGCTATCCAGGGAATAGCGCTCATAACTCCGCTCAGTTTGATCATGCCGCTGAGAAACAGGATTGTTGCTCCACCGGCGCCCGCTGTAGTATAAAGCCAGCGATCATGTAGAATTTTAGATTGCCTAAAGCGGTTCGACCATAGCGCATAATCAGAACTCTCCTTTCCGGCAGGCTGTCTTAAGCGGATAACACGTTTTTTTGGTTTCAATCTTTTTTGAGTATCAAGTTCCTTACGAGTTTGGCTGATCAAGCTAATTAGTTTCTCTTTATCAATATAAGTTTGAACTTGATCTCCTTGCGCAACAGCAGAAATTTTTTGCACGATAACTGCCTCTGCTGACAAATCGCTCACTTGAACAACTTCTGCTAATGCAATATTTTGATAAGTTTTTTCCCGCGTTTTTTCTCCATTATCTGTTTTAAAAGAGGCCCGACGAGAAATGACTAACTGATGTCCGGTTTTGATACCTTGCGCCCGCCCGATATTTAAGGTAATTCCGGACTGCTTTGTGTTCAAGACATTACCAATTAACAAGGTGTTATCTGAAATTCTTGCAGCCATCCGGAATAATTCATCGTGCATTTGCAGATCAGTGAATTGTACTTCATCACTGAAATTAGTGATGTTCGTTCGTGTATCCACCATTCTGATGGAAAGCACAAAACTCGGTTCCTCTTCATTGTTTTCATTAAGCATTATTTCTGAATGAAGCGTCCCAACCAAAACTTTATCTGCACGAAATAATTTCCCGATCTTCGCGCCGCAAGCAATATCATGACAGTCCGCCAAAGTCGGATCCTGATCTTTGATTTCCGCATTCCACTCAGCGGGCCCTACTACTGAAAAATGATTGGTGTTGTAAATATTCAACTGGAGTGCCTTGGCAATTTCGGCTGCCGCAGTCTCAGTCATTCCTGCAGGAAGGAGGTTCAATAACAATAATTTTATCCGCTCATCATCACTGAATCCACTGAGTTCAGTCTGTTCCAAATTGCTGACGTTTCCCTGATAATTATTGGACTGTCCCCAACTTGTAACTGAAAAGTAGAGAAATGTAAGACAAAGCAGAAATGCTTTTCCGATAATTGTCGCCAATTTCATTATGCCGGAAATATGTAATTGATTTTTAAAAATGGGCACTTTTGAAAATATTTGTTTTAGTTTTAATTATGCTTTGCTGATCCATTGACCAAGCAAGAAAAAGACCTTTTATTAGTTTAAGCAGGACAAGGTTTGTCAGTTATAATTTTGCTGACGGAAAAAAGGGATGGCAATTGAGGAACAACAAAATCAATCTGCTGTCAGACGTGAAAGGACTTGCAGAAGCTCAGCTGTGTCATGTGGAAGAATTGTCCGGAAATCGAGCCAAATTTGTTCTTCATGAATCCGGACTATGACCGGTACTGCTTGTGATCGAAACCATTCCTGTAATTCATTTGACGACCATTCCGGATGGGACAAAACAAGGGCTGCGGATTCTAAAGGGAGTTCCGGTAAAGCGCCCCCTCCGGTACGGGATTCTGTCTCAAGGAGTTCACAATTCCAGGCCGTTTTTTTCGGTAATTTGAGCTGTTTAATAAAGTCTTTTACTTTGCCTCGAATTTCTTCGCGAGTCAATTCCAGCAGACCAATGGTAGGAACATTTTCTGGTAGAGTTTTTAAATCAAGATATGCTCCAAGTGTCGCCTCAAACAAACCAAGCGTCACCTTGTCTAAACGTAACGCTCGATAGAGAGCATGATTTCGAAGTTTTTGAATGTTTTCAGTTTTACCGAGCAACACACCGGCCTGAACACCGCCAAGCAGTTTGTCTCCGCTAAATGCGAGTAAATCCGGACCTGCCGAAAGTTCCTGTTCTGCGGTTAAATACTCGCTCAATCCACGTTGCTTGAACTTGTAAAAACTTCCACTTCCCCAATCATGAAAACAAAACAGGCCTTTTGAGTGAGCCAGTTTTGCCATTTTTTCAACGGAAACAGATTCCGTGAAACCGTGAATTTCGTAATTTGAAGGATGTACTTTTAAGAGAGCGGCAGTATTTTCTGTAATGGCATTTTCATAATCAGCAAGACGGCAACGATTAGTTGTACCCACTTCGACCAGTTTGACTCCTGCTTCCCGCATAATGTCGGGAATACGGAAGGAACCGCCGATCTCGACTAACTCACCCCGTGATACAATCACTTCAGGTTTTTTGCCTCCCGGATCATTTGTGGTCAATGCCTTGAGCATCAAAAACACCGCAGCGGCATTGTTATTGACCACCATCGCATCTTCCGCACCCGAAAGGGAACGCAGAAGTTTCCGGATTTTCGAGTCGCGTGAACCACGCTTTCCAGTCTCAAGATCAAATTCCAGTGTAGAATAGGAACTCATTCCGGGTAATACTTTGCTTAACAAACTTTCTGACAAAGGAGCTCGACCCAAATTTGTATGAACAACAACTCCTGTTGCATTGATCACCCGCTGTGTGCCGCGAGACTCTTTCCGAACTTGTGCCGCAACTCGTTCTAAAATTTCGGTATTGTTAACTGAAACGGAATCGGCGGAATTTTGGGAGATTTCTTTACGGACAAGATTCAAAACAATGTTTACTTGCTCCCTGACTGCCTTGCCGTTAGGGAGCTTCTGTTCCTTGAGATACGCGTCACATTCAGTAATAGACGGTAGGTTTTGATAAGACATTGTGCCCCTGTCACTCAATTATCTGCGGCACTAAGCAACAGACTCTGTTGCCTTGAGGTTCCTTTCCGAAGAATTTGGCGTATTTTGCTTCTTCGGCGAATTTATTGCCTTTGACTTAGCTTTTGTGTTTTGTGCTGATTTTGCGGCAGAATCCTTTTCCTTAACAGTTGACTTGGAAGTCATTGATTTACGGGAGTCTTTTTTTGCCGCAGATACTTTGCTTTGTGCGGTTTTTGACTTTGTTCTAGGCTTTTCCGCAGCTTCTGCTTTTACTTTTTTAGGCTGTTCTTTGCCTGCCACTTTTGAGGATTCCGATTTTTTGGGAGTTGATTTATTTGCATTAGCTTTACTTACAGCAGTTTTTCCAGACTTCTTTTCAGGAACAGTCTGCGTTTTTTCAGTTACAGCTTTAGATTTTGTTTTTTGGCGGGGAGCAACTTTTGTTGTCTTTTGTTCTTCATCTCCCAAGTGAACACTACTGAACATGGGAATTTCAGCAACAAAATCTTCTAAGAGTTTCTCAGCCGGAACTATTTTAATGTTTTCTGCCGGTATGTGCTGATCTTCCAGATGTACACTCTGATAAGTTGATGGAACATTCTCTTCCTTTTTCTCTGCCAACTTTTTCGGAGTTGCTTGTTTATTTTCCGACGTGTCTTGAGTATTAGCGGGTTCATGCGTACTCATAAAAAGCACCGCAGCTGTTTCCTCTTTTTCTGCACGTTTTTTTGCTTCCACCTTTTTTTGTTCAGCATCAGGTATTTTTTTAATATCTCCAGGAGATGCTACTTCCATTTCCATTTTATCTTCCACAGTTTTATCCGGAAGTTCTTGTTTTATTTCGGAATCTTCAGCATACTTTTTGTCTTTATCTTGCGCTAATGTTTTAGCAGCTAATTCTTTTACTTTTGGTTCATCTTCCTCAATTTTCTTTTCCGGACTTTTCTGCGCAGTTACGGAAATTTCTTTTTTATCTACTTCTTTTTTGCCGCGTCCTTTTTTCCGTCCAGGTTTTTCATCACGCATGTCTGAGGCAGAAATTGGTACAGTTGTCCTGATTTCACCGCCACCTTGTTCTTTTAAAGTAACTTCCATTTCCGGAATTTCTTCGGCTCCAAGTATAGTATCCGGTGTAATTGAGATGCGTATTCCGTAATCCATTTCCATTTGTGTTAAACGCTGACGCTTAACGTTGAGCAAATGAGTCGCTAATTTCAATGGCAGTTTTATGTGAATCTGCAACACCTTTTGCTCAATTGCGGAATCATGGATTTTTCGTAAAATCCGATTGGCCAACGTAATTATAAAAGAGTTTAGCGACAAACTGCTCGAAATACGCTGACGACTTAATTCGAGTAAGCCGAACTTTGAAATGACTCCAAACGAAGTCTTTGCCTTGTCTCCGGACATTGCTTCTTCTATTTTTTGCTCTACAGAAAGACGGTTTTTAGAATTTTCCATGTCGATAAAATCCACAACAATCAATCCACCCAAATTTCTTAAGCGCAACTGCCGTGAGACTTCTTCTGCTGCTTCCATATTTGTTCGTAACGCGGTAGCCTCAATGTTCCTCTCTTGAGTAGATCTACCAGAATTGACGTCAATCGCCACAAGTGCTTCTGTCGGAATGATGACTAATGAGCCGCCGGAAGGAAGCGGCACTTGCTGTTGGTGTAGAACTTCGATTTGACCTTCAATTTCATAGGTAGAAAAAAGCGATTTTTCACCAAGATAAAGTTGAAGTTTTTTCTGTTCTGTCGGCATGTGTGTTTTGAAAAACTCTAAGGCATGTTGAAATGCAATCGGTTCATCAATCACAACTTCCGTAACATCGTCATTGTAATAATCGCGGAGCATACGCAACATCGCATCTTCTTCCTGATAAAGTAATCCGGGAGTTGATTGCATTTCATGCTCGTCTTTTATTTCATTCCAGGTACGGCGTAAAATCGAATAGTCACGTTTTAATTCTGTGAGAGTACGATCAACGCCTACTGTGCGGATAATGGCCGAAGAATTTTCATTCCCAAGTCCTTTCAGTAAATGACGCAAGCGTGCTCGTTGGTCTTCGTCTTCAATTTTTTTGGAAACACCACCCCTGTCGCTGTCAGGCATAAAAACAAGAAAGCGTCCTGCCAAAGAAATATTGGTGGTTAGTGACGCTCCTTTGTGCGCAATTTCATCTTTGATGACTTGGACAAGAATCTTTTGTCCGGGCTTCAGGACTTGTGTGATGGAAGGTCTTCCACGACCTTCACGATTTGGTTTATAGACTTGGAAATTTATATCGGAAAGAGAAAGGAATCCGTGACGTTCCTCACCGTAATCAATGAAGGCCGCCTGAAATGAGGGCTGTACTTTTATTACTTTGCCGCAATAAATATTACCAATTTTTTGGGCGCGGTGGGTTTGTTCAATGTAAAGGTTATCTAGCTTTGAGCCATGTAATAACGCAATTCTGGTTTCATCATCCTCAACATTTATGAGAATCTTATGAGCTAATTCTGACATTTTTATACCTGATTTTTGTGAGTTTAAAATCAGGATGTTCTGACAATTATTTTTTGATTTTCAGATCAGAAATCGAAAAGAGAAACCGCATTTACCCGATGGATTACACCTTTTACGGTACAACCCTGCATTCGTTTTGACTGGCATAGCCTTGCGGTCTTCTAGTAATCAGTAATCAGAAATCAGCACCCCCATTCTTTCTTTTCATCCAGGGGGACAGAACATCTCTGAAATATTAGTTTTGACTTTCAAACACTTGCTGAAAGCCCTGTTCATCAGTCGAGTTCAAATTCTTTTTGTTCGTACTCGCCATTTTCATTCTTTAAAATTGTCTCTATACGTTGCTCTGCGTTTTCGAGAAATTTATTGCATTCTCTACTCCAGCGCACACCTGATTCAAAAGTGGTTAAAGCTTCATCGAGAGGAATAGCTCCTTCTTCCAGCTTATCAACCGTTTGCTCAAGTTTTTCCAGAGCAGATTCAAAAGTTATGGTCTTAGTCTTCATTGCATAGTTTGCGAATTATATCTGAAGCAATTTTTTTTGGAGATTGCTGACCTGTTTCTATAATACACTCTGCCTGCTCATAGAGCAAGCTGCGTTCTGCAAACATATTTTTTAATACAGTTTCCGGATTTTTATTATTTAAAAGAGGCCGGTTTCTGTCGTTCTTCAGACGTTGCAACAGTTCTGCTTGTGGCACCTTCAGAAAAACTCTTTTACCAATTTTCTGCAGCATGGCTTGATTTTGTTCGCGTAAAACAATACCGCCACCGGTTGCAATTACCGAGTTTTGGACATTTTTCAACTTTTCCAGCAAGCGTGTTTCCATGTCACGAAAACACTCTTCTCCACCATACTTAAAAATATCTGCAATGCTGCAACCCTGATCTTCCTCTATTTCAGTATCTGTATCAATAAAAGAATATTCCAACAATTTGGCTAATTTGCGCCCAATTGTAGTCTTTCCCGCACCCATAAAACCGATCAAAAGGAAATTCATTACCCCAAGTTCATCGTAATAGTTTAATGTGAATTGTTAATCCAGCCGCCACCCAGGAGAATATTATCCTGATAAAATACAGCCGCTTGTCCTGGAGTAACTGCTCTTTCCGGAAAATCAAATTCCACTCGGACTTGATTTTCGGACTCTGGAATAACTGATGCGGATGCACCCTGATGCGCATAACGCAGTTTTGCGGATACACGTAAAGGCTTGTCCGGTGGTGGTATTGACACCCAGTTCACGCTGGAAACCAAAATGCTTTGAGAAAATAAATCTTCTTCTTTTCCTAGCACAATTCTGTTATTTTCTTTATCTATTTCCACAACATAATATGGCGTTGAATCGCTGACTCCAAGTCCACGACGTTGACCAATTGTATAGAAAGGCAAACCTAAATGCTTGCCGAGAACTTCTCCGGAAACACTGATAAAATCTCCATGTTCTGGAGGAGTGCTCAATTCCTGCTTTAAAAAATTTCTGTAATCTTTTGGAACAAAACATATTTCCTGACTGTCAGGTTTGTTTGCTGCGGATAATTTAAGCTTATTCGCAATCTTCCGTACTTCAGGTTTAATTATATCTGCCAAAGGAAACATCAGACGATGTAGATCCTTTGCGGGAATTCCATGCAGAAAATATGTTTGATCTTTACGCAAATCCTGTGGACGTACTAACTGCGGGTGTCCGTTTTCCGAATTAAAGCAAACCTTGGCATAATGCCCAGTTGCCAAATAGTCGCAATCAAGTTCATCTGCTTTTTTTAATAATAAATCACTTTTTATTTTTTTGTTACACATCACACACGGATTTGGTGTCTGACCGCTGGAGTATCCACTGATGAAATAATCAATAACCGTTTCACGAAATTCTTTCTGATAATCAAGGACATAAAACGGAATGTCCAGTCGATGACAGGCCGAACGCGCGTCAATTGCTTCGTCAAGAGAACAGCAGCTTTTTTGACGATTTTCATTTTCGGGGCCATGATAAAGTTTCATGTGCAGCCCTATTACTTCGTGTCCCTGCTCCTTCAACAGAGCAGCGGCCACAGACGAATCAACTCCGCCACTCATTGCCATTGCTACACGTGCCATAATTTTTGTATTGAATTTATTGAGGATTTAATAGAAAAAATAATTCCGCCAAGAAATTTAACGTCTGTTGGGAGATTCAAAGTTCTGCAAATAACTAGTGTAGTCGTCATGCGTGCCGCTGTAGATTACAGGCTGTGATCGTATCTTTTGGAAGCTTTGTAAATATTCATTGAATTTCTTATTCTTCTTCTCATTATACGCTTGCATCTCTCGCTTGTTTTTTTTACGAGCTTTCTGCTTTTGTTCATTCAAGTTAATTTCTGAGGCAGACTGTTCTTTTGTCAAAGGATTGCCTGATTTAGAAATGCTCAAGATCATTGCCATTGCATTTCGGCTTATTTTTTCATCTTGAGGATCAAAGAAAGTAGAATTATCAGTTATTATCTCAATCCGTATTTTAGCATTTGGGTCTTGGTTGTCCTGAGTTAATGTACTGTTTTCGCCTGCATTTTGATTATCATTTTGGTTATTTTTTTCTGTTGTATTTTCTTGCTGTTTTGCTTCCGCAGAAATTGAATTTTCTGTTTGAGCAAACCCAACATTTAAATAACCTATGAAGATCCAGCTAATTACACCAATTGCTATACCATATCTGGCACAACGAATTAGTTTAATGTTTTTTGTGCCTACGATTATTTTCTGCTGGTTTTCTGTATTCTGATACACTTCAGCCTCTGCTCAAAATTTAACTCAGGATATAATGAGGCAAATCAAATCATCATGTTCCCACAACATTTCAAACCAATGAGAAAGATACTCCTAAACTTTCGGCTATGTACTTGTACGAAGTCCTTAAATTTTTATATTGGACGTTGTAATAATGATCGGCAATTTAAGGTCTTACAAATATATATGGAACATATTGTATACTAATTGTTCTATATTTTCAATGTATTTTGCTTTAGATTAACAAATTTAAAAAGCAGTCGTCGGGAGGTTTCAAGATGAGGATAATACTTTTTGTTTGCTGCTCTTCATGCTGAATTGCTAAATGGGAATAAATTCTTTCCAAAAACAAGTTGAGATCCGGATTCATTTAAGTGATCTAGCAGCCAAAATCTAGGGGTTTCCGCCAGCAGGACTTCACCATGATTTTGAGAGTGAACAAAACATCTTTCCCTCGAATCAATACGGAAACTGTTGAGATCAATTGAGTCCGTTTGCTGATTATTCAGTTGGAGCTTTAATTCCTCTTGAACGTTGTCTATGGCTAACGCCAGCATGGGTGTTATTGCACATTCCAGGTAGCATTTATCCCAGCGATTATCACTCATGTACTCAATAAAATATAATCCGGTTTTCTTTTCAAAAGATAGATTTGACTCAAAAAGAGATAAAACCTTTCCGCTAATATTTTTGTTGCGTAAACTCCATTTTTGATTTTCATCTACCTGAATGAAGTTGTAGTGAAATTTTATTGCAAGTTCAGTTGTAAACGCTTTTCCTTGTTTAATTGTGCGTGAAATTGGAACAGGAAAATACATCCCTGATGGTAATTTGGCTTCGAACTCTGGTAAAAATTCGTCCATCACTTGCCTAACACACTTATCGTCGAGCAGTCCTGAAGATTTTAGTTTAGTCAATTCTTCAGGAATTAACGGGTTTAAATAATGTTCTTTCCAGAGAAAAAACATAATCAGCTTTCGCTCAAAAAACCATTCAAGACGGTGTTCCAAAGTCATAGATTTAGGTTTATTCTAGTTAAAAGAAGAAACGCTCTTTTTACAAATCTTAGCACTTTTCACGAAAAACACTAAAGAGTGGCTTGCAGAGGTCGTGGAGCTAGAGCAAGTTTGGCAGAACGAATGAGTCGTGAAAGTCCACATTTGTTAAAGCTGCCGTAACGGTTTGAAATAAAGGCATAAGTCATTTCAGAAATGCGGCGCATATGATGACTCACACTCTCTGACCATTGAGCCGCATCTCCTGTGATGCTTTGATAATCTTCGCGTTCAATGAACATTACAATCGAATACGATTTTCTGCCGTGAGGCGTGTCTATTTCCACAATGCCGGCATTTCCGTTAACTCCTTTTACAAATCCGGTCTTGTCCCAAATCTTGACTAATTTATTTGAAGAAAAGCAAGTTCCTGCTTTAATTCTGTCTTTCAGCCAAGCTTGTCCCGGCAGTCCTAGTAAATAAAGCATTTCTTTGGACGCAGTCCTGTTTTTTTGTTGACTATATTCTGGTCCAATTACGCGTTGATTCCATATTTTAACAAATATTTTATTTAAATCCGCAGCAGATATTTTATTCAAATAGCTGCGGCCGTCCTCCGGAATTTTTTCTATCAGACTCAATTCTTTGTAGATTTTTGTTTGGTTTAGCAATTGCTGAATTTTTTCTGTTCCACCTAATAACTCAATAATATAATTAGTACTGGGGTTGTTGCTAAAACGAATCATTTCCTCAAGCATTTTTTTGTTACTCAATGAATCGGTGATGTTTCCGCTGAAGCGCTGTATCATGTACGCGTGAAGTATCGGCACCTTAATGGTACTTGCCGATTTGACACTGGTTCTCGGACGTATTGCCACAACTATGCTTCCAGTTGTAAGATCTTGAACTACAATTGATAGTTTGTCTTTTCGTTTCAATTTTTTTTGTACATACACTTCATTCATGTACTGAAGAATACTTGCTTCTAGCAAAGATCTGAAAGCAGTCGTGATGTATTTTTTATTAGAGGAAGGCAAGGTTTCAGGCTGATAAAACCTAATGTGTTTTTGAGCCACCCAACCATGAATGCTGTGAGGAATTCGGACTTTCACCCACTTACTATTGAGAGAAGACAATGTCAAAAGATGCATGCCTTTCAGGAGAACTTTTAATACAGAATTGTTGGTGCCGGGGCCGGAACGCAAATTTAATGCTGAAGCAGTTACTACCGCAAAGCTGAATTTTTTGGCAGAAGTATTTGATTTATCTTTAGATTGCTCACTTACGGAATAATTCTGAAATGCTGAATGGGGAAGTTGCTTTATCGGAGGGTCTTTTCCTTTTGCGTTAAGAGTGCTGGCAATAATGCACAACAAAAATAAAAGCAACACACGACCGAAAGAAGATTTCTCAGAAGACTGGGGAGAAACAATCAAGCTGCTACCTAACTCTTTGACGAAAAGATATTACTGTGTTTTCTCTTTGCGGATCCGACTTATATTTGACAAGAAAACAGTTGCTGGAATAATGATGAATACTGTGGCCATAACGGCAAAAATAATTGTCCAACTCAGTCCCATGAATGCTCCATTTTTTTAGGGTTATTTTCTAACTTATGGTACTAACTTTATTTTAAAAATCAACAAAAGTAAACTAAAATTGGCAGTATTCAGAAAAAAATAATTTCAAACCCGTTCAAAAATTATCTAAGTTTTTTTACAACAATTATTTTCTATCAATTTCATTTATCGTTTTACAACTGTTTTCACAAAGGCACCCTGAAAATTTGGATATTTATTCTTCAATTTGTCGCGTAATTTCTCTGCGGATCTTCTTGATTTAAACCCTCCAATTTGTACTGCATGATAGAGTATTTTTTGAGTAGTACGCTGTATTTTAAAGAATATTTGCTCCTTGAAAGCTTGGTTTAGGTATGTTCTAACCCTGTTTGCGGTTTCTAAATCCGGAAACAAACCTAATGATACCCGGAAACCATTTTCAACTGATTTTCGAAAAGCATGTCCGGCCAGAGGATTATTGCTATTTATTTTAATTACCATTTTAGCAGAATTCTCTTCTCCCAAAATATTGGTGGAAATGACCTCAGCGATTCCGGAACTTTCGGTGGAATTTCGGACACGCGATTTATAACCCAAGCTTTTTAGTTCAAGACGACTTTCATCCACGCACTCGTGTGAGATGCAGGATATTGCCTGAACATAAAAACTTAGAACTTTAGTTTTGGATTTAGGTTTTGGTTCAGGTTTCTTTGATTCAGGTTTAATGATTTTTGCAACCGGTACCGGTTCAGGAGGGAGTTCAACAACAGTTTCAATAACAGGAGTTTCTGATGGTAAGGCAAAAATATAAAGTACGACTATTGTGATAACCCCTAATAATAATCCTGTCAAACTGGAAATAATAACTGGTTTTAAAGGACTTCCTTTAACTGAAACACCTTTCTTATTTTCTTTCTTATTTTCTTTCTTTTTTTCCTTCTTTTTTGTGTTTTTCTCAATTACCTCGTGGTCATCTTCTTCATCTTCAAAATCACTTCCATAATCATCCTCATCCTCATCCTCATCCTCATCAACATACGACTCAGCAGTACTTGCATCATCGTTTGAATCCGCTGAATCATCACTATCATCATCACCTTCAAGATCATCGATTGTTGAGAGATCTTCAAAAAATGAATCCAATTCACTGTCGCTCTCATCATCTCCATCGTTTTCCATGAATGAATCGAGCTGTTCGCCAAAATCGTCACCAAAATCGTCCAGACCTTCCAGTCCGTCAATTTTTTCTTCGGCCATATTTCATTTGCTGTTGTATTGTTTTTTGTGAGTTGATTATTTTTGTATCTACAAATCAGCCCTATTTCTTATTATCTGCAGATTTATTCAACTGATAAAACTGGTATAAACCACGCAAAGTCAAATCTTCATGAAAAACAACATTCGACAATATCGGCATAATTTTATTAGCCAATCCGCCGGTAATAATAACTTTCGGAGTTGGCTGTCCTTGCTGTTTTATTTCTTTCGTCAATTTATTGATCAACGAATCTATCATACCGCCATAACCGTAGATGAGGCCGGATTTAATACTATCTGTGGTGTTTTTTCCAATCACATTTTTCGGCATTTCAAGATTTACTTGAAATAACTGAGCTGCCTTGGAAAACAGAACCTCAGCCGAAATTAATAATCCAGGGCAAATAACACCTCCTTGAAAAACTCCTTCAGCCGTTACCACATCCAGTGTAGTTGCAGTTCCACAATCAATGATGATCAGTGAAGTTTTATATTGGTGGTATGCAGCACAGGCGTTAATCAGGCGGTCTTGACCTACCTTGGCCGGTGTTTCAGTGTTTATTTCAATGCCAAGATTCAGTTCGTGACTAACCTTGATTGGCGGCTGACCAATTAAATTTTCGAGAAGTTTAAAAAAAACATCCGTAAGTTCCGGAACAACCGAACTCAGCACGGCGCCTTGTGCCTCTTTCAAGCTGAAATCACATGCGAAAAGCATACCCCGAACCAGCATTTCATACTCATCTACACTCTGATGAATTCCTGTATGCAGGCGCCAACTCTGTATTATTTTTTCGTCTTTGACTATGCCAAGCACTACATTGCTGTTACCTATATCTACGGCTACAATCATTTATTCCCTTCTAATTTCAAGAATGTCTCCGGAAACATGTGTCAGGAGTTGTCCTGATTCTGTCCGGATTTGCAGATAGCCCTCCTTAGTCAATCCCTCAATAATCCCATCTGTTCCGGAGCCCTTAGTCCTCTGATCTACGTTATTCAAACTACGTACCTTCCTGCCAATTGCCTCTGAGCGTTTCAACCATTCTTGAAAAAGTGCGCTTCGTCCGCCAGTCGGTTTTTCATTCTCAGGGGAATTTGGCTTATCGTAACTGAACTCTTCAAAACAACATTCCAACTCTTTCAAAAGCAGTTGAAATACTATTTCATTTTCAGGAGGAAGCGCAACTTCAGAGCCTGAAAATGGCTTTGAGTTAGACAACATTTCTGCTTCCAGAGTTGTCACAATATCCTGTAATTCGTGCGGATATTCTTTAAAAAAACCTTTTGTATTTAAACCTATTCCGAGGATCAAAACCGGAAATTGCTGCTCCGCAATTGTGATTGTTTCAAGCAAAATTCCACAGATTTTTTTACCACGGACTAAAACGTCATTCGGCCATTTAAGCCGGACTTTGCTAACATAATTCTCAAGTACACGAGCAACTACAACCCCCGCCAATAAGGAAAATACCTGAACCTCACCAAGCGGTAAATTTGGATGAAGTACGACTGAAAAAGTTACATTTTTATCCGGAAGAGAAACGAACATCCTTCCGGCCCGTCCACGTCCTGAAGTTTGCATTTCAGTAATCACAACCAGTCCGTGCTCCTTCAGTAAATCACTATTTTCTTTCAAATACGTATTTGTGGATCCAACCTCAGTCAGGCGGATAATCCTTTTGCCGATTTTTTTAGCCATTGTTTTAACGCAACAAGAAATTGTGAATAATTAACTTTGAAACTTTTGCCCTTCCATCGTTTCTATCAACTGATACAACTGCTCTGACTTCTGCCTGCACGTTGTCAATTTCGGTTTTGAGATGGATTTCATACCAGTAACTGTATGGGATGAAAAAATCTTGTGATCTATCGTATTGAGTAATATTGCTTAGCTTATTTTTAATATCTTCTCTTGTTTTAGTACGTGGAAGTTTTGTTAGCTCTGCTGCAATTTCTTCTCTTTTTTGATAATAATCCTGCGCATAAATATCATCGTAGTTTTTTGCTGAGTAGTTTATAAAGTAAACTGTATTTTGATCAAATTGTTCCAAGAATTCCACAACTTCCTCATAAGTCGCTAAGTTAACATTGATGCGAGGTTTTATTAAAGACGAATTTGCTTGTGGATCATATTTGCTTCCTACTGGAAATATCGTAAATCCTTTTTTCCATTTATTGAGTGGAATATTTTTTTGATTTATTCCCTTGATGAGTTGAACTTCACTCAATTTATCCAGAAACCCATTTTTTATTTCTATTTCCGGATCAGTTGCAAGATACGAATTTTTTTCCGCACCAATTGATCCATAGATGGATGAATCATAAATTTCATCGTCCTTATCCAGCCAATCGAAAATTGCTGCGTAAAATGGTAGAATATCATTGATATTTAATTGTGTATTTTGTGAGTTATAATTTACTCCAACTTTTTGATTTTTAGTAAAATCCCATTTTGTAAGAATGTTAATAAATTGATTCGCCAAACGAACATCTGCTTTTATCTCAGGATTTACTGCTCTAAAGGGTGGTGTTTGAATCCGGTTCAAATTGTATAGATGATCAATCGGACGAATATACGGTGTATAAAAAGAAACATCCGGAAAATCAGCAATCATTCCGGCAGGCAAGCGGACTGGTTGAGGAGGATTCAAAAAAGAAATTTCGCTACCTAAAGTTCCGAGTTTTAATAACTTCTGTAAGTACACTCCGAAAAATTTTACCTCATCCTGTCCTTCCAAACCTTGCAGAACTGCCTTAAACATGGATTTAACGGCATTTCTAGCTTTGAAGGATGCTTGATAATTTTGGATACCCCGCGTTTCAAGTTTTGTTTCAAATGAAAACTCTGTCATGAAAACCGCAAGCAGAGCCAAAATAACCAGGGTGATCAATAAGGCAATCCCCCGTTGCGAAGTTGTCTTTGAAGGGGATGTTGGGGACACTCGGAGGTGAGACATGAATTCCAGACTTTGCTGGCAGGCTTTTAGATTTCAACCTGCCCTACAAAGTTTAAGCTACAAAGGTCTAATGGCTACGGGATCTCAGGAAACTAGAGTGCTTCCTGAGAAAAAAACCAGACCCAAATTTATTATTATGAACAGCCGCTGGTAGCACCGCAGGAGGCACACTTGAGACACGAACCATTGCGTACCATTGTGAACTGTTGACAGGTGTGACACGCTTCACCCTCATAACCTTTCATACGTGCTTCTTGAACAAGGCTTGATGTGGAGCGCACCTGTGCTTCCCAACTTTCGCTGGAAGTCTTTGCGGCAAAATTTGAATTTGCGGAAAAGTCTGCATGTACCTGTGCTGATTCCGGCTCAGAATTTTTTAAGAGAGCAAAATCAACTCCTTTAAAATCGTTCCCTTCCTTTTCCAGAAAAGCCTTACTTTCTTCAGTGCTGAGAGTTCTTTCCGAGACAACTTGTTCAGTGTCATATTCCGGTTCAGTTTCATTCTGTGTATGAACAGCGCTTGCTTGAAGTTCATCAGAATTGACGTGTGCCAGTTCGTTACGACCTAGATAAGAAATTGCCAGTTCGCGGAAAATGTAATCAATAATGGATGTACTCATTTTGATAGTATCATTTCCGGAAACCATTCCGTTAGGCTCGAAGCGGGTAAAAATAAAGGCTTCCACAAATTCTTCCAGCGGTACTCCATGCTGCAAGCCCAGAGAAATAGCAATCGCAAAGCTGTTCATCAAGCTTCTGAAAGCTGCCCCTTCTTTGTGCATATCAAGAAATATTTCGCCTATTGTACCGTCTTCATATTCGCCGGTTCGTAAATAAAGTTTGTGTCCACCGATTACTGCTTTCTGAGTGTAGCCGCTGCGACGGTGTGGTAATTTTCTGCGCTTAGCGATGTAGCGGTGAATAATTTTTTCCGCAATCCTAATTTGTACCGGTTGCACTGTAGCAACACTTTCCTCGGCATCGTCTTCATCCCACAAATTATCTTCTGCATTTGCGTTCAACGGTTGACTAAGTTTGGATCCATCCCGATAAAGCGCATTACACTTTAATCCGCTATGCCAGGAAGTGGAAAATGCTTCCTTGATATCATCAACATTTGCTTCGCTCGGCATGTTGATTGTTTTGGAAATAGAACCGGAAATAAAAGGCTGGGCAACCGCCATCATCCGAATGTGCGCACCAGCTGAAATGAAACGCTTTCCATTACGGCCGCACTTGTTTGCACAGTCGAAAACACTGTAATGCTCCTGCTTGAGGTGTGGTGCGTCCTCACTGGTCATAGTTCCGCAAATATAATCATTTGCCGCTTCAATTTCTTTTCCGCTGAATCCAAGATGCTTGAGAATACTGAATTCAAAATTTCCCAACTGCTCATCTGTCAATCCAAGTGTTTCCTTACAAAATGATTCTCCAAGAGTATAGAGATTGAAAACAAAACTAATATCAAATGCAGTCGGCAATTGTTCTTCAATGCGTTTAAGCACTTCGTCCGTAAAACCTTTGCTGCGCAAGACATTTGCATTGATGCAGGGACTTCCTTCTAAACGTGCGTATCCCTTGATATAGTGCACAATATCAGAAATTTCGGAGTCTTCATAGCCAAGTTTTTGTAAAGCTAAAGGTATGGATTTATTAATGATTTTGAAATAACCTCCGCCAGCGAGTTTTTTAAACTTAACCAAAGCAAAGTCCGGCTCAATTCCGGTAGTGTCGCAATCCATCAACAAACCAATGGTTCCGGTGGGCGCAATCACTGTGACTTGTGCATTACGGTAGCCATATTTTTCACCGAGCTTTAGCGCCAGATTGGCATCTTGTTGAGCTGCCTTGAGCAATTCCGGAGGACAATGCTGACTGTCAATGCCGATTGGTTTGATAGTCAAACCTTCATACTGACTATCCGGTGCGCGAAAACTTGCCCGCCGGTGATTCCGGACCACCCGCAACATATTTACCTTGTTACGTTCATAGCCGGAAAATGTGCCCAGTTCCTTTGCCATTTCAGCGGACGTTGCGTATGAGGTCATGTGCATGATGGAAGTCACTGCACCGCAAACCGAAAGGGCTTCCGGAGAATCATAGGGAATGCCGTTTACCATTAAATACGTCCCCATATTGGCGTAACCTAAACCGAGTGTCCGGAATTCGTAGGAAAGCTTAGCAATGTTTCTGCTAGGAAATTGTGCCATTAAAACACTAATTTCTAACACAATTGTCCAAATCCTTGAACCATGACGAAATTTTGTAATATCAAGCTCTCCGGTTTTCGGATCACGGAACCGCATCAAATTCAGGGATGCCAGATTACAAGCTGTGTCATCCAGAAACATATACTCACTGCAAGGATTGGATGCTCGAATCTTTCCATCTGCGGGGCATGTGTGCCATTCATTAATAGTTGAATCAAACTGAATTCCGGGATCTGCTGAAGCCCATGCTGCATAGGCAATCTCTTCCCAGAGTTCCTTCGCCTTGAGCTTCTTGCACGGAACCGGCTCTCTGCCCTCTGCTTTGGCTTTAACCTTCTCAACCCGCCAGAAAAGTTCCCAATCTTTGTCCTGTTCAACGGCTTCCATGAACGTATTATCGAGCCGAATGGAATTGTTCGCGTTTTGTCCAGCAACCGTTCTATATGCTTCAGAATCCCAGTCTGTGTCGTATTCCTCAAACGCCACTTCCGTGTAACCTTGTTTTGTCAAATGGATGATGCGATAAACATAACTGAAAGGCATTTGTGCCAGCCGAGCTTTTTTGGCAACTTTGCGCAGGTCTTTATTCAACTTCAGATCAAATTTTTCAGTCTCATTGCCCCAGCCGTGAATTGCGCTAAAGAGTTCATTGATCAAATCTTTTATCGTTTTGGAACCTGCTACCAGGGCCGCAACTTTTTGTTCTTCATGAACTTTCCAGTTAATAAATTTTTCGATATCAGGATGATCTGCGTCAAGGCAAACCATCTTTGCTGCACGGCGGGTCGTTCCGCCGGACTTGATGGCGCCGGCAGCCGTATCTCCAATTTTGAGAAATGACATCAGACCTGAAGAAACACCTCCGCCGGAAAGAGGTTCCATATCTCCACGTAAATCTGAAAAGTTGGAGCCGGTTCCGGAGCCGTATTTGAAAAGCCGAGCTTCACGGGTCCACAAATCCATGATTCCGCCTTCCCGTACCAAATCGTCTTTGACTGCTTGGATAAAGCACGCATGAGGTTGTGGGCGGGTATATGCGTCTTTGGAAGCTATGATTTCTTCTGTTTTCGGATCGACGTAATAATGTCCCTGTGCCGGGCCGTCCAAACCATAAGCCCAGTTAAGTCCTGTATTAAACCATTGTGGAGAGTTTGGCGCTGCCATTTGGTTGGCCAGCATGTGACATAATTCATCATAAAAAGCGTGCGCGTCTTCTTCAGTATCAAAATAGTTGTGTTTGTATCCCCAATACGTCCAGCAACCGACGAGTCGATGAAAAACCTCTCGCACATCGGTTTCCGAAATGGTCGCTCCTTCTCCGGAAGATTCCGCTTCAGCGGCTTCTTGATCTGCCTTGGCCTGATCGTGAAGAGAAGGTTGCAGCCACGCGGGAATGCCTCTTTCTTTTGCGGATTTAAGATGTTTGGGAATACCGGCTTTGCGGAAATACTTCTGTGCCATAATGTCAGTGGCCACTTGTGACCAATGTTTAGGTACAGAAACATTTTCCCACTCTGAGACTACAGAGCCGTCTGGGTTGCGTATTACTGAATTTCGATTTTCAAACTCTATCGACTGATAGGGTCCTTCACCTTCCATAGTGAAGAGGCGTTTGATTTTCATGTATGCCTTTTAGTGCTTTATATTATAAAATAAATGAAGTTTACCCAATCCATGGTGCGCTTCGGTGATTAAGGTATACTTAAACGTGCAAAACTTAAAGGCTGGATTTTAAAGCTAATCCGCCATTTTCAATGCAATAATCATGAAAAAATCGCATTGTTTGCTGACCTTGGAAAAGACCGGTCAGGACTTAGGTAAAAAAGCTTGAAACTAACGTATTTCAGCCTCACGAAAATTAGAAAAAACACAACTATTTGTATTTTCCCGGTAAAAATAATACTTATTATATCAGCATCATAAACATAAATATTTAACACTGTCGGAATAGAATGACACCCCACTTCGAGTACATTAATAATTTGGTGACACTTTCAAAATATCTAACAAGTTCCGGGATTGATAATGTAGTCCTACTAGCTTAAAAAATCAATATAAAAGTTCTTCTGTTAAATCAAACATCAACCATTAGTTAGCTGATATTTAAAGTAAAAAAAAATGAATTTTGCCGACAAAAATCAAAATAATTATAGTTCAATTCCGGCAGTCTATTTACATATTCCTTTTTGTAGAGAAATTTGCCCTTTCTGTTCCTTTGCGGTTAGACGTGATAGAGCCAATTTACATGGTAAATATATCCGTGGTGTGGTTGAAGAAATTAAACGACGCGCGGAATTCCTGAAAGAAACACCGCAGAATAAGGATGAGGAAAAACTTTCCGGAGAGAATCTCCTTGAATCCATTTATTTTGGTGGCGGCACTCCGTCACGACTCACTATTCCGGAACTGTCTTTGTTACTCAGAGAAGTCCGTAATTGTTTTCCGTGGTCTGACAATATCGAGATTTCTTTTGAAATGAATCCTGAAGATGTAAATCCGGAATATCTCAGTGATCTTGCGGAAATTGGTGTTAATCGACTAAGTTTAGGAGGACAAAGCTTTCATGACTCAACTCTAAAGCAACTTGGACGTTGTCATTCTAGTCTTGATTTACGTGATGCCATAACAGTAATTGCTAATTCTCCCATCAACAATTGGAACCTTGATTTGATGTTTGGGATTCCGGAGCAAAGTGTTTTGATGTTCAAAAATGATGTGGAGGAAGCGCTTTCCTGTGAACCTTCACATATTTCCATGTATGGTCTGGAAATTCATGAAAAGACTCCTTTTGGACAAAATAAGCAAATCCGAAAATGGGAGTCAGAACACCAGGAGCAATTTGAGGAAATGTATTTGTGGGCAACTGAGCGCTTCAAAAAAGCCGGATTATTTCAATATGAAGTTTCGAATTTTTCCAAGAAGGACAAGGAGGGGCAAAATAATTTGTTAGTCTGGTCCGGACAGGAATATTTAGGATTCGGAGTTGGTGCGCACTCATACCACAATCAAACTCGTTGGGGCAACGTGCGTTCTCTCAACACTTATCTCAAGCAACTTGAACAGAAAGCCTGGCCTGTTGATTTTGAAGAGCGACTTTTAACAGAACAGCTTGCAGCCGAATTTCTGATGCTCGGTTTACGTCAGTGCAAAGGAATTAATATTGAGGACTGGCAAAAGCGTTTTGGATTGCATTGGCAAAAGCAACAACATAATTTTGTTAATGGACTTTGCGACGAGGGACGCGCGTTCTGGGAAGATCAGTATTTGTGTTTGACGCCAAAAGGCATGTTGCTTGCGGACAGAATTACGGTGGAACTGATGCCGACATTCAGCAAAATTTAAGTGCATTACCAAAATTATTAAGGCGAGTTTTTGGCAGGAATCAGTTTAATATTTCTTTTTGCGGCAATTCTGCTTTGCCAGATCTTTCCGAGTTGTGCCCGTGTAACATTCGGGACATCGGAATCTGTCCTGAGTGCGGATTGGCCGCGCTGGATTACAGGAATTCCTGAAGGCACAAGCATTAGATTTTTTTCCGCGTCCTCCTGCAACAAGGCAAATTCGAAAAAACCGCTGGTTTTGCTTTTTACCAGAACCTGTTTATTTTCAGTTTCAATCCAGCTGAAGTTTTCGTCACCCCTGAGATGGGCTTGAAAAGTGGAACCGTCAGGTTGAGCGAAAGTGATTAAATACGGCGCTGCGGGGACCGCCATTAAATTAAGGGCAAAGCCGGTAAGCAGTACACAAGTCAAGCTGATGAGTTTCATATATCTCTTATTTGCTGATGGTTAAAGTCATACTGTCCCCGGCTGCGCTGATGCTTGTGACACTGATTCCGGAAGAAGAATTGTCGTAGAGTTTGCTGTCCGGAGTACTGCTGTTATCAAAAGTAGCACTGTTTCCGCTGTAAAACAAATGTGTTGTTCTGCCGCTGGATGAAGAGTTGTCTAAATCAGCATTATTGGCCTCCTCCAAGTCTACCAACGGAGGTGATTGTGTCTCACAATCATTATTTGTTGAACAGGAACTAAGAATGTCCTTGATATGCCAGATTGCCAGTCCTCCAGTGTAACTACTGCCAACCGTGTAAATTGAGCTGTTATCAAGCAGTAGATAATTGAAACCTTTGTCATAACCTCCTGTACTGCGGTTTTCAAAGAGGAAGTATTCACCGCTGGTGGAGGTTGAGGCTTTGTAGATTCCACAGGATGACGCATGCGTACTGCTTTGATAAACAGCGGGCAGGGTAAGATTGTCTGTTCCGGAAGCAACTGTCTGAGGAGTGCAGATACTAAGCTTTTCCTTGCTCCATGCACTGAGATGTACCGGGGTCGCACCGGCATATTCACTGCTTGATTTATAACCCCAGGCTCCGCCTCCCATCAATCCGAAGTTGCCAATCCCCGCACATGAACCACTTGTACAGTATAAATCCGGCAAATTAAAATAAGCATGCCCCAGTTCATGTGCCATCACACCGATTGTCGCATCCCAAGTGCTGCTTGAACTGGTGCCCTGTAGTTCACCAAACTGCGAGTAACCGTTTTGTCCGTAGGTAGATGATATCTTTCCTAACAGCCGGACACTGTCCAGCGTTATACCGTGTTCTCCTGATTCATCCGAATAACCTCCGTCACCATTCACATCACAAAGTAATTCTGTAGCCTGTCCCCAAACGCCGCCGGGAGAATTGATGCCGGAAGCGCTTTCTCCGCCGGCCACCAGAAATATCACCTGCAGCTCACTTACACTGAGTTTGCCGTTGGCGTCTGTGTCAAAAGCAGCAAAATTAACGCTGGAATCTGCTTCGGTAATGGCTTTTGAAGCATAACAGGCCCATGAGTTTTTATGTGTGTTGGGATGATTTTCCGGCATACTAACTGTAATGACTCCATCGTTGCTACAACCGGATGACTCTGCAGCAGGCGTGAATTGATATTTGTTATAGGTGGTTTCAGCCAGGTAGTGATTCATCTGTCCGTCACTTGTACCAAACATTTTATTAGCCCAGGTAGTTTCATCACTACTGAAACATGCATTATTATACTGTACCCTAACCATCAGCAAAGGAACCTTCGTGGAGGCTGTCAATGTACTGTTTACATCACACGATCCTTTGGAGTAAGGTTTCGTTGTATAACATGGTGTAGAAGAAATTGAACTGCCGTTCGATTCTTCTTTTTTGCTGCATGAAAGCAAAAACAAACTTGGTAAAAGGAGAATCAGGAAGACAATGCCAAAATGTATCTTAAAATATTTCATGAAGCAATTTTTTTATAGCAGAAAAGAGTTTTGAGCATCAACTATCAATTTCAGGAATGACCGGCCAATAACAATTTTCAGGTGAGCTGGCGGAGAGAGAGGGATTCGAACCCTCGGTACAGTTGCCCGCACACGTGATTTCCAATCACGCACCTTCGGCCACTCGGTCACCTCTCCGGAACAAATTTGTGCTGAAAAAATAAAGCCATTTCAAACCCTGCAATTCTAACTGAGCATGCAATTCCGTGCAAGCTTTTTGCAAAGCTTGCTCCTGCATAATTTATATTTCATCCGCTTTTGCTTGTCATAACATGGCATACTTTGTATGCTATGAGTTTGCTTTTATTCCTAATAATTTCAACAGATTTTATGAATTTACTATATTTTAATCACAGTATTCAATCTTTGTTCGTTCTGAGTTTCAGGATTTATCAAAAGAATTTCATTTCAATTTTGTTTTTAACTGCTGCTTTGATGGCACCTGCATTCTTCATTGGAATTGGGGGATGGGGTCAAACGGAGAGTATTATATTTTTTCTTTCAGTACATTTATTGGAGGGAGCAATTACCTTAGGTGTTATCGGCACAGCTTTCGGCAGTTTTTTTCCTACAATGGGAATATTGCGTGCCTTCCGTTCACCTTTATTCCTGGGTTCAATGCACGTGGCGGTACTGCAATATCTGCTTTTCATCACAGGAGTAATGGGGCTGACTCTACCTTTTCCTTTTAGTATTCTTATTGTCATGCTTTGGTTGGGCGGATTATTGTTGACTTCCATGGCACAGCCGGTTTTTATCGTTGAAGGTGTTCGTGGTATTCGTGCACTGGTACGAAGCATACAGCTCGCCCGTGGTGACTTATCGCGTGTTTTCATTGTGGTTGTTTTCAGCACGATTATGCAATTCATTGTTTTTGCACTACTTTTCACCATTTTTATGCCGGACCTGAATTTTAATATTGAGCCAAATGAGAGTGACGTACTGCCAATTTTGCTGGCTGAAATCCTGAATGATCCCGGAATCAATCTGGCAATCCGCTGGTCACAATATTTAGCAGCATTGCTCTTTTATCCATTTGCATCACTGCTGAGCGCCTTCCTCTACTTTGATTTGGCACAACGTCAGCAAGCTCTTAATCCGGAACATTTATCAAAATTCTCAAATCAATTTTTCGGCACACCATTGTCCGAAACCGAGGAATCCGCAAAAAACTCGGATGAGGAAGTGATTGAACCCGCGCAGGTTGAAATCATTGATCCGGAACAGTCTGCGGAAGAAAAAGAAAAATGAAAATCCGCTCGGCTGAATTTATCCTCAGTGCTTCTTCGCCATGGCAATTCCCCGCGACGACACTTCCGGAAATCGCCTTTGCGGGTCGTTCAAACGTGGGTAAATCCACGCTGATAAATTCTTTGCTCAACCGTAAGAAGCTGGTTAAAACCAGTTCCACTCCTGGAAAAACTCAGTTGATAAATTTTTTTAAGATCAATGACACGTTTCACTTTGTTGATCTTCCCGGATATGGTTTTGCAAAGGTTCCAGAAAATGTTCGTCAACAATGGCAGAGGCTGATTGAAGCTTATTTGCAGGAACGAGAATCTCTGCGTAACGTGGTGTTGATTGTCGACAGCAGACATGGAGCAACGACGCAGGATCGACAACTCAAGGAATGGCTGGACTTTTATGATCGTCCGGTATTGATTGTGGCCAGCAAAATTGACAAATTAAAACGTGGTCAAATTCAAAAACATTTGAATATAATTCGACAGGATCTTGCACTCGACACAACTCCGCTGGCGCACTCTTCTTTAGAAAAGGGGAGGCGGGATGAAATTTGGAAAAATTTGCTGCCCTGGATTGGGGCGGAGGAGTAATTCAACAAAGGCCGGAAAGAAACCTGTCCCTCTTGTTTTTTTCTCAAATGCTTCCTGAACCAGCGTGACTGTCCTGTTCAGTAAATGATTCAGGCGGCTGAGTTTATACACTCAGTTTGGGAGAAAAAATAAGAACTTTCGATGGCGGCATTTTCCAGACTGTCTGAACCATGAACAGTATTCTCTCCAAGACTTTCCGCAAAATCACGTCTAATTGTACCCTCATCCGCATCAGCAGGATTTGTTGCGCCCATTATTTCACGGTGATGCACCACCGCGTTTTCGCCTTCCAGAATTGAAACCACAACCGGCCCGGAACTCATGAACTCTGTCAGTTCGCCAAAGAATGGTCGTTCGTGGTGAACTGCGTAAAAACCTTCTGCTTCACTTTTTGACATGTGAATCATTTTTGTGGCAACAATCCGCAAATCATTTTCTTCAAATCGGCTGAGAATTTTTCCCACAAGATTGCGCCGTACACCGTCTGGTTTGATAATTGAAAATGTTTGTTCTATTGCCATTTTTTTCTTTCTTGATTCAAGTTCATTGTTTTGTTAAAGGTACGTGCTCTTTAAAATACCAAAAAACGTGCTATTTTTAATACTCTACACTAAGTACGTGTACAGAAGTTTTTCAACAACCGTAGTCCCGCGTTCTGACTTTTTTCCGGATGAAACTGAACTCCCCATAAGTTGTCTTTACGGACAACGGACGCAAAATCATAACCGTAATTGCTGAGTCCCAAAACATGCTCACTGTTTTCCGGAAGCAAATGGTAGGAATGCACAAAATAAAAATGCGTCTCATCCGCGACTTCCTCAAAGAGCGGATCTTGTTTCTGTTTAGAAACTTGATTCCAGCCCATTTGCGGAATTTTAAGCTGATGCTGAAATCGTTTCACTTTGCCCGGAATCCAACCCAATCCTGTGTGTGTTCCGTCTTCTTCGCTTTCATCCATCAGTAATTGTGCGCCGACGCAAATTCCAAGCAAAGGCGTCCCTGACTCTACTTTTTCCTGCAATACTTCTAGCATTCCGGATTGTCTCAATTGCTCCATCGCAGGAGCAAACGCACCTACTCCCGGAAGGAGAATTCTATCTGCATTCCTAACCTCATCTGCCTTGCAAACAAGCTGATTTTCAACTCCGGAAAAATCCAACGCGTTTTTCAGATTATGCAGATTTCCTACTTTGTAATCAATGATTACGTTCATACTCTTCAGAGAGTTCCTTTTGTAGAAACCACATCTTCGCGCCGCGGATCAATTTCAACCGCCTCACGCAAAGCTCGTCCCACTGACTTGAACATGCCTTCGCATTTGTGATGATCGTTGATTCCGTACAATATCGACAGATGTAGGGTCATTCTGGAAGAGATGGCCAATGACTTGAAAAAATGGGTTATCATTTGAGTGTCCAAATGACCGATCGTCGGTTGAATGAATTCCCCGTGGAAGACAAATTCCGGACGTCCAGACAAATCCAAAGCAGCCCGGATTAACGCCTCATCCATAGGCACATAGGAATGACCGTATCGAAAAATTCCTTTCTTTTCACCCACGGCCTCAGCCAGTGCGCTTCCCAGGGCAAGTGCGATATCTTCGGTTGTGTGATGAGTATCAATTTCTAAATCACCGGCGCATTTTAATTTCAAATCAAACAAACCGTGAAATGCCCATAAATTGAGCATGTGATCCAGGAAACCAATTCCGGTATTAATTTCCGTTTTTCCGGAACCGTCCAGATTCAGTTCCAGCTCAATATTTGTTTCTTTAGTTTTGCGCACAATTTTCGCGACTCTTTTTTGCTTCATAGTCCTCCCATTTTTTGAGTAAAGCGACAGCTTAGAACGAGTAAGTTAATCGTCCGGCAAGGTGAATAATCATATCTTTCTTTCCGCTGGGCACTGTCTGGTCATCGTAACTGAATCCTCCTGCCGGCTGAAATGCGTTAAAATCCAGATCTATTTTTGCATGTCCCGCATAGACCATCGTGACCGTATTATCCCACTCAACGCCGATCATGCTTGCTTTCGATCCAAATGCGTCAAGTACAGGTTTAATGTGTTTTAATTCATAAAGTCCAAAACGATAAACCGCGTTAGTTTCCGGAATGTCATAGCGATAGCGAAAACCACCCATCTGAGTATTGTTAATTGAGTGACCCAAGCCGGTTCCACTGTTCAGGTCAGGGCTTCCTCCATTAAAGTAAAATTGTGTTCCACGATACGTTCCCGGCGAAATTTCATAAAAACCATTCAGGCTGCGCTGGTAATTTGTGCCGCTACGGCTGTTGTCAGCAAGCTGTTCATCTCCTCGTGCCATCATACCGATTAAGGTAAATTGTTCGCCAGGTTTTTTCCAGTTGAGTTCAATTTCTGCCGCGCCTCCTGAAATTTTCCTTTTGTCCAGATTGTGTCTGTCATCATACTGGTAATAATCCCGATTTCCCTGATTCGAAATAATGTCTGCGTAAACCGACCAAACCGGAGTTTCCCACTGAATGCGCAAACCAAAATACTCCTGTTCATGCGCGTTGTAGTAAATCGGTTTACAGTCAGAATTGAGTGTGTATCCTGCCAGACTGGAATTACAGCCACTCCCAGAAGTGAACCCGCTGCTTTCCAGACTGGAAAGAGTACTGCTGGAAAGACGTTTTGCAGGAATATTATTAAGACCCAATGGGACATCATGTTCCGTGTATTTAATGCGGAACATTTCTAACCGAAAAGAATCGATTATTTCACCTTGTGAATCTACCTCATGCCAAAAAGGATAATCCAGCGAAAAGAAATAAAGCCAGTCTCCATCTGCGGAAGAAAGTTTCATCCCGCCAATTTCATAACACCATGTGCCTGCTTTGCAGCGTTGCGTATAACCACTGAGGATTCCGGCAAAGACCTTTCCTTTGCGGTCTCCAATGTTGATTACCTGTTTGCCGATTTTTGTCTCTTCATTCGGATTTCTGTTAAGTTCCAGATACGATTGTCTGGCGGAGATGTTCGCCGTTTGTGACTCCGCACCGGTTGTCCGTGAACTGCGTGCAGTCCTGATATCAGACTGATAAATCGGTTCCTGATTTGTGGCAAGTTCCAGATTGAGTGAAATTATTCGATGTACAGTTGAGCGCAGACGAAGGCGAATATCCTGGTCAAAAGAAAACTCTTCCGGAGAATTTGTTTCCGCTCGTGAAAGCGGAAGAGCAGTTGATTTTATCTTTGAAGTACGAAATCTGAAATCTCCTGAAAGTTCAACTCCAGGTGAAAATGTGAGGTGCTCTTCACGCTCCGTATAATCACCTCTTTCCAGTGGAACAAAATAAGACTGTGCCTGTGCTACTCCGGAACATGACAATAAAACAAATAAGCCCAAAGCAGGAGAGAATGTGAAAATCCGGACAAAAAATGTCCGCAAACAAAAAAGCATAATCGTCTGATAATAAAGAGGATATGTTAATGAATTTAATTTATGAAATGGAAATTGTCCAAATAAATTTTGACAGAAAATGCTCGGCAAAGCAAGTTTTTTCAGGTGGTTATTTGTCTCACTCACTTCAAGATAGCAGACTGTCAATGATACGTTTGCGGTCTTTATTGCTGCCTTTTAACTCATGACTCAACTTACGATTGATTTCCATTTGTTTCAGTGACCAGCTTGTGACGGCACGTATTAAAACAGTTTCGAGACCCAGACAAATTCCACATTCATTCAACAATTCCTTTTCACTTTTCTTAAGATTACCGTCTATCACAGCAATTGCGGCAAGGTAAAAGAAAACCTTTATCGCAAGTTCCTGTTCCATTATGATTTTCCCTACTTTAACGAGATTTCTCTCTTTTACTTTTTTCATCATATCGTGAATTTCTTCCTTATTGTCGAGCAATCCGATTGCTTCCTGTAAAGCCACAAATTCGTGTTTCTCGATAATACCGTCGACAATCACAATGTTCGCGATGGCATTCACAACCCAGTCACGAACTTCTTTTGGAACTCCCTCAAATAGTTCTTTGCTTATTTCACGATCTAAATGGAGTTTATACATAAGTATTTTTCTTGCAGATTTATTTAAAAAAATAAATGAAAAACTTTAAAAAATACAAGCCACTAGACTTGATGGCTTTTTGTGATATCCTCATTTTTTTTCAAAGGAATATTCTCATGAAGAAAGTTCCGCTTTCCGTGGCCATAACGTCCTACGCCTTGACCGTTTCCATACAGTTTGTATTTGTAAATGACGAGACCTTCCAATCCAACAGGACCACGAGCATGAATTTTTCCGGTACTAACTCCAACTTCGGCTCCCAAACCGTAGCAAAATCCGTCTGCAAAACGTGTTGACGCATTCCAAAATACTCCTGCTGCGTCAACTGTGTTCATGAACCATTCCGCCAGTTCCGCATTTTCTGTTACGATTGTATCAGTATGTTTTGAACCGTAATGATTGATGTGATGTACTGCAACTTCTGCGGATTTTACAGATTTAACCGCAATTATCAAATCGATGTATTCCGTTTTCCAGTCTTCTTCAAAAGCATTTTTTAATTTTAATTCCGGAAAATTTTGCAGTCGTTTTTTGGTTTCCGCACAAACCCTCAATTCTACTCCGGCCTCCTGCATTTCCCGCAAAATTTCGGCCAGCCATTTATCCGGAAATTTTTGATGCACAAGTAAAGTTTCGGATGCATTGCAGACAGCAGGATAATCCAGTTTTGAGTCAAGAGCAACCTCATTGCTTTTTGTTTCATCTGCGGTTTCATCCAGAAAAACGTGACAAATTCCATCGGCATGACCGAGCACCGGAACTTGCGCATTTTTTTGAATATGCTGAACCAATTCGTTGCTGCCGCGGGGAATAATCAAATCCAGCTCCGAACTCATTTTCACCAGCTCCGACACTTCATCCCTGCTTTCCACCAAACTTACTGAAGATTCCGGAGCAAGATTACTCGAGGCCAGAGTTTTCCGGATAAGTCCTGCCAAAACACGATTAGAATTTTGCGCTTCTTTACCGCCTTTTAGAATGACAGCATTTCCGGATTTCAATGCTAAGGCCGAAATCTGAATTACTACATCTGGACGTGATTCAAAAATTACCAGAATCACGCCAATAGGACACGAGACACGATAGAGTTCAAGTCCTTCATCCAAACGAGTAGCCTGAACTACTTTTCCGGAAGGATTCGGTAATGCGGCAACACTTTCACAATTTCGCGCCATTTGCTCAATCTTTGCTTCATTGAGCAAAACACGTTTGCAGGCGCTTGAAGACAATTCACCGCGCTCCAGCATTGTTTCTGCTTCTGCCATGTCTTTGGCATTCTCTGCCAAAATTGCCGCCTTGCTTTCACGCAGTGTTTCTGCAAGATCTTGAAGAATTTTGTTTTTGGTTAAATTATCCAAATTCGCCAAAACAAGAGACGCTTCGCGTGCCTGTTTTACTTGTTGCCGAATCGCGGAAGAAACTTGAGGGGGTTTCATTTTAAACTGTATGTTTTTAACAATTGGATGATTCAAGAATTAAAACAATCCACTGACTGTAAATTCGAAACGGTCCGGAGTTTCGCTGGGACGCTTGTCCAATTTAGAACCATACTCGAAACGCAAAACACCCATTGGTGTAATTACACGAACACCAAATCCTATACTTTTGCGCAAATCAAAAAATTCTGGTTCTGTTTCACCAAGCAGTTGATATTGCCTTGATTCCGCATTCACGTTCCCCGCATCCAAAAAGAGCAATCCGCGGACAAAACTATTCTCATCTTGACTGAGAGGAAACAGTAACTCAAGATTAAAGACTCTCTCAGAAACCCCTCCACTTTTCAATTCCTGCAATTCGCTCGTGTTCAAACCCGTAGTTCTGCTGTCATAAGTTTTTGTTTGCTGATAGCCAAGTTCGTCTGTAATCACTCGATAAGCAATATTGATCCTTTGCTCACTGGGACCATAAGGTCCAGAAATGTTGTAAAAATAATGACCTCGTACAGAATCAATTCCTCCAAGACGATAGCGGTCCTCGGAAGGAATTGGCGAATTTCCCTGTTGCTGTAAAAGACCCATACGACCTTTTGCCATTAAAATGAAAGTGTTTGTCATATTCAGCGCCCAAAATTGCTGGTACTGAATGCGGTACTCCCGTAACTGAATATTGCCCCCAAAAGGTGTTCCGGTTTGAATCATGCGGATCGATGTTTTGATTCCCGCACTGGGAAAAACTGGATGATTGACCGTGTTATATGTCAGCGATGGTGAAACAGAACGTTTGAAAAGATCCGCGTCTGAAGCGGAAAATAAACGGTCAAGCGCGCTGATTTGAGTTGAAAAACGTAAATCACGAAAATACATGGGCATACCCAAACTGAAACCATAATTGTTTTCTGTGATTATGCCGCGTTCTAATTCTGTGGAATCCTGGATCTTGCTTCTTGAACTGAAAATTGATCCTGAAACTTGTGAATCAAAGAGCCGAGGATCAATCAAAGTTGTATCAAATTTTTGTTGAACACTTTGTTCCGAAAATTGTGCACTCAAACGTAAAGTCCGTCCGGTGCCAAACAAGTTGCCTTTAGAAAGGGTTACTCCTCCACTGAATCCGGAAAAATCGCTGTATCCCATTTGCGCCTGAAATGTTCCTGTCTGTGATTCTTTGAGGCGCGCCAGTATGTCCAGCATGTTGTCCTCCTGTTCACGTGGGGAACGGTCCAGTACAACTCCGGATTGAAAAAATCCTAAACGGTTAAGATTCTGCTGACTAAGAAGCAGTTTCTTGCCATTAAATAATTCTTCCTCCTGTAATTCAAATTCACGACGAATTACATGATCTCTTGTTTCTATGTTACCTGCAATTTCCAGTCGGCCGATATAAGCCTTTTCACCCTTTACTATTCTAAATGTAATATCAACAATTTTTGTTTCTTCATCAATTTTTGTTTCCGGAATAACCCTGACAAAGGCATAACCCTGCTCATGATATTTCTCACTGATTGCGGAACGATCCCTGTTCTGCAAATATGGATTATATATTTCTCCTTCTTCCAGCAACAAATCTGCAATCAATACTTCTCTATCACCCAGAATATCTCCGGAGACTTCAATTTTTCCGGTAAAATACTGATCTCCTTCAGTAATATTCAATCGTACATCAACTCGACTATAGTCCGGATTATGAATTAACGTCACCTCCGGTTTATCCACAAAGACTTTAATGAAACCTTGTTTAAGATAATGCTGAGTGATCAGTGACAAATCCTGATTGATCATTTCTTCACGGAACAGCCCCGATTGATTTGCCCATGAAACACAATCAATTTCGGAGCTCAGGATGAAGCGTTTGATATCCAGTTCAGAGTAGAATTTAGTGCCGCTTACGTAAATATCTGAAAGATAAACTCTCGGTTTTTCATCAAGTTCAAAAATAACACGGAACTTTTCTCCCGCATTTTCAAGATCTGCGTCAACCTTTTCAATTCTGCTTTTCACACGAACTCTTGGATAACCCTCGCTGCGGTAATGTTCTAAAATAATCTGCTCATTGATTACGATTTTTTCAGGATCATACGGATCATGCTGGAGCAAAGTCATTTTTTCCTCAATTTCTGTTCTTTCAACCAAAAGCACACCTTCCAGTTTTACCTCAGACAATCGTGGACGTTCCTTAACCACATAACGCAGCAAATAACCTTTTGCTCCTGCTACACCTGCGTCTTGCTCTTTTACTTCTGCCCGAACATCTTCAAACAATTTCATTTTATAAATTGAGTGAATGTCCCTGCGAATTGTTTTGCGATCCAAAGAATCACCCACTTGACTTTCAATCAAAAAAAGAATCTGAGAGGATTCCAGTTCAGAGGTACCTTTTATTTCAATCTCAGCAATAAGTGCAGACAAATCTGAACCCGCTGTTGTTTGTGCAAATAAAGAAAAATTAATAATATTTGAGGAAATGACACCAAGAAAAACAAGCGTCAATAAAAAACGGAAAACAGTCGAAAGGGTGTTCATCAGGTTTGAAAGAAGCGGGAATCAGACAGAGTATTAGTTTTCTTGCGGAAAATTTTAATCATTCGGAAGCAAATGTAATTGTCCATTTTCCATGCGATGCTGAAACTGCATTGCTGATGCGAGGCTGGTGTTATGGGTAATCATAATAAATGTCGTTTCATTCTCACGATTTAATCGCAACAAAACATCCATTACTTGCGCACTTGTATCTTCATCAAGGTTTCCGGTAGGTTCATCCGCAAGTACAATTCGTGGACGATTGACCAAAGCCCGTGCGATTGCGACACGCTGCTGCTCACCTCCGGAAAGCTGAGACGGTTTATGTCCGGTACGATCCGCCAATCCTACTCTATCCAACAATTCTAAAGCGTTCTTACGGACAACTCCAGAATTATTTCCTTTGATCAGTTGAGGAATCATCACGTTTTCCAGTGCGGAAAAATCTTGTAACAACTGGTGAAACTGGAAAATAAAACCAACTTCTTCATTCCTGAACTGTGCGGCTTGATCCCGGGACAAACTGGTTAAATCACTGCCGTCCAAATACAACGTCCCTTCATCTATACTTTCAAGGGTTCCAAGTGTATGTAGAAACGTGCTTTTGCCTGTTCCGGATGCACCAAGAATTGCAACGCTCGAACCGGATTCTGCTTCAAAATTGATTCCGCGCAAAATATGAAGCCTACGGCCTTCTCCGTCCAGGTAGCTTTTGTGTAGATTAGAAACTTGGATTTGCATGACGTAAACAAAAGATCAAAAGCACTTAGGATAACAGAAATAACAGGCAAATCACAAGACGAAACGCACAAACAAGATTAAGTAAAAAGACTCTCAATCTCTGTCTTGAACTGTTCCTCCACCACCTCTCTTTTCAGTTTTAGAGTTGGTGTAAGCAGGCCGTTGTCGATATCCCACTCTTCTGAAAGCAAAGCAAAATTTTGCGGATGTTCGTATCCCTTGAAATCTTTTCCATAATGTTTCAGTTGTTCCTCGAACAATTCTCGGATGCGCGGCTCATTTAAAATACTTTCACTGCTGCCGGAAATTCCAAGTCCCTCTGCATATTGTTCCACAGCAGGCATTGCCGCAACAATCAAAGCCACATTGTGTGGACGATTGAAACCGTAAAGCATCACTTGATCAATATACGCACTCAGTTTCAAGGATTCTTCAAGAGGCGCCGGCGCTACATATTTGCCGTTTTCAAGTTTGTACTGTTCCTTCACACGTCCTGTAATGTAAAGAAATCCATCCGCGTCCAAATGTCCAAGATCGCCTGTACGCAGGCCTCCATCTGGGGTGATGCTTTCTTTTGTTTTATCCGGCAAGTTATGATAACCAAGCATAATATTTTCACCATAAGCCAGAACTTCACCATCTTCTTCTTTACTGCCTTCGACTGATTTGTCAATTTCGATCCGTACTCCAGGCAATGGTTTTCCGACTGAGCCAAAACGTCTTACTCCGGGATAATTCACAGAAAGAGCAGCAGTATTTTCGCTTAGACCATAACCTTCATAAATACTGATTCCAATATCATTGACAAATTCCGCAACTGCGGGACTCAAAGCACTGGCACCGCTAACGGCGACTCGCAAATTTCCACCAAAGCGATTCAATATTTTTTTGAAAATAATCTTGCGTGCCAGCGTAAGTGTTAAATTATCTAAAAATCCAAGCGTTTCACCTTCTCTTTCCCGTTTGGCCTGTTTGAGTCCTCCGTAAAAAAGAGCGCGGATGAACCCCGGCTTTTCCTTCATTTGTCCACGAAGTCGTTCATAAATTCTGTTATAAACTCTCGGAACAGCAAAGAACATGCTGGGCTTTACTATACCTAATTCTTCTATCAGAGTATCCACGTTTTCAACCAATCCCGCAGAGCCTCCGGCACTAATTAATCCATGAACTTCAGAGACTTGACCAAATACATGTGCCCATGGTAAAAAGGACAGGGAGCGATCGTCTTTCGTCATTCCGAGCAAAGGTAAAACTACCGAACATTCAAAAATCAAATTCCTGTGACTCAAGATCACACCTTTTGGATTTCCTGTAGTTCCGGAAGTATAGATCATTCCCATCGGAGAATTTGATTCCGGCTGCAGTGCCTCAATCGGATTTTCGCGCCCTGTTTTGAGCAAATCCTCATAAGTCGTCACATCTCCAGATACACTACCTGAAAGCAAAACAACGTGCTCCAGCGTATCAATTTTATCTGGAAAATTACGAGTTTGTTCAAATACAGTTGGGTTTGCCGCCAGTAAAATTTTTGCGCCGCAGTCACGGATGATATATTCCCATTCCTTTGCCATTTGTGTTTCATACATCGGAATGTGCTGTCCACATAATCCGTAAGTGGCATAAGCAGAAACCGCCCACTCTTCAGTGTTTTTGCAGATAATGGCGACTTTGTCTCCAGCGGAAACACCTAATGAAGCCAGCCCGCCGCGCAAAGCATCTACTTTTTCCGCAAACTCTTCATAAGTCGTCCACTCGTAAATACCGTCCCGTTTAGTGCCATACAAAGGCTGATCCCCAAAACGTTGTCGGGAATTTTCCAGCATTTGAACTAAATTTTGATGGGTACCTTTTGCCGCTGATGTAGTCATTTTTATCTCCGGTAAAAATTTATTTTTTACTTTGCCTCAAAGAGTTTTCCTCAAAACTTCTTTTTGGGTGAAATGTGAAAACTGAATTATTAGCACTATCCTAACTCTAATCTACTCATGATGCAAAGCAGATTTCTCGACCGCGGACATTTTTATCAACTTTTCCGTTCAAAAAAACCGTTTGGCCATTAACAATTGTACGTACCGGCCAACCCTGAAATTCCATCCCGTTATAAGGTGACCAATTTACTCTTGTGTGCAATTGTCCATTCGTGACTGTTTTCTTTAACTCCATATCTACTAAAACCAAGTCCGCGTCCTCCCCAACTTCGATCCGACCTTTTCCTTGCATCTGATATAGTTTTGCGGGAGATTCAGACATCCAGAAAACAACCTCCTGTAAAGTACAGGCGTTTTGGTTTACTCTATTCAGCATCAAAGGCAAGGACGTTTCAACTCCGGGCATTCCGGAAGGAGCCTTTCCATAAGGCTGTTCCTTTTCCGCTAAAGTGTGAGGTGCATGGTCGGTGGCAATGCAGTCGATTATTCCATCTTTGAGTGCCTGCCAAAGTGCGTCAGCATGCCGCTTTGTTCGTATCGGCGGATTCATTTGAGCCAATGTTCCAAGTTTTTCGTAACATTCCGGAACAGTCAGCGTAAAATGCTGTGGACAAACTTCCGTTGAAATCAGATGTTCCCTCGGTAATCTGCGCAAAAAATCACATTCATCTTCTGTTGTTAAGTGCAAAATATGTAATCGACGCTGGTATTTCAATGAAAGCCGCACTGCGAGTTTTGTTGCACTGAGTGCTGCGGATTCGTCTCTAATCCGTGAATGAAGACGTACATCTGAAATATGCTTTAGTAATTCCGTATTTGCCTTAAGAATGGCTTCATCTTCCGCATGAACAGCGATTAAGCGTGAACCGTTAGCAAATATTTTTTCCAAAACATCCGGATTATCCACCAGCAAATCGCCAGTTGATGAACCCATAAATATTTTTATTCCGCAAACATTTTCAACTTTGTTCAACTCCTCCAGATTATCCGGAGTCGCACCCATAAAAAAGCCATAATTGACAACCGATTTTTCTGCCGCCCTTAGTTTTTTTTCTGCCATCCGCTCACAAGTAATAACCGGCGGTGCGTTGTTTGGCATATCCAGGAAACTGGTCACTCCTCCGGCTGCGGCTGCACAGGAACCACTGTGTAAATCTTCTTTCTGCTCAGCTCCAGGTTCGCGGAAATGAACTTGCGGATCAATGATTCCTGGAAGCAAAAATAAGCCTTCTGCATCAATCACTTCTCCGACATCAGAAATGCCGTTTCCAAGAGAGTGGATCCGCCCATCGATTACTGAAACATCAACCTGTTGGATGCTTCCAGGAAGAACTACTTTCGCGTTCCGTATAGTGAGTGATGCAGTCATGTGTAACTTCCGTAATTCGCACGCAGAAAAGCCGCCGCGTCTTTTGCAAAATAAGTGAGAATCATATCCGCTCCGGCACGCCGAATTGACAGGAGCATTTCCATCATGGCACGATCACGGTCAATCCAGCCCTTTTCTGCGGCAGCAACAACCATCGCGTATTCACCGGAAACATTATAAGCAGCAATTGGTACATCAAATGTGTCTCGTACTCGTGAAATTACATCCAAATAAGTCAATGCAGGTTTGATCATTACTACATCCGCACCTTCTTCCAAATCTAAAGAAATTTCACGTAAAGCCTCACGGGTATTGGCGGGATCCATTTGGTAGGTTTTTTTGTCACCGCTTTTTGGCGCAGACAGTAGAGCGCCTCTGAATGGTCCATAGAAACAGGATGCGTATTTTGCGGAATAGGCCAAAATACCAACATGAGAAAAACCTTGTACGTCCAATGCGTTTCGGATTGCTCCAATCCGTCCATCCATCATGTCTGAAGGCGCAACCCAGTCCGCGCCTGCTTCTGCGTGTGAAAGAGCCATTTTACAAAGAACTTCCACAGATTCGTCATTTACGATTTCACCGTTAATGACTAAACCGTCATGACCGTGTGTTGTGTAAGGATCAAGAGCAACATCAGTTTGCACACATAATTCCGGAACAGCTTCTTTAATTGCCCTGACTGCACGCTGAACCAAACCGTTAGGATCATACGACTTGCTTGCAAGTTCGTCTTTTTCAATGGAATAACCGAACAAGTTAACTCCGCCAATTCCCAGAGCATAAAGTTCTTCACATTCACGCACAAGTTCATCTGTTGAAAAGCGAAATTGTCCGGGCATTGTGTCGATGTGTTCCCTGACTGATTTTCCTTCTGTGACAAACATCGGATAAATCAACTGACGTGGTGAAAGTTCAGTTTCACGCACCAGTCCGCGAATAGGCGCGGAACGTCTTAAACGTCTTGGGCGATACACCAAATCCATGTTTAATCCTTTTCAAAGTGAAATGCTTACGAATTAGCGGTTGATGATCTGTACAAAAAAACATCAACCGTTTGCTGAAATGAAGGTGGGAAGCACTCAACTATTTTTAGTTAAAGTGTGCTGAAAGAAACTTATTTGCTTGCCGGTTTTTCAATAATAATTTTATTTTTTCCGGAACGACGGATGACAATCTTGTCTCCTTTATTCCAACCCAATTCGTCAAAAATATATTGAGGAATAATGGCACGTTTGGAACTCCCTGCTTTTCCGGCTGCACGTAATGTATCTATACGGTTTCGTTTTTTTGTTTTGGCAACATTTTTAACAACTCTTGTTTTTGCAAACTGAGGCGGAATTTCGCCTAGATTAATTGCTGCGCTCAACAAACGTGCTTTTAAAGTATAAACCGGTATTTTTAAGGCTTTTGCGGTTGCACTCATGTTCTTCTCTGCCGCTAATTCTCTTACTTTTTTTAAAAATTCTGCATCTCTTTTCATTTTTTTCCTTT
>Ga0208570_1000119_pt1 | contig 40531 bp, 24 predicted proteins | sample DeeseametaMP1202_FD_184192 | JGI IMG/M metagenome (GOLD analysis project Ga0208570, IMG submission 184192) | Marine microbial communities from the Deep Indian Ocean - MP1202 (SPAdes) | ecosystem: Environmental > Aquatic > Marine > Oceanic | place: South Indian Ocean | collected 2011-03-08
CCCGGCCCCGCCGCAACGGTCCACAAAATATCATTGTTATCGATAATGTAATAACCGGCCCCGACACTGAATTTCCACTGGCTATCAATATTCTGAAACGGGTCCTGATAATATTCCATTCCGAACGGGCGTAAGAACCAATCCTTATTCAGGCGATAGTCATAAGTGGCATCGGCAAGATGGTCATTGGCGGTTTCAATGTCATTGGTCTTGGTAAAATTGCCCACATAGGACAAACGTACCGTGCTATGAGCCGTACGCCGAGTAAAGCGGGTGGATACATCCACATCACTCTGCTCAACATTGCCGCCACGCAGGCTCATGCCCACCGCCACATTCCCGGTCCATAATTCCCGCTCTTTAGGGATGCCCACCGCGACACCGATAATATCACTCAGCTCCAGCTCCTGGTCCGGCCCGATCATGGTGACCTTATCGCCTTTACTGCGCATGATGCCCACAAGCGTGGACCCGTCACTCAGCATGATCGACATTGGCCGGTGACTATAAATGGCTTTAATATCATCCCAATCCAGGGACAGCACCCCCAGTTCGTCGCTATCAAAATCCACCTCATCCCGTTCCATGCCACGCAAATCGCCTTTCAACCATTCACCGGAGTCGAGTCGAAGCCAATCCCATTCCGGGTCAGCAGCGACCATGGCCGGCAACGGGATCTGCCGGATTTTATCGGTTTCGCGGCTAAAAGATTCCGTTTTGAATACAGGTACCGGATCTTGTTCATCAGCGGCCCATAGAACGGTACTAAAACAGCAAAGAACCGCGTTCGTTAACAGTCTGCAATTCATAAAATTGTGATTGGTAATAAAAAATTCATATTGGGGAGTAAAAAAGAAACGCAAGCTTACACTATTCACCCCTGCCTTTTCAAAATCCCATGTTATAACCTAACGTAAGCAAACCACTACGACCTGGCCGCAACCACGGGGTAATCATCATGCAAGCAGTGAGCATCTTGTCCTCTAAATCGAATTTACGACAACTGGAAAAGCAGATGGACGCGGTTAAACGCTACCGCGACTGGCTGCAACTGGCGCAACAACATGATGCGCTGTCCGGGGCCGAAGACTGGCGCCGGATTGATAAATCCCGGCTTTATGATTACACCGAAATAAAATCGCGCCTGACTTTGCTCAGACAATGCCTTGCCAACGGCGCCTACCGCGAGCTGCTCTACGCACTGAACGAAGGCGTGCACGGTAATATGGGTGGCATGGGGCAACCCATCCTGTATATGCGCTCCAAGTGCGGTACCAAAGAATTAATCGACGACTATGTTGAAACCATTTCAGAGTCGTTGATGTACATTTACCATTGCCCGGAAAAAATAATCTCCCATGCCGAAAAGCTGGATTTTTTTCGCCGTGCCAGTCATTGTTACGGCCGTTCTGCTTTACTACTTAGTGGTGGTGCCGGGCTGATTTATTTTCACCATGGCGTCGTGCAGGAATTGATTGATCATGATCTGCTGCCGAACGTCATTTCCGGCGCCAGTGCCGGCTCCATCGTTTCAGCTCAACTGGGTATTCACACTGATGAAGAGTTAAAGTCAGGCTATTTTTCACAAAAGCGTTATATCGAAACCAGCAACACACCCCTGTTGGGTTCACTGACTGGCAAGCTGACCGCAGCCGAAGCACGTGCGTCCAGGGAGCGCTTTCAGGATGAAGTCATTCCCAAGGACATCACATTCCAGGAAGCCTTCGAGCACACCGGTCGCTATATTAACATTTCCATTTCTGCAGCCGAAAAACACCAAAACTCGCGCTTGATGAACGCCATCACATCGCCCAACGTGTATATCCGATCTGCGGTTTCTGCGTCGTCCAGCATCCCCGGCGTAATCCCTCCTGAACGATTGTATGCGAAAGGTTTCGACGGCAAGCCGCGCCCTTATCTTGCCACCCGACGCTGGGTCGACGGATCGGTGTCCGGGGATTTACCGGCTAAGCGACTAATGCGCCTATACGGTGTTAACCATTTTATTGTTAGTTTAATCAATCCGTTTGTCCTCCCTTTCGTTAAGGATACCAAGCTACGCAAAAGCAAAGGGCTGCCCACTACGGTATCGCAATCCTTGTTTCGGCTACTGAATGAATCCCTGATCACGTCCGAACGTTTTTTTGATCGCGGGGGTGAGATGGGTAGCCGGATTGCCGCTCAAATTGCCTATTTAAGCCGTATGCTGGATCAGAATTACCTGGGAGATATTAACATTCTGCTGAAGCAATCCGATTTCACCTGGAAGCAGGCGCTGTTTGAATTCAAAGAGGGGGAAATTGAAAATTTAACGGATGTTGGAATGCGCAGCACCTGGCCTAAAATCTCAATGGTTAAAAATGCCGCCCGGATTTCAAAAACGCTCGATCACATATTGGAACAGCTAAACGCCGAAGCCATCGATCCCACGCCCTCCGGCATACATCATATCTATTCGTAGCCCTGCGTCGGTGTCGAACCGGCAAAAACACGACTAAATAAGTTTGCTTGCCGGTAAATCTTATCTTTTACTGGTTATAGACGTTAAATATTGCCATTTTGGCCACCTGGTCCGGCAAATCAGCTCGATTCGACTAGACTTTTTGGTGTGAAGTAACCCGCAGGCGTTTTATGGACTGGCTGTTCCAACTATTTAGTTATCCCCCGGACAACTTGCTTATCTACGGCGATTTTTCTCCGGGGCTGGTGGTGCTGTCGGTGTTGATTGCTATTTTCAAGTCCTCCATGGCCTTGCATCTATCCAGTCAGGCCCGCTCGACGATCAACCAGCAACAACGGGGCATCACCCTGTTTACCGGCAGTCTGGCTCAAGGGGGTGGCGTCTGGGCCATGCATTTTATCGGTATGCTGGCTTTCGATTTGTGCACACCGGTGGAATACGACCTGACGCTGACTTTCCTGTCGATGATTCCCAGTGTCGCGGCCTCTGTTGTCGCCCTCCAACTCAACAGCAAGCAACAGATCACCTTTACCCAGTTGCTTACCGGGGGCGTCTTGATGGGCGCCGGTATCGGCTCCATGCATTACATCGGCATGAGCGGTATGGTCATGGCACCGGCCTTACGCTACGATCCGTGGATATTTTCGGTCTCGGTGTTGGTGGCGGTATTGCTGGCGTTTGTCGCCTTATGGACACGGGCCGCTATCCGCAACCTGAAACAACTCAAGCTATCGAAGGCCGGTGCTGATATTGCCGGAGGCGTGGTCATGGGGCTGGCTATCGCAGCGATGCATTATACCGGTATGGCGGCAGCGCGCTTTGTGCCGCCCGCCGGTTTTGAATATATGCCCAATTCAGATAATCAGGCCAACCTGCTCGCCATCGGCGTTTCCCTCATCACCATCATGATTACTTGCCTGGTGGTTGCGGTGGATCTGCTATTGCGTTATCGCCGTTTACATCAGACCGTCACCGACAATGAAAAGCGACTAACGGCAATTCTGCAAACCGCAGTGGACGCTATCGTCATCATTAACTCCAAAGGCATCATAGTGGGAGCCAACCCGGCCACCGAAGACCTTGTTGGCTGGAAGCACGACCAGTTGCTCGGGCAGAGTATCAATCGGCTGATGCCGGATACCCCTAGTGAAATGGCCAGCGGGGATATAGAAACTTATCTGGAAACCCATATTCACAAACTCATCGGTATCGGTCGCCAAACGGAAGCGCTACACCAAAATGGTGAGCGAATTCCGGTCCGGCTGGCAATCGGGCACGTCAAACTGCCCCAGGAAAGCCTATACGTCGGTTTCATGACGGATATTCGTGATCAGCTGGCGATGGAGAGCGAATTAAAGGAAAACGAAGCTCGCTTTCGTTCACTCATCGGCAATATCCCCGGTGCTGCGTATCGCTGCTTAAGCTCGGAATCCTGGGAAATGCTGTTCATCAGTGATGCCATCCAGCGCATTACCGGTTATCCTGCCCGGGATTTCAGCCTACCCAATCCCAAACGCAGCTTTGCCGAATTAATTCACCCCGACGATCTGGCGCTGGTGCGACAACCGGAAGCAGACTCCGCGCCGTTCAATCTGGAATACCGCATTATTCACCGCGATGGCACTGTACGCTGGGTGCAGGACAATGGTGGCAGCGTATTAAATGAAGACGGCGGCATTGCCTGGCTGGATGGCTTCATTATGGATATCACCGCAAGGAAAGAACTCGACATAGAGTTGATCAACGCCAAAGTGAAAGCGGAACAGGCTGCCTTGGCTCGCAGTGCATTTCTTGCCAATATGAGCCACGAAATCCGCACACCCATGAATGCAATTATCGGTTTCAGCGATATTTTAATGACCACCAAACTGGACGCCGATCAGAACAAATATCTATCAACCTTGCGCGGTTCAGCCCGCTCGCTACTGCATCTACTGGATGACATTCTGGACAGCGCCAAATTAGAGAAAGGAAAAATGACGCTGGAGTTGCGTGATTTTTCCCTCTCCGGTCTGATCGATTCGGTGGTGTCAACGCTCTGGATTCAGGCCCGCAATAAGGGCCTGACACTGGAAATGCATATTGACGAAACGCTGGATGAATTCTATCAAGGTGCACCGGACCGGATTCGTCAGGTGCTTATGAACCTGATCGGTAATGCCGTTAAATTCACGGAGCAAGGTACAGTCAGTGTCGACGTTACGCCCCTGCGTGATCAGTGGGTTGAATTTCGTGTTACCGATACCGGCATCGGTATTGATGCAGAAAGAATTGAAGCGATCTTTGATCCTTTCACCCAAGCAGATTCCTCCATGGACCGACGCTTCGGTGGCACCGGGCTGGGCACCACAATCAGCAAACAGCTGGTCGAATTGATGGGCGGCAGGATTTCAGCACAAAGTAAACCAGGTGAAGGCAGCTGTTTCAGTTTTACTCTGCCGCTCCAAAAAGGCGAAAACCCGTTACCCGAGCATTTTATTCAGCAGACCGAGTTGCCACCGCTGCACATACTGGTGGTGGACGATGTTCCGCAGAATATCACGCTATTAAAACTCATTCTGGAGTCAGCCAAACACCGGGTCACCTGCGCAAGCGATGGCGAACAAGCTTTACAGCAGGTAAAAACCACTGAATTCGATTTGATTCTGATGGACGTACAGATGCCAAAAATGGATGGACTTACGGCCTGTCAGCGTATTCGTAAGCTACCCAGACACAACAACATGCCTATTATTGCCATGACAGCAAGCGTGTTGGATGAAGATAAAAAAGCAGCCCGGGACGCCGGTATGAATGGCTTTTGTAGTAAACCGGTTGACGTTGACTATCTGCAGGTGGAAATTGCACGGGTGATGAATCTCAGTTACGCCGGTCTCCCGGAAACGCAACCGGCCAATGGGTCAACTGCACAGATATTCGATCGCGATAAAGGTATTGCCCTATGGGGTAATTTAAGTACTTATACAAAAGAGCTTTTTGTATTTGTAAATCAGTTCGATGCCGACGTTCACGAATTTCATCAACTGCTTGAACGCGCAGACTATGGCACATTGAAGCAGCACGCTCACCGGCTCAACGGCCTGAGTGGTAACCTGGCACTGGTCAGCTTTCTGCCGCTGCTGTCGCGCCTTGAAGAAGGCTGTAAGACAGCAAGCTTCAACACAGTAAGTAACAGTATTGCATCGCTAAAAGACCTGATCAAACGGCTCAAACCCGAGCTGGAAAACCTTTGCAAAGAAATTTCACCGGTCACCGAAAATGCAGACGCCGGGGTAGATAAGGGTTCACTGATCGATGCAGTGAACAGACTACTGCAGGCAGCCCGCCTCAATCAGTGCGATGACCAGGCGCTAGCTATCATCACTCACAGTGCGTCCTTGATACCGGGTGAACAGGTAAAAGCACTGGAAGCAGCGCTGAACGATTTTGACTTCGAGGTTGCCATCGACCGATTAAATCAACTCCATATCCAACTCACAGAGGTTTAATAGCTGTGGAAAGTCTACTTAACCATCGCCCCAAGATTCTGGTCGTTGACGACGAACCCACTAATCTTCGGGTATTGAAGTTAATGCTACAGGACTCCTATCAGCTTGCCTTTGCCAAAAGTGGCGAAGAGGCCATTGTGCTGGCGGCCAAAGAAAACCCGAATCTCATCCTGCTGGATGTTATGATGCCGCACCTGAATGGTTTTGAAACCTGCACCCGGTTAAAAGCCAATACTGCAACCAATCGCATTCCGGTTATTTTTGTCACGGCATTAAAAGATGAAGTGGATGAAACCACCGGCTTTGATGCGGGGGGAGTGGACTATATTACCAAACCTTTAAGTCCCGCCATTGTGAAAGCGCGGGTGAAAACTCATTTATCCTTGGTTCATGCCGAAGAGTTGAAGTCGACCCGTTTGCAGATCATACAGAAATTAGGGCGCGCCGCTGAATACAAAGATAATGAGACCGGTCTGCACGTAATGCGCATGAGTCACTACTCTTACGTACTGGCGAAGGCATTCGGTTTTACTCAAGAGCAGGCAGAGAATTTACTGAATGCCGCTCCCATGCATGATATTGGCAAAATCGGTATTTCCGATGCCATTATGCTCAAACCAGGCAAGCTTACTAACCAAGAATTCGAAATCATGAAGCGGCATCCCGTTATTGGTGCGGAGATTCTGGGGGGAAGTGATTTTCCGCTTTTACAAATGGCTCGTACAGTGGCATTGCGTCACCACGAAAAATGGGACGGCAGCGGATACCCCGATGGGCTGTATGGAGAAAACATTCCAATAGAAGCGCGTATAGTCGCTCTGGCGGATGTCTTCGATGCCTTGACCAGTAAACGCCCTTACAAAGAAGCCTGGACCGTGGAAGCGGCTCTGGACTACATACGGGAACAGAGCGGAAAGCACTTTGATCCTGCCCTGGTATTACTATTGGAACAGGAAATAGAATCTATTCTCGATATCAAAACCCGTTGGGCTGAAAACACGCAGGAATCGGCGGGTGGCTAACGACTCAGGCCCCTATCATACGACTTCGAGCCGGCCACGATACATCTGCATCTGACAATGGAAATGGTATTCTCCCTTTTCCATTGCCGGTAACGGTATCGTTTTTTCTTTTCCCACCGGTAACGATGTGCTGAAATCCAGCTCGGGTATAACAATCATTTCCGCACAGGGTGAGGTGTCTTTTCGCAAAAAGGTCAGTGTCACAGGCTGGTTTGATCGCAATTTTAGGTAAGCTGGCGTGTAAATCCCCTTATCAACCACGATAACGGTGCTCTGATCGCTGAGTTTCGCTCCCTTCGGTTTGTATAGCCAGAACCACCAGACAATCAAAACAACCAGCAAAATAGCCGCTACATTAACCCACCACATCGCTTGCTCCCGTTTTAGAATTCACGTCAATGCGCTGCTGGCTTGAAAAAACGCAAGCGGTTGGCATTGGTCACCACGGTCACGGATGAAAAAGCCATGGCCGCACCGGCGATTACCGGGCTCAACAGCATGCCTGTTAGCGGATACAAAAGCCCCGCCGCTACCGGGATACCAGCCACATTATAAATAAAAGCGCCAAACAGATTTTGCTTAATGTTTCTTAACGTGGCTTTACTGACCGCGATCGCATCCGCCAACCCATGCAACGACCCGCGCATTAGCGTAATGTCCGCACTTTCAATGGCCACATCGGTTCCCGTGCCAATCGCAAACCCGACGTTCGCCTGAGCCAATGCCGGCGCATCATTGATACCGTCTCCGGTCATACCGACGATTTCACCTTCATTCTGCAATTCGATGATTTTAGCCGCTTTATCTTCCGGTAAAACTTCTGCAACAAATTCGGTTATACCAACCTGGTCAGCCACCGCTTTGGCCGTAGCGCGATTATCTCCAGTTAGCATCAGCACCCGAATTCCATCGCGCTGTAATCGGCGAATAGCCTCAATGGAGTCGGCTTTGACCGGATCAGATACCGCAATAATCGCCGCTAATTTATCATCCACCGCAAAGTAAATAGGTGTTTTTGCGGCCGAAGCCAGACGTTGAGCCGGTTCGATAAAAGTATCGATGTCAATATTGTGCGCGCGCATCAATTTTTCGTTTCCGAACAGCAAGCGCCTGTGTTCGCAGATGCCTTCAACGCCCTGCCCGCCAATCGAATTAAACCCGTTCACACTCGACAATTTAATATTCTTTTCTTTGACACTGTCAGCGATGGCGATAGCCAACGGATGTTCCGAGCCGGCCTCCAGGCTACCTACCCATCGTAAGACCTCGCGTTCAGATAGTCTGGCGCGATCTCCATCCACCAATAAAATGTCGGTTATCTTGGGTGCACCCTGGGTGATGGTACCGGTCTTATCTAAAATCATGGCGCTGATTTTGGACGCCGTTTGCAACGCTTCACCGTTGCGAATTAATACACCCGCCTCAGCGGCTTTCCCTACGCCCACCATGACCGACATCGGGGTAGCCAATCCCAAAGCGCAAGGGCACGCAATAATCAAAATGGTGGTCACCGATACAATGGCAAAAGCCACCTGTGGATCAGGTCCGAAATTCAACCAGATCAAACCACTCACAACGGCAATAATCATCACCGTTGGCACAAAATAACCCGCGATCAGATCCGCGATTCGCCCGATCGACGGTTTGGAATTCTGCGCCCGTCTGACCATGCCAATGATCCGTGCCAGCGCGGTATCCTGACCTATCCGCGTCGCGGTGAAGACCATTGAACCGGATCGGTTTAATGTCCCTGCTATGACGGTATCGGCACGGACTTTTTCTACCGGCATCGGTTCACCGGTTAACATCGACTCATCGACCGTGGACTGCCCTTCGATGACTTCCCCGTCAACGGGTATCTTCTCCCCCGGTCGAACCCGCACAGAATCACCGCGTCTCACCTCCACTATGGCAACATCCATTTCATGGCCATCCCGAATCACCCTTGCAGTGTCCGGTTGCAACCCGATCAGACGCTTAATGGCTTCTGAAGTACGTCCCCTCGCTTTTGATTCAAGCGCCAACCCCAGGTTAATCAAGCCGATAATCATAGCCGTTGCTTCAAAGTAGACATGTCGTGACATTTCCGGCAATGCCTGCGGCAACAATACCACCACAACGGAATACAGCCAGGCGGTTCCCGTGCCCAAAGCAATCAGGGTGTCCATATTGGCAGAATGATTTTTGAAAGAATGCCAGGCACCCACATAAAAATGTCTGCCGGGAAACGCCATTATGGCCAAAGTCAGCAAACCCACAACTGACCAGGCCATACGCTGCGGGCCGGTGGAAACACTCATATCGCCGGTGACTAAGCCATAGATCATTAAAGGCACCCCCAACGACAGTGCCAGAAACACGTTGCGCATCAAGCGGCGGTAATGTGCCTGGTCGGATTCTTCCTTCTCCTGCTGGGCGTCGGCTACGGTGTCCGATTGCATCGGTTTGGCCCCATAGCCCACGCTCTCTACTGCAGAAACCAGACGATCGATAGACACGCTGCCGGACACCGTCACCGTTCGTTGTGCCAGATTCATCTCCGCATAGTCGACCCCGGATACGGATTTCAGCGCGGTTTCGATTTTGTTCACACAACTGCCGCAACTAGCGCCTTCGATAATCAGTTCCTGACTGTCCGTCACATCATTCATTGGCTTACCCTGAGTTTAATACTGGTCTTCCATCGATTCTATTTTGGCGTACGTTGAGTAAGTGCCGTCTTTTTTCATCAACACAATTTCATAGGGCTGGAAGCGATCGTTCATCTCCATACCCGGACTGCCCAAAGGCATTCCCGGTACAGACAACCCCAAGGCATTTGCCGGAGGTTGTGCTAAAAACTGTTGAATGTATTTTGCCGGTATATGCCCTTCAAACACGTAACCTTGCTTTGACACACCCGTATGGCAGGATTCATACAAATTGCCTACACCGAACTGCGCCTTAATTGCAGAAAGATCCTGCGGATGATGAACACTTACCTTAGCGCCATGGGCTTCCAGATGTTCAATCCAGGCACCGCAACATCCACAGGTCTCGGATTTGTACACGTCCAGTTCCAGTGAATTGGCAACCGTGTCCGGAACTTCTTTCTCCGAGCACGCGGCCAGCGCAAACAACACTATCGCAAGCGATATCCATCTTTCAGATAGGGTTTTATATCGCTTTTTCACAATTGAATTTTTCATATTGAGTTTCCTGATCAAAGATCGTCTTTAATTTAATACCAGGCTTTAACACCAATCAACCACTCTGTAGCTGTTGTTTTTTCAGCGCCGTCTCGCCGATAATTTGCAGCGTTGCCAAACCATTTTTTACTGCTAATGCCTAAATAAGGTGCAAATTCACGGCGAATTTCATATCTCAATCGCAACCCGATCTCGGCATCTGAAAGTCCCGATCCAGTTTCCAAAGGCGGGTCATTCTGCCCGTAGAAATTCATTTCCAGTTCCGGGCTCAAAATCCATTGCTGTGTTAACAGTAATTCATATTCTGCATTCATTCTCAAGCCGATCCTGTTTTCATCGCCTACAAACAAGCTCGCCTCCAATTCGAAAAGATACGGCGCCAATCCCTGCAAACCCAGCACGAACCAATCTTGATCCGGTGCGGGTTCAACATCAACGCGATAGCCCATCTGCAAATTCCAATACGGTGAAATAGCGCGACTATAAAGAGCCTGTAGTTCGACGTGTTCCAGCGCTTCATCCGGCTGTTCCAGATCCACTTTAATACCGAATTTATGCAGATCGTAACCGACCCAGACGTCGCCTTCCAAGATCAGTGGGTTTTCATTATCTGCCTCTCTTATTTCAAATTGGGAAACTCTGACCGTGGTAATGAAAGGGTCATCTGATTCATGAGCGCCGACGGTGGCCGACAAAAAAAGTACCATAAACAGGACTGTGTATTTCATTGTCACTCCCCCCTAAACCACGTTTACTTCACGCATCATGCCAGGCATGTGGTAAAGCAAGTGACAGTGATAAGCCCAGCGACCTCTGGCATCCACATTCACCAGGTAACTTATTGTGGACCCAGGCTGCACTAGTAGCGTGTGTTTTTTCGGAATATAGTTTGCGTCTTCAGTCTCCAGCTCACTCCACATACCATGCAAATGAATGGGGTGCGTCATCATGGTGTCGTTGACCAGAATAATCCGGATTCGCTCCCCGTATTTCAGTTGTAAGGGTTCGGCATCGGCAAAGTTAGTCCCGTTAATAGACCACATATAGCGACTCATATTACCGGTCAAATGCAATTGTATTTCCCGCTGCGGATCGCGCTTGTCCTGTGTCGGGTAATAGTTGCAAAGATCGTAATAGGTCAACACCTTGCGGCCGTACCGTTTCATATGGTCACGCAGACCTACGCCTGGATCCCGCAAACCACTGACCGGCATAGACGCTCTCATATCAACATGAGGACCAAACTCGGTGTTACTATGCACGATTGAACTTGAGCTACCGAAACCGGCGCTGGCTATGTTTACATGCTCCATATGATCACCAGAATGGTGGTCCATTTCGCCCATCTCATGTCCGGAATGATGCGCCATGCCCATGTCTTGATGACCGAGAACCGGTGCCTCATCCATAGCGGGGACAGCCGCTTTCATGGTGCTGTCTGCCGATAATGTGCCGCAACTAAATCCACTGCGATCCATACTCTGGGCAAACAGGCTATAGGCATTATCGCCTTCCGGTTCCACTACAACATCATAGGTTTCAGCCACGCCGATGCGAAATTCATCCACCGTTACCGGATCAATATTCTGTCCGTCGCTGGCCACCACTTTCATCTTCAAACCCGGAATACGGAAGTCAAAAATCGTCATCGCCGCAGCGTTGATTATTCTTAACCGAACTTTTTCTCCTTTTTTGTACTGGCCCTGCCAATTTTGCTCTGGAGTCAGGCCGTTCATCAAAAAGGTATAGGTGTATCCGGTGACATCCGATATATCGGTATCACTCATCCGCATCCGATTCCACATAGCCCGCTCATTCCAGGTTTTCGCTACCCCTTTTTCCTTGATATCCCGCCATACATCCGCTGCTGTACGTTCACGGAAGTTGTAGTAGTGGCTCATTTTTTTCAGTGTTCTATAGATACGATGCGGCGAAGTGTCAGACCAGTCGGAAATCACAATCACATGCTCGCGATCGTAACTCACCGGATCAGCCTGTTTCGGGTCGATCACAATGGCACCGTATAAACCGGTTTGCTCTTGAAAACCGGAATGACTGTGATACCAATAGGTACCGCTTTGCTTTACATCGAATTGATATTCAAACGTCGCTCCCGGTTTTATTCCGTCAAAACTCATACCGGGAACTCCGTCCATATTGGAAGGCAGAATCATGCCATGCCAGTGAATGGAGCTGTCATGGGCTAACTGGTTGGTTACCCGTAAGGTAACACGCTCACCTTCCTGCCAACGCAATATGGGTGCAGGCAAAGCTCCGTTTACGGTAGTTGCAATGCCCTCGGTTCCGGTAAAGTTCACGCTTTGGTAACCGATGTTCAGATCAAAATGGTTGCCGCGCAAAAGCGGAGTCGCCTTGGCCGCAGTGGCCATGAGTGGATTAAAACCCAGCCCCAATGCGGCCGCTCCGGCGCTAACGCCCGTGACAAATTGACGCCGCGACAGCCCTTTCCCATTTCTTAACCATTCCGACGATGGTAAATTCATATTCATATTGAATTCCTCGAAAGCACACTTATGAAAACTCAGTCGTTTTGACGCCAAGTGACGACGCCAGCCGAATTTCAGACGGATTGATGCTGTGCTTAAAGAAGAGAGGGTGGGCGATCCAGCCGCGGGGGAACGTTACCTGAATAGAGGGTGAGGTAATCCTGAATGCATGTATTCAGGACGCTTGCAACAACCGGAATTGCTGACCCATGCACTGCCACATAACAGCCTAATACACCACAACACTGGCAATCGTCGCAATGCTCGCCATGATCCATTTCCTCGTGAGATTGAGGTGAAGATAATGTGGCCTCAGTTCCATGATGCTGGCGGGTTGTAGAAGCAGCGCCGTGTTCCATCACATGGGCATGTGTGGTTTCATCCCCTTGCAGGGTAATGGGTTGCGGAAAGTCGGCCATCGGCAACCCCGGGGAAACCGCTGCCAACACCGCACCGGCTTGCTGCAGGAGCAAACACAAGAGCATTAGAATAGCTGCGCGCTTCAGTTTCATTGATCCGTTCATTCCCATGTTTTGACGGGGTCCGTGGTAGGACAGAGTCCTGCTTTCTATTCTAACCTGAGAACTGACGGCTTGTATAAAGTTCCTTGCCAACTATCAGACCGTCCCCATAGGATGGCACAATATAGGTGGTAACTAACTAATATTGAAAAAGAAGTCGGAATACACAGCGACTTTTCGGAAATCCAATTTCATAGGACATCATGACCATAGAACACACCAGCGAGTTTATTTTTGGCGGATCCATTCTGGCCCTGCTGTGCGTATTTGCCAGCATTCTGTCACGACGGCTGGGGGCACCTATTCTGCTCGTATTCCTGGTACTCGGCATGCTTGCCGGGGAGAACGGGCCGGGTGGCATTCAGTTCGACGATTTTAATCTGGCGTTCTTGTTGGGCAGCCTGGCCCTCGCCATAATTATTTTCGACGGAGGTTTGGGCGCGCGCAAAGAAACCTTTCGGGTCAGTCTGGGCCCTGCACTGTCGCTGGCCACCGTCGGGGTTGTCATTACTGCGGGTCTAACCGGCATTGCCATCCACTGGATTCTTGACTTGCACTGGTATGAAGCGTTGCTGATCGGGGCCATCGTGGGATCGACCGATGCGGCTGCGGTATTCGGCCTGCTCCGCTTTGCCGGACTCGAACTCAAGGCACGCACCAGTGCCACCCTGGAAATTGAATCCGGCACCAACGACCCGATGGCGATTTTTTTGACCGTCACCCTGGTGGAAATCCTGGAATCCAGCCAATCCAATTTCGGCTTCTCCATTCTGAGCGCATTGCTCCAGCAGATGGGGCTGGGGCTGCTGTTAGGCGCTGCCGGGGGCTGGCTGGTGGCGAAGCTGCTCAAGGGCTTGAACCTGCCCGCCTCCCTTTACCCGCTGTTTGCCCTGGCGGGTGGCTTAAGCGTATTTGGTTTAACCAATGTCATCGGCGGTAGTGGCTTTCTCGCCATTTATATTGTTGGAGTCATAGTCGGGAATTCGCCACTGCCACACAGTAATGATATTCACCGCTTTCACGATGGTATGGCTTGGCTAAGCCAGATCGGCATGTTTCTGATGCTGGGGCTACTCATTACCCCCAGCCACCTTCCACCAATCATCCTGCCCGCTATCGCCATCGCGCTGGTGATGATTTTTGTTGCGCGGCCCCTTGCCGTCGTGGTGTCTTTGTTGCCGTTTCATTTTCCATGGCGGGAACAGGTGTTTATCAGCTGGTGCGGATTACGTGGTGCGGTGCCCATTATATTGGCTTTATTCCCCTCTCTGGCTGGCATGGAACACACCAAAATTTTCTTTGAACTGGTTTTTTTCGTGGTGTTGATCTCGCTGATATTGCAAGGCTGGACCATTGCCCCGATCGCCCGATGGCTGCGCATTGAAGTGCCTCCTCTGGCCGTTGAACCGGAGCACCTGCAAGTGGCGATCCCAACCGAGCAGGAACAAACTCTGCACATTTATGACGTGATACCGGAGTGCCAGGCAGAAGGCATGCAAACACTTCGCTTGCCACTTTCAGAAGGCGCTCAGTTGATCGGGGTTATTCGCCGGGGGGTGGTTATCAAATCGAAGAAATCCCTGGAACTGTCCATCGGCGACCGGGTCATGCTGCTTGCCAGCGATTCAACAAAGGACTTCGGTGCCCTGTTTTCCCCATCACTGAAAACGAATACAACCGGCTCCATGGCGTTCTTTGGGGAATTTGTTATCTCGCCTGAAGCCGCTTTGTTTGATCTTGCACAGGTGTACGGGTTTTCACTGCCCGCCGCTCACGAACAAAAAACAGCGGAAGAATACATCAATAGCAAATTCCACGCGAAACCGGTGATCGGGGACCGGGTCACGCTTGAGAAAGTGGAACTGGTGGTCCGGGAAACCAAAGACGGCCGTATTACCTCTGTCGGTCTCAAACTCATCATGTAATAGAAATAACTACTCCACTGTCAATTCCGTCACGACCACCGCCCCACTGGCACTGGTCACCAGCACGCTATCCGGGGCCGGTGAAATGCCGCCGAATTGCTGCTGATAATATCCCAACAGGGGTTTCCAGCCGATCTGGCCGAGTGGAACCTCGGTGCTGCCATAAACCAACGTTGCCTCAATTATTGCAGCGCCCTCGGCCACGGCATCTGAATCAGCCCGTATCCAGACCCGTTCGTCGTTTTGAAAATAGTAGGCTTTTTCAACGGTCAGCGTTTCTGGCGGCGTTGGCGGGGGATCGTATTCAGCGCAACCGTATGTGCCTTCCACCGGCAGATAATCGGAGCCGTGGCCGGAGCTGGACACGGTGACGCAATCCGGCGGATTCAGCACGTCGATGAATTTGTTTTGGTACGCGCTATGGTCGCTATTCCAGTTTAATGTACCAAGTTCCCTATCACTACCGGCGGTGGTGGCGGTCACCGTGAGTATGGCACTGGAAACCGGATGCAGGTCAGACGTCGCCCGTACCCACAATGCCTGTTCATCCGGCAAATAGATCGCGCGTAACAGATCAACAGAATCCGTAACCCCCTTTTCCCCCGGATCGAATGCCACCGGGCCTGGCGGGGTGGCCGTCAGCGCTCCGTTTTCCAGCGCCCGATACAGTTGATCGGTCGCTACATCGGTATGGTAATCAATCACTCCACTGGGCCATTCAACGCGCAAATCGACCGCGCGGTTCGTGCCCAGACCAAAATGCAGTCGTTGATGATGCTGGGCCCAGCGGTGATGCCCCCCATTCTGCTCCCGTAGCTGGGTTACACCGCCCGCGGTTGCATACACTTTAGCGCCGATACCATCGGTATTGGATCGAGTGCCCACCAAGTCCAGCTCGATCCAGTGATGGTTATTTTGCGTGGTATTGCGATACAGATGATCCGCAGAAGCGAAACGCACGGGGAATAGTTGCACGCCATTGGTCACGAACATATCCAGCCTGCCGTCGCCATCGAAATCAGCCACCGTCACATTATCAACAAGACCGTGACCGTCGGTTACCGATGACCCTAAGGGTCCGGCAGCGCCACCGGCATCGGCAACCAGATCAAAACGGCCATCTCCTCGATTTTCGTAGAGCAAATTGGCGAGATTTTCAACACCACCGGAACACACCAGATACACATCCTGATCCATATCGTTATCGAAATCACCGGCAGCCGCCCCACTGCAACTCACCGCGTTATTGAGATCACCGATCTGGCTGGCGGGCGTCAGCGGACTGCCATAACCGTCGAATCCGCTACCGGTATTCAACAGCACAAGCGGTTCGATAGGGAAGTCGATATTGTTCAGGCCTTCAATCTCCAAATCGGACACCGGTGCGGAGCTTTTTATAACAAAATACGCGGTGGTATATTTGCCTCCATTGGCCAGATCGATTTCCCAAACCTGGGTCAACGGGTTGTAGCCGATGTAAATTCCGAGATCATCCGGAAGGGTGGCGCTGTGTGGCTTGATTCCGTAATTGAGGGGATTGGACGCCTCCAGATTAAAGCGGTAAGCCGTGGTGTCGAGGCGGGCTTCTGCTTCTGGATGGTAGCCGCCAGCCCCGAAATGATAGCGGACCAAGCCCAGAAAGCTGTGCATATCAATTTGCAGGTTTCCGCCGGGTGATTTGAAGCGAATGGTTTTGTCGTCGCTACCGGCGCTGGCGGTGAACCAGGTTTCCACTAGTGCGGGCCCAAACTGCTTCGACTGGGAGCGTCGAATGCGACCCCGTACCAGCAGGATATCGTTGAGCTGATCGCCGTTAAAGTCCGCTATCGCCGTATCGACCACCAACGGTACGGACGGAATGTTAGCGGTGATGTTACGAAAGGGCAGGGTCGACATATCGTACGCCACCTGTGGAAAGATACCTTCGGGAACACCTATGTATTCCAGGCTGGTATCACCGTTCAGATCGATTAATATGCCGAAATCCTGTGCATCACCAATATCGAATCCCGTAGCAATACTGCTATCAAAAAAGTGTTTACTCAGGGGGTTCTGCTGCATCGACCAACTGCGGGTGCGACTTTGAACAAACAGATCAAGCACGCGATCATTATCGTAATCGAACCACATCGGCATTCTGCCCTCGCGGTCGTCCTGTAACCAGGCCGCTGCGGTTCGGTTGCGCAAGACACCCCCTTCATTCATCAGCAATTCGCTGTCCCAAAGGGAGCCGGTGGTAACATACAGATCCTGATCACCATCCGAATCGATATCGGCCCAGGCCGCTCCGTGTTGGTCAGCAAACCGATTGCCTTCCAACCAGGCAAGATCGACGTCCGCTTTCTTAGTAACGTCCGTAAAGGTACCGTCGCAGTTGTTTTTATAAAGAGCCGCCTCGTCCCGGTGATGATTTACAAACAGGTCGGGGCAACGGTCATTGTTAAAATCGCCCCAGGATGCCCCCCAGGCTTCAGCCTCTGCAAAGGGCCCGTCTACCTGCTGAAAACGAATATCAGCAGTAGCCTGCGGCACCCAAATAGCCAGACTGATTGCGGTTGAAGATATGAAACAGATACGATAAAGCCGTTTGCCCCAAGTGCTACCCATGATTTGGTTCCCTCCAAACATGAACACAAAAAATTGTGACAAGAATCACAACAAAATTACCCAATGACCTATATGCTATAGCAGAACTATTTCTATTTGCATATTTTTAGCGAATTAATTTCGTGCTGCTGCAATTAATTTGCGCCTTCCTATCAAAACGCCCCTCCCCCAACGCTTAACCCCTGTTCTACTGTGCTTTGACCTGTGTGAAGGTTAAGGGGCGCTTTGGCCTGAACGCAGAATCCGGATCAGCAGCGGGTTTCACGTATTCTTTTTGTACAGGGTTTGCTATTTTATGCCGCAGATTTCGCTTCGGGGATATAATGCAGGCGAGCGACCAGAGGCGGTGGCATTACGATGAATCATCGGCTGCATTGAAGTAGTGGGAGTAATAGGCTTAAATCATGGGATTCGACATTAACGTAGGCGCAGTGATCAATTCAGGTAAATGGTTAGGCATATCCACTCTCACGATTGCTTGCATGCAACAGGGTCTGGCCGCTGGTTTGGGTAACCTCGACCTCACCCCGTCGGTTGCCGTCGAACACGCCTATATTGATAACCTGTACTATCAGCCGCAAAGCCAGGTCGATAGCTGGAAGACGACCGTTGCCCCCGCGCTGGAAGTGAGCGGTGACCTGAGGTCTTTTTCGGCGTCGGTAACCGTATCCGGCGAGAAAGGCGTTTATTCCGATAGTTCAGATGATGACTATCTCGACACCTCCCTGCTGTTTAAAAGCAACTATGAGCTGAATCACAGCAATACCATTCAGCTTCAGGTGTCCCGTGACGCCGGACACGAAGATCGGGGAGCCGGTTTGAGTGATGGACCAGTCGCTTTTCTGGTGGATAGCCCAATAGAGTACGACGAGTCAGCGTTGGTCGCTAAATACATTATTGGTTCTGAGTCCTCACGGGGCAAACTGGTATTCAGGGGTTCCTTTCTCGAAAAGGAATACACCAACTTCGAACGTTTAACTGATAAGCACAGTTACGAGACCGTCTTCGGCGGTACTAGCTTTTATCTTAGAGTGGGTAAAGGCATCCGCTTGCTGATCGATGGGCAAGCGGGTTCAACCGATTATATAAATGATCCGGATGCAGTCGAAGGCCTAGAAGATTCGTTTGACCGGCAGTTTAAAAAATTGCAACTCGGGGCTACCTGGGACCTGACGTCAAAAACCCAGGGCACGATTAAAGCAGGCTACCGATCTATCGATTTTAAGGATCATGATCGAAAGGATTTCAATGGTCCGAGCTGGGAGCTGAACGCGATATGGAAGCCATACACCTACACCCGTTTTCAATTAACCAGTTTGCAAGAAGACAGGGAATCCACCGGCGAGGGCAGCTTTGTTAATTTTCGGGAAACCCGGGCAGAATGGAGCATGGACTGGACTGTCAGAATGACCTCCCGACTTTTTATCGGCCTGGGACATAAAAGTTTCGAGGACAGTGTTCCCAATCGGGAAGATGACCTTACCGGTGCAGGCATGAGCATCGAATATGAATTACGTCGCTGGCTTGACCTGGGCTTCAGAGCTGAGCACAGTGCCGTTGACTCCACAATTGACGTGTATAATTTTGAGCGTAACCAATTTACCGTCTACGTTAACGCTTCCATCTAACCATCGCCTCGGCAGCATATCGTCTAATCTCGCTTGCGTCCCATTCGAGCACTCCGTTGGAATCAAATTCCTTGGTGGTGCTGTACTTGACTTCAAACGTGCCAGTGGGCGTGGATTGTAAATTAGTGAGCAGGTTTTCAGTCAGAGGCACGTCGGACACGAAACCACTTTCAGGCACCAGATGATATAGCACATAGGCGTCCCCCTCGTAGTCACAGACTTCTTTAATAACTTGTAACTCGCCTTTAAAAAGCGTCTCACCGACATTGATATTCAGACTAGCCACGGTTTCAGGAATACGAAAATTCAAATTCTCGGTTGCAACGCCAAGGGCGTAATCAAGCGGGTTTTTCAGGGCCAGGAATTCATCACAATACGCCATTTTACCGAGGCCTATTTTCATTGTCGCAGCGTCCTTATTCAACGCTTCCAAACTGGGAAACGACAATGTTATAGGCAAATGATGGTAACTGATCTGGAACACCACCTGGTCATAATGGGTAAGGTTTTCTACGTGGAGCGAGTCGGCTTGACTACTCGTTACCATGCTTAGAAAAATGGTCGCTAGACAGAATTGATTGAATTTAGTGCGGCCAGTCATAGGATGATGTTCTCTTGAATTGACGACTTGATGTGTGTCCTGCCGAGTTTACCCACAAATACATGATCTCAGCATCGAAGGAAAAAAGCCTGACGCAAACGCGTCAGGCTAGCAAGTTATTGCTTGTTTCTACGATGTCCAGGCTAGGGATCAATGACAATAGTAAAGTCTTCCACGTGACGCTGAATCGTTCCGCTCTGTGTTGCCGTAGCCTGGCTTACTACTTTCAGTTTAAACGTATTCGAACCCGCTTCAGTGGGGATACCACTTATGACGCCCGACTGACTTAAAGACAGACCTGCCGGCAGCCTCCCATTATATATCGACCATTTATAAGGGGGTGTTCCGCCCCAGGCACTGAGAGTAAAGGAATAGCGCTCGCCGACTTTGCCGCCCGGCGCATCAAATACCGTGGTAGAAACACCACGATTTTCAGCAAGCATCTGGGCAAGTGAATTTTTAATCGCGCTATGAGCGCTGTTTTTAATTTGGTTTTCCTCTTCGTACGGATCATTTTGCAGATCGTATAGCTCATCGGTAACGCCGTTGGGGTTATCTATGAACTTCCAGCGACCATTCGATATGGCTGACCACACGCCGTATGCGCCCGGATGCCGGCCCCAACTCTGATGCACGAGGACATCACGCCAATCCACATTCCCTTGACCGAACAGCGGGGTCAGACTGAGACCATCTGCCTGAGGCCTGTCAATACCAGCCATATCGATTACCGTCGCGGCCACATCAAGATCGGGAGAGACCAAATGCTCAGAGTCCGTCGTCACGGGTATTCCCGGACCCGCCATCACCAGCGGCACCAGCAGAGACTCTTCGTAAGCGTTGCCTTTCTCAGTAATGCTGTGTTCGCCCCAGAGAAAACCATTATCCGAAGTAAAAATAATGACGGTGTTATCCAGCTTCCCTAACTGAGCCAGCATGTCATGGATATCGCCTATGGAGCGGTCGACGGATTGCAACGACCTCAACATATCCCGGTGGAATTCATCGTCCGGTTTTTTCAACACGGAAAAGGCGTTAGGATTCGCAACCCAATAGGGCTTATCACTGAGGTCGGACTCGTGATAACTGCGGCCACGGTAAACATAGTCACTGAAAAGTGCCGTGTCCGGGGCATCCGGGGTGGCCGGGGCATGCGGCGCATAAGGCGCCAAAACAATAAAGAACGGGTCTTGCCCAACCTGCCCGAGAAACGACAACACTTCGTCCCGGTGGAAATTCGTCACATATTGTTCAATGTGAACACTCTGTCCGACTGAGGACGAACTACCACTGGAACCACGCGTAACGTCGAAGCTATTCCAGTCATCCCCCGCAGGCCCTCTGTTATTCGCGGTCCAGCTAGACCAGCCCGGTGGCACGTACTTGGGCGCATAACCATTGAGGTATTTGCCGACAAACTGGGTGCGATAGCCCCCCTCCTGCATGGCAACCGCCAGCGTATTGCCATCCTGGAATAACGCAGCCCCCCCATTATCACCCGGGTTACCAAGCACCCCGGTATTGTAGGGGTAAAACCCGGTAAAAAACGCTCCCCGTGAGGGGCAGCAAAGCGGCGTCGATACGTAAGCGCGCTCAAATGTGGTGCCTTTGGATTGCACTTTTTCCTGCAGGATGGGCATCGCCCACAAGGTATCGAAACGCTGGTCGTCCGTCAGAATCACGATAAAATTGGGCTTGTTAACGTCCCCGTTAGACTGGCACTTGCCCAGTGTGTTCAGGTCAAACGGCGTGGTTACCGGATACTGTGCCGCCCCGAGATAGACCGTGGCACCAGCGCCGGAAGAGGACGCAAGGGAAGAGAAACAGGCGCTGGCACGGTGGTCCACTTCAAAAGAAAAGCCATCCAGCGCTTTGTTCCAGACCTTTAACTGATATTGAAGGCGGGTCGCCGCGGCGTTGAGTTCCAGCGTATCAGAGCTTTCAAAAGAATACTCAGACAGGTTGGTCAACTGTTGATCTGTCTCGACCCACCCCAGATAAGTGGCACCCTTGCTGTTACCGCCGCCGGTGACCTGCATGCTCCACTCTCCGCTATCACAGTCCTGCCAAACAAACAGAGCCTCCGTCGTGGCGGAATCGAAACTGGGTTTGCCGCAAGCTGAAATCTCGTCGTCATTGATGGTGCCTATGGCGGTGGCGTCCGACAGTGCAACACCCACTGGATTGGAGAGCACCACTGAAAACGTTTCCGCGCCCTCTGCCTCACTGTCTTGTATCAAGGGCACCTCAATCAAACGGCTAAGCTCACCCGCCTGAAAAACCAGTGTGCCGCTGGTCTGAACGAAATCGGCGCCTGGCGTCGCCGTGTCTCCGGCGGTCTTATAATCAACGGTAACGGTGTCTGACGCTGCTGCGGACAAAGAGACCGTGAAGATCGCCACATCATCGCCTTCGCTGATCGTCACGTTATCGATCATCGCCTGAACCGCCCCGCAGCTGGCCAGGGTGTTTAGCTCCAGCGGGTATTCCACCGCCGTTTTATAAGCGCCTATGAATAATGGCGCCCCAGCAGGGGAAGCGATATCAAAACAGGTGCTGTCCGCAGCATCAACCGAGAATGTAAAGCCATCATACCAGGGGGAAACCGTTTTCATACGGAAGCTGACCAGCTGTGGATTACTGGTGTCGAGAATATCGCCGTTTTCAAGGCTGCTGCCTGACACATCGTCAAGTGAGCCGGTAGTGGTCAGAGACCCGGTGTAGGTGGCCGGACCCCCTGATTCGGGGGCTAACGCGGTCACATTCCATTTGCCACTTCCGCCACACGCCTGCCACAGGAAAATGCCCTGATCGCTTATATCGGTGTCCGGCTTCCCGCAGGCGGAAAGCGCAGGCGCGCATGGCTCCAGAGACACGGTATCGAACGGGGCGGTAACCGGCGTTCTATCCGGCCCAACCAATACAGTGCTGCCTGAGGGGGTACCCGGCTCGAGTTCGAAACACGCACCTGCGCCATTCGCCGTATTAAAAATGAATCCGTCGTACCAAGGACTACCTACGCGTAAGGCGAAATCCAGCGTAGCGCCGGAAGGCGCTGTAAACACGTCGTTAGATTCGATACTGATCGGTACCAGATTGCTAAATGGCTGTACAGCGCGCACCCGGCCCGCGTAGGTTTGCGCACCGGTCTGCCCGGCAGCGACCATCCGCACCTGCCACTCCCCGGTATCACAGGTGCGCCACAGAAAAGTGCCTGAATCGGAATTCCGGTCCCAATTCGGCTCTCCACAAACGATGTCCGCATAGGATGAACCAGAAAAAAAGGCTAAAACCAATAATGAATAAACGAGGTTCCTGCCCACTGCCATTCGTGCCAACCCAACGATATGATTCACTACCTGTGCCCCTGTCAGCTTTACCCAAAATGCGGTTTCAGAATTCCTTATTTTCCAATCAAGTTATAGACGCCATACGAAGAAAAGGAAAAGCGGGAAATCTATCTATATTCGGCCCGGAGCGCTTAAATTACTGAAGTTGTTAAATTAAACGCTTCGGATTTAATTCAGTAAGAAATTGCCAGGCCGTTACTTGCGCATGATTACATCGGAATCAACGCAGTATTGGCTGCATATTACCTATCTCGCATCCGAACTGTCTAATAAAAAACCTAATTGCGGCGCAAAATGTTAACCAGTTACGTTTTTAATACAATAACCTGTCATCTATTGTTGCTTATTCGGTTATACAATGGGCACTTTCCGACGTGAATTAAAAGAACTAGTTTTGGGGTTTTAAAAAGGGGGATACACCACATGCAAACACCAATCGAACTTGGGTTCGCTGCTGCGTTTTTTGCTTATCCGGCAAAGGCTTTGCCCATCTCATCTCTGTCAAACATCACGACACTCGAATACACCGAAACCTGGCGAACAACGGACTAACCCCCCAACGCAAAATTTAGGGGTCGCAGATTTCGATCGTGTAAGGGATACAGCTTGATTTGCTGCGCTGTGTGCCGGGCGTGAGTTACACCCACTGAGCCAATCATAAAGATGGCTTGCAGGCTGTGCTCCATGCAATTTTAACTTTAAGGGATTAAGAGAGAATTCTATGTTTACTCGTTCTGTATTCTTATTGGGGCTTTGCTGTTCCAGCACACTGGTTGCGGCCGCACCCATCTCATTTCAGGATCAATCCAAAGCAGCCGGATTAGACGGTTATGTTGAATCTTGGGGTTTAACCTGGACCGACATAAACGGTGATCGCAGACCGGATCTATTTATTCAGGGCCACCGAGACTATCCCCAGGTTTACCGAAACACAGGTAGAGGGACCTTCGAAGATGTCGCTAATGAGTATGATCCAAACCAGATTTGGATGAAAAAGACCTACGAGGATAAGCACGCTGCCACCAGCGCCGATGTTGATAATGATGGTGACCAGGATATGCTGATCGCGGTCAGCGGCTCAGGTCCGGCGCAATTACTGATGAATCGGCAAGAGTCCGGTGGTAAGTATGTGGAACAAGCGCGCTCAGCGAATCTGGATTACGACGAGACGGCGCGTATGGCAATCTGGTTCGATTATAACAACGACGGCTTGCTTGATGTTCACCAAATAAGCAGCGGGGGATCCACGTTAATGAAGCGCAGCTCATGGCGCTTTCGCTATTCCCTGGACGACTTAAACCGCTGCTCCGGACACGGTGATTACGGGCAGCTGACAGACGTTAACAATGACGGCCACCTCGACTATATCTGCGGTCGCCAGGGTGTTTTTCCTCAACAGATCTACGATTATTCCCGAGGTTATTTCTCGAGTTTTTATCGACTCAATAACCGGGTACCGGAAGTCGGCAACGTCATCGACTCGGTGACCGGCGATTTCAATAACGACCTGAAATCCGACTTCATTCTGATGCGGGGGGCTCTGCGGGGTTCGGGCGCAGCCAGGGTGAGTGACCACGGCATTGATGGCTGGATGCGAGGGGGATCTTCTACCGGATTCAGTTTTACCGCCGAAGGACAGGTAACGTTCACTGTCGACCATGACCCGATGGGCGTTGAAACCGAGTCGAAGGTGGTAGTGCTCGACACCAACGGACCCACCAGCGCATCGCCAGGGGGGGTCAGAATTTCCTATTCATCGCGTACCGGCAAATGGACAGTGACCCGCGGTTCTCCGGATCAGGCCTATGTGCAGGCGCGTAGCGAGAGCCTGATTAGTGAGCCCGAACTGATCGATATAAAAAGTGGCGAACTGCCCACCCCGGTGTTCCACCTGGTTAACGGGGATTCCGGCTTTTCTATTGATCACACCACCGGAATCAGTCGCGCAAAAAGCTGTGTCAGCGGTGTGGCCGCGGATTTCGATAACGATATGGATCTGGATGTTTACATGGCCTGCCGACAGGGGGTGAACAACCTTGCTAACCGCTACTTCGATAACCAAGGTGACGGCACCTTTGTCGAAGTGTTGTCTCACGGTGGAGAAGGGCCTGTGGGTGCGGGTCTGGAATATGGCGTTGCGGAAAGTGTCGCGGTCGCAGACTACGACGTCGATGGGTTTATGGATGTGGCGGCAACCAACGGCCTTCTTTATTACCCAGTGGGTAGCGGCGGACCTTATAGTCTTTTGAGAAATAAGGGTAACAGCAACAAATGGATTGAAATTGATTTAGAGGGCGTCTCCTCTAACCGGGACGGTGTCGGGGCTATGGTTTATGCTACCGCCGGCGGGGTCACACAACTGCGTGAACAGAACGGTGGCTATCATCGCTGGTCGCAAAATTCACAACGAATCCATTTCGGATTGGCTTCCAATAACACGGTCGATATCACCATCAAATGGCCATCAGGTGAAGTAGATACCCATTCCAATGTACCCGCAAATGCACTCTATCAAGCCACTGAGGGCGGCAACATTTCACCTGTAACACTCGGGCCCGAGGAACAAACAGTGGTAAATCCAGGCGACGAGTGCGGTGAACCTGTCTATACCAAAACCTATGGACCCGCCATCACAATGTGGAAAGACTGTGGCCGCAGCAATGAGTGGCGATTACGTTTTTACAGTGGCAATCACAGTGCATACCCACTCGCCTCCACCGGTGCCATCTACGGTGATGATGCTTTCCAATACGCCAATGGTGTATCGCTCGCTGGCGACGACATTTTGTTTATCAATTCCGGAAATGCGCTTAGTTTTGATATCGCAGTTCAGAATAAAGTCAAAAGTGAAAAAGGGATAAACCTGTATACGGGCAGCCAAACCACATCCTGTCTTGATTTCACCAACCAGGATATCCCCAACATCATTGTCGGTGACAGCCATAAACGCATAAAAGCGCCTTTCGATTTAATTAAGCTTTCAACCTGCGAGCCGGATTCCAGTGGCGGTGGGAACAATGGTGGCGGCAATGGCGGCGGCGGTTCTATTTCCGATTCCTGCTACGAGCCGGACTATGACAGTAAAACGGAACAAGGCGTCTTTATTTGGAACTCCTGTGATGGCAGTGACGAATGGCACTTGCGTGTCACCGGTGGCGGCGATTCCTCGGGCGTCAGCTATACCGGCCACATACAATCGGATGGCGGGATTAATTATTCCGGCTACAGCATCGAACCCAGCGATGTGATCGATACAAGTGATCCTGACGCCTTGGAGTATCTGCTCAAAGTATGGAATAACGCACAGGATGGTATTGACTTCGTAGCAACCGAAAATGCCTGTTTCAGCTCAACCACTAACGGCTTACCGGTTTATTTGGGGCGGTCACGCAAGGCGTTAACCAACCCGGTTAATCTTACTACCCTGGAACAGTGCGTCGGGCAGGTTATTCCGCCCCAATGTGGCGAACCGTCCTATGATAATAAATCGGAACCCGGCTTATACGTGTGGCAGGATTGTTCTGCAGACGATGCAAATGAAAGCTGGTATATCCGTGCGGTCGCTGGCGGACTCAACTGGGCACCGTATAGCGGATTACTAAGCGCCAGTGAGTTTGTGGTGGCATCAGGAAATCAGCTTGAAACCAACGATATCGTGGATTCGGTGCCCAATGATAACGAGGTCGATTTCACCCTGTATGTGGGTAATGGCGGCGTTGACGGAGTTGATGTCCAATTCCCCACAACAAGCGATACCTGTCTCGACATTCTGGACTTGCCCTTTGGTTCACAAGTTTATGTGGGTGAAAACAAGCAACCTGTCGAAGGCCCGTTCAATTTAAGCGATCTGGGAGCGTGTCAGTAAAAACCGGAAATCACCAATCCGGTTTCTTATAAAAAAAGCGCCCTTGCGGCGCTTTTTTTATATTGCAATCTTAGTGAGCAACCACTGCCAACCTAGACTGGCACGACTACTGGCATAGGCCCCTGTAGACTTCGTCAAGCTGTTCAGCAATCGAGTGGTATGCGCGATTTTCCTCAACGTAGCGTCGCCCTCTTTCTCCCATCTTCCCGGCCTCTTCTGGATTGTTCAGAATGGCAATGATGGCGTCTGCAAATTCTTTTTCATCCCAGGAGACACAATAGCCCGCCTGACTGTTTTCTATAACTTGAATTTGGTCCGGGTGATTATTTGCCACAACCGGTTTTCCGAACGCCATATACTCCACCAGCTTGGTCGGCGAAGTTGAGTTCAGAATAGGGGTCGGATAAAAAGGCGACACGCAGACATTCGCCCGGCTGAGGAATTGCCAAGCCTGCTCCATCGGCAAAAACCCTGTAAATACAATCGAATCCAGAATGCCAAGCCTGGTTGCTTCGTCCAACAACAGTTGCTCATCTTCTTTGCACTGCCCTCCACCAACAAGATACAACTTGGCGTTGGGAACCTGTTCCATTACATAACCATGAACCCGGATTAAAAAATCCAGCTTACGATCCCGTACCAACGTTCCTAAATAAAGCACTACCGGGCTGTCTTCTTTCACCGGCTCCAGTTGTAACTTGGACCATTCTGTCAGTTTGGTCAGGGAGATTCCCATAGGGACCGGCAATATCTTGTTGGCGTCAACACCGTTGGCGACAACGTCTTTTTTCATCTGGTCACTTTGCACAAAAACAAAATCAGCAGAGGGCATAATTATTTTATAAAGAATCACTTTCAACGCGACACTGCGAAAGCGGTCAAGCACCGGAAAATCGGATTCACCATCTTCAATACGATAGGCATACATTTCAGGAAAAGGAAATGACAACCAAAAGTAAAACTTACAACCAGACAGCCTGGCCGCGACCAGCCCCGTGAGCGCACCAAAAAATCGATCCCTCACCTGAATGAAATCGTATTTTCGCGTTTTTGCCCTGGTAATAATCGTAAGATCCATCCACAAACTAAGCAGATGTTTATGAATTTTCCCGAACACGCTTGAACGCCTGTCGGTGGCGGTAACCCAGGCTTTTCCGCCATCCCAGGTGGTATGATAGGAGGCCGGAACAGGTTCTTTAGACTGAAACATCCAATCAATATGGTGACCCCTGCGTTTCAGTTCATCGGCAAATAGAATGACAGTATCGGGGCGGAACGGAGGGAAAGGCTCTCTAAGAAGAAACAGGTAATTCAGATCATGCCCCTTCTCATCTATCTTTTTTTCTACCACTTCTAAACTTCCTTTAACTATTTAGACTCTGCCACCGGCATTCCACGCTTGTACCAATAAATAAGAAATCCAAAAATGGTTACTAAGATATTTTGATACCCAATGTGAAACACAAAAAAGTTCTTATGCCACATACTGATATAGAGAATGACTATGGCTCCCTGAATACCAAGAAAGATACCCGATAGCCAGCTGTCATGAGAAAATCTATGTTCTAACCGGCCAGCATGAGTAAACGCAACCACAAAGATGGCATTTAGGATTAAAAATCCAATCACGCCCGATTCCCACAACACAGCCATTGCTGCCAGATTACCTACACCGTAGCTCCGAGGGTCTTTTATCCCCAATTTAATAGCCAGATTATTACGCGAATCCACACGCGTCGCCCCGACACCATACCCAAAAGCGGTGTTGGCAATGGAGCCGTGGTCTTCCGCCCACAGTTCGATACCGGCACCGCGGGTTAATTTGCCGTCCGTCGCTTCATCCTTCGAAATATTATACTCTACCGTGTAGACAATCAGTTCGGACCAGGATGACACCTTGCCCTCGGGTGCATGTTGTACGTAGGTATAAAACAGGCCCGCCACAGTGATAAAAACCAGCACCGTGACACCGAGAAAACGGGCAGAATTGGTCAATATGCCTTTCCGGAACACCACGAAAAAAACCACAAGTGCATAGATGATCGAAACCTTGGCCTCATTGATCATAACCGGTAACAAGACAATTACAGTGATCAGTATGGTGGCCGCCGTTGAGATTCCTCTTTTCTTCCACAACGCCAGCAAACAGGACCAGACTGAAAACATAAAGACGGCCAAAACCGCATTGGCGCCACCACCGTCAATCGAACCACCAAAAGTGCCGGATACAATATCAACAGGCACAATCCCCTTCGCAATGGAATGTCTTAGAGGAGCAACAAAAAAATACTGATGCAATGCGAAAGGAACCTGGATTAATGCCAGGTAAAAGATGGACATGGGCAGCCAGCGTCGCATCAATCGCTCATCCCAATTCATAAATGCGATAGCAAACATCAAGCCCCATAGTTGAAAGTAGCCTTTCATACCAATCGCAATATTAAGCAATGAAGTTCGATTGATCACAGCCGCAAAGACGTTAATTAGCAGAAACGCAATCAACAGGAAGCCGAGCGTGTCGTAACTCTTTTTACGATCAACACCCGCAGGTTGGTTTGACGACTCAATTAATATGTACAACAGGAAAATAAATGAAAGGGGTATTACCGCCCAGCGGATTAACTCCAATGATGGAAAATAGAGCTGCGCCAAACCCGCTAGTACATACGCGATCAACATCGTGATGCCGAATAGTGCAACCGGATACAATGCGAAGATGAGGCCAATCGGCGCTGCTGCAAACAGCAGTATCAGCTTCAAGTCTGCTTTTGAGGTAACGACCCCGGCTACTATTGCGCCCAGCGTGGCCAGTACAAATAGCAAAACGGGTTTTAGTTTTTCAGTCTGTTGTTCACTGAGTACCATGACTAAAACACCCCATTTTTAAACGGCGGATTTAGCGCCACATGCTGAGCTCCCGGGATAAAATCGATTCAAGCTGCGTAATTTCAGTGTCGAACTCGACCGCGAGATTCTGGATCGTAGCCTCTTTCGGGGGCGGCACTGCCTTAGCAGCAGAAACTTTATTAACACCACTGTACAGTTTGCTCAGACCCATCTTGGCCAGATACCTCCAGAGAAAATCCAGGCCTAAAGATTTGACTGTTTTGCGCAAACCTTTCCTCAGTTTTTCCAACCCCTTATAGCGATTTACATAGCTTGGATTAGAGCGGGTGTCCAGAGCCACCGAACGGTGCTGATCATCCAAAGCCAGAAATTGATAAATCTTTTTCGCCGCGGCTTCGCGGTTAGCAATAACGTCTTCGAATAACAGGATCAATATATTCTCGCGCGGAAATACACTCATCCAGCGCTCTAAATGGGTCGCATAGAGTCCCTGCTCAATATAAGTAGGATTGTTGGCCAATCCATTTTCAAAGCTGATATCTTCACCGCTAAGATGCCCGATACGCACTTCATGCATGTGATTCGACACCGCCCGTTTTATAGGGTCTCTCAGGGAAACAATCAGCTTTATATCCGGGTAATGGCGATAAACCCGGGCAGGAACGGCGGGCTCATGAAAATAGGATGGCGAGATTTCACCAATAACGGACTGCGTGCCGGCTTCAGAAAAATTGTTCTCATACCATTGCAGGCCATGATCGTACTTGTATGAAAAAAAATCCACCTCTTTCAGTTCACTTAAGGCAACATCGGGGTGGTCCTTCAGAATGTCATAGATCCAGGTAGAGGCGCATTTTTGCGCCCCGATACCGATAAAAGTTGGCTTTGGCATAATATGTACGAATCAATTATGAATTAGTTGCAGCTGCGCTTTACAACGTGGGTTCTGAAAGCCGAAAAGGATCAAAATCTCAATCCCGCGCTTATTCTGAAAACTGAACAACCTCCTCCTCGGATTTCTCATGCCAATAGGTTAACAGCTCATCATAAGAGGACAGGACATCGTTGAATAAGAACTCTTGCCCATGCCTCTGATAGCTGTTACTGCGCATTTTTTCTATATAAGCGTCATCAGTATCGACGCGTTTGATCACCGCTTTGCACTCATCTTCGTCTTTAAAAAACTCTGCTTTTTGGCCTGCAACCCAACGATTAAAACGATTATCGTGCGCAAGCACCGGTGACCCGGCGCCCAACGTTTCCACCAAAGACGGATTGGTACCACCTACCTGGTGACCGTGAATATAAAGTCGTGTAAAAAAGCGGAACGCATTCACAATCGCTTCATCATAAATGGCGCCGACAAACTGCACGTCGTCGCTTGCAATATCCATGACCTTTTTATGATAGGCATTGCTTTTAGGATCAAAATTTCCAAGCACGACTAGCGGATTGGCTCGCGGTTCGGAAGAATACGCTTTAACGATCTCGAATATGGAATTTTCAGGTTCGGGGCGTGCAACTAACAGGCAGAATCCATACTTCTTTAGATTAAATTTCTCAAGAATGCGCTCATCCGCATCGTTGATGCGGTCCGAGCAATAGGGAATAACGGTAATCTTTTTCTCGCTGACTCTGGATTGCAGATGCTTGCTTATTTCCGGGTGATCAGCAATAAGGTGATTCCCCAACCAACTCCCCAAGCACTCGTTGATAAAGAACCAGACTCGGCTCAGCAAAGACCATTTTTGGCGTTTCCATTCCACCCCGTCCATATTGAAGAGGTTAATTTTCCCCTTCAACCGGAACAGGATTGAAAAAATGGCGGTGTTATAACCAAGCGTCAAATTCATACCCTGTTTTTTTAACGCATCTTTGATCGTGAGCCAGTCAAAAATGATCGAGCCAAACGCTCCGTCGCGGGACACAGGCACGTGAATGAGTTTAACCCCATTCCACTCGTCCGAATACCACTTGCCCTTGCCCAGTTCCTGACAATAAACAGTCACGTCCCAATCCCGATCAACCAAGTAAGGCGCGAGCTTCTCAGTAAAGGATTCGAAACCACCGTGACACGCTGGAATACCCCTGATTCCATGTATGAACAAACGTTTTTTCTTCGACATTATTCTGTCCCAAATAACAATTAAGTGTTTCGACTATCAGTAACCCAACATGCTCATGGTTTCATCGAAAAGTTGTGAGATGGTCTCCTCCAACTCCGGCTTGGCTTTCCTGTCCCTTACTTTCAGGGCCTTCTGGGAATAAGCAAGAACGTCATCCGACGGCGCTAATTCACAAGCACGTAACAACTTTTCCAGTTCAATCGCGGGCTCTCTGACAAGATCTTCATACTTGATGTGATAAACGTCGTTCGGCCAGGAATTTAATGCAGCGATTCCCTGGCGCATTGTTACAATCCATTCCAACGCCGCTCTATTGACATGATCCAGCTTGTTTAGATCAAGCTTTGCAACATCGCTATATTCCGGCAACACTGTGAAAATCTGATCACACAAATAGGTCCATTTAATATCCCCACGGCCCCACCAGTCATCAGTTCTTTCACCGACTACCACACCCTTGTCTTGCGACCAATGCGCAACAGAAGCTACGGCATCGTTACCATTACGTGATATGAATACAATCTTTGAGGTCGGTAATATACTTTTGAGATAACCAACCCTGAAAATAAATTCCGGATACTTATCAAGCGGTCTTTTTATACCGGTTAAAAAAGCATACCTGGATAGAACTCTTCCGATCTTTAACTTTGTTTCGGCATGAGCATCATCCGGATTCAGCATGAAGCGTCCGCTTGAGTCAACATAATCGCCGCATACATCCGTTTGTGGATCAGCAAGTGACCACATCAACTTAGGTTCGTTAAGAAAACCCACGTCTTTGTGCAGCGAAAGTATTTTCCCCAAGACAGTTGTGCCAGATCGTCCCAGCCCGGTGATATAAATAGGCCGATCCGGAGATGGACTACCAGGCAACTCGGCCAACAGGTTTAAAAAAGTTTTCACAAAAGGGTTTAAAAACTGACCCCGAGTAGTATGCGGTCTTCCCTCGAAGAAAAAATAACTCACTAAACGGTGGAACGCATTACGCTTACCAAACGTGAGGTAGATTTTATCAAGTTGACCAATCATGTTGACTGAGTTCCGGATCTAACTGCACTTTGTGACGTAATTGCCACACCCAGCGCAGAGTATAACGACTCCATTGCTTGGGAATATTGTTCAATTGTAAACTTTGTAGCCACATGTATCCTTGCAGCCCTTCCCATCTCAGACAAACTGCTGTTGCTCATTGCACCCACTTTGAGTAGAACCTCAGTCAGCTGATATTGATTACCACTCTCAAAGAGAAACCCGGTGACCTCACTTTCAATGAGTTCCGGTATGCCTCCAATGTCAGCGCCTATGACAATTTTTCCGAGGGCATTGGCCTCCAACACACTCATCGGCGCATTTTCATACCACTCTGAGGGCAACACCACCGCTCGCGAGTTTTTTACAATCGGCCACAACGTTTGCTTATCACAGAAACCGAGAAACTCTACATCGCCTCCGACTTCTTCCGCATAACGTCTAATTGACTGTTCGTCCGGCCCGGTGCCCACGATTTTCAATTGGCTACCCGCCTTCGCATTCGCAGCAAGCAGAGTTTTTAATCCTTTTTCGGGCGCTAAACGGCCAAAATAGAGCAGGTACTCACCGGGATCATAAACCGGATCAAAAACGCCTGCGTCGACATAATTGGGAATGTATACCAGCTGCTCTTTGTCCCACCCCCACTCCTGTAACTTGTTCGCGAAAAAGTGGCTGGGAACCACCACGCGATCCAAGTTGCGTTTATAGAGACCCAATGATTTGTGCACAGATGACTCAAGCATAACGAGAGAGCTTACCGCCAGAGAATCGTGAAGACAACGATTCAAGGCCACGTGGATCAGGTTTCCGTTTTTGCACTTTTCACATATGCCGCCTTTATTTAGCATTTTATAAGCCGGGCACGCAAGTTTAAGATCGTGCGCTGTCATTACTGTGGGAATGTCATAGGACTTGAGCACTGAAAGTACAGATGGAGATAGATGATGATAAATACAGTGGGCATGGGCAATATCCGGTTTCCAGTCGCGGATAAGTTGATCGATTTTCCAGGCGGCTTCTCGTGAATAGATGATTTTTCCAGCCATTTTGATTTTATCGATGGCTGAATATTCAGAGCCGAACTCTATTTCATCAGCGAAGTATTTATCCCAGGGTGTGGATTCATTATTAGGGTGATGCATTGAAAAGAAGCCGGTATCCCAGCCTTTGGAGCGAAATAGTGCATCGTGCTCGAAATAGACCGCATCTGCACCACCCCTTTTATAATGATAACTGTTGAGTGATAACAGCTTCGGCTTACTGCGACTAGTCATTTTTTTTACCCAAAATTGCTTGTATTTGTATCCACGCGCGACGTGGATTTGATAACAGCACACCCACGATGTGCAATGGATACTTTGCGATTTGCTTCGCAACAGAAAAACTCGGCAACGAACTGTCCGTATTAACAGGGAAAGAAAAAGCCTGCATTTCAGTCGCGGCAACCCGCTCACAAATGGCCACTTCTCCTGGAGTTAGTGTCCTTTTCCAATTGTTTACTGCTTTTTTTACAACACCTCGTTGTTGATCCGTATTCTGCCGGTGCGACGAACCAATCTGCTCAATATCCAGCATTTCGCTTTCGTAGGGCACATCCAAAAACGCGCACAGATTTCTGATTTGCTGTTCGGGGTCGGACATGATGTCTTCGAAACGAAGGATAAATACCCGCTCATGTTGTTTCAGTTGCAATGCGAGGTTAGTTGCTTTCACCCAAAGTTTGGTGATGGTATAGGCGTGGTAATTGAACCAGACTCTGATTATTTCCGAGTAGGGAATGTTATCTCCCCCGAAACGCTTGCGCTTCCAGCGGTTTTTCTGTGATGCAAGAACGTCTCTTGGATCGCGCACTATATGAACTATTTTAAGATGGCGATAGTACTCCAATAAAGCACCGGCATAAAAAATATTGCGTGGCGTCTGTTCACAGGCCATTTCCTTGCCGTGACTCTTTGCAATATGATCAAGAGCCAAGGCAACCACATCTCCGGCCCCAATCGGTTCACTGCCAATTTGCTGCAAAAGCTGCTCCGCTTCCTTGGCATCTTCATCGTTTGCCTGCCCCCAGATATCGCGTTTGCTTCTTGCTAATAACTGAGTGCACAAATCAATCGCGTGCGGTTTGTCTATGTGCTTTTGCAGCTTGTTGGGATCGACCAGCTCCCCGAAGCAATGCAGTTCCTTGAGCCCATTGATTAAGCTGTGTTGGCCCAGCATTCGGCTGAGCATAGTGGTTCCGGATCGAGAAGCACCGGTCACGAAAATCATCTTGTTATCTGCTAACACTGTGTAGAGTCCATCAATGTGAGTTACGGTAGGGTTACACCGCCTATTTATCTGTACCCGCAGCCAAATATTGTTCGAAATAGAACAGGTTTCGAAATTACTCCTATTGGCGAATCATTCTTTCGTCGTGGACATACCAGACTTGGTTTTCTGTGGTTGTATCACATAACTGGATACGGAAGCGGGGGGAATTACGATCTCGACAGTTCCGTCTTTAGAGTGGGTTGCGCTGGTTTTGTCAGTTATGACATTCTCATTCAATTCTAGATTCAGATCATCGGCGTCTTTTCCTTCCTGACCTGCTATATAAAAACGTTCCACTACCACGTCTTTGGAGGCAAATGGCTGGTAACGCACCATCGCTTTTTGTGGTCGCGAGGAGTGGTTCACCACCCACAGACCTAACTGATCAGCCTGTTTATCCCTGAACGCCACGGCACGAACATCGTATCCTGACGGATACCCGCTCACATTGGTGCTGGAGGTGTGCGTTGTCATTACGATAGGCAGATCCATCTCACGTAAAGCCCGAAGCCCATAATAAATCGGTCGCGGCCTAAGATCCTTATAGCGCACGCTATAGTCGAACAACTGCCAGGGACCCGCGTTCAAGCCATGCCAGACGGCGCCTTTTATTTGCGGAATCTGAGCAATTGCAATCATGTAATCCGCCGTACTTAATGCACCGCCGAGATTACTTACAAACTGCGAAGTCAGATCTTTGGTCGGTTTATCGCTGCTCATTTGCCGGGCGTGTTCAGTAATCCAAATGTTGGGATCCTGGCCGCGGATCGCCCGATAATCCTGTATGCTCTCTCCAAGTAATTTGAGCCAGAACGCCAGGCTGCGCGATCTGCCATCGGTGCGCTTGCCATTGTAATAGTGATGCAATGAGTAGTCCGTAACCTCCGGCAACCCCTTCATTACCGTTTTCATATACGCGTCCGGCGCGCTCTTGCCTCGGGCTTTATCCTTCTTATATTTCCAGATAAAGTCTCTGAGAAAAGCGATGTACCGGGCATCCTTATCAACTGAGTGTATTGCATCAATGGTTTTGCGTGACCGGGCTACGTATTTATCCGCATCCCACTCGTATTTACTTCTGTCCAGCTCATTGCCCAATTGATAGTAGCGTGGTTGACCCTTCACTTTTTCGGCTAAGTAGCGGGCAAGCTCTTTATTTTTATCCGCAACCTCTTGTTCAGCGGATTCCTGTAATGGCTGTAACGGGTTATTACCGACAAGGTTAAGGACATACAGAAACCGGCCGTCAACCTGATCCAGAAATTGGACGTATTCATCTAAACCAAAAAGGGCTTCCTGGGGAGGAGACTTAAAGATGGTATTTTGCTTGGGTCGACGTGCTGCCAACCCGACGGATTGTTCCCAGGAAAAAGAATTCGCCACCAGCCCACCCGGATACCGGTATATCGCCGACGGGAAGTATTTCAAATGATCAACAATGGCCGGGTAAACCTGATTCTTTTTTTTGTCCCAGAGTTGATTCTGAAACGACATATAATTGATATTAAAGCCGAACAATTCACTGGGTAGTTGTTCACGAACGATGGATTTGGAATCGATCTCTATTTGTATTGATCGGGCGGGCGTTACTTTGATATCACCCTCAGGTTGACCAAAGAGTTGCCCGGATAACATCATCAGAAAGAGCACTGAAATTCTTTTCATTTACTTCACCTTGATCTGATTCAGGTTTTGCCCAACCGGCCACGAGCTAATGATGTAAGCATCTCTTTCTCTTTTTTCAGTAACGGTGGCTTTACTGCCATGCAGGCAATATATACCAGAACGGATACGACCGCAGCCAACAGATACGAACTCGTCACAGTCAAACACCAATAGCCCAGTGCGCCGGACAAAAGAGAATAAAAAGCCACCAACAATGCCAAGCCGTAGTCAAAATGAACAACATAACCATGCTTGCGCAACAAAAGTACAACAACGATATTAGCGGACATCGTGCCCAATATATTGACCACGATCAAAGACCACAAACCTAAATAGGGGAAAAGCGGAATCGCTACCAGCAGCGAACCCGACTGTATTAAGTTTGAGAGCAGAATTTGATTTTTCTCGACCGTCTGTACCAGCAGCTCTAACGTCGTACGTAACCCTTCCGTTAACATCAACGCCAAAAAGCCGGCCAGCAGGTAGGCGGCTGCGCCATATTTGTCTGCGGTCAGCCAGTTCAGAAACGGCTCGCCGACCACCACTAGCAACGTCATCGGTAATGCCAACAGACTGAGGTTCAATCGGTAGACAAGATTGGACAACCCGACCAACTGGCTGAAATCCTGCTTTTCGGAATAATGCGCGATGAACACCGGCCGAATCATGCTCATCATCATGTTGGTGGGCATCAACCGTCCGGCAATATTATTCAAATTATCAGCAAAGCCGAACAGCGCTAACTCAGCACTCCCCATAAAATGAGCGGCCACTAAGCGATTTGGTGCGCTGCCGTACAGGGTTCGGGTTTGGTTAAGCAGTCCACTCCATAAACCGAATTTAATTACCCGCTTCCGGTTTTCTTGCCACCAATTGTGATTTCCCTCAGCTCTTTGAGCATCTGCTGAGCGCTTGAAATACCAGCCCGTCGACATCACCACAAGCGATAGAAGTTCGGAAAACAGCTCAATAAGAACGACGGCCCAAAGATCCAAAACGCCCCATTTCATAACTGCAATGACGCCCACCAGACGAGCGAACCCGCCTATGGCCATGCCGTACTGAGCCTGCTTCTGCCAGAGCAGCGCCTCTAACGACTGCGAAAGCGAAAATGCACTCAGCCGCAGAACACCGACCCCGGCATACCAGGGCAGTACCCATAACCAGGTTTCCAGCCCCAGCTCATCGCCGAACATAAAGGCAAAGGGAAGCCCCAGGAGCAAAACGACGATGACCATAGAAGCTCTGGCCAGCATGCCCCGGGACAAGAGCCAATACATGGTATGGTTATTACCGCTGGACCTCAGCTCCGGAATATATCTCAACATCGACTGCTGAATACCGACGGATGAAACCATTCCGACAATAGTGATCAACGCCTGCAATGAGATATAAACAGCGTACTCGGTTTTCTCCAGGTATCGCGCCAGCAGAACCGTGACGGCTACAGTAACAAACAGCCGCATGCCTTTGCCTAATAACAGCGGCCTGAGACTACGACGGATGGCTGAAAACCCATAGTTTTTGGTGTAGGAGGTATTCATTGATGAATACCTCCTCTATTGAAAAGCACTAGCAACACCTAATATTCACACCATCACAAGAAACGGACAACACGTCGCCGTTCCCTCTCAGTTACTCTATTGGCAAGCTGCCAAAGTCGCTAGATCTATCGGCGTTGTCAGCAAGGTTTGCGCAGCACCCACCACCACACTGCCCGCCCCCGGCGATGAAGGATCAACCGTTAAACACGTTGTCGAACCGGGCGCTGTTGTAAAATCAAATCCATCGTACCCGGTGGTCTTCATTTTCAGTAAAAAGTTGAGTATGGCCGGATCAGCATCACCGTCAACGGTGTCATTTACTTCGATACTGTTTTCAACCACACCGGTAATCGCCGCGCTTGACATAAATTCGCCGAAATAAATAAGTTGCGAGGCAGAACCACCCGCGGTGGCAGATAAGTGCCAGTTATCCGTTCCGCAATCCTTCCACAAATATATGTTCTGGTCGTTTGCTGAATCGAATGACGGCATACCACAAGGACTGATTTCATTGTCCAGGATAGTCGCCCTACCACTGGGCTTATCCAGGGTAGCATTGTTCGCATTACTCAATACGACGTCAAAGGTTTCTTCACTTTCCGATAAATTATCTTCCAGAATCGGTATCGATATCTGCTGACTGGTCACACCCGGGTTAAACGTAATAGTAGTGGGTGTTGTTACTGCGGTGAAATCTTCATCGGCAGTAGCACTACCTGACTGGGTTACGTAATCCACCGTTACCACCGCTCCACTCGCAGCGGACAGGCTCACTGTGAATTCGGCGCTGGCATCCGCCTCGTTCACTTCAATATCGTTAATCGAGACATCGACCGCGATGTTGGTGCACGTGGCCAGGCTGCCCAAATCAAATGGTGAACTAATCGGTTCTTTCTCGGATCCTGCTAGAATCGGAATGCCAGAAGGCGATTCCAGATTCATGCAACTGCCCGCTTCAGTAACCGGTTTGAACTGGAATCCGTCGTCGCCGTTGTTCCATATTTTTAACACGTATTCAATGACGGTCGGATCCGTGGTGTTATCCAAAGTATCACTGGGTTCCAGACTGTAGCCGGAGAGACCGGTAAAACCATCGTCCGAGGTAAATTGCCCCTCATAAAAGACGCCGGCAGGATCTCCACCTGCTGATGCCCGCACATACCACTCACCCGTATCACAATCCCTCCATACAAACAGGGCTTTTTCAACAGATGGATCGTACACAGGCGCACCGCACGCATTGAGTTCGTCATCGATTATCGTCGCTGTGGCCGATAATGTCGCCAAGGTGGCATTGACCGGATTGTTTAAATTAAACGTAAACGACTCATCACCCTCGCCCAAGCTGTCTTGCGTGATAACCACATCCACCGTTTTCGAAATTTCACCGGGGTTAAACGTCAGGGTTTGCGCTACACTGATTTCTTCGTAGTCCACCCCTGCGGTGGCTGTTCCCGCCTGGGTGGAAACGTCTACGGTCACAACGTCGGTGCTCGCTTCAGACAACTCAACCGTAAACGTCGCCACGCCCGCTGCCTCGCTCACGGTCACATTGGTTACCGACAATTCAAGGCAGGAACCAAACGTGTTGAGATTAAATGCGCCGAATTTGGCGGTTTTGGATTGTCCGACCAGCACCGGAATGCCTGCTGGTTGAGTCGGGCTGAAACAGGTTATGGCCGTCTCATCCGGAGTAAACACAAAGCCGTCTTCACCGTTGTTATAAATCTTAAGAACATAATCGATGTTGTCCGGGCTGGTTGTGTAATCGAGCGTATCACTGGGCTCAATTCCGTCTTCCAGCACCTGAACAAAGGGCCGAGTCGATCCTACCGACCCGCCAT
>Ga0208570_1000122_pt1 | contig 40086 bp, 35 predicted proteins | sample DeeseametaMP1202_FD_184192 | JGI IMG/M metagenome (GOLD analysis project Ga0208570, IMG submission 184192) | Marine microbial communities from the Deep Indian Ocean - MP1202 (SPAdes) | ecosystem: Environmental > Aquatic > Marine > Oceanic | place: South Indian Ocean | collected 2011-03-08
CAGTTTCGCTGTGAAATTGTTAATACCAGCCCCGGCGGCTTTTGTTTGTGCTGGCATCAGGACGTGCCACCGCAAGTCAAAACCGGTGAGATAGTCGGTATTCTGGAAAGAGAAAAAACGCTCTGGAGTATCGGGGTTATTCGATGGGTAAAACAATTCCGCGATGAAGGTGTACGCATGGGCGTGGAGTTGATTGCGCCCAAAGCGGAGGCTTGCGGCACTCAGGCGATTCATAAAAAAGGCGGCGCGACCGAATACATGCGCACGTTGATGTTGCCGGAGTTAAGGGCGATAGGCCAGCCGGCCACGCTCATTACACCGAATATCACGTTTCATATCGGATACAAAGTTAACATAAACGAAAACGGGCATATTTCAAAAGGGCAACTGATAAAGCAGGTGACTTCAACGGCAAGCTTCGCCCAGTTCCAATTTAAAATGCTAGTCCCTGCGCCGGGGCGGGGTGCCGAAGCCGAGCACAAACTAGCGGGCATGGATCAGTCTAAATCAGGTCCGGAAGACGACTTTGATTCTATTTGGTCTAGCCTGTAGAGGTCACGCGTGGTCGCTATTTTTCTCACGAATTCAATATTGAGCGGTTGATTGAATGACAAAGAAAACCGAGACAATAAAACTATTGGTTTTGCACGAATCTCCGGATGATGCAGAACAATTGATGAACCTGATTCGTAATTCGGGGCGGGCCACCCGTGGCCAGATGATTGAGGATCTGGAGGGCTTTGTGCAAGCCTTAAATAGCAGCACCTGGGATCTGATGCTATTGCGACCTGAAGCGAATGACGTGTTTGCGATGGAATGTTTAAAGGAAGTCAAAAAGAACGCGAAAGATATTCCTGCCATTCTGCTGCTGGATGACAACGATCCGGAAGAAATCGTTGACGGTCTGCGCGATGGTTATGAAGATGTGGTGCAGAAAGACGACCAGGCGCGATTGGTGTTGGTAATACAGCGAGAGTTACGGAATCTATCTGAGCGTCGTGCGCGGCGTACCGCTGAAATACATTTGAAAGAAGCGGAAAAGCGGTGCGCAAGCTTGCTCGATAGTTCACGAGATGCCATTACCTATATAACCGATGGTATGCATACCTACGCCAACGAGGCTTACCTTGAATTGTTCGGCTACGAGGATGCGGACGACTTGGAAGGCATGCCCATTATGGACATGGTCTCGCCCAAAGATCATGAGGAGTTCAAGCAGTTTTTGCGTGCTTACAGTGCCGGAGAAAGTGATACCAATGAGTTTTTATGTCACGGGCTTTGCACCGATGGCACAGAAATCCAAGCGCGAATGATCTTTTCCAGCGCGACCTATGATGGTGAGCCCTGCACTCAAATACTGATCCGGACCAATCAGGCAGATGCAGAATTGCAGGAACGGCTGAAAGAAATTTCCAGTCAGGATCTGTTGACCGGGTTGTACAACAGGAATCATTTTACGCAGGAACTGGACGCCTCAATTCAGTGGGCGATTACCAGCAATCACAGCGCCGTTCTGCTTTATATTCAGTTGGATAATTTTGCTTCGGTACAATCGGACATCGGTATAGCCGCGGCGGATATGGTGTTGGCGGATGTCGCTACCCTGTTACGTGAACAATTGCCGGGCGGTGAGGTGTTGGCGCGCTTTGGTGATGACATTTTTACTGTCCTGATCAAAGAGAAAAACCTGGAAGAGGGCCGACTATTAGCGGAAAAACTTCGCAGTGGAGTGGAGGATCACCTGTCTGAAGTACAGGATCGCACGGTACAGGTGACAGCCAGTATTGGTGTGACCCTGATCAGCGAGAACACGGAGGATGGTGAAGAAGTCATCACCCGCGCGCACCAGGCCAGCGAGCAAGTATACGAAGATAAACCACTGGGTAATGGTGTTTCAGTCTTTGATCCGGCTGAAGCAAAGAAAGTGGATCCGAGCGATACCGGGGCGGTGCTACAAGACGCTATAGACAAGGGCAAGTTCAAATTGTTGTTCCAGCCGGTAATCGATTTGCGCGGCGGCAGCGGCGAGCTGTATGAAGCGTTTCTGAGGATGGTGGATGATGAGGGCAATGAAGTGCCGCCAAACGACTTTCTGGCGGTGGCATCGGCGCAGGACCTGGCGGAAAAAATAGATCGCTGGGTTATTCTGCAATCCATAAAGTTACTGTCCGAACACCGTAATGACGGTCACGATTCCAAGTTGATTATCAATCTGACCGGAGAATCGCTGAAAGATCAAACGCTATTACCTTGGTTAAGTGTGGCATTAAAGGCAGCCCGCATGCCCAGCGATGCCATTGTGTTTCAGTTTAGTGAAAGCGATGCGACAACCTATCTGAAACAAGCCAAAGATTTTACCAAGGGGTTGAAGGAACTGCATTGTAAGGTGTCTATATCGCGCTTTGGTTGTGCCCTGAATCCCTTTAACAATCTGAAACACCTGGAAGTGGACTATCTGAAAATGGATGGTTCCTTTATGAAGGATATCGGCTCTGAGGAAAACAAAGAAGCCCTGAAAGAAATGGTCGCAGCAGCTCATGCCCAGGGTAAGCTCACCATCGCGCCATTCGTTGAAAGCGCATCCACCTTATCGACACTTTGGCAGATTGGTGTCAATTATATCCAAGGCTACTATCTGCAGGCGCCGGCTGAAAATATGAACTACGACTTCTCAAGTGAGGAGTAGTGTTGGGCGAATTTTGTGCGTTAACTGGAACCACTCACAATGAGTACTGGTTCAAATTATTCTGTCCCCTTATGGGTTTAGAAGTGGCTATAATCTAGCTTGCATGTATTTCATTATTGGTTAGTTGCATGTGATCTGGGGGCTGGAAACCCGGAATTAAACAAGGACTGAACAACCACTAAAGGAAACGGACATGGACGAAGCTCGCCGCATCAAAAGTATTCTTTACCCGCTCGCCAGAGACCTGCGCAACCTGCACACGTTCGTGGCAAACATTCAGAACATTTTGCACGCAAAACCGGATCGTTTTGCGGTAGGCGTTCCACCCGGACTGACCTCCATTCGCGATACCCTGCGCAGCCTGTCCAAATCCGCAAAAGCCATGCAGGAAGTGAATGACATCACGATTCGTGAATGCGATTTGGCTGAGCAATTGACCGGAGACTCCGTTGTACTGATGTTGCGTTCGGCTGCCGATCTGCGCTTAACAGCGCGGTCGTTAAAGAACCCGATCGACCAGGTATATAGGATGGTCATGCGGCTCAGTGGCTATCTCAGTCCCACCTTTGTCTTCACCGTCGCGACCTCTTCCTTGATCGACATGATGATGAAAGACGTCGAGGCGGTAAGCCAGCGTATGATCACGATCAAGAAAGCAGTGAACCGGCTCACGGATTATGAAATGACGGCGGGGTTACCCGATCACGTTGAACGGCGCTTGAGCCTGCTATCGCCGCAACTGGGTGTGATTGAAAAAGAGGCGGGAGATATTGCGGACCAGATGTCGCAGCTGATGGGTAAAATGAACCAGATGATGGAGCTAAGTGCTCGTCTGGAATCCCTGATGCGCATGGGCGCGGCACTGGACCATGCGATTCAGGATTTAATCCCTTCGATGTCCATATTGAAGCAGTTAGGGCAAGTGATGGCGGAGTTTCCGCTTGACCCCCATGAGCCTGAGCTTCAGGCCATGCAGCTGAGCGCGGCACTGACCCGTTTGGATCTGCCGCCGGATGCGCTAACCCAGCTAGAGCAGCGGCTTAAACATCACGCGGATCAATATGTATTCCCGATAATTGTACCTTTGTCCGAGATAACGGAGAAAATTAAGGGGATATCCCCGAACAACCGTCTGCTCAGTGGTATCGAGAGTAATCTGCAGGTTCAGCAGGGGCGCTTTTCGAATATGGATCGGTTGATGAAAACCGTGTTTGATAGTTTCGAAGAATTGTTCGAAGACTACAAAAAGCTTACACATGCTGCCTGAAAGACGCTTTGAATCAGGGGGGTGACAACATACAATAGCCAGCTTGGTTGTTGTATTCAGCCCCCCTCATTAGAAACGGAATAAGCCCGCTATGGAGTTAACGGAACAATTGCTGGGGGACTGCTCCCCCTATATTGGAAATTTAATTTACGATATTGATGTTCGGATGCTGTTCGTTGAGCTTATGGACGGGCCTGAGACGCAGAATTTGGTGCGCCGGGTCGTATTCCCTTCGGTGGTAACTTTCCACGAGACCAATCTGCAAAATGAACCGGACGACGACGCTCTGGATGATGTGGTGAGTATTCAGCGGCTCGATCAGAACCGCATTATTATTACCACCTTCAAGAAGGAAATATTGTTGAGCCTGACAGAGGAGCCATTCGTTGAGGATATGGATTAGAGGCCAAATTGGGCGAGCTGATCCGCGATGAACGGCGATAGGCTTGGGGATTGCCTGTCTCCAAGTTACTATTGACGCGATTTTTCAACTATGGTTTGGATAATGCACACAGAAAGTAGCGAGGATGTATGAACATTACTGTGTTTGGTACGGGGTATGTTGGTTTAGTGACTGGGGCGAGTTTGGCGGATGTGGGCCACAACGTACTGTGTATGGATGTGGATGTTGCCAAAATCGAGTCGTTAAAAAAAGGGATTGTGACCATTCATGAGCCCGGCCTGGACGTGGTTGTGCAGCGTTGTTTTGAAGACGGAACCCTGAATTTTTCAAGCTCCACGGAAGAAGCGGTCGCACACGGCGAATTGATTTTCATCGCGGTGGGCACGCCTCCGGATGAAGATGGTTCTGCAGATTTGCAATACGTATTGCAAGTGGCGGCTAACATTGGCCGTAACATGCAGGACTACAAAGTGATTGTGAACAAGTCCACTGTGCCGGTAGGTACAGCGGATAAAGTGAAAGCTGCAGTAGCCGCAGAATTGGAGGCCCGCTCTTCACCGTTGGAATTCGATGTGTGCTCCAACCCCGAGTTCCTTAAAGAAGGCAGCGCGCTGGAAGATTTCAACAAAGGCGCCCGTATTGTGGTGGGAACGGACTCTGACCGTGTCGTGAATATTATGCGGGTGTGTTATGGCCCTTATATTCGCAACCACGACAAATTAATGTTTATGGATGTGCGGGCAGCAGAACTGACCAAATACGCAGCCAATGCCATGTTGGCCACTAAAATCAGCTTTATGAACGAAATGTCGCAGCTGGCCGAGCGTTTGGGTGTGGATATCGAGCAAGTACGAAAAGGGATTGGTTCAGATCCCCGCATCGGTTATCAGTTCATCTATCCCGGTTGTGGTTACGGCGGATCGTGCTTCCCGAAAGACGTAAAAGCCCTGGCGCAAACGGCCCGGACGGTAGGTTATGTTCCGGAGTTGCTGGACGCGGTGGAAAACGTAAACACCCGTCAAAAAGGCAGCATGTTCGAAAAACTGAGCAAACACTTTAACGGTGATCTGAACGGTAAAACCATCGCTCTTTGGGGGCTGTCGTTCAAGCCGGATACCGACGATATGCGCGAAGCCCCCAGCCGAGATTTAATGGAAGCATTGTGGGCGGCCGGGGCGAAAATCCAGGCTTTCGATCCAGTCGCTTCAAAAGAGTGTCGTCGTATATATGGTGATCGGCCTGATCTGGTGTTGTGCGAGCAGCGTAATGATGCCGTGAGTGGCGCCGATGCGCTGGCGATTTGCACCGAATGGAAAGCGTTCCGTTTTGTGGATCTGAAATGGCTGAAGTCGGAATTGAAAAATCCGGTGATAGTTGATGGGCGAAACCTTTACAGTCCGGCGGACACCAAGGAGTTCGGCTTTAAATATTACGCTATTGGACGTAGTGATTCTCTGGCAATTTAGGCTGCCGAAGCGGAAGTAACGTATCGGAGCGGCAAGTTTGTTGACCAATCCGATACGTTTAACACAGGCCTGTGCAGTGCGGAACGGAGCCCGGCTCAAGTACTAAACCAGGGTTCCGATTTGCTCTCCCATACACACCCGTGCCTGCTCCCCTAAGGACGCGTTCCATTTCACAACCCCCGGCCCGAACAACACAATCGCGGTTGATCCCAGCTTGAAACGGCCCATTTCTTCACCGGTTTTTATCGTAACGGGCACCCTTTCACCGGTATATTCAAAGGTTTGAATCCGGCGCTTTGGCGGTGTGACCAGACCTGCCCAGGTGGTTTCAATACTGGCAACAATCATCGCTCCCACCAGCACCACAGCCATGGGGCCGATTTCCGTATCGAAGAAGGCGACTACACGCTCATTGCGTGCGAACAGGGCAGGTACCTGCTGAGCCGTAATGGTGTTCACTGAAAACAGTTTTCCCGGCACATAAATCATTTTGGTGAGGGTGCCGGAGTAGGGCATATGAACCCGGTGATAATCCTTTGGTGAAAGATAAACAGTAGCAAATTCACCGTTGCGGAACGGCGCCGCCGCAGCGGGGTCCCCGCCTAGTAATTGGGTCAGCGTATAGTGGTGCCCCTTGGCCTGAAAAATCATTTCGTCTTCGATGGTGCCCAGTTGGCTAAAAGCGCCGTCGGCAGGGCTGGCGATGCCGTTCGTGGCGATCGGGCGCACGCCGTCTCTCAACGCGCGGGTAAAAAAGTCGTTGAATGTGGCGTAGGCGTGAGGGTCCGTCTCCGCCGCCAAGCTCATATCAATATCGTACTGGTTCAGAAAAAAATCGATAAAGGTATTCTTAATCAGTGGCCAGCGGGATTCCGCCACCAGTCCGGCCAACCTGGACAGCAGGTGTTGGGGGACGCAGTATTGAGGCAAAACTCTTAGTCGGTCCAGCGCAGAAGCAGTCATGGCTTTCTCATCTTCTTGGTGTGATTAATTACGGTTAGATTAATGGGGATCAGGTCAGGTGCTTTCAACCGGCATGTCGGGGTCGTTGCCCCATTCTGACCAGGAACCGGGATACGCCTGAATGCTTCGGAAGCCGAGAATTTTGCCCAGCAGGTAGGTGAAGGCAGAACGGTGGTGGCTTTGGCAATGGGTAACAATGTGTTTGTCGGCGCTAATCCCCAATTCCGCCAGTTCCGCAAGGATCCATTGCCGGGGCCGGATACGCAGGCCATTTTGATGATCCATGGCTCTGGTCCACTCATAATTCACGGCCCCGGGAATATGGCCGTTTTGCATGGCGCCGGGTCGCAGGCCCAGATACTCCTCCGCCGATCGTGCATCCCAGATGACAAAGTCCGGTTGGCCCAGGCGCAGTAGTATGTCTTCCTTGTTAAGCAGCGGGCTATCCGGTACCGCCCCGGTCCGGTAATAAAACTCGGGCGTTGTGGTTGTCGCGGTGTGGATCTCGTTTTCCAGCGGTAAATTCGCTTGAGCCCAGGCATGCAAGCCGCCGTTGAGGTAAGACCAGCCAGAATGTCCGATCACATCCAGAGTCCACAGCAGGCGACCGGCCCAGCCGCCGCCCTCGTCATCATAAGCCACTACGTGACTGTGCGGCTGCAAGCCGATACGGCCCAGCACCTTTGCCAGAGTTTCAACCGGAGGTAGCTTTCCGGGGGCAGGAAATTCACCGCCCATTAAATGCATAAAGGGCAGATGAACAGCCCCGGGAATGTGGGCGCTGTGATACTGCTCCGTGCGGCACAAATCCACAATTAACAGGCTGGGGTCGGCCAACGACGCGTTCAGTTCTTCGGGCTCTATCATTAAGGGGTATGCTGTCGATTCCATGGCGAGAGTGTACTCAAGGGGCTGCCTGAATGCCAGACATTGGGCTGCCCCTTGATGACCGCAGGAGCGGGGAGGAGTTTACGGTTGCAATGCCATCAGGTATTTGCTGCAGTGTGCACCGGTGGATTTGAAAATCTTGTATTCTGCCTCGGATAGACCGATGCGGTCCGTCAAGCCCCGGTCGGCGTAAAACAGTCCATAGGCTCCTTGCTGATTGAATACGGACATCAGAAAAAAATCCTCGCACTGGCTGGCTTGTCTGAACTGGCCGGGAATCACGCCTTCGATCTGCTGCTGACGTTCCCGGCTGATCCAGGTTGCAGCGGGTTGCCTGAGCAGCTGAGTGAATAGATTGGGCGGCTGAAGTTGAACGGTGAAACGTTGCAGCGCAGGTGCCTCGGAGCAGCCTTGGGCGTAGTAAGCTTCCAATTTGGACCGTTCTGGATTGAGTACAGCCACTACGACTCTCTCTAACTCGGTGCACCGATATAGGCAATCGGTAATGCTGCGTAACGCCTCTTGCTCACTGCTGAAGGCAGAGGGCTGGTGCAGCAGCTTATTTATGAGCGTTTCGTAATCTGCATATTTTTCTGCCGAGACAAAGCCGGGGAAGACGGCCGCGGGTTTCGCCGCGGGTTTGGGCGCTGACCGAATGGCGTGATGATCCAGTCCGTCGGGTAATTTTTCGCTTTTAATGCCAATTGCTCGGGGCTGATTGAGCGGGTCAGGACGCTGGCTTGGTGGCGCCGGTGTCGCGGATTTTGGCGCCTTTGCTGGGACGGAACCCTGGCCCAGCATGCTCGCCATTTTGGTAACCGCAGCGTCCATCTGACTCGGTTTGATGCGACGACGTTGCGCGCTCGGCTGCGGCCATAGCAAACCCTCTGCCGGGCTCTGGACGCCAACGATCGCGAATCGCCGTGACGTCTCAAGCGCCACGGATTTGGTTAATTCCAGGATGCGAACCAGAGGTTGATCCAGATAGGCCGCGACGATCGCCTGACAACGCAGGGTGGGCTTGGAGTACCAACTCCGGGCACTCTGTTGCGCCAGCGTATTGCTGAGGTGGACTGTGAACCCTTGCGAATGCGCCAGCAAGCCGGCTTCGGTTTTGTTGGGCATACGCACCGAGGCCGCATCATTGGAATGCTTTTGTGCCAAACGCGCATACCGCATCAAAAACGCGGGCGAGGGGATCGGTGCCCCGTGAATGGCACCGCATACCTGGTCGGAAAAATGCCAGTGTTGTGCCAGCGCCTTCGCCAGCTCGGCGCGCTGGCATCCCAGAACCGCCAGTTCGGCTTCCTCAACGGGTACACGTTGTTGCTGCACCAGCGCGTCGATCATCCGCGCCTCATTGCTCGCCACCCGCCACATCGCCCAATCGGGTACGCCATACAGCAGGCACGCCAGAACCAATTGATCGGCATTGCCCTGGTGCCGGAACGGAAGCCAGCTCAATGCCAGCTCGGCTGCGTGACTGCTTTGAATGATCGCTTGCAGATAGCGGGGCTCAAAACGGTTGTTGGCACCGCAGTCGGGCTTCAGGGAATCGACCAGAGCGCTGATATTATCCATTCCAAGCATAGAGACGCAGTGATGTGGATTGCTCAGGGTGCCGGCTGCCTTTTCTGCAAACTGATTATTGCAGGCGCGCAGTACATGCAGTCGCAATACCGGGTCTTGCGCTACCAGGTCGCCTATCTGATTTAGGGAAGTATCCGGGTGCTCCAGCAAGCGGCGGATTTCAACGGCGCTGCCGGGCAAAATGGGCAGCACGGCCTGCGCCAGTTCAGACACCCAATATTGCAGACCTTTGGCTTGAAACGCGCTCGCCATAGAGCTTAAAAACCTAAGTAATTTGTGTAATCAGCAAAGCTGTCCTTAACTTTTAACTATAGACGCATTCCGCAATTGATCAGGAAAACAATCAGTGATTACAGGCTCTTAGTATTTATATGAGTAAGTTATTCGGATATTTAATTGTTATCGGCAGTGTTTTGGGCGGATTTGTGCTGTCCCACGGCGAGTTGGCGACACTTTGGCAACCATTCGAATTATTAATAATCGGCGGTGCGGCGTTTGGTGCGTTTGTGGTTTCCAACCCGTTTTACGTAGTAAAAGAAGTCTTTCATGACGTCGGTCGGATGTTTTTGGGACGGCGCTACGGGCGGGTTCTGTATATGGACCTGCTATCGTTGTTGTACGAGTTGTTTAATAAAGCCCGCCGCAATGGTCTGATGTCCATCGAAGAAGATGTGGAAGACCCGAAAGCCAGTGACATTTTTGAGCGTTACCCCCGGGTTACCAGCGAGCCAATTTTGCTGGAGTTTATCTGTGACTACCTGCGGATTATTTCGTCTGGCAACCTGTCCGCATTTGAGCTGGAAACCCTGATGGACCAGGATATTGAAACCAGCTTTCAGGAAGCGGAACATCCCGCCCATGCGCTTAGCCGGGTTTCGGATGCGTTGCCTGGATTCGGTATAGTGGCGGCGGTATTGGGCATCGTGATTACCATGAAATCCCTGGGCGGCCCGCCGGAAGAATTGGGTATGCACGTAGCGGCCGCTTTGGTGGGAACTTTTCTTGGGGTGCTGCTGGCTTATGGGTTCGTCGGGCCGATGAGCGATGCAATGGCGCACTCAGCCAAAGAGCGGGTGAAAGCGCTGGACTGCATAAAAACCTCGTTGCTGGCTATGCTCAACGGCATACCGCCGCAGCTGGCGGTGGAGTTCGGACGCAAAACCCTGTTCTCTTCGGAGCGCCCCAGCTTCAGTGAACTCGAGGAGCATTTGCGGAGTCGCTGATGGAATTTGAAAACGACGACCGGCCCATTATCGTAAAGCGAGTCCGAAAAGTTCAGGGTGGTCATCACGGGGGGGCCTGGAAAGTGGCCTTCGCGGATTTCGCCACGGCCATGATGGCGTTTTTCCTGCTGTTGTGGCTTTTGGAAGCGGCGTCTCCCAAAGAAAAAATTGCCTTGTCCGGTTATTTTTCTGATCCTTCTGCTTTTACAGAAGGCGGCTCCCCTTATGTTATTGATTTGGGTGGGGGTCTGAAAGACGATCAGTTTTCCGGTGAAAACAATGTGGAATCACCGAACAGCCGGATTCAGGATCAGGGCGTGATGCTTGACGAAGAAACCGTGCAGGATCTGGCCGCTGAAATTGAGAATCTGAAGTTTCAGGAATTAAGACAAACCCTGGAAACCCGGATTGAAAACAACCCGGACCTGCGTAAATACAAAGAGCAGATCATTATGGATGTGACGCGGGAAGGACTGCAAATCCAGATCGTAGATGCCAAAGCGCGCCCGATGTTCGACAGTGGCCGCGACATTATCAAGCCCTACATGAACAGCATCCTGAAAGCGGTGGCGGAAACGTTAACCGGAGTGCCGAACCGATTGAGTATTTCCGGCCACACCGATGCCATGACATTTTCTGGAACCTGGGATTACTCCAACTGGGAATTGTCCGCAGATCGCGCTAATGCGGCGCGGCGATCATTGCAGCGATACGGAATCAAGGAAGCAAAGGTGGCGCAGGTGGTGGGTCTGTCTTCTTCGGTGCCTTATGACAAGGGGCGCCCGGACAATCCGATCAACCGCCGTATCACTATTCTGGTGATGAATGATAAGTCTCAGGCAAAACTGAAAGCACAACAGGAAGGGGACGTTATTCCTGTTCCGGAACAAACAGTTGATAAAATTGAAAGTGAAGCCGACGCATTGAAAGCCTTCGAACGGTTGCGGAAAACGATGACTCGCAAACAGTCCGCAGACCCTGGCCTGTTGTTTCCGGATCCAGGCTCAGCAGACCCCAAAGCTACAGCTCAACCGAAGGCAAACCCCCCACAGGACGACGAAGTATTTTAGCGTGCTTGGGGTGCTCTCCGTTCCAGAATATCTTTACTCATTTCCGCGTTTTGGGTGCCCTCGACTAGCTTGGTGCGTCGCTGGAAGGCGGCCTTGGCCACCATATAAGCGGACACTGGCGCGGTGATAAAAAGGAATAAGCTGATGACCAGTTCATGGATGCTAATGCCCGCCCCCTGCAAGGGATGCAATATCATGGACGCAATCAGGATGCAGCCGATTCCCAGAGTAGTGGCTTTGGTGGGCGCATGCAGACGGGTATAAAAGTCCGGCAGTTTCACCATGCCCAACGCACCGATCAGAATAAACAGGCCACCCATTATCAACAAAAACGAGGCAAACAGTTCAACCCAGAACAACATAGTTTATTTCCCTTTATTCAATGATGTCGCCACGCAACAGATACTTGGCCAGTGCGGCGGTGCTGACAAACCCGAGCATGGCAATCAGCAGAGCGGATTCAAAATACATGTCACTGGAAAAGTACAACCCCAGCAAAACAATTAACGCGATACTATTAATGTAGAGCGTATCCAGCGCCAGAATACGATCGGCTGTGGAAGGGCCGGCCAGTAAACGTATTGTATTGAGTACCAGTGCCAGCCCGACCATCACGGTCACGACCAGCAAAACCGTATTCAACATGCGAAGATCTCCTTCAGCGGCGTTTCGTAGCGTGATTTTATTCGTTGTATCAGGCTTTGTTCATCATCCATATGCAATGCGTGGATGTATAACCATTTCATATCTTCAGAGAAATCCAGGCTCACTGTGCCGGGAGTGAGTGAAATTGTGCTGGCCAGTACCGCCAAAGGAAATTGGCCGGTCAGATCCAGCGGCAGGGCGATTAATCCCGGACGCAACTGCCTGTTGGGCCGCAGGATACGCCCTGCCACTTCAAAGTTGGAGACCACAATGTCAGCCAATACCATAATGATGTAAAGAAAGGCTTTAATCGGTTTTTTAATTCGGTGGTGGGGATTACTCAGGGGCGCTGTTACCCACGGAATGATGGTGGCCAGAACCAAACCCAGCACCAAGTGCCCCATGGTGAATTCATTCAGCAGCATCCATACCCCGATCAAAATCAGGGTATGCAGCGGCATGGGGAAAATTCGTTTAAGCATCAGTGTCTCCCGGTATCCGCAGCGGCACACTCAGGCTGCGTGTCATGTCCTGAGCGGCAGCCTGGGTGTATTCAGTGATCCAGCCCGCGAACACCACCATCAGCGGCAATGTGATTACCAGTAAACACACCGCCGTTAATTGAGCGGGGTGTACCTTCACTTCTCCGGCATTCTCACCCCGGGTGCGCCAGAACAAAGTGCTGCCGGAACGCGCTAACATCAGCAACGCAGCCAGACTGGCCAGCAATATTGGTGGCCAGATCCAGCCTGCTTGGTGGCTGGCCAGCGCGGCCTTCAGCATCAGTGCTTTGCCAATAAATCCGGAGATCGGCGGCATGCCGATCAGCGCCAGCGCAGCAAGCATAAACAAGAGCCCCAGCAACGCCGGTTGTGCGACCGGGCGTGCCTGCACAAAGCGGTCTTCCGCTTTACCTCGTTGGCTGACGATCAGCCCGGCCACCAAAAACATCAGCGCCGTTGCCAGTGTGCTATGGATCAGGTAATACAAAGCACTGGCGGTGGCTTCACGGGTGTTCAGCGTCACCATCAGCAGCAGACTGCCTACCGAAACAATGACCATATTGGCAGTCAGCTCACGCAGGGTTTTGCTGGCCAGAGTCGCAATGATACCGATCACGATGGTGAGCCAAGCCAGCGGCCAAAGCCACGGTTGAGCGATGTTGGCCAGCTCCCCGGCACCGTCGCCGAAGATGGTGCTGTGAACCCGCCACAAGCTGTAGATACCGACCTTGGTCATAATGGCGAATAACGCGGCGACTGGTGCCGGTGCCACCGAATAGGCTTTGGGCATCCAGAAGTGTAGCGGCATCATCGCGGATTTCAGGCCGAACACCACCAGTAGCAGCATGGCGCCGGATTCCGCCAGTTGTACATCGCTCTTCACAATATGCGCTGCACGGAGTTGCATATCGGCCATATTCAGGGTGCCGAACGTGCCGTACATAATGCCCAGGGCAAACAGGAACAGCGCAGAGCCGGCCAGATTCAGTGTCACATAATGAACATTGGCAAGGGTTTTCTGTGGGCCACCTCCGTGGATCAGCAAGGCATATGAGGCAATCAGCAACACTTCGAAAAACACGAACAGATTAAATAAGTCACCTGTTAAGAACGCGCCCTGGATGCCCAGCGCCTGAAACATCAGCAACGGGTGCAAAAATTTACCTTTCTGATCTTCACCGGCGCAGCTGAACAGTTGCACACACAGCAACAAAAGGGCAGTGAGCACAGACATTAACGTGGCCAGCCGATCAGCCACCAAAACAATGCCAAACGGTGGCTGCCATTCCCCCATGGCATACACGATCGGACCGTGCTGATTCACTTGCCACAGCAACGTGATCGTTGCCAGTAGTTGCAGCAGTGCCGCCAACGTGCCGAACACCCGCTGCCGTTGCAGAGTGCCGGCGATGGGCGGCATTAACATTAAAACGCCGGCCAGTAGCGGGATTAATAGCGGCAGTACAGGTAAATGCTGCAGCATCAGGTGGGCTTCCTTTTTACGTTATTCTGTTGGGCTTGTTGGTGGTTCGCCGGTTTCTTGCGGGATCGGTTCTGCCGGGCCTGATTCTTTTCAATGCGGTTTGCCAGTGCATCTTCCATCGCACTGCGTTCCGGTGGCAGTTCGCGTCCGTCCACGTGATCGTTGCCCAGATCCGAGCGTGCCCGGATCGCCAATATCAGCACGAAGGCGGTCATGGCAAAACCGATCACGATGGCAGTCAGGACCAGTGCCTGTGGTAATGGGTCGGCATAAGCCTGGCTGTGGCCAACGATGGCCGCTCCGTTTACGGTTAAACGCCCGCTGGCGAATAGAAACAGATTCACTGCGTAGGATAATAATGTCAGCCCCAGAATCACCGGAAAAGTTTGTGCCCGTAACATCAAATAAATACCGGCTGTGGTTAGCACGCCCACGCTCATGGCAAAAGTAAATTCCATCAGTCATCTCCTGCCTTGAGGCGCTCACTGGTGGTGAGTTTACCCAAATTAGCCAGGATCAGCAGTGTCGCGCCGATCACCGTCAGATACACTCCGAAATCAAACACCATGGCACTGGCCAGTTCAAACTCACCGACCAGCGGCAGGTGATAATGATCAAACCAGGTGGTCAGGAAGTTGCGGCCAAAAGCCCAGCTCCCCAGCCCGGACAGAGTGGCGATAAACAAGCCGCTGGCAATCAGACCCAGATAATTGATGGGCATACGCTCCTTCATCCACACTACGCCATGAGCTACGTATTGCTGGATCAGGGCAATGGCGGTGATCAGGCCGGCAATGAAACCACCCCCCGGCATGTTATGACCGCGCAGGAAAATATAGGCGGACACCAGTAACGCCAGTGGTAACAAGCTCTGCGAGACCACGGCCAAGAGGAAGGGGTGGCGTTCCTTAGACCAGCGATAGCCTTTATTATCCGCGGAGGGCATATACAACAGGATTTGTGCCAGCAACTTATAAATGCCCAGGGCGGCGATGCCCAGCACGGTGATTTCACCCAACGTATCAAAACCGCGAAAATCCACCAGAATCACATTCACCACATTGGTCCCGCCACCGCCGGATTTACTGTTTGCGACGAAGTAATCTGAAATGCTGTCCAATGGCCGGGTCAACATGGCATAGCAGATAGTGCCGATGACGCTGCCAAACAGGGCCGCCACGCTGAAGTCGCGGACAATGGTAGTCAGATTGCTGTCAATGACGGGACTTTTTTGCGGCAAAAAGAACAGGGCCAACAGAAATAATAGGATGGTCACGACTTCCACAGAGAGCTGGGTCAGGGCCAGGTCCGGTGCCGAAAAATAGGCGAATGCGATGGATACAATCAAACCTACGACAGACAAGGCAATCAGGGCGACCAGTCGTAAATGGCTCCACCACAAGGTGACGAACGTCGCCGCAACCATCAAGCCGGCACAGAACCCCACCACCCAGTTAATTGGCAATTGGGGGTGGGTTCCGATGGCGTCCAGCAGATCGAACAAGGGGGCTGCGCTTACAACCAGCGCCAGCAGTATCAACAAAAACATAGAGCGTTGTAATGAACCGTTGTCCAGCCATTTATGCAGCGTGGTTACCCGGGCAATCAGTTTTTGCACTTGTTCTTCGAACATGTACTTGGCATCCCGGTCGGCGAACTGCATCTGAAAACCGAATAGATGGCGGCGGTTGATATATAAAGTCAGGCCGCCTAATACCGCCAATGCGCTCATCAACAGGGGAAAATTAAAACCGTGCCAGATCGCCAGGCTGAAGACCGGCAAATCCGCTTGTAACACCGCAGCGGATGCCGCAGCCAACAGGTCACCCACCATAAAGTGCGGAAAAATCCCCACCAGTAAACACACCACCACCAGCACTTCAACCGGTACCCGCATATAGCGTGGCGGCTCATGGGGGGTTTTTGGTAAATCGATAGGCTCGCCATTAAAGAATACGTCGTGCATAAAACGCAGGGAATAGGCTACGGCAAACGCGCCACCGGCTGTCGTCAGCAAGGGGATCCACCAGGAAAGTGCGCCCAGCGTGGACTGGTTCAGGGTTTCGGTGAAAAGCATTTCTTTGGAAAGGAATCCGTTCAGTAACGGAACGCCGGCCATAGAGGAAGCGGCCACCATCGCCAGGGTGGCCGTATAGGGCATGTATTTCCATAGTCCGTTTAATTTGCGCATATCCCGCGTGCCCGACTCATGGTCAATAATGCCGGCGGCCATAAACAAGGAAGCCTTGAACACAGCGTGGTTAATAATATGGAACACGGCGGCGACGGCAGCCAGTCGCGTGCCCAAGCCGAATAGCAGCGTGATCAGCCCCAGATGGCTGACCGTGGAATAGGCCAACAAGCCTTTCAGGTCGTGCTTGAACAGGGCGATATAGGCGCCCAATAACATGGTTGCCATACCGGTCAGCGACACCGCCACAAACCAGGCTTCGGTATCGGCCAGCACAGGATAAAAGCGTGCCAGCAAGAACACACCGGCTTTCACCATCGTGGCGGAATGCAAATAGGCCGACACGGGGGTGGGGGCCGCCATGGCGTGGGGCAGCCAGAACTGGAACGGAAACTGCGCCGACTTGGTAAACGCGCCCAGCAAAAACAGTGTCAGAATCACCGGGTAGTGCTCGCTATTGCGCAGTACATCACCCATGGCAAGAATTTCCCGTAATTCATAGGTGCCGGCCACATGCCCGATCATTAACAATGCCCCCAGCAGCGCCAGGCCGCCAGCACCGGTAACGGTTAACGCCATGCGCGCCCCTTTACGGGCTTCACTCTTATGCCACCAGAAACTGATCAGCAGGAACGAGCTGATGCTGGTCAGCTCCCAAAACAACCACAACTGCAATAGGTTGGCGGACAGCACCACTCCCAGCATGGCGGACATAAAGAACAATAAATAGGCATAAAACAGCGCCATATTATCGGACTCGGAGAGGTAGTAGCGCGCATACAAAATAATCAGCAGACCGATTCCCAGGATCAGCAGACAGAACAGAAACGCCAGCCCATCCAGATGCAGGGAAAGATTCAAGCCCAATAGCGGTACCCAGGGGATCGAGAATACCGATACTTCGCCGGAAAACACCTCAGTCGCGTGCTGCAGCAAAATTCCCAGAGCCAGAGCCGGCATCAACGCCGTCAACCAGGCACTCACAGTGCGACCGAACCTGGCAAACAGCACAGGCAACAAGATGCCTGCCAGGGGCAGCAACAGTATCCAAAATACGTTCATACGAGCAAAGGCCTCACCTAAGCGGAATTATTCTTATTGGGCAGCGCGAAAAGATAACATGAAACCAACTAGGGCGTCAGATAGTGATTTTCCGGTAGCTCACGTTGAGTGAGCTTGCCAAAGTATAGTTCAGTAAAAAAGGTGCTTAAGTTGAGAGCTTCCGGCTCCCAACAGAATGCGGAAGTTGTCATATTAATTTGTTACATAAGCGTTTGTAATGTTTGCATACTCTGTCAAGCAGAAGTACAACATGCCGGCGCAGGTCGGAAGGCCCACTTCCACCCGTTTTCAGCTAAAGCCCATGCAGCGCGGGGTGCCGCTAAGCGGGCTGCAATCTCGACCGTTTTAATAAGGAAATTGGCAGGGATCGTGCTTAAGCGTGGGGCAGGGAAAGGCGCTCAATGAAGTTGTTTTTCAGAACGGTAAAGGACTATTCATAATGAACCAAAGAATTTTCTCCCGAAGACGCAGGCGCGTTCGTTGCAATGTGCTGGACATAGAAGCGTCGGGATTAGGCAGCGACAGCTACCCGATCGAAGTGGGTGTTGTAATGGCCAGCGGTCGCGAATATCAGGCATTGATTAAGCCGGCACCAGAGTGGAAGCACTGGTGTAAAGAAGCAGAAGCGATGCACGGCATTAATTGCGAGGCTCTGGAGACTTACGGGTTAAGTGTCCACGATGTGTGTGCCGAGTTAAACGACTTCTGCCGCGGAGAAACGTTGTATTCAGATTGTTGGACACGAGATTTGCCCTGGATCTTAACGCTGTTTGGTCAGGCGGGTGTTTATCCTGCATTTAAGTGCAGCCCGATTGAAATGGTACTAAAAGAACACCAGCTTTCCGATTGGACACAGCACAAAAATAAAATAATAGAAGCGACAGGACTCAGGTCACATCGCGCATTGAACGACGCAAGAATCATCGCGAAAACGATGAACATGCTGTTGGGTCAGGCGCAAATAATGCGGCCCGCATCGGTCGAAGCTGAGGCTGAAGGTGCCTCCGTGACGAGAGGTACTGTCAGGCAGCACTCTGTCGACCGAGTGGCCTGACGCCTGTGCTTAACAAACCCGATTTTTAACGATAGGTAAAAACGTTGCTGGGTTTGAGTTGGCCTGCTTTCTGCTAAATACACTTCTACCGTTTCCTCTCATTTCTAGGTTTTTAGGAAAATGACGGGATAAAAGTGCTGAATTTAGCTGCATCGGCGTTCGGCCGTTTGTAAAAATTACAACAATTTGTAAAGTCTGCGTCTCCTGGACGCCGGACCCTGCGCTGGTTTTCAATCTGGCAGTGGCATACGGTTCGATAGGTGATTTTGCAAGTGACGAAGGCGCGGTAGGCACAGCTTGTTTTGAAATCTTAGATAAGTTAATAGCACCTGTATCATCATACATGTTTTGTAGTCGAGGATCCCATGAGTAACATCCAAAGCGTCCATCTTGCTAAGGTAATGACCACCCACCAGAGTCCGCTTTTGGAGCAATGGCTTAACGGGCTATTGCCAAGAATGACGCGCAGAGACAAGAGTTCTATCGCTTTGTTACGGCAACAATGCACCCAGTTTTTGTCGCTTGCCACTGCCGTGTTAGAGCAAGGTGCTGATATCAATATCAAGGATGCAGGTTGGAAAGAAACACTGGATTTATTGGCGGACATATCCGAGGGGCGGGCGCGCCAAGGATTTTCTCCAATCGAAACGGCGCACTTTGTTTTTTCTTTAAAGGAACCGATATTTCAGTATTTAAGGGCGGAGTTCGAAAATGATCCCCAGCAGCTAAGTCAGGACATCGCTCATGTGAGCTCTCTGTTTGATCAGCTCGGCCTTTATACCATTGAAGTTTTCCAGAAAACTCGAGAACAGGTTATTTTGCGTCAACAGCAAGAGCTGATTGAGCTTTCTACGCCTGTGGTTCAGCTATGGGACAATATTTTAGCGCTGCCTTTGATCGGTACGCTGGACAGTGCCCGTACTCAGGTAGTGATGGAAACGCTGCTGGAAAAAATAGTTGAAACCGGTGCTATGATTGCCATCATCGACATCACCGGTGTCCCTACAGTGGATACCTTAGTCGCTCAACATCTTCTTAAGACCATTGCGGCGGCCCGTTTAATGGGGGCAGACTGTGTTGTCAGTGGTATCCGCCCACAAATAGCCCAAACCATCGTGCATTTGGGCGTTAATCTGGAAGATGTCATAACCAAGGCCACATTGGCAGATGCTTTTGTGGTAGCACTCAAGCTCACCGGTAGCACCATTCATCAAGCCCCTCAAGAGCGTTAATAATGGAACGCATTCCGATCCTGAAAATGGGCCAGCAACTGTTGGTTTCAATCCAAGTTGATATGCACGACAAGCTGGCAATGGCGCTGCAGGACGACCTCACTAAACGTATCGTTAAAGATCGAGCCAGGGGCGTCCTCATTGATATTTCCTCATTGGATATTGTGGATTCATTCGTAGGACGGATGATCAGCGACACCGCGTTAATGGCCAAGATCCTTGATGCTGAAACCGTACTGGTGGGAATGCAGCCGGCAGTGGCCATCACACTAGTTGAACTCGGTTTGACTCTTGATGGGGTGAAAACCGCTCTAAATGTTGAGCGCGGTATGGCTATGTTAGAGCGGGGAGCCGAGTGACAATACGGTTTAATTTGATGGCGAGATTGAACGTTCGCGATGCAGGCAAGGGCTGGTGGCTATGAGCCAGGCACAAGAGGGAGATGGTTGTTCTTTGCTCCTGGCTTGCGACGAGGATGTGGTGCGTCTGCGCAAGGCTGTGCGCGAGAATATGATTCATTGCGGTTTTAGCTTGATTGACCAGACCAAAATGATAACAGCGGCCAGCGAACTAGCGCGGAATGCGTTGCGTTACGCGGATGGCGGCACTGCGTTTATTGAAACTCTCAAGAAAGAGGGTAAGCCTGGTATTCTGGTTTCCATTTCGGATAAAGGGCCAGGTATTGATGACGTTGAACTGGCGTTAACCGATGGCTTTACCACAGGCGGTGGTCTGGGGCTGGGGTTAAGTGGTGCGAAGCGGTTAACGAGCGAATTTTCATTGGACACTAAACGGGGTGAAGGCACAACAGTGACGATTGTAAAATGGAAATGACATTCAGTCGATCATCTGAGCAGACAGTGCTACTCATTAGAGAAATGAGCGAAGTTGCTGCTGCCCGCCGGATGGCATGCAGTCTGGGCCAGAGACTGGGATTTAACGAGACCCGTTTAGGCCAGTTGGCATTGGTGGTAACGGAAGCCGCCACTAACATTGTCAAACACGCAGCGCCGGGCGAGATTTTGTTGCGCCCATTGCAATGTGGAAGCCAAGCAGGCATAGAAATTCTGGCGCTCGACGACGGCCCCGGCATGTTCGATTTATCATTGCAAATGGAAGACGGGCAATCCAGCAAAGGCTCGTACGGAGTGGGGCTCGGTGCGTTAAAACGACTCAGTCAAGAGTTCGATATATTCACTCTCCCGCAGCAGGGAAGTGTTTTGCGTATGGCGCTTTGGGCTGATGGGGAAATGCCAAGCGCGAGCCATTGGGATATAGGAGCAATATGTTTACCGCTTGCCGGCCAGGAGGCCTGCGGCGATGCCTGGGCCATCTCCAGCGGACCTTCTGATTTAGCAATTATGGTTTCGGACGGATTAGGCCACGGAGCGGATGCAGCGATGGCATCCCAATTGGCCGTGGATTCATTCGAAATGTCTTTGAACAAAGACGCCTACTCACCGCCCGAGAAATTGATTTCTACTATTAACAAAGACTTGCATGGCAGCCGAGGTGCTGCGATTGCCGTTGCTCAAATCGATAAAGAATCCAAATTGCTGGAATTCTCGGGCGTGGGAAACATCTCAGCCGGTGTTTTTAATGGTACCCGGCGCAAGCATCTGATTTCGCACAACGGGATAGTAGGATCGAATATCCATAAGCTAACGCGAAGCGAATTGGCATGGGACTGTTCCGCGTTATTTATTGCCCATTCCGATGGCATAAATACGCGTTGGAGTCTGGGAGAGTACCCCGGGTTAGAACAGTGTCATCCGGGTATAATTGCCGGTATTTTATATCGTGATTTTAATCGTCATTGCGACGATGTCTGTGTCGTGATTCTCCGAGTTGCATTTTGACGTTGAGGCGGATGGTGAATATTCTTTCTCTGCATATTGTTAGCGACTTGGATATAATCAGTGTTCGCCAGCAAACGCGCCACGTCGCACAGGGTTGTGGTTTCAAATCCCAGGATATTGTTGGCATAGTCTGTTCAGTAACTGAGGCTGCTTATGCTGCTTTCAAGCGGGGGAAAAAAAGCGAGATCGATTTTTCTATCGATTTAAGTACCCAGCCTCCGTCGTTGGTGGTTCAGGCTTCTGGCGTGGAACCCAGCACGGTAAACGCGAACGAATTTTTAGCAGGACTTCCCGGTGCCAGAAGTTTGATGGACGAGGTATGTGTCAAAGCCGAGGCGGGTGCCGGTACTAAGATAAAAATAAGAAAAAATCTACCTTCAAGTGTCAGCAGTTTGACCAATCGAACTGTTCGCGCAATGCCAGTGCAGTTAGCCAACGGGTTAAACGCCAACGATGTGACTGCAGAGCTTATGCAACAAAATCAGGAGCTCGCCGGAACGTTGATGGAGTTGAAGGCGCGCCAGGAAGATTTAATACAGCTCACGGAAGAATTGGATGATACCAATAGCGGCGTGGTGGCTCTTTATGCCGAACTGGATGAAAAAGCAAAGTTTTTACAGCGAGCGGATGCGCAAAAGTCGAGATTCCTGTCTAACATGAGCCACGAGTTCAGAACGCCCTTAAGTTCGATCCGCGCATTGGCGAATCTGCTCCTGCAGCATATGGACGGAGACCTAACCGAAGAGCAGGATAAGCAGGTTAATCTGATAATGGATAGTGCGATTAATATGACGGAAATGGTAAACGATCTGCTGGATTTAGCTAAAATTGAATCCGGAAAAGTCGATGTGATGTGTAGTCGATTTGATGTCGTAAGTTTATTTTCCGGGCTGCGTTCCGCGCTGGGACCGTTGGTAGAAAACGACAAGGTAGATTTGAATTTCATTCCCCCAAACGAATTGATTCCGCTATTCACCGATCAAACAAAGCTAACTCAGATTTTACGTAACTTTATTTCTAATGCTATCAAATACACCGATTGTGGAAAAATTGATGTTTACTCATCAAAATCCATAGAGGATCAGTCGGTCACGTTCTACGTGAGTGATACAGGAGTCGGTCTGGATATGAAATACTCTGAACTTATTTTTGAAGAATTTAGCCAAATTGAAAACCCGTTGCAAAGCAAAGCGAAAGGAACGGGACTAGGGCTGCCGCTATGTAAAAACCTTGCCACTCTTTTGGGGGGCTCTGTAGCAGTCGAAAGTGAGGTGGGTCGCGGTTCCGTATTTTCCGTGACGATACCTTTGCGTTAAATTGGCGATGTGCAGGGCTGATTATGGTTTTTTAATTGAATCATTCCGTATAGTAGGCTGCTAATTCTTCGGTGCCAAGTAAACTGAAAAGTATATAGGTGAAATGTATGTCCGTTAGCCTCCCAACCGATGCAATTATTCTTAATGTAGATGATTCCGAAGGGGCACGCTATTCGAAAACCCGCATTCTTTCGAATGCCGGATTTGTTGTTATAGAGGCTGCTTGCGGGGTCGAGGCTCTGAGTCTGGCACGAACGAGACAACCAAGCCTGGTACTACTGGATGTGAAACTCCCTGACATAAATGGTATGGAAGTCTGTCGTCAGTTAAAGGGAAACACAGAAACGCAAAATATCCTGGTGTTACAAACCTCAGCCTCCTTCCTCGGGTCAGCAGACAAAATCCGCTCTTTGGATTACGGCGCAGACAACTACCTGTGCGAACCGATTGAGCCTGACGAACTGGTCGCCAATGTCAAAGCGCTGCTTCGGTTGGGAATGGTGGAACGGGAGTTGCGTGAGACTGATCGCCGCAAAAACGAATTTTTAGCGACGTTGGCGCATGAACTTCGAAACCCTCTGAGCCCGATTCGGACTTCTGTGGAAATTCTTAGAAAGCTAAGCCCAGACGTCACACCGGCAGAAGAAAAGGCACGTAACGCCATTCAGCGTCATGCGGACCATTTGACCCGATTAGTGGATGACTTGCTCGATGTATCACGTATTTCCCAGAGCAAAATTGCGCTTCAGCAACAATCGGTTCAATTGAAAGATTTTATTGAAACCGCCCTCGAATCAAGTGCGGTCGCGATTGAAGGGCGTGGCCATCAGCTAATCGTTGATCTCCCCGAACAGGCAATTTGGGTTGAAGGTGATCCTGTGCGCCTTTCTCAGGTGGTCACCAACCTGTTACGAAACGCCGCTAAGTTTACGCCGGTTGGCGGAACCATAACGTTGACAGCAAGTTTACAGAAAAACCAATTATTAATTCAGGTCGCCGATACCGGAATAGGTATTTCGCCGGAAGATTTAGACGCAATATTTGAATTGTTCGCGCAGAGCGGATCGTTGTCAGGTCTGGTACAAGATGGACTAGGAATAGGCCTATCGTTGGTAAAAAGTTTGGTGGTGCTGCACGGGGGGCAGGTAAGAGCGCACAGTGAGGGCGTGGACCAAGGCAGTACATTTGAAGTGCTGCTGCCAACAGTCGAAAACCTTTCAGAGCAAGGCGCGGACCAAGGAGCGCGAACGGAGCTTACGGAAGCCGACGAATCGAAAAAACGTGTACTTGTTATTGATGACAACGTCGATGGGGCTGACAGCCTGGCTCATCTGTTGACACTGTGCGGCCACCAGTCCAGAGCGGTTTATAATGGCCTAAATGGTGTGGCGATGGCGGTGGAGTTCAAGCCGGATCTGATTTTTCTGGATATCGGTTTACCTGATATGAACGGATTCGATGTTGCGAGAAAGCTAAAAGGCTTACCGGATATGCCCGCTTTTAATTTAATTGCATTAACGGGGTACGGACAAGAAGAAGATCGCGTTAAAGCATTGCAGGCCGGTTTTGATGAGCATATTGCAAAACCATTAAACATTGCAAAACTCGAAACGCTGGGCCTAAGTCTGTAGTTTAGCATTGTTGTCTTCACTTCCTTACGCCCTGATAGCCGAATTGACATATTCCATATACAAAATGTGATCACGCTTGCGCCCCTCAAGTAACGACCTCTCAATAAAGTTATAGTCCCACTACCGCCTGATGCAGTGCATATCTTGGCTTCGCTAGCTCCAAGCTTCGTGTTGATAAGTTTTTAACTGAGTAGGTTTAGGCAGCTTTGATTAGATTGACTTAGAGAGGATGGGGCTGTACTTCTAGTGGGACTAATCGATTTGCTTTTGTGGCAGCATCTTTAATGTTGTTCGAGCGATAAGCTTACCAATGGGATCCTTTAACCACATTGGTAAAAGCCGAAGCAGACCGAAGAGATAGACTTCCGCCCCGGAGCTAACCAGCGCGCGGTTATGTTGCACTGCCCGGCGTATTTTTCGCGCCAGACCTTCCGGACGCAGTGCCATCTGTGTAACACGATTGGCCTGTGCGCGCGGCAGCCCTACCTGAGGGCCTTCATAGATCTTTGATTTGGTAGTGCCCGGGCGCGCCAGGGTTACACCCACGCCTTTTTGATGCAACTCCCAACGTAATTGCATTGTAAAGCTCTCGACCGCAATCTTCGATGTGGTATACATCGTCATCCCGGGCATTGGAAACAATGCCGCGGCCGATGAAACATTGACGATATGCCCTTCCTTTTTACTAATGAAATACTCTCCGAATACCCTGCTTCCGTACAAAACTCCATTGAGATTGACGTCGATTACCTGCTGCCAGCGCTGAAAGTCCACACTAAAAAGCCCGGCGGCCCGAATTATCCCGGCGTTGTTAATTAATAAGTGGCAATCCCCGAGCGAAGCGAGAGTGTGGTCCAGTAGTCTCTGTATATGACTAAACTCGCTGACGTTGGTTTCGAAACAAATGCAACGTTGGTTCAATGATGTGATTTTCTCAGCAAGATCTTCCATGCTTTGCACATCGATATCAGCCAATACGATGTCCATTCCGGCATTGGCCAACTCCATTGCCAGAGCGCTGCCGATACCGCCCGCCGCGCCAGTGATCACGGCAACCTTTCCTGAGAGTTGTTTCATATACTTCCTCTACTTCTGATATCGAAGATCCATTCCACGCAACAGTCAGTGTGTCAAAATCCTCTACACATGTAATTAAAGAATACTATCGTGACAGAGCCGCAGTGGTTCGAGATCGGGCCTTCTCGTGTGGGTAGATGGAAACGTAGCCCGGTTGATTCCGGGAATGGCAGTGCCGAATCATATGCAGTGTTTCTGCTAGGGATTGATGATGTGAATAGTCCTAGTGAGTTATACAGGTTAATAGTGAGCGTGTCGGGAATGGTCCCAGGTGGGGGCGAGAATGCAACCTATTTTGTTTATAGCCGTCAGCTAGTGTAAAGCCCTTCAAATAGCGTCCTAACGCCCCTCCAGCAGCGCCTCCCGAATCGAAAAGTAATTCTCAACCCGTTGCCGTTCTATTTTACCGTTCTCAACCGCCTGATGCAGAGCACAGCCCGGCTCCTGCAGATGCCGGCAATCCCGAAACCGGCATTCAAAGCGCCAGGGATCAAAATCCCGAAAACCCTCAATCACTTTATCCGGGTCCAGGTGCCAGAGTCCGAACTCCCGGATCCCCGGCGAATCAATCAGATCGCCACCAAAAGGAAAATGAAACAAGCGGGCATTGGTGGTGGTGTGTCTACCCAGTTTGGAGCCTTCGGACAATGCACCGACCCTGGCGTTGACTCCGGGTAGCAGTGCGTTTACCAGTGAGGTTTTTCCGACACCCGATTGCCCGACAAAGACCGAGGTTTTCTGATCCAGCTCCAATTGCAATTCTGCTAATCCTTGTTCGGTTTTGGCGGAGCATTCCATGACCGGGTATCCGATGTCTCGGTAGGTATTTAACAACGCATCAATCGCCACTTCGTTCATTTCATTCAGCAGGTCGGTTTTATTGAGCAGGATTTTGATCGGGATTTTTTGCAGCTCCGCCGCCACCAAATAGCGATCAATCAGCACACCAGAGGGCGCCGGTTCCGGTGTGACCACCAGGATCATAAAATCGATATTGGCGGCCACCGGTTTGAGGTTACCCCGTGGGTCGGGGCGTGACAGTAGGCTGGTGCGCGGCAGGATAGTTTCAATCACACCGTAGCCGGATTGGCCACGACGCATGACCACGCGATCACCGGTGACCAGTGATCCCAGGTTGGTGCGAAAGTGGCATCGGATGGGGTCGGTGGGTGGTGCCAGTGGTTCCACTTCCACCAGTGTGCCGAAATGGCTGACAATCAGGCCTTCTTCTTCATCACCCAGTTCGTCGCTATCACTTAACTTGCGGGCTTTCTTATCAATCCGGTCCGCTTTTTCCTGCTGAACTTTTTCTATGCGCCAGCTTTGACGACGGGTTAGTTTACGTTTGCTCATGTTGCCCTATTCGGTCCACAATCGGATTCTTGCGCTATTCTACGTTAATAATACGAAGCAAAGTTAAGGATTGTCATGAACGACCGCAAAAACAACCTGATTTGGCTGGATCTGGAGATGACCGGGCTGGATCCGGACCAGGACGTCATAATCGAAATCGCGACCATCGTAACCGATGCCGACCTCAATATTCTGGCTGAAGGTCCGGTGTTTGCCGTGCACCAAAGCGACGATACCCTGGCCGCCATGGATGAATGGTGTACGACACAGCACGGAAAATCCGGACTTACCGAGCGGGTACGTCAGAGTCAGACCGGTGAGGATCAGGCTCAGCTGGCTACTATTGAGTTCCTGTCACAGTGGGTGGACGAGCGAGCTTCCCCCATGTGCGGTAATAGTATTTGTCAGGACCGACGCTTTCTTTATCGATACATGCCCAGGCTGGAAGCGTTCTTCCATTATCGTAATCTGGATGTCAGTACGTTAAAAGAGCTGGCGCGGCGCTGGAAGCCGGACGCGTTGGATGGATTTAAAAAATCCGCCACCCATCTGGCACTGGATGACATCCGCGAGTCGATTGCTGAGTTGAAACATTACCGGCAAACCTTCATTCAGCCCTGATCGTTAGTTGCAAACGCGTTTGGATTAGTGGGCTCTGTGCTGTTGCAGAGCCCATTGCACATGCTCTTGCACCAGTGCGGATGGGTAGTTGGTCCGGGTGCGCAGCGCCTTCAGCACCGCCTCAGAAGTGGGGGCATTACCCAAGCCGATGGCCAGGTTTCTGAGCCATCGTTCGTATCCAATGCGTCGGATTGGTGAGCCTTCGGTACGCGCCAGATAGGTTTGTTCATCCCAGCAGAACAGCTCCACCAGGTCACTGTTCTGCAAGCGGTGGCGGGGGTTAAAGTCGTCTTCAGCGGTGAATTGTGCAAACCGGTTCCAGGGGCATACCAACTGGCAGTCATCACAGCCGAATACCCGGTTTCCCATGGGCTTGCGGTACGCCTCCGGAATGGGGCCGTGCAGTTCTATGGTCAGATAAGAGATGCATTTACGCGCATCCAGTTGATAGGGGGCCACAATGGCCTGGGTCGGACAGACATCAATACAGGCCGAGCAGCTACCGCAATGTTGGGTGACAGGCTGATCCACCGGCAGTGGCAAATCGGTATAGATTTCACCAAGAAAAAACCACGAACCGGCGCTGCGATCCAACAGCAGCGTATGCTTGCCAATCCAGCCTAAGCCGGCCTTTTCTGCCAGGGCTTTCTCCAGCACGGGTGCACTGTCCACAAACGCCCGGTAACCATAAGGGCCGATTTCCTCTTCAATCCTTTTACCCAGCCGGGTCAATCGTTTGCGCATCAGCTTGTGATAATCCCGTCCCAAGGCATAGCGGGAAATATACGCCTTATCAGGGTCTTCCAGAATCTGTAGCAGTTCGGTATCCGCTGCCAGATAGTCCATACGTGCGCTGATAACTCGGATCGTGTCTGGCTGCAGTTCGTGGGGGCGGCTGCGTTTGGTGCCGTGGCGGGCCATATATTCCATCTCTCCGTGAAAGCCCTGATCCAGCCATTTCTGAAAATAATGCTCGTGCTGATCCAGCCGTATATCGGCGATTGCGGTTTTTTGAAAACCGAGTTCGCTGCCCCAGAGTTTGATGTTGTTAACGAGTTGCTGATAGTCCAAACGCGAAAAACCTGCGTCACAAGAAAGTGATTTAAGCTGTGGTATAAGAAGGCTCAGCTTACACCAAAAATGGAGTGCATGATGGCCAACGAATCAAGACAGTATACCAGTGAATTGCCCGCGAATTTGTATTATGCCGCCGGGGTTCGTGAATTGGATCGGATCGCAATTGAAGAGCAAGGTATTGCGGGCTTTGAGTTGATGAGCCGGGCGGGGCAGGCTGCCTTTGATGCGCTGCGGGATTTGTGGCCGCAGGCGCGGGAGTTGTGCATTTTCTGCGGAACCGGCAATAACGGGGGCGACGGCTATGTTATTGCGGCGGTGGCAGAAAAGGCAGGCTTCGAAGCCCATTGTGTCCAAGTAGGCGATGTCGAGAAAATACAGGGGGAGGCGCTTATTGCCTTAAACCATGCCAAGGAAGCCGGTGCGTCCTTTGAATCATTCGATCCGGAAAAGCCCTACCGGGGGGACGTTGTCGTGGATGCGCTGTTGGGCACGGGTCTGACCGGATCTGTGCGCGAACTTTACGCGCAGGCGATCGTGGCTATGAATGACAGCGCTTGCCCGATTCTGGCCGTTGATATTCCCTCTGGTCTGTGTGCCGATACGGGAACCTGCCTGGGCTCAACTGCAAAAGCGCAAGCCACCGTTACCTTTATTGCGATGAAGCAAGGTCTGTTAACAGGGCAGGCGCCAGATTATGTGGGTAGCTTGCTGTTCGCCGGGTTGGAGGTGCCCGACGAGGTGCTGCAACAGGTGGCACCCTCCGCCACCTTGCTCAGTAGCCGCGATGTTGAACGCTGGTTACCGCCGCGCTCACGGCTGGCTCATAAAGGCCAAAACGGTCATGTGCTGGTAATAGGGGGAGATAAAGGCATGGGGGGCGCAGTGGCGATGGCCGCCGAAGCGGCGGGCAGGGTTGGCGCTGGGTTGATTTCCGTGGTGACCCGCCCCCAGCATATTTCCCCGATACTGGCGCGACGTCCTGAGTGTATGGTGATCGGCGTGGACGAGGGTGAGGATATTGCCCTTTATTTGGAAAAAGCCGACGTGATTGTGATTGGTCCCGGCATTGGCCAGCAGCCTTGGGGGCAGCAGTTGTTGCGTCAGGCCTTGGCCACCGATAAGCCTCTGGTGCTGGACGCGGATGGGCTAAACCTATTGGCCAGCTGGCACCAGCAAGCGGACGTGATGAGCCAGCGCGTGAATTGGGTGTTAACACCGCATCCTGGGGAAGCGGCACGCCTGTTGGGCAGCTCGGTTGAAGATTTGATGAAAAACCGTTTCGATGCGGTATCAAGCCTGCAGCAGAAATACAGCGCCGCCGTGGTGCTGAAAGGCGCGGGCAGTCTGATAGCGTCACCGCAAGGCGACGTCTCTGTCAGCAATAGCGGTAATCCCGGCATGGCGAGCGGAGGTATGGGGGATGTGTTGAGTGGGGTGATCGGTGGTTTGATAGCCCAGGGGTTAGCGTTGGGTGACGCAGCGGCTTGCGGAGTTTGGGTGCACGGCGCGGCAGCAGACCGGGCTACCGAGCAAACCGGTCAGCGCGGGTTATTGGCAACCGATTTAATGCCACATCTGCGCAGATTGGTGAATCAGGCTGGACGATAGGGGGCAAAAGCGAGCACAATATCCGGCTGCCGAACTTTTCGCCTAACTGGCTATCCCATTTAGTCGAATAGCAAACGAGATGTTTGAGGATGCCCCCTCCCATGATCCTGGATCTGAACAACGAAGCCGACACCCTTGCCCTGGGTAAGCGCCTTGCGCAGGTATTGCGCCAGGGCGGTGTGATCTATCTGCATGGGGATCTGGGGGCAGGCAAGACGACGTTGAGCCGCGGCATTATCCAGGCTCTGGGCCATTCAGGTGCGGTTAAGAGTCCCACCTATACTCTGGTTGAACCATACCAACTGGGCGAATTGACGGTGTTTCATTTCGATCTTTACCGCCTGGAAGATCCGGAAGAGTTGGAGTACATCGGTATCCGGGAATACTTTGACGGCGACGCGATTTGTCTGGTGGAGTGGCCGCAAAGGGGTGGCGCGGGCATCCCCCCGGCGGACCTGAACATCAACCTGATAATGGTCGGAAAGGCACGTCGTGCGGAGCTGGGTTTTGGCACCGCGAGGGGGCAAAGTTTGTTAGGCGAATTAACGAAAATTTGACCAAACGGAAAAAAAAGCCTAAAAAGTGAAATGGGAAAGTAGTTGAAGCTCATGAGGTTAGAGAACAAATTGAACGGGGTATCTAAGAATCTGTTGCAAGCAGCGGTTGTGCTTTGGTTTGTCATCACGGCACCCTGGGCTGCGGCAGCCGAGAAAATCAGCAGCGTACGGGTCTGGAACGCGCCGGACAACACCCGCGTGGTGTTCGATCTGTCCGGTCCGGTCAAGCACCAGTTATTTACCCTGGAAAACCCCAATCGTGTGGTGATTGATATTGCCGGTGCGCAGAAAACCAATGCCCTGGATCTGGTGGAAATAAAAGGCGGGCCATTGGTGAATGTACGCAGTGCGCCACAGGGGAACGGGACGTTGCGGGTGGTGCTGGATCTTGACCGCAAGCTGAATCCGAAAAGCTTTTTGCTCAAGCCGGGCGACCAATATGGCAATCGTCTCGTGATTGACCTGGAAAGCCTTTCCGGCAGAGTGGCGGGCAATTCGGCCGCAGGTAAACCTCAAGCGGCAGCCAAACCCAAACCAACGGTTACTAAATCCTACAGTGGCATTTCCGGTGGCCGCGATATTGTGGTGGCCATTGATGCTGGCCACGGCGGTGAGGACCCCGGCGCGATCGGTGCGAAAGGAACCCGTGAAAAGGACGTTGTGCTACAAATCGCCAGGCGTCTATATAACGTGTTGCAGGCTGAGAAGGGAATTAAGCCGGTGCTGATCCGGAACGGAGATTACTTTTTGCCACTGGCCGCCCGGCGTGATACGGCGCGTAAAAAATACAACTCGGATCTGTTTGTGTCGATACATGCAGATGCCTTCAGTAACCGTAACGCCAAAGGGGCGTCGGTTTTTGCTTTGTCACGCAGCGGAGCAACCAGTACCCTGGCTCGCGTGTTAGCCGAAAAAGAAAACCAGTCCGATGCGATCGGTGGTGTCAATATCGACAATGCGGATGTCATGGTCACCTCGGTTATTTATGATTTGGCAATGGAAGGCAGTATGGAGCACAGCATCAAAGTGGGTTCGCTGGTATTGCGTGAGATGGGTTCCGTTACCCGGCTCCATAAACCCCATCTGGAGCAAGCCGGATTTGCGGTGTTGAAGTCGCCGGACATTCCATCGATTCTGGTGGAAACCGGCTTTATATCAAACCCGGCCGAAGAAAATAACCTGCGTTCCAAAGATCACCAGGTGAAGCTCTCTCGTGCCATCAGTCGCGGTATTATCGCCTATTTCGATCAACACCCCCCTCCCGGTACTTATATCGCAATGCGCAAACAACATTTGCAGGCGACCAGGCACCGCATCACATCAGGTGAAACCCTATCCACCATTGCGGTGCGATACAGGGTCAATCTTGCTTCCTTAATGCAGTATAATGACCTCAATGACAGCGACGTAATCCGCGTCGGTCAGGTATTACGGATTCCGAATTCCTGATAAACCACACCTGATAGCAGCAAAGTGGGTTTTCCTTTGAGCAAAATTATTCGTCTGACGACGCGATTAGCCAACCAGATCGCCGCTGGTGAGGTAGTAGAACGTCCGGCTTCGGTGGTGAAAGAGCTACTTGAAAACAGTCTTGATGCCCAGGCTACCCGGTTGGATGTGGACGTAGAGCAGGGCGGGGTCAAGTTACTGCGCATTCGCGATAACGGCCTGGGCGTGAATGAAGCTGACCTTCCGCTCACCATAGCCCGTCACGCCACCAGTAAAATTCACGAGCTGGAAGATCTGGAAGGGGTGACCACACTGGGCTTTCGTGGTGAAGCCTTGGCCAGTATCAGTTCGGTCTCCCGCCTTAGTCTGACGTCCAGCGATAACGAATCCGGCGCAGGTTGGTGCGTGCAGGCAGAAGGGCGGGACATGGAGGCGGTCTTGCTTCCAGCCGCCCATCCTCAGGGTACCACGGTCGAGGTGAGGGATTTATTCTTTAATACCCCGGCCCGACGCAAATTCCTGCGTACCGAAAAAACCGAATTCAGCCATTTGGAAGAAATCGTTAAACGTTTGGCGCTAAGCCATTTCGATGTGGGATTTACGTTACGCCATAATCAGCGGGTGGTGCATGCGCTGCGTTCCGCCACCACCGAGGCAGAACAGGATCGCCGGGTGGCGACTTTGTGCGGTCCTAATTTTATAGAAAGTGCGGTGCGTATTGATACGCAAACGGACGAACTTAGGTTGTGGGGCTGGATGGGGTTGCCGACGTTTTCCCGCAGCCAGGCCGACCTGCAGTATTTTTTTGTGAATGGCCGCAGCGTAAAGGACAAAGTCGTTAATCACGCGGTGCGGCAGGCTTATCGTGATGTCATGTATCACGGTCGGCATGCGGCGTTTGTGCTGTATCTGGAACTCGATCCAAAAGGGGTGGATGTCAATGTGCATCCCACCAAACACGAAGTGCGGTTTCGCGAAAGCCGGCAGGTTCACGATTTTTTGTATCGCAGTTTGCACCGGGCCATTGCGGAAATGTCCCCTGCGGACAGTCAGCCGGTAAATCAGACGAGGACCGATTCCGGTTTTAATCCGGCCTCCGCTGCAGCTGCGCCGTCGGCCTTGCATCCGTTCAATGCGTCGCCGGGTTTGGCGGTCGGGTCCGGAGAATTCCGCCACCAGAACAATTTGCAATTCACTCAACCCAAATCCACTTTCGGCGAACGCCAGGTGGCGGACACCATGCAGGTCTACGCCGATCTGCATACGCCAGCCAAATCAGCTAGCCCGATGGTGGAGCATGAGGCAGGCGAAACACCACCATTGGGATTTGCCATTGCGCAATTGCACGGAATTTATATTCTGTCGCAGAACCAGCATGGATTGGTGGTGGTTGATATGCACGCGGCTCACGAACGCATCACCTATGAACGTCTTAAATCCAGTTGGCAGGATGAGAAAATCCGTTCACAACCATTATTGGTTCCGCTGAGTATGGCGGTCAGCAGTCGCGAAGCGGACTTCGCAGAGGAACACCTTGGGCTGTTTCAGAAATTAGGGTTTTTGATCCAACGCATGGGGCCGGAAACCTTATTAGTGCGCGAGGTTCCTATTTTGTTGCGGGATGCCGACGTCGAAACCCTGGTGCGGGATGTGCTGTCGGATATTGTGACCCATGGCAGCAGTGACCGGGTCGAGCAATCGCTTAACGAGCTGCTCTCTACTATGGCGTGCCATGGCTCAGTCCGGGCGAATCGCAAACTCACACTACCCGAAATGAACGCATTATTACGCGATATGGAAGTCACTGAACGCAGCGGCCAATGTAATCATGGCCGGCCTACTTGGACGCAAATGTCGTTGTCGGAACTGGATAAACTGTTTTTGCGGGGGCGATAATAGTGAAGCCGCCGTGCATATTTTTGATGGGCCCGACGGCGTCCGGTAAAACCGCGCTGGCGGTGGAGCTGGTAAAGCACTTTCCCATGGACATCATCAGTGTAGACTCCGCCTTGATTTACAAAGGCATGGACATCGGCACCGCAAAACCGGATGCGGGCACCCTGGCTGCGGCACCGCATCGTTTAATCAGTTTTTTAGACCCGGCGGAAACCTATTCTGCCGCGGATTTCCGCCGCGATGCGTTGCAGGATATGCAACAGATAACGGAGCAGGGCCGAATTCCGTTGTTGGTGGGCGGCACCATGATGTATTTCAAAGTGCTGCACCAAGGTATTGCTGAGCTGCCGGCGGCAGACCCGCAGATTCGGCAGCAGCTATTAGATCAAGCGCAACAGCAGGGGTGGGCAGCCATGCACAAAGAGCTGGTTGCGGTCGATCCGCAAGCGGCAGCGCGTATTCACCCGAATGATCCGCAACGACTGCAGCGGGCGCTGGAAGTATACCGGGCTACCGGGAGAACGCTGACCCAGTGGCAGCAAGGTCAGAAAGGCAAAAATGGTGACCAAAGCTGGGGTGGGGCGCAGGAACAATTCCCATACAGGGTGGTCAATATAGCGGTCTGTCCTCTGCAGCGGAGTGTTTTGCATCAGCGCATCGAAGTCCGTTTTCGCGAGATGTTGGCGCAAGGTTTTCATGAGGAAGTCAGGGCACTTTATAATCGTGGTGACCTGCACCCGGAGCTGCCTTCAATGAGGGCAGTCGGTTATCGTCAGATGTGGGATTGTCTGGATGGTAAATTAAGCTACGCTGAAATGGAGGAGCGAGGGATTATCGCAACTCGTCAGCTTGCGAAACGGCAGATTACCTGGTTACGGGGTTGGAACGACTTACATTGGTTGGATAGTCTTGATCCAGAATTATTCGAAAATGTCTTGAAAATTCTGCTATTGAACGACATCCTATGTAAGCCGACGTTTTCTCGTTAAACGTGTTTTGCATGTTTGCTTTTTGATCTTTTAGCCCGATTTTGGGCCAACACAAGGAGACTATTTATGTCTAAAGGGCATAGTCTACAAGACCCTTTTCTAAACGCTCTACGCAAGGAGCGGATCCCCGTTTCTATCTTTCTGGTAAATGGCATCAAATTACAGGGCCAGGTTGAATCCTTCGATCAGTATGTCGTCTTGCTTCGTAATACAGTTAATCAAATGGTGTATAAACACGCTATTTCGACTGTCGTACCAGCAAGAAATCCACGCGCCCATGGTGGGCCCACCGAGCGTGGCAATGGTATTGAAGGTGGCAACAGCGATATTTAAGCGCTGTTCCCTGCCTTTCCCTTCGGTAACATCATCAAACTTGGCTGTTGCCCCCAACGCATCAGGCAAGTTTGATTTCGTGCGTGATTTTTTCGCCATACCGCTATCAGAGTCTCTTTTGATGAGCAAGACTCTGCCAACCTTTCAGGAAAACAGAACACTGGTATATGGAATCGTTATTTGACCGCCCCCAAAGCGGAGAGCGGGCTGTACTGGTGCACATTGAATTCCCCCAGGAAAGCCAATGTGAAGACTTGCAGGAATTCGAGATGCTGGTGGACTCCGCCGGTGCCCAGCGCCTTGGTGTTGTCAAGGCTTCCCGGTCGGCCCCTAACCCCCGTCTTTTTATCGGCACCGGAAAAGTGGAAGAGCTGGCCAAGCTGGTAGCTGAATTTGAAGCCGATATTGTTATTTTCAATCACGCCCTGGGACCCACTCAGGAGCGCAACCTGGAAAAAGAGTTGTGCTGCCGGGTGTTAGACCGCACCGGATTAATCCTGGATATCTTTGCGCAGCGCGCCCGTACTCATGAAGGCAAGCTGCAGGTTGAGCTGGCCCAGTTGGAGCACCTTTCTACCCGCCTGGTGCGGGGCTGGACGCACTTGGAGCGTCAAAAGGGCGGGATCGGTTTACGAGGGCCGGGTGAAACCCAGCTTGAAACCGACCGCCGGTTACTGCGGGCCCGGGTAAAACATATTCGCGAACGGCTGGTTAAGGTACGTAAACAGCGTGATCAGGGGCGGCGTGCGCGTAAGCGGGCGGAAATGCCCACGGTGTCGTTGGTCGGGTATACCAACGCCGGCAAATCTACCTTATTTAACCGTCTGACTGAAGCGGATGTCTATGCCGCCGATCAGCTTTTCGCAACGCTGGATCCAACATTGCGCCGTATCGAGGTGCCGGACCTGGGGGCCGTGATTCTGGCGGATACGGTGGGCTTTATCCGGCATTTGCCGCACAAATTAGTGGAGGCTTTCCGGGCCACGCTGGAAGAAAGCCGGGAAGCGGACTTTCTGCTGCATATCGTAGACGCGTGTTCTGATGAGCGGGAGGATAATATCTTCCAGGTCAACGAAGTGCTGCACGAAATACAAGCAGATCAGGTGCCTCATGTGATGATTTATAACAAAATCGATTTGATGGGGGATTTTGCGCCGCGCATCGACCGGGATGACGATGGTATTGCCAGGGCAGTCTGGTTGTCGGCGCAAACGGGTGCCGGTACTGAAATGTTGCATCAGGTGTTGAATGAACGCCTCGGCAAAAGTATGGTGGAGAGCACTTTGTGCCTGCCGCCTTCTTTATCCGCTGTGCGTGCACATTGTTATGGCTTGAAAGCCGTGCAGGGTGAAACAGCCGATGTGGCCGGTAACACGCTGTTGCAGGTAAGAATGCCACGAAAAGCGTGGGCGCAAATGTTAAAGCGCTTTGACCTTAATGAAGAAATGATGGCGCAGGACGGAGCAGAGTTGCGAAATTAACTCTATCCGGAATAATAAACCTACTATAACGTTTTGAGATGCAATAACATTTCCCCAGCTAAAAAACGAAAACGGAGCACTATATGGCTTGGAATGAGCCCGGTGGCGGGCGCAATAATCAAGATCCATGGCGAGGTCGCGATGGTCGCGGGCAGTCGGATCTGGATGACGTAATTAAAAAGTTGCAGGATCGCTTTGGCGGCATGATGGGTGGCGGCTCAGGCAAAGACAGCGGTGGATTTGGGTTGCTGGGATTGATCATCGCCATTGCATTGGTCATCTGGTTTGTCGCTGGGCTGTATCGGGTCGAGCAGGCAGAAGAAGCGGTGGTGCTGCGTTTTGGTAAATACCACGACACCGTCAACGCCGGTTTACATTGGAATCCCTGGGGCATTGATATTGTCCATAAAGTGGATGTGAATCAGCGTGAAACGATGCCGGTGCGGGCGACCATGCTGACCGAAGATCAAAACATCGTGGATATCGATCTTCAGGTTCAATACGTGGTGACGGACTCCAAAGCCTTTTTCCTCGAATCCAGCAATCCCATTGATTCTTTGCGCAATTCGGTCGAATCCGCATTAAGGCATGTGGTCGGTGGCAGCGAAATGGATCGTGTGCTGACGGATGGCCGTGAGGCCATCGCAGTAGAAGTGCATCAACGTCTGCAAGAATATCTGGATCGCTACAAAACCGGGCTCAAAGTCGACAAGCTCAACATCGAAGATGCGCATCCGCCAAAAGATGTCAAAGCCGCTTTTGATGATGTTATTAAAGCGAAAGAAGACGAAGAGCGGGTCAAGAACGAAGCGCAGGCTTACGCCAACCAAATCGTACCGGAAGCACGAGGTGACGGTCAGCGCATGATTGAAGAGGCCAATGCTTATAAAGCCGAGGTGGTGGAGCGTGCCAAGGGTCAGGCCAATCGCTTTGACAATCTGTATTCAGCCTATAAATTAGCGCCTGAGGTGACTCGGCGTCGTATGTATATTGAATCCATGGAGCAGGTGTTGGGTAACACATCCAAAGTGCTGATGGATACGCAGGGTGGAAACAACATGGTGTATCTGCCCATTGATAAAATTCTGGAACAAAACAAGCGTGGCTCCGGCAAGGCAACATCCGGCGATAGCTCTGCACAACAGTCCGCATCCAGCAGTCGTCAGAAACCTGCGGATACGGTGCGAGGCTTGGAGCGCTTGCGCCAGTCCCGTGAAAACCGATGGGAGGGCCGGTAATGAATAATAAGAGTATGACATTGTTATTAGTCCTGGCTTTGATTGCGCTTTTGGTTTCCGGCACTTTATTTACAGTGAAGGAAAGTGAGCGCGGTGTTTTGCTGAAGTTTGGTGAAGTGGTACGGGAAGACCTCAAGCCCGGGCTGCACTTTAAAATGCCGTTGATCCATGAGCCCAGAGTATTTGATGGCCGCATTCGCGTTATGGAAATGCGTCAGGAAGAGTATCTGACCCAGGAGAAAAAGCGTCTGATCGTGGATTCCTATGTCATGTGGCGAATTCAGGATGTGAAACAGTTCTTTATTGCGACCGGTGGCGGTTTGGAGCAGCGTGTGAATCTGCTGTTGGGGCCACGTGTTAATGAGGGACTGCGTAATCAGTTTGGTGAGCGCACCGTGTACGAAGTGGTCGCCGGTGAACGCGAAGAGCTGGTTGTGGATCTGACCGAGTCAATCGACAAAAAAGCGAAGGAAAATCTGGGAATTGACGTGGTTGAGATCCGGGTCAAGCGGATCGAGCTGCCGGCAGCGGTGAGCGGATCGGTGTATGACCGGATGCGGGCTGAGCGGGAGCGGGAAGCGCGTAGTCATCGTGCCCGTGGTAATGAGCTGGCGGAAGGCATAAAAGCAGCAGCGGATCGTGAACGCACCGAGATTATTGCTGGTGCCTACCGTCAGGCGGAAGAGCTACGCGGTGCCGGTGACGCGGAAGCGGCTACCATCTACGCCAAAGCCTACAATAAAGACCCTGATTTCTTTGCGTTTTCCAGATCCATGGACGCCTACCGGGGTGTATTCAGTAGTAAAGACGATCTGATTCTGGTGAGTCCGGAAGGGGAGTTTTTCGAGTATATGAAAAAAGAGTAAACACGCAGTCGGGTCCAATTAATCTTTAACTCCGACATTGGATGCGTGTTATGATAAGGAAACCGGGGCATTCCCCCGGTTTTTTTGTGTGTGCCAAAGACCTAACAGCGAAACAATATGTCCACTGCAGACCGATGGTTACTCCCTGACGGGATCGATGAAATCCTGCCTCCTCAGGCAGCCAAACTGGAACAGTTGCGCCGGGATCTGCTGGATCTCTATCGTGTCTGGGGTTACGAGCAAGTGTTTCCGCCGCTGGTAGAGTATCTGGAATCCCTGTTGACCGGTGCCGGCAATGATCTGGCTTTGCAAACCTTCAAATTAACCGACCAGCTAACGGGCCGCCTGATGGGCGTGCGTGCGGATATGACCACGCAAGTAGCCCGTATCGACGCTCATACTTTGAAGCGGGAGGGGGTTACCCGGCTGTGTTATGCGGGGCATGTGTTGCACGCAAAACCGGATAATCTGATGGCGAGCCGAAGCCTGATTCAGATCGGCGCCGAAATCTATGGCCATGACGGCATCGCCAGCGATATTGAGGTGATCGGTTTAATGCTGGAAACCCTCAGTGTGGGGGGGTGCCAGCAGATCCATCTCGATTTGGGGCATGTTGCTATCTATCGGGCTCTGGTGGCAGAAGCCGGATTGAGTCAAGACCAGGAAGATCAGCTGTTCGAAATTTTTCAGCGTAAAGCGGTTTCCGAGCTGGATCAGTTCCTGGCGGAAAAAGTGCACAGCAAGAATCTGATAGCGATGCTGCGGGGCTTGATTACCCTGGCCGGCGATCACTCTGTGTTGTCGGATGCCGGTGAACTCTTGAAAAATGCACCGGATGCAGTGCAGTCTGCATTGCGGGATCTGCGGAATATTTCTGCGGTGCTTTTACAGCAGCACAGAGATGTTAATTTGTATTTCGATCTGGGTGAGTTACGTGGTTATCACTACCACACCGGCCCGGTGTTCAGCGCCTATGTGCCCGGTATGGGGCAGGCGATCGCAAATGGCG
>Ga0208570_1000126_pt1 | contig 38743 bp, 31 predicted proteins | sample DeeseametaMP1202_FD_184192 | JGI IMG/M metagenome (GOLD analysis project Ga0208570, IMG submission 184192) | Marine microbial communities from the Deep Indian Ocean - MP1202 (SPAdes) | ecosystem: Environmental > Aquatic > Marine > Oceanic | place: South Indian Ocean | collected 2011-03-08
GGCGGGTTTGCTGGCTAACAACTGTGGATCAGACCGGCACCGGGAATTGATTGAGAACGCATTGCCCCCCCATTTACCTTTGATTGCTTCGCTAAAGCGCGCGGATGACGTCACTCTACCGGAGCGCCATCTGGGATTAGTCCAGGCGAGTGAAGTTACAGAACAATTGGAGCGGTGTTTTGAGGCTGGGGCGGACTGGCTGGAAACGGCCGGTATCAATAATTTTATCAGCGCCTTACAGCCCGTTGTCTTTCAACACCCCGAGATCGAATCCACCAAACTGTCACGCTTCGAACTATTGCTTTCGCAACAGCCTTTAGCGAATAAAACCATTGCCATCGCCAAAGATGCCGCCTTCAGCTTTATTTATCAATCCAATGTGCAGATGTTGCAGGAACTGGGTGCAAACATTACCTATTTTTCGCCTCTGGCTGATCGCCAACTGCCTGCAGCCGATGCACTTTGGTTCCCGGGCGGCTATCCGGAACTGCATACACGCGCCCTTTCTGAAAATCACGCATTGCTTTCCGAGCTGAACACCTTTTTTGAGCAGGACAAACCCATTCTGGCAGAATGCGGCGGACTGCTGTATTGCCTGCAAACACTCACCGATTTGGACGGGGTTTCGTTTCCCCTGGCAGGGCTCATTACCGGACATGGTTCCATGCGTGGTAAACGCGGTTGTCAAGGTATGCAAACCGCTCAACTACCGGAGGGCGATGTGCGAGCCCATGCTCATCACCGTTCCCGCAGTCATGATACGCCCGCACCCATCGCCCACGGAAAACGACAAAAACATCCGGCCCCAGGCGAGGCGATTTATCGGCAACGTCATTTAACAGCGACCTATTTGCATTTATTTTTTCCCTCCAATCCGGATGCGATTGCCGCTTTATTTAATCCGCAATTCGCAACATCGGCTTTTACGCAGACGCAGTATGCCAAAGCTCCGGAAGACGAAATTAACGCAAAAACAGCCAACAAAATTGCAGGTATTTCAAATGTGGCCGGAGAGTGAAGAGCGAAATCCAGGCCAGACGCTACGGACCGGTTTAACTACCGGATCCTGTGCAACGGCCTGTTGTGTAGCTGCCGCGCACAGTCTGTTGAAACAAAGCCAGCCGGCTTCCGTCACCATCACCTTGCCCAAAGGTCGTCAGGTTGAATTAAAAATTGAAAATTACCGACACCATAACCAAACGGCTATAACCCGCACGATCAAAGATGCGGGCGACGATCCCGATGCAACTCACGGCGCCACTGTCTTTGTTGAGCTGACGCTACTGACAGAGCCCGGAATTATTTTTAAGGCCGCAAAAGGCGTCGGCACCGTGACCCGGAATGGGCTGCTATTGGATGTGGGCGAACCCGCTATAAACCCGGTCCCGCGCAAAATGATGACCGATCATTTACAGTCACTGGCAGATTTCTATCAATACCCGGGTGGCTTCGAAGTGGCGGTGGGCGTCGAAGACGGCGAACAGATCGCACAAAAAACCATGAACCCGCGACTGGGTATCATCGGCGGGCTTTCTATTCTGGGTACCACCGGCATTGTGCGACCGTTTTCCTGCTCAGCCTGGATTGCCTCTATTCATCAGGGAATTGATGTGGCCAATGCCAACGGTATCACTCACATTGCAGCCACAACAGGAAACAGCAGTGAAAATGCCATTCGTGAACACTATCAATTACCGGATGTGGCATTAATAGAAATGGGGGATTTTGCCGGTGCGGTGTTAAAACATATAAAAGCCTTACCACCGTCATCCGGCATTCAAAAACTGACTATCTGTGGCGGGTTTGGAAAAATGACCAAGTTAGCCAACGGACATTTGGATTTGAATAGCCGTGTATCTGCGATCGATTTTGAACAGATGGCGGCACTGGCTCAATCATTAGGAGCGAACGACGCCTTAGTGAAAAATATTCAGCAAGCCAACACCAGTATTGACGTGTTGAATCAGTGTAGGGATCAACGCATTGATCTGGCTGGTGCCATTTGTGAGAACGCTCGCATGGTCGCACGCCGGTATGTACCGGAGCAAATGGAACTGGAGGTCTGGGCCATAAACCGGCAAGGCCAATTTATCGGTTCAGCTCAGGCCGCCAACCATTCGGGAGCGTCATTGTGAGCCTGCTAATTTTAGGTGGCACCCGGGATGGAAAACGACTTGCAGACCGTTTGCACACTTTTTTACCAGACACCTGTCCTGTCATTTACAGTATTGCCGGTCTGGTACGGGAACCGGAATTACCCTGCACCGTGATTAGCGGTGGTTTCGCTCAGTACGGCGGCTTGAGCCGCTATGTAAAGGAACAGGGAATCCGCGCCATTCTTGATGCAACCCACCCTTATGCTGCACGGATCAGCGCCAGCGCCATCCTGGCAGCCCGCGCGAATCGGATTCCCTATTGGCAATGGCAACGCGCAGCCTGGAAACCGCAATCGCATGATTCCTGGGTGGAATTTGATTCCTGGGATTATTTATTGCCGAAACTTTCCCGCTTCCGTTCGGTGTTACTTGCAATCGGGCGCCCACCGGAAGTGGTGTTACGGTACTGCATGAATAATCCGGCTATTCACTTCACCATTCGCACGGCAGCAGCACAGCCAAAGATTCAGGCAGCCAATATTTTCTGGGTCGACGCGATCGGCCCCTTCACGGTTGCGGAAGAACACGCGCTTTTTACTCACCAGGCCATTGATACCGTGGTCTGTAAAAACAGCGGTGGAGACGCGACCGCCGCCAAACTTGAGGTTGCTCGTGAATCGGGACTCCCCGTTTTTATGCTCAAACGGCCCGGCCTTCCTCTGGCAGACAAATCGTTCCGGAAAATGGACGAGTGTGAACGTTACATCGCATCTTATGCCGCGATTCCAGGACAAAAAAATGCAGTTTGATTACGAGAAAAATCCGCAAAGCATCGAATCCAAAAGTTTTGAAATTATTCGGGCACTAGTCAATCTTGGGCAATTCAACCGGGAACAACAACAAATTGTGATGCGGGTGATACACAGTCTCGGTCTTCCTCAGCTGGCGGAACAAATCCGCTTCAGCGCACAAGCCTGTGAAAGCGGATTACATGCGCTCGCTCATGATTGCCCTATTCTATGCGACGTTGAGATGGTCAGGCAGGGCATCACCAAGCGCATGATAACGCAGCAACCAATGTGCTTTCTGAATCACGCGGATACCGTCGAACGTGCCAAATTGTCGGGTGAAACACGCACTATGGCCGCACTGGAAAGCTGGCGCGATCAGTTGGCCGGAAGTGTGGTAATTATCGGTAACGCCCCTACCGCGCTGTTCCGCCTGCTGGAAATGCTGGCGGCAGGAGCCGATAAACCCGCACTGATCATCGGCATGCCGGTGGGATTTGTGGGTGCGGCCGAATCGAAATCGGCGTTATGGGAACACCATACCAGTCTGGGGATAGAATGCATTACCCTACTTGGCCGTGAAGGCGGCAGTGCTGTGGCCGCTGCAACCTGTAATGCATTGCTACGCTGCCTGCGAGGTGAATACTACTGATGTCCGGTGATTATTCAGCAATGCATATCGTTGGTTTGGGTGTCGCGTCACGAGCACAGCTTTCCGCTGAAGCGCAACACGCGCTGATGAATTGCGACCAAATTTATGGCTCTGTACGGCAGCTGGCCACCATCGCTCATTACCTGGAAAATCATCGCACCCAAACCGAAACCACTGAATTGCCTAAACTGACTGAACTGGAACAAAAGCTACGTCAGCGCGGGGCCAAAAAGATCGTGATATTGGCTTCCGGTGATCCACTGTTTTATGGCATCGGGCGCTGGCTCGGCCAACAATTTTTACCGAGCGAACTGGTTTTCTATCCCGCGATTTCGAGCGTTCAAGCCGCCTGCCACCGGCTTGGCTTATCACTTCAGGACACCACGGTCCTCAGTCTGCATGGCAGACCTCCGGAAATCCTACGCACCGCATTAAAAGCCAAGTCCACCGTGGTAATACTTACGGACAAGAACAGTCAGCCAGCAAGGATTGCCCAAGAATGCAGTCAGGCCGGCTATACACGAAGCCGGATTACTGTCTGTGAGAACCTGGGCTATACGAGCGAACGAGTGCGGAATTTCCCGATTCACGAATTGATTGACGGCCAGGTCACGTTCGATCCACTGCACATCACTATCGTTCAGGTTGAAGGACAAAGCAGCACTTTACCCCAGTTCCCGGGCTTTGCGGATGTCTTATTCGAAACCGGATCGGCACCCGGCAGCGGTATGATCAGCAAGCGGGAAGTTCGCTTGCAAATTTTGTCGTACTTGCAGGCCGCCAATGACGATGTAGTTTGGGATATCGGAGCTGGTTGCGGCGGCGTAGCCATAGAACTTGCGTATTGGAATGCCCGCACCACAGTGTACGCAATTGAACAACATCCGCAACGGCTGCAATATTTGCAGGAAAACAGACGCCGTTTCGGTGTGGTCTCCAACCTTAAAATAAAGGAAGGACGCGCTCCCGCTTGCCTGGCTGAATTACCAGCGCCAGATAAAATATTTATCGGTGGCAGTGACGGCGAGTTAGCTGCTTTGCTGGACCAGGCCTGGAGCCGATTACCAATAAACGGCGTCCTGGTGGCCAGCGCCGTTATGGAAAGCACCCGTCATCAGCTCAGCGGGTTTGCTGAAGCCGTTGTAAACGCACGCGTCGAATCGGTAATCTTGGCGGTTAAGCGTGGCACAGTTTCGGGCAACAGGCTGAGTTATAAAGATAAATTACCCGTCGAGATTTTTAGTTTTACTAAAACCGGTGACTTGCCATGAGCGCTCTATTTATCGGCGTCGGCGTCGGCCCCGGGGATCCGGAGCTCATCACTCTGAAAGCCGCCCGCCTTATTGGTGAAGCCGATGTCATCAGTTATATCTGTAATGAAGCAGGACAATCTCAAGCTAAGAATATTGCCTCTGCTGTACTCGGCAACCCGCAGCGACTTCAGGACGAAATTCCTATCTTTATGCCAATGAGCGAAGACCGAAGCATCGCCAACGGTATCTATGATCAATCTGCAGTTAAAATACAAGCCGCGCTCGACAGGAATAGAAAAGTTGTCTTTTTATGTGAGGGCGATCCGTTGTTTTTCGGTTCATTCGGTTATCTTCTTGAACGCCTGAAAGCAGCGAACGCTTGTCTCGTTGTGCCCGGCATCTCGTCGGTACAAGCGGCATCGTCAGCGTTGCAGCTACCGCTAACGGTTCTCACAGAATCCTTTGCCGTGGTCAGCGGACGGCACTCAGAAACAGAAATCGTTCGAACTCTGCAACAACATGATTCGGTAGTCATCATGAAAGCCGGACGGGCACGGCAGAAAATCCTGCAGGCACTCGCCCGCGCAGACCGCACCGCCGATGCACGCTATCTGGAATACATCGGACGACCGGAACAAGTAATCCGGGAAGATATAGAACAACTTCGCCAGGAACCCGGCCCCTATTTTTCATTATTTGTGGTCACCCGTTCAGAGAGAGGACATCGGTAATGGGTTCCCGCGTGCTGAACAGGCCAATACGTATCGTGGCCCTCACCGAACCCGGTCGGGCACTGTCGGACAAACTGCATCTTGCGCTGACCACCACCGCCCAAGATTGCGAACAGTGGTTTAAACCGAAGCCGTTTACCGAACAGGTTCAGAATGCCTTTAGCAGCGGATCAGCATTGGTTTTAATTTGCGCTACCGGCATTGCTGTGCGCACTCTAGCGCCCGTTATCCGTGATAAAAAAAGCGATCCACCAGTACTGGTGCTGGATGAAAGCGGCAAGTTTGTCATCCCGATTCTATCTGGCCACGAAGGCGGTGCGAATCAATGGGCAGCGGAAGTCGCCGCTATGATTCAGGCACAACCGGTGATTACCAGCGCCAACGCTTATCTTAATCCGCGTTACGTAGCCGGTATGGGCTGTGAGCGAAATTGTCCCACTGAGGAATTACAATCGTTGCTGGAAAACAGCGTAGCTCAAGCGGGTATTTCTCTACAACAAATCAGCAGCATTACCAGCATTGACATTAAACACGATGAAGCGGGATTAATTGAACTGGCCAGTAAAATGGGAGCCTCCTACCACACGTTCAGCGCATCTGAATTGTCCCGTGTGGAAGCACAACTCACCACCCGATCCGAGTATGTATTCAATACAGTCGGCGTTCACGGCGTTGCGGAATCGGCAGCATTGACCGGGGCCCGTCGCTTAGGCGATGGCCTGTGCGAACTGGTTTTACCGAAACAGAAATCGCGCAAAGCCACTTGCGCTATTGCGCGAATTTACTCAACACAATCTTAAACAGGAATTACCCGCTTTTATGAGCACATTGTATGTAGTCAGCGCCGGCCCCGGAGACAGCGAGCTGGTATCACCCAAGTCACTTGCGGCCATCGAAGCCAGTAGCGATCTGGTCGCTTATGGCCTGTATCTTCAATTGCTCGGGGACGTTTGCAACGACAAAACACATCATGACCTGCCGTTAGGGGAAGAAATCAATCGTGCACGACTGGCTCTGGATCTTGCCGCCAGCGGTAAAACAACAGCGCTGATTTCCAGTGGTGATATTGGTATATATGCAATGGCAACCCTGGTGTTCGAATTACTCGATCAGCAACTCAACGGCCAGGAAAATAAACCCGAGTGGCTGGATGTCGAGATCGAAGTGATTCCCGGCATTTCAGCAATGCAGGCCGCGGCCAGTCGTGTAGGTGCGTTGCTGGGCCATGATTTTTGTACCATCTCATTATCGGACCTGCTAACCCCTTGGCAAACAATTGAAAAACGATTGCACGCCTGCGGGCAAGGCGATTTTGTGGTGTCGTTTTATAATCCCAAATCCAAAACCCGTGACTGGCAGATGGGTGCCGCGCGGGATATTCTGCTGCAATACCGTCCCGGCACTACACCCGTGGTTCTGGGGCGGCAGCTTACCCGTGCCGATGAACAGATCACCCTTACCACGCTGCAAGCATTTTCGGTAGATGACGTCGATATGTTCACTCTTGTCAGCGTTGGCAATAGCGAGTCGCGGCATATTGTGAATGGCGATAAAGAGTGGGTTTACACTCCGCGAGGTTATAAAAAGAAATTATGACAGTTTATTTTATTGGTGCAGGGCCAGGTGATCCGGATTTGATTACCATTAAGGCGCAACGACTTATCGATCGGTGTCCCGTCATTTTATATGCTGGTTCGCTGGTTCCCCGCCAGTTATTTGCTGGTGTCGAAGACCGTGCTGAAGCCATAATGGACACTGCGTCGATGTGTCTGGATGAGATCATCGAACATATCGAAGCAGCTCACGCGGCCGGAAAAGACGTTGCCAGGGTGCATTCCGGCGATCCGTCCGTATACGGCGCTATAGGTGAACAGATTCGTCGCCTGCAGCCCCTGGGAATCGATTTCGAAATAATTCCCGGTGTCACAGCAACGTCTGCTTCGGCGGCCTGGCTGGGCAAGGAACTGACCCTGTCGGGCATCACCCAAACCATTATCATGACCCGCTATGAAGGCAAAACCCCCTTTCCGGAACGGGAACGATTACCTGCCCTAGCGGCCATCGGAGCGACTTTGGCTATTCACCTGGGCGTAACCCGGATACACAAAATTGTCGAAGAACTCATTCCCCATTACGGCCATGATTGCCCGATCGCTGTCTGTTATCGAACCGGTTGGCCGGATCAGGATAAGGTCATAGGCACTCTGGATGATATTGTCGAAAAAGTGCGGGCAAAGAAGTTCACCCGTACCTCACTAATATTAGTGGGGCGTGCGATGGCAGCCGAGGGTTTCCAAGACTCCTATCTTTACGATGACCAGCAGGCCCACGTCTACCGGCCAAAATTTAAACCTGCGGTAAAACGCAACGTGGACAGTGCACTGGCACACCCTAAAACCAAGAATCAGTAACAGAGCGTCAACAATATGAACATCGAAGATCTTACAGCGGATTCCGGTATTTTAATTTGCGGTCACGGCAGTCGCGCAAAAATTGCAGAACAAGAGTTCAGCTTGCTTGCTACCGGTTTACGCAACCGCTTTCCGACTCTTAAAGTGGAATACGGTTTTCTGGAATTTTCAGCCCCCAATCTCCATATGGCACTGGATAAATTACGCCAGCAAGGCGTTACCAACATCATTGCCGTTCCGGGTATGCTGTTTTCAGCGACCCATGCTCAGAACGACATCCCATCGGTACTGACCACCTATCAACAGAAGCACCCGGAAATATCCATAGAGTACGGTCGCGAGCTTGGGTTGCACGACAACATGATACAAGCCTTTCAGCACCGCATTCTTGAGGCTCTGGGCCACCACACACTGCCGGAGGCCGGGCAATTATATGACACTATGCTGGTCGTAGTGGGAAGAGGTACCTCTGTTACTGAGGCCAATGCAGAGGCGACAAAATTAACGCGCATCGTGTGCGAAAATTTAGGGTTCGGATGGTCGGAGACAGTTTACTCCGGGGTGACCTTTCCCTCAGTCGGGCGCGGCCTGGAGATGGCCATCAAACTGGGCTACAAAAAGATTGTCGTTGCACCGTATTTTCTTTTTGGTGGAAAGCTGATTGACCGGATCTACGCCTATGTTGACAAGGTTGCATCAGAAAATCCTGACATCAACTTTATAAAAACAGATTACTTACGTGATCAAACTCATGTAATTGAAACCTTTGTCGACCGCATTAATGAAACCATCGCCGGGCCTGAACCCGCCTTGGGGCTAATGCAACGGTTTCAGCAGCGACTGGCTGCAGGATTAGTTGATGTGCACCACCACCACGCAGAATATCAGGAGCATTCCCATCAACAGGGGCATCACTCTCACTCCCATCAGCATCATCATGATCACGGACACCACCATGCGCCCTATAAACACATCGCACACCCCAACGGGCCGCGAACAATGATCAATGAAAACCTGTGCTGCTGTTTTATGTCTCAGTTTCCACAGAGTCTGTTACAGGAATATACGATAACCGAATCGGAAGACCATCAACCCGGCTGTAAACCCAAAAATTCCGTTAGGATTAAAATGTTTTCCCAAGAAACGAAATAATCTCGTCTTCAGGCATCGGTTTGCTAAACCAGAAACCCTGAATGTAATTGCAGTCAATATTGCTTAAGAACTGGCATTGAGCGTCAGTTTCCACGCCTTCTGCCACCACATCCAGACCCAGTTTATGAGCCAGTGAAATACTGGCTTCAACGATGGTGGCATCGCTTACACTCTCAGTGACATCGCAGATAAAACTGCGGTCGATTTTAAGCGTGTGTAAAGGAAAGCGTTTTAAATAGGCTAACGATGAATAACCCGTACCAAAATCGTCAATCGCCATTCTCACGCCCAGTTTATTTAATTCGAAAAGAATGTTCGATACGCGTTCCGGGTCCTGCATTACAATGTTTTCGGTGATCTCGAGTTCTAACATATCCGGAGGGATTTGTGCGGCCTGAACGCAGGCGGTCACCTGTTCCAGAAAACCCGAATCCCTGAATTGGACTGCCGAGACATTCGCGCTCACCCGTATTCCGGGAAATCCAGCCTCACGAAACCGGTTGTACTGCTCGCATGCTTTCTCTATCACCCAGTGCCCCACCTGTAAAATCATCCCGGAAGATTCGAGCAACGGTACGAACTCAGCCGGAGATACCAACCCTCTGGCGGGGCTTCGCCAGCGTATCAGTGCTTCCACGCCCATCAGCTGGCGTGTCTTGGCATCCACTTGCGGCTGATAATATAAACACAGCTCATCGTTTTCAATGGCATAGCGAAGCTCGGTGTCCATGCGTAAAATTTCACGGCCCCGATAGTCCATTTCCGGAGCATAAAATTGATACTGATTGGACCCCAGCGACTTGGCGCGATACATCGCCATGTCAGCGTGCCTCAATAAATCGGTCTCATTGCTTCCGTCCTGAGGATATATAGCCACGCCGGTGCTGAATGTGACAAAAAACTCCTGCGTACCCACCGCGATGGGTGACTGGAACACCCGATAGAATTTACTAATGATGGAAATAATATCCACTGAATTGATCAGATCCTCGACCACCACGGTAAATTCGTCACCGCCAAGCCGGGCGATGGTATCCGCCGGCCGCAGACAATGGCGCAAACGATCTGCCACTTGACGCAACATTTCGTCACCCACCAAATGGCCCAGATTATCGTTTACCCGTTTAAACCCATCCAGATCCAGAAATAGAACCGCCACCAGAGTGTGCCGGCGCCGGGCGGAAGCGATCGACGACTTTAATCTGTCCAATAAAAAGTAACGATTAGGCAAGGACGTCAAACTGTCGTGATTAGCCTGGTGCTGCAGCTCAGATTCAAAGCGAATTCGCTCCGAAATATCACGCGCCACCAAAGAAAAATAAAGTTGGTTTCCTTGTTGTTCATTGTGTTTTAACACAACCAAGGAAACCGGCACCATCTGGTTCTGTGCTGAAGGGCGTTCAATCTGCGACTCACCTGACCAGGAGTCCTGCTGCATAACCAGCGGTATTATTTCTGTATCCAGCTGGCGAACCAGTTTCTCCGGAAGTATTGCGCTATACACAAGATCCTGAGTAGCAACCTGCTGTGAGACGCCCAACAACTGAAAACCTGAGGCATTTAAGTAAACCATTTCACCACTGGGCCTGAAAATAGCCACCAGATCCGGTGTCGCCTCCAACACGCTGCGCATGCGCCGCCAGGATTGCTCTGCAACCATTCGTGCAGTAACGTCCCGCCCCGTGGACACAAAGTGTGTTATATCACCGAGGTCGTTTTTAACCGGTGAAATGACTTTTTCCTCATAAAATTCGCTACCGTCCTTGCGTCGGTTGATCAACATACCCTTGTAGATTTCCCCCCTCAAAAGCGTATCCCAAAGCAATTTAAATTGCTCCGGATCGCTGTGCTCGGTTTTGAGGCAGGAAGGCGTATCTCCTTTTACATCCGTCAGCTCATATCCGGTAAGTAATTCAAACGCGGGGTTTACATACTCAAAATGGCCTGACGCATCCGTAATGAACACACTGTCTGCTGATTGCCTTATCGCCTGCGAAAGTTTTTTAAGCGTATTTTCTGCATCACGCTGCTCTCTGCGATTATTAGCTTCCCGCAACTCACGGTCCATAATATGCCGGAGCCGTGACATATCCGATTTCATTACATAATCCTGAGCCCCGGACTTTATTGCATTGACGACGGCTTCTTCACCGATAGTCCCGGAGACAAAAACAAATGGTACATCCTGATCCAGTCTGCGAACGATTTCTAAAGCGCGGGCGCCATTCATATTCGGCATGGAGTAATCCGAAAACACTATATCCCAGGGTTGGTCCAAAGCAGAGACCAGATCGGATTCGGTATCAACACATTTTGCTTCGATCTCCAGTCCACTTGCCTCGATATAATCGACCAACAACAGAAAATCGTCTTTATTATCTTCGACAATAAGGGTGTTCAGTTTAGATGAATCGTTTTCTGTTCTACTAACCATAACTTCTGTCAGACTCCGCCATGCTACTTAATTTTTACGCCAGGTACGGGCTGATTCAACAACAACCAATACAAACCAAGCTGGCCCGCAGCCAAAATAAATTCGTCAAAGTCTACCGGTTTTCTTACATAGCTATTGGCGCCCAGTGAGTAGCCCTTGATGCGATCTTCTTCCTCGTTAGAGGATGTCAAAATCGCAACCGGTTGCAGATTAGTACGTGGGTCAGACCGAATTCGACGCAGCACTTCAAGACCATCTATTTTCGGTAATTTTAGATCCAGTAAAACGATGGCGGGCATATCTGATATGTCCCGGCCTTCATACATTCCGGTGCCGAACATATAGTCCAAAGCCTCGACTCCGTTTTTTGCAACCACGACCTTATTGCCGATATTGTTCGTTGATAATGCGTCCAACGTCAGCAGAGCATCATCCGGATTGTCTTCCACTAACAAAATAATTCTGTCATCCATGCGGTCTTACTCCTCTCCTAAAGTAAAATAAAATACTGCGCCTTTTCCGGGTTCCGACTCCGCCCAGATCCGGCCCCCGTGCTTGTTGATCACGCGTTTTACTGTTGCAAGGCCTATACCGGTACCCGGAAACTCCTCCGCATCATGCAAGCGCTGAAAAGCCCCGAATAGCTTGGCAGCGTAATCCATATTAAAGCCGGCTCCGTTATCCTGCACCGAAAACACTTGTTCTCCATTCAATTCTTTTGATTGCAATACAATCCTGGCGTCGTCGACCTGTCCGGTGAATTTCCAGGCATTGGAAATAAGATTAGTGAGTAAAACTTTTAGCAACCGCGCGTCACCCTGCGCGTTCATCTCAGGCTGAATACTGACTGTGACCTTACGGCCGGGATCAATTTCCTGTAATTGCGATAAAACCTCTGATGCCAGTTTGCTGAGACTGACCTCTTCCCTCTGCATATCCGTTCGGCTGATTCGAGATAAGTCCAATAAGCCGTCAATCAAGCCTGCCATGTTCTGGGCTGCTTTTCGAATGCGCTCTAGGCGGTCTTTTCCCCTGTCGTCCAATTTATCAGCGTACTCTTTGATAATCGTTTGGCTAAAGCCGTCCACCGCCCTTAGCGGTGCTCGCAGATCATGGGAAACCGAATAACTAAAGGACTCCAATTCCAGGTTAATGGCTTTCAGTGCGTTGGAACGCATTACTAGATCGCGGTTTAATTCCTTGATATGAGCGACCTGCTGTTTCCGTTGCGTTATATCCCGGATAATCGACGTAACAAGGCGCTCATTTCCTCTCACTAACGGACTCAAACTGATTTCAACGGGTATTTCCATTCCGGATTTGGTGAGTAAAAACAATTCCTTACTGGCGCCCATTGAACGTACAACGGGGTTTTCAAGATAGCTTTGGCGATACTCTTCGTGATTTTCTCTTAGTCGTTGTGGCAATAGAATCTCGACATTTTGACCTACAAGGTCAGCACGGCTGTAACCTGTTACCCGCTCCGCTTCCACGTTGACCATGCGGATGACGCCACTCTGATCTGCAACCACGATTGAATCCGGAGCTCCTTCCAACAACTCACGGTATTGCACTTCCTGTTCAGCCACTTTTTGTTCTGATTCTGCCCGCAACAGTTCTTTCTGCGCTAAGCGGCTGCAAACGATCAGCAGTAATCCGAACACCAATGCGAACATGTAAAGGTAGTTACGCTTTACGTCCGCGTGCTTTTCCTCGATATACGATTTTGGAGTAAATATAAGTACATACCAGTGGTTTTGCTTAAAGCTTTCTCCCCCCGGTGTCACAGAATTTATATCCAAACGATGAAACGTAAATAGATCCTGGTTCTGAGAAGCTCGCCCGACCTCAATATTGTTTTGCATTTTTTCCCAGACTTGCGGATAGGCAATCGTCATCGTGTGTTGCTGGCGCTCTGGAAACATGAACCCCCACTCCTGCTCCGGTCCTCTTCCCAATAACCAAAAGCCCTTATTATTCAGCAGCCAAATCTCACGTCCGTCACCGGGACTAAATTGGCGTAACTCATCCAGAATTTGAGTACCAAGATAGTTAAGCAGTATACTGCCGCGGAATTTTCCGGATTGGTTAAAAACAGGTGTTCCGATTCTGATTACGGGTTTGAGTGGAATTTCGATTCTGCCTCGCTCCAGGTTAAGATCAAAAGGAGAAACATAGATATCGCCCGGGCTTAACGAGTGAATTTTTTTAAAATAATAGCGCTGGGATTTATTCTGCAACTGCGCCTGTGGCACCACCAAGGACTGCCCACTGACACGATCCAGTCTTATTTCCTCCATGCCTTGAGCATTCAGGAGTCGCACCTGGTCGTAAGCTGGAAAGCGCTCCTGAAACCATTGAAAATCTGCGACCACTGCACTTTTATTGAGCCCGCTCGGGTATTCGATCCAGCTTTTCATATTGGGTTGACCGGCAAGATACAACGCGTCTGCACCCAACGTTGCCAGCGCATTCCTTTCCACTTGCGTAGCCAGCTCAACGCTACTGATGTCTTCTTTTTCCAGCAGTTTATCTAAGGTTTCTATTTCCTGGTGATAAAGCAAGCCAATCACTACCGCAACAATGAGCAGTAGCGGCAGAAAAAAACGCCCTAAAAGCCGGTAATAAATCCATTTACTGAACATCAGATTTTATTGATTCCATTCAACACTGATCAGAATTTTTTACACCTGTGAAGTTATCTGATGAATTAGGTCACTCCAACATCAAAGTGCATAGCAGACCAATAATTAAAGTCTAGTTCAGGTCTGAACGTTGTAGAAGGTTTCCAACGAATTAAATAAAGTACAGATATGGAGATTAACAAAGGCTAACGGGGAACCGGAATTATCTTGGTAGAGAGTGCAAATCGGAAACACCAATTAGGCCATATTTGGCTTTCTGTTTCTGCCACGCACAAAAAAAGGCACCGGAATCAACCGGCACCCTAAATTGCTACTATCCAATCTAAAAGAGCGTATGGGTGCTGGAATTAGCTCACTTTCAATACTAATTTTCCGGTATTCTCACCCCGGAACAGCATCAGTAGAGCATCGTGAAACTGGTCGAATCCTTCCACAACGTGCTCACGACTTTTCATTTTTCCGGCAGACAGCCACCCAGCCATTTCCACCGCAGCTTTTCCGAAATTTTTGGTGTAGTCCATCACCACCATACCCTTCATGCTGGCACGGTTCACCAATAGCGACATATAATTTTTCGGGCCTTTCACTTCACCAGTTGTATTGTATTGAGAGATAGCGCCACAAATTACCACTCGTGCACCCATCGCTAAATTGGCCAGCGCCGCATCCAGAATATCGCCGCCCACGTTATCAAAATAAACATCTATGCCTTTAGGGCAATGTTCACGTAGGCCTTTATATACATCGTCGGCTTTGTAATCGATCGCTGCATCAAATCCGAACTCATTCACCAAGAGATCGCATTTTCCCTTGCCACCGGCGATGCCAACCACCCTGCAACCTTTGATTTTTGCGATTTGTCCAACGATGGTTCCCACTGCGCCCGCCGCGCCGGACACCACAACCGTATCACCTTCCTTAGGCTCACCCACTTCCAACAAACCAAAATAGGCTGTCATTCCGGGCATCCCCAACGTACCAATATAAATAGGGAGCGGCGCTAATGACGCGTCCACCCGATTCACGCCCTCACCATTTGAAATGGCGTATTCCTGTACTCCGAAAGCACCTGTTACTGCGTCACCTTCGTTGAACTTGGGGTGTTTCGAGGCGACCACCTTGCCCACCGCCAAAGCACGCATCACTTCCCCTATACCCACAGGTGGAATATAAGATTTACCTTCGTTCATCCAACCGCGCATGGCAGGATCTAAAGAGATGTATTCAACCTTCACCAGAAACTGGCCATCTTCCGGTTGCTGCACTGGTTCTTCTGTGCGATTCCAGCCTGACTCTTTGGGTAATCCGACCGGACGTTCCGCCAATCTGAATTGTCGATTGGTCAATGACATAATGGTTCTCCTTGTTATTCATGGCCTGTTAGGGTGTCGTCACCGTACTGGATATTGATCGATATGGCCAGATTTTCAAGGCCCGCCAGGGCCGTTTTGCTATGGCTCCAGCCCGATAGATCGATAATGTCACTAATGACCAATTTGATGGCCTATACGGCTTACTCAATCAAAAACCAAATGCGTGCTTGAGAACACTCCGGCCCGCATCAGATCGCTCCCTTGCTTGTTAAGGCGGAAATTCTTACCCTAGTCGGTCTATTTTCGTTATCGGGAAGCAATCGAACATGCCTAACAATCAATCACTGATGCAACGGGATCTTAAGGTGCTGTGGCACCCTTGCACACAAATGAAGGATCATGAAACCCTTCCGTTGATCCCGATCAGGCGAGGTGAAGGTGTCTGGCTCGAGGATTTTGACGGAAATCGCTATATCGATGCGGTCAGTTCCTGGTGGGTCAATATTTTCGGACACGCCAATCCCCGCATCAACGACCGCATTAAGGGGCAGCTGGATCAACTCGAGCACGTGATTCTTGCGGGTTTCAGTCATGAGCCGATTATCGAATTATCTGAGCGCCTGGTTGCGATCACACCGGATAAACTCAACCATTGCTTTTATGCAGACAACGGTTCGTCGGGCATTGAAGTTGCGCTGAAGATGAGTTTCCATTACTGGCTCAACCAGGGCAACAAAAAGAAAACCAAATTCGTCACGCTTGGCAACAGTTATCACGGTGAAACCCTGGCCGCGCTGGCGGTAGGCAATGTTGAGCTGTATAAAAAAATCTATGAACCCTTACTGATGACCACTCTGACGGCCCCGAGTCCGGATTGCTATGCGCGTGAAGAGGGTGAAACCTGGGAGCAATACAGCCTGCGCGCGTTTGAAGGCATGGAAGAAATACTGCGCCGCAATCACGAGGAAATTTGTGCCGTCATTGTCGAGCCTTTGGTGCAGTGTGCCGGCAACATGCGTATGTACCATCCCGTTTACCTGAAAAAGTTACGCGAGGCCTGTGACCGCTACCAAGTGCATATGATTGCTGATGAAATTGCGGTAGGTTTCGGACGTACCGGTACCCTGTTCGCTTGCGAGCAAGCCGACATTACGCCGGATTTTTTGTGTCTGTCCAAAGCGCTCACCGGGGGCTACTTGCCCTTGTGTGCGGTTTTAACCCATGAAACTATTTATCAGGCGTTTTACGACGAATACGAAACCATGCGGGGATTTTTACACTCGCACAGCTACACCGGCAACCCGCTCGCCTGCGCAGCAGCCCTGGCTACGCTGGATATATTTGAGCAAGACAACGTAATCGAAAACAATCAAAAACTGATTCGCAAAATGGCCGCCGCTACGGCTCACTTTACGGACCACCCCAATATCGCCGAGGTGCGCCAAACCGGAATGATTCTGGCCATTGAAATGGTGAAAAACAAAAAAAACAAACAGCCTTTTGCCTGGCAGGAACGGCGCGGTCTGAGAGTGTATCAGCATGCACTGCAGAATCAGGCCCTATTGCGACCGCTGGGAAACGTGGTGTATTTCATGCCGCCCTATGTGATCAGCGAGGAGCAGATTGATCACCTGGCCAACGTTGCGTGGGATGGTATCAACATCGCCACGCAAGATGAATAAAGCGCAACTATTCTGCCATTAATGTTAACAACTCGTCCGTCTTTGCTTCCATCAGCGCCTGATCACCACGGGATTCTACGTTCAGGCGTACTAATGGCTCAGTATTGGACATACGCAAATTAAAACGCCATTCACCGAAGTCCATACTCAGCCCATCTACCCGGCTGATTTCTTTTGCACTTTCAGTATAAGCCGCTTCCACTTTGGCTATCACAGACTTTGCGTCGTCGATGGTACGGTTAATCTCGCCGCTGGCAGGGAAACGGGCGATACGCTCATCGATCAGTTGTGAAAGCGTCTTGCCACTGCGTGACATCAAAGCCGCAACCAATAGCCAGGGAATCATCCCGGAATCACAATACGCGAATTCCCGGAAATAATGGTGCGCACTCATTTCGCCACCATACACCGCATCTTCTTCGCGCATACGGGCCTTGATAAAAGCATGCCCGGTTTTACTTTCGACCGCCACGCCTCCGGCTTGCTCCACCACCTCAACGGTGTTCCAGGTCAAACGCGGGTCATGGATAATACGCGCACCTTTCTCTTTTAACAGAAACTGCTCCGCTAGCAGACCGACAATATAATAGCCTTCAATAAAACGACCGGTTTCATCGAATAAAAAACAGCGATCAAAGTCACCGTCCCAAGCCACACCAAAATCCGCTTTCTGTTCCAGAATAGCGGCGCGGGTCGCATCACGATTTTCTTTTAACAACGGATTGGGCACGCCATTAGGAAAGTGGCCGTCAGGCTCATTCAATAGTTTGGTGTATTTAAACGGCAACCTGGATTCCAACACATCCACTATCATGCCCGCTCCACCATTTCCGGCATTCACGACCACATGATAGGGTTTCAGGTTCGGTACATCGACATAGCCGAGCAAATGATTTATGTAATCATCCATCACGTTTAACTGATGCACTGTTCCGGCTTGAGCGGCGTCTTCGAAGTCGCCTCTAACGCGATCTTTGATATCCAGAAGGCCGTTATCAGAACTGATCGGACGCGACCCTTTCCCCACCATTTTCATGCCATTGTAATCCTTGGGATTGTGGCTGGCTGTAACGGCAATGCCGCCGTCCATTTCATAGAAGAAAGTGGAAAAATAAATCTGTTCAGTGCCACTCAAGCCGATGTCAAACACATCACAGCCGGCAGCCGTGACACCCTTGATTAAGGCAGCGGCCAGGGCCGGACTGGATAAGCGGATGTCGTAACCCACTACCAACTTTTTAGCGCCGGTGACCTCCACATAGGCACGGCCAATCCGCTCCACCACGTCTTCATTCAGTTGGTCGGGCACGCGGCCGCGAATGTCATAGGCCTTGAATGCAGTTAAATCCATAACTATAAAACCCCGTAATTCACCCTTTGTGGGTTGTTAATGGTTGCCCCGACACCAGAATACCGAATCGAATACAGAAAAATCCGTTCGGCTCACCTGCTTCCGGGCTCAAGACCCAAGTATAAACCGAGCCGTTGCCGGGATTACACTCTCATCTATCGTCACCGGATGACGCCGTACCTGGTGATCCGCTGACACCCGCCTCACCTTTCAGCGCTGTGATTGATCTTTTGTATCTCCACCACCAACTGTTTGGCCAGATCGCGGATATTGGCCGTGATCATTCGCACCCCGGTACTCACCAATAACCGCACTAACGAGAGCAAAAGAAACCCCGCCAGAATAATGGAAAGCAGACCACTGATCTTGAATATGCCTACCGGAAGAATCATGTTGCTTCCCTGTATCACCATCGTGCGCTCCGCCACAGGCATGTTGGTAAGATAATGATAAATCGGAAATTGCGCCGGATCATTCAGATACACTCCCAATTGATTGATGCCGAATAACAGCACCGCAGCCCCCATTGCAATCAGCGCATATCCAATTAATTTAGTCATAACAACCACTCTGTCATTAGAATCGGGACAATGATAAGCGATCTGTTCTAGAATGTTAGGGTATTCATCCAATTTATAACCAGTTGAAAGTTTTACCCATGCGAACACCCCGAATATTTCAAGATATGCCTCTGATAGAAGGCAACACGATTGCCATGAATGACAGCGGTAGCCACCATCTCAGTAAAGTCCTCCGTAAGTCCGCCGGCGATCCGGTGATACTGTTCAACGGCACCGGTGGTGAATACCACGGCCTGATCGAGGCCATCACACCCAAATCGGTACAGGTGTCGCTTGATTTCTTCGTGGAACCGGACCGGGCCGCCCCGCTGCACCTGCATTTAGGCCAGGTGATGGGCAAAGGCGACCATATGGATTACGCACTGCAAAAATCAGTGGAATTGGGTGTAAGCGAAATTACGCCTTTACTCAGCCATCATTGCGAAGTTCGCCTCAAAGGCGCACGCCTGACCAAAAAAATGGAACAGTGGCGCCATCTTCTGATCAGCGCCTGCGAGCAAAGCGGGCTCAATATCGTGCCGACTCTGAATCCGCCATTGCCCTTGCTGCAATGGGCTGAACAGGTGGAAGCCGACCGCAAATGGATACTGCATACCGAAGACCTGCCGAGTAATCCATTTGCACAGGACGCACCGGAATCAGTGTGCTTTGCAGTGGGCCCGGAGGGGGGATTTTCAGATGAAGAGGTAGAACAGGCGAAAGACTTTGGCTTTGACTGCATTACACTGGGGCCGCGAGTTTGGCGCACAGAAACAGCCCCCGTGGTGTTATTAAGTCTATTGCAATTAACCTGGGGCGATTTTCGATAAACCGAGCCGGGCAATCACTGTCAGATAATGTTATTCAGAGCCCGCTCTACTGTCACCAGATCCGGGATGACCGCCCGTTCCCCACTCACCATCACCAACATATCGTAGGCCTGATCTTCCGTCGCGGATTCTTCGTTTCCGAGTTCTTCGGGAAACACCCTTACCAAACGGGGGATTCCCTGCACCGAAATAGCGTAAAAGGCATTTTTATACTCTCCCACACCATTAATCACAGCCAGCCGCTGACCTATGTTGGCATCTTCAATTTCGTCGTTATTCATCAATTCCAATGACACCACCGGCAACGTAATACCGCGCCAATCTACTGTTCCCAACATCCAGGGCGGGGCATCATCGGTTTTCTCGGGCTCATCCCAGGTGACGATCTCGGCAATGGCTACGTTGGGCAGTAGCAACGGGCGCCCGATCATGGGGATTAGTAGGCTAGCGATCTGTTCTGGGGCTTCTGCCATGGTGATATCCATCTTGTTATGTTCTAGGGCAAGCGCAATTAGCCTGCCATTGATTCGGAATAGTGCTCAGCAATGTAACCCGACAGGTGATGCGCCAACTCCACCGGTGTGCCGCTGAACGTAACACAACCGGTTGCTCTGGCAGAATCCGGCATCGAGCTGTTGGCACAGGACCCGCTGTTTTGAGCCCAGACTTCGATGCCCATTTCCCGCAACTTGGCGGCAGCGATCGCACCGTCGTTGCCCATACCACTGAACAGTATAGACCCGGTTTGCACACCAAAATGATCGGCCATTAATGCCATAGCCTGATCAATCGATGGTGAATAGGGCCCTTCCCAGGGCTCCTCGAACAGCGTGACCTGTGAAAATTGATTCACCGTCATTACCTGATCCAGCGGTGCAATCATTATCTGTCCATGACTGATGCGACGACCGGATAACGGCTCCACAAATTTAAAGTGACTGTTTCGCCCCCAGACCTTCGCCAGGGTTTCCTGGAAGCCGGGATCAATATGCTGTGCAATAACGAAAGCGATCGGCAGGCCCGGAACCAGGGCTTCCAAAAACTCTTTTACTGCGGCCGGGCCACCTAATGAGGCACCTAATACCCACACGTTGGACGCAGGCTCCCCTTCTTCATAATGACTTTCTACCAAGGTTGCTTTTACCGGCGCTGGAGAATCGACCGAGGATTCATGTAACACCTCAAGATCGCTGCAAACCGGAGCGGGAGATCCCACAATGTCTTTTAATTTAGAGTAAATCTTTCGTTCCCAGCGCTGGAACTGCAAGCTGTTCATGCCGGGCGCATTGCCTTCACCTAACAGAATCGGGGCTGTCGCGATTTCAAATAACTGCACAATAAAATCCGACCATTTGTCCTCATCTTCCAAGTCAACCAGCCAAACGTCGGTTCCAGGATCCTGAATAACAACGTCACTGACTTTATCCGGCGACAAGCTAACTGCCACATTGTAGCCCACTGATTCGATGGCTTTGCATACAACGTGCCTTTGTAAAGTTGAGTCTGCTATCACCCCGATACTGGGGTTTGGCTTGTGGCTCACTTAACGTTTACTCACCTGACTTTGCTCACCGGGATCGACCCCATTCACGCTTCCTGTTTTATCAATTCGTCTATTGTTTCCAGCAATACGGTTTCCTGATAAGGCTTACCGAGATAACGATTCACACCAATACTCATCGCCCTGTCGCGGTGTTTTTCACCGGTACGCGATGTAATCATAATAATAGGGGTATCTTTCAGACGCTCATCATGACGAACCAGTGTCGCCACCTCGAATCCATCCATACGCGGCATTTCTATATCCAGCAACATGACGTCCGGCTTAATATCCTGTAGCTGAGTGATGGCATCAACACCGTCTTTGGCCGTGACCACTTCGAATCCGTTGCGCTCCAGCAAGCGGCTGGTTACCTTACGCACGGTAACCGAATCGTCTATTACCATCACCAGCGGCGTTTCATTCACCTGTGCCAGCGGCGCACTGAATTCTTCACCGTCTATACCAATCTGAGCTTGCTCAGCGCGAATCACGGCGCTCAGATCAAGTATGATAACCACGCTACCGTCACCCAGAATGGTGGCTCCGGAGATACCACTAACCGCCGCCAATTGTGGACCTACCGATTTCACCACCACTTCCCGTGAACCCAACAAAGAATCCACTTGCAAGGCAACCGCATGATCCACACCACGCACCAGCAACACCGGCAGAGGTTTCGTGTGACCGGACAAATTCGGCACCGGCGTGTTATGCACGTAGCGTCCCAAATAACGCACACCGTATTGCTGGCCTGCGTATTCAAAACTGGGGGCATCAGGTTGATAGTACGCTTCCAGCTCGTAGGGGCTGACACGCACGATACCTTCGATATTATTCAAAGGTATGGCATACAAATCTTCGCCTACTCGCACCATCAAGGCACGGTTCACCGAAACCGTAAACGGCAGCCGCACGGTAAATTGCGAACCGCTACCGGGTGCTGAATGCAGTTTTACACTACCGCCCAACTGCTTAATTTCGCTGTGTACCACATCCATACCCACACCACGACCGGAAATTTGCGTCACTTTCTCGGCCGTGCTGAAACCCGGCTTGAAGATAAACTGCATAATTTCTTTGTCGGTCAGCGGCGCGCTGGCTTTCATCAAACCACGCTCGATCGCCCGATTCTTAACGCCGTCCAGATTGATACCCTTGCCGTCATCGGTCAGGCGCAATACCACTTCACCGCCTTCCCGAGCCAGGTGAATAGTAATACGGCCGGTTTCCTTTTTGTTTTTCGCAACACGCTCTTCCGGCATTTCCAGACCGTGATCCACCGCATTACGCAACATGTGCTCCAGGGGTGGCACCATCCGTTCTAAAACGGTCCGATCCATTTCACCCTCTGCACCGATGATTTCCAGCTCGGCTTTTTTGCCCAATTCGCCGGCGATCTGGCGCACGATTCGACGCAAACGTGGCACCATCCGGGAGAACGGAACCATGCGGGTGCGCATCAGGCTTTCCTGCAACTCACTATTAATACGGCCCTGCTGGATCAATAATGTTTCTGCGTCACGGGTGCGATCGACTAAGGAATCCCGTAGATCGATCATATCCGATACGGTTTCACCCAGAGAACGTGAAATCTGGTTCAGCGTGGAATAGCGATCCATTTCCAGGGGATCGAAATCTTCGTACTCCTGGCCTTCGGTTTGCGCTTGCTGATAGCGATGCAGAATTTGCGCTTCGGTCTCGATATCAAGTCGTCGCACCAATTCCTTCGCCCGCTCGATGGTCATACCCACTTCGTCAATAACGTGGTTGAAGTCGGTAATTTCCTGTTCAATCCGGCCGCGGAAAATGGAGGTTTCACCGGCCAGATTAACCAAACCTTCCATCAGCTCTGACGGCACTTTGATACTTTCACCGCTGGCGCGTTTAACTTCTTCCGCATGGAACGCTGAGGCCGGGAATACATCGGATTTGGCAACGTTCACTTGCAACGGAGCCAACGTTTCGGGTTCGGCAGCGGACTCCGGTTGCTGCGCTCGGGCCACGGCCGAATCAATATCTTCATCCAGCGTAAACTCGAACTCGGCGCTCTCTGCTTCGCCGGCAGAAAGGATAAGTTCACTACCATGCTGGCTCAAATGCTCCATTTGCTGGAACAAACGGTCGTGCTCGGATTGAACTTTACTGAAGAAGGCGTCATCCAGTGCCACCCGATCGGTTTCGCTTTGAATCAAAAAGCTTTCGAAGTTATGGCTCATATTCCCGATCTGAACCAAACCGGCTAAGCGAGCACCGCCTTTCAGAGTGTGCAGCAACCGCTTCATTTCATCTAGGTGTGCCTGGTTATCGCGATCAGCCAGCCAGGCGTTAATCGTATTATCGATCCCTTCAGTGAGTTCTTCCGCTTCCTCAATAAAGATCTCGAGAATTTCGGTATCCAGCTCTTCACCATTACCCCCCAATGCAGACAACGCACTGGTATCCTGCTCAGCCGGGGTGGCGAATGCAGACCCCTGCAGATTAACCGTTAATTTTTCCGGCTCAGGCGCAGGTTCAACCGCCATGGTTTTCAGGCGGCCATGGGTAAAGTCGTCAATCTTGCCGATCAGGTCGTCTGCCGGTGCCGCCTGCTGTCCACTCTGAATGGATTCGAACATGACGGCTAGCCGATCGTGGCATTGGTGCAACAGATCAAACAACACCGGTGTGGCGGTGAAGTTTTTCATGCACAAGCCTTCGTATAGATTTTCCAGGTGATGACCCAGATCGCCCATTTCTTTCATGTCGGACATTCGCGCACCCCCTTTCAGGGTGTGCAGATTACGTTGTAGACCCGCCACAATATCCAGGTCATCCGGTGTCTCGATCCAGGATTGCAGTTGCTCTGCTGTGGTATCGAGAATTTCCGACGCCTCTTCCAGAAAGATCTCGACCAGCTCCGGATCATAATCACCGGATACCTCGTCACTCACGACTACTTCCGGCTGAGCGGGCTCTTCTTCCAATTGATCAATTTCTTCAAAGTTGAAGCTAGCGGGTGCTTCAACGTCGTCTTCATGGCTGATAACAAACTCTTCGGTTTGCAGCTCCGGTGGAGCATCGTGCTGATCGCCCTCCGCCACCAAATCGGCGTCATCGATGTCAAGCTCAAAACCGGTGGCTTCGCTATCGTCAACGATCGGCTCTTGTTGGGACGCCAGGTCGGCATTATCCTCCGTTAAAGAAAATGCCTCTAACGGGTCTTCAGCTTCATCGGCTTCGTGTGCGCTAGCAGCAGTATCAAAAGCATCAACGGCGAAACTATCTGCTTCGGCGTCGGGCTCGGCTTCCAGAGCTTGTTCCTGATCCGCTAGTGATTCAATAGTGAAGGCGTCCGGCTGAGGCGCGTCGGTTTCGCTGGCTTCTGCTGCATTCATTTGCTGATGCGCGGTATCCAGCTGCTCGCTCATCTGCGGAGCCTGATCCATCAATCTTTGCAGCCGCGCAATGGTCTCGTCAGCCGGATTAGCGGGCTGTCCGGCGGCGATAAAGTCCATCATCGTCACTAATTCTTCATGAGCATCATGGGCGGCTCTGAAGAACGAGTCGTCGGGAGTGACCATACCATTGGACGCGGCTTCATACAGCTCTTCCAATGTCATGCTTAATCCCACCACCTCATTCAACTGAGCTGCGGTCGCACTGCGGGCAAGAATGCGTAATTCCTGCCGCAACTGATCCAGCTTTTCACCCGGAACCGGGTCGTTCTCCCAGCTGCGCAGCTCATCGCCCGCATCCATTATCAGATCCATTGCTTCGGCCAGGAATACACTGACCAGCTGCGGATCCGGTTTACCGGACTCGGCCGAATCAATATCGTGAGCATGCTTGAGCTTATCTTCACGCATCTCATTAAGACGGGTCAGGTATTCCTCACTACCGATGATCGGTGCAGCAGGGTGGGACATTAAATCTTCCAGCCCTTGCTCGATTAACTGTACGAAATCACCCAACATCAATTTGATATTGTCGTCGGCGGGTACACCCTGCAAATGACATTCTTTATAAAAGCGTTCCGTAGGCGCTGCCAAATCTGCAATGGGCTGTATACCGGCCATATGCGCACTGCCTTTTAACGTATGCAGTGCCCGTAACATGTCGTCGCTGAGTATTTGGGCCGGCTCATTATTCAGATAGGTCTTCAGCGTTTCTAGATGAGAAGAAGCTTCCTGGCTGAAAATGTCCACGAGTACGGAATCGATTTCCGATTCCGGTTCTTCGGACCCGGGTGTTTCAGGTGCCAGTGATTCTGCTTCCGCTTCCGGGATCTCCTCAACCACCGGTGGAGCTTCTTCTGGAGCGGGAGCTGCAGCATCCAGGCGAAGATCAGCCGGCAACGACGGTGGTGTTTCGCCTTTTGCCAAGGCATCCGCTACCGCCGCCAAAGGGTCTACATCGATATCGGGTTTAACCCGGTCTTCAAACGCCTTCACCAACTGTGGGATCACTTCTGTGACCCGCTCCACTATTCCGGTTACTTCCGTTGTCGTTTCAATATTCTTGTCCAGCACGCGGTTCAGCATATTCTCAACTGACCAGGCTAGCTCGCCCACCACGGTGGCACCGACCATACGGCCACTGCCTTTCAATGTATGGTAGGCACGGCGTAATTCTTTTAGCGCTTCTTCGTTATCGTAATCTGAAATCCACTGGGGCAAATATTCATTAATGGTTTCCAGAACTTCGCCCGCCTCTTCAATGAAAATTTCGATGACTTCCTCATCGATCAGATCATCTTCTTCTTCCGGCTCTGGCTCGGATGGCGCTTCCGCTATTTCGTCTTCACTAAAATCAATCTGAATGAATTCATCTTCTTCACCATCCACCAAATCGAATTGCAGCTCTTCTTCCAACTCTGCTGTTTCCGTTTCAGAAGCGCCGACGGATGCCGGAGTTTGCAGGTCAAATTGCTCTGACTCTGCTCCCGATTCAAGATAGTGACTCTCCGATCCTGAATCACCCTGCAAGGCAGCCAGCTCTTCAGAATCAATGCGTTCTGCGGGATAACCCAGATTAGCTACCGCGTCTTCCGCGATAGCCAGGATATCCTCATCGCCAGGAAAGCGGTCGCCCAGGCGTTCCAGATAATATTCCACGCTGGTGATCGCATCAGCCAACGTATCCAACTGCTTCCAGTGCGGTCGTTCATTGGCATCAATCAAACGCTCACTGATAAAAAGAATACAACTTTGCAATAATGCCGCAGGATGGCTCAGCGGCACCATCAGCAGTCCGCCGCGGACGCTGTGCAGAATATCCGGTACAGCCTGCAATGAGTTACTATCAAAATCAGAGCTGATGTATTCAGAAATGGCGTCTTTCGCGTTTTCCAGCCCGGCCCTGGATTCTTCTATAACCGCAGAGCGGGCTTTGCTGATCTGCTCCGGTGAGACATATTGTCCATCCGTTTCTTCATCATCATTGATCGCAGCAGAAGGATCATGCGCCATCCCCTGCAATGTCGCTTCCACATACAACAATGCGCCAGCTATATCCATCAGCTCATTGTCGTCCGGCGCCTCCTGGCTTTCTATCATGCGGCCGATGGTATCGATTTGCTCCGCAATAACCCGACGCGGATTTCCCACACCCAGCACCGCCAGGGTATCTGACACCTGCTTTAGGGCCGGGATGACAGTCCGCAATTCCTGAGTATTGTAGGCGTCGCCCCGCATAAATAGATCCAGGGTTTCTTTAATGCCACCCAGCTCTTCCAGCAGAACAGTGACAACAGACGCAATGGTCGATTTACCCGGTCCGGATAAACTACGCTGTTCGCCATCCAGTAATACTTCCGACGGCAGCGCACTATCCAAACGGAAGGCTTCTTTTACACGTCCGATACGGGCGGTTTCACCTTCACTTCCGGCCACATAAAACAGCAGATTCTTTAACAGATCGGTGGGTACCGGTTCACCCACTTTTGCCCCGGTATCGATACTATTTTTGAGCTGGCGGTCGAGCTGACCAAACAGCATTTTTACCGAGGTTCCCAGTTCAATATAATTCCGCGACACCCCTTCAACCAATGCAGCGGAAACCCACCACAACTGGCCCATTGGCGTATTGCTATAAAGCTGCTCCAGTTTAGCCAGGGATTTGGCCATATAGCCCAGATTAGTCGGCATATCCTGATTACGAATCAGACCCACCAGAGCGAACTGGTAGAGTTGACGAATTTTTTTCAATAACTCGGGTAACTGCGCCAATGCCTCTTGTGAGACGGTTTCTTTCGGAGCGGCTTCACCCCCGGCCTGCAGATCCGGTTTGAACAATACTGTTTCGGATAATAGGTGTTCGCCACGCGCCGCGCGCAGATCATTCAGTAGCGGCAGAACCAGAACCGGCATGTCCCGCTGGCCATCCTTGATGCGTTCCAGATATTCCGGCAATTGAAGAATGGCCCGCATTAACACTTCTTGCGCGTCTTCAATTCGTTGCACCTGTTCGTTGATCAGCGCAATCGCCAGATTTTCCATTTCTTCGGCAACTAAGGCAGCACCGTAGAACTCCACCATTTGCAGCGTACCCGTCACCTGATGCAGGTGAGCGAGACAAAAACGCATGCGCGAGGAGTCGTCTGGATTCTCTTCAAACGCTTCTAACGATTGTTGCGCCTGTTTCAGGGTTTCTTCGATTTCACCTTTGACCCATTCCAGCGCTTGATAATCGTGTTGATCAGCCATGTCTGCTCCTGGCTCTGGTTATAGTTGGTTGCGTTTTCTATACGCGAGGGTGTCTTTGAACTGAATGCGTTCCAAGTCCGGGCGTTTCCAATCAATCACTTCGCCCACACCCAACACCATAATGCCACCGGGTACTAACCGGTCAGCCAACTGTGTCACTATGTCTTTTTTGCGCCAACTCTGAAAATAAATCAGTAAGTTCTGACAAAACACCACATCCACGTTCTGCATGGGGGCGGCGCGTAAATCCAGTACGTTAATTCGCGCAAAACAAACCCGTTCTTTCAATCGTTTGATGACACGACTGCGGCCGGGCTCCGCTGTTTCAAAATATTGATCGACGTAATGCTTGTCCAACCGCTCCAATCTGCGTGCGGCGTAAACTCCGTCCCGCGCTTTGGCCAGCGCCGGTAAACTGATGTCGGTTGCGGTTATGCCGTAGTAACATTTACGGCTCTGCTCAGACACCAGTTCATCCAACACCATCGCCAGGGAATAAGCTTCCTCTCCCGTCGCACAGCCTACGCTCCACAACTCGATATCTTTACGACCTTCGTCCTCATAGAGCTTGCGGCAATAATCCACCACTAACTCATAAGAACCCGGATGCCTGAAAAAACTGGTTTCCTGAACGGTTAAGCGGTCCACCAGGGTTGCCCATTCGACCTCCCCTGATAAGCCAGACATTAATTTATCGTAGTAGATATCGTAGTCAGCGCAGCCAATTTCGCGCATACGGATGTTGAGACTGGTTTCGAGAAATGATTTACGTTCGAAGGAAAGCTGCATGCCGGTGCGATCTTCAAGCAGCGCGCGCCAACGGTTAAATTGCTCGTCGTTGAGTTCGGATTTCCCGTAAAAGCTCCACTGTTCTGCTGGCACTGACATTGCTCCCGACCTCGACACCCTAAACCGGATTTGACCGACAAATACGGCCGGCCAAATCCATAGGTGTTTTACATTCCGGTCTCAGGCAGCTTGAAGCCGGCAACCGAATTCCGCATTTGTACCGCCAGTTCCGCCAAGTTTCCGATAGACGTCGCTGTCGCGGTGGTACCTGCAGAGGTTTGCGAGGTGATTTCCTGGATAACATTCATCGTATTGGAAATATGACCCGCAGAGGCTGCTTGCTGTCGTGCTGCGTTGGATATGTTTTGGATCAAGTCCGCCAGGTTACTGGATACGTTCTCGATCTCTTCCAGTGCAACACCCGCGTCTTGCGCCAGGCGCGCACCCCGTACCACCTCAGAGGTGGTTTGTTCCATCGAAATTACCGCTTCGTTGGTATCGGTCTGGATGGTTTTAACCAGTGCTTCAATCTGCTTGGTTGCCGCCGATGCCCGTTCTGCCAGTCGTTGAACCTCATCCGCTACCACCGCAAAGCCTCGACCTGCTTCACCTGCCATAGAGGCCTGGATCGCAGCGTTCAATGCCAGGATGTTGGTTTGGTCGGCAATGTCGTTGATCAACGATACGATATCGCCGATCTCCTGCGAGGATTCACCCAGACGCTTAATCCGTTTGGACGTTTCCTGAATCTGTTCACGAATCGTGTCCATCCCGTGGATGGTGTTTTGTACCACTTCAGCACCTTTGTTGGCGATCGATACCGACCGCTCCGCAACCGCCGCTGATTCAGCCGCGTTCGCCGACACCTGGTCGATGGACACCGCCATTTCGTTGATTGCTGCCGAAGCCCCGGCAATTTCCTGGGCCTGGTGCTCGGACGCTTCCGCCAGATGCATCGCCGTAGCCTGGGTTTCCTGGGCTGCTGCCGATACCTGTACCGCGGTTTCGTTGATGGTGGATACCAGTGAGCGCAATTGGTCAATGGTGAAGTTGATGGAGTCAGCGATGGCACCGGTGAAATCCTCGGTTACCGTCGTTTGTATGGTTAAGTCACCATCGGCCAGATCGCCCAGCTCGTCAAGCAATCGCAGGATCGCTTCCTGGTTGTGCTGGTTCTGCATTTCTTTTTCTTCACGACGCTGCTCTTCCTCCGCCAACCGGCCCCGGGATTGAGCCATAAAGGAAACGAAGATCATGATCAGGAAGAATAAAGTTGCTATGCCGAATATGGCACCGAATATAGCAGACCAGAAGCCGGCTATCGGCGTTGCTTCAAACGATCGCGCCAAAGCGCCGGTTTCAGTCAACAGCGTTTGGGAATCCTTAAAGATGCCGTTGGCTGCAGCCCGCACCTGGAATAATTCCGGTGAGCTTTCCAGAATTTCGTCAACGCTTTCGTTGACGCCGGCGAACAAATCAGAAATTTCATTCAGGGATTCCTGTGCCGCGGAGTCACGTACCCGGGTAACCCCCAGTGACTTGTCCCCTTCCAGCATACCCTGTAATACCCGGCCGAAACGCTGCGTATCCTGCCCGAAGCTGTCAGCCGCCATAACCGCGTCTTCGCCGCCTTCCAATACTTTGTTAACCGATCGCACGATCCGTTCTGCCAACAAAGATTGACGCTGCGCAACTGCGACCTGATCAGCCGGCGCTCTACTGTCCACCAGTGTCTGCACAACGAGGTCATATTCTTCCTGCAACACGGGAATATTATCGTTCAGCGCGCGGGCCACATCGTGCAGGTTGATCACCGTCTGGCGACCTTCCAGAATCACATCGGAGCTTTCGGATACCTGCTTCCAGACTTTCTCTACGTCCCCCATTTCCACCGAGGCGGTAGAAACGAAGATAGAGTCGGCATTCAACCCTTCATCCGGAGATCCGCTTTTAATCGCATCCCATTCCAGACCGAATTCTACCCGGGCCTGATCCAGGAAGGCGAACGCATCGGCGTTACCGGCAGCGGCTTCCAGAGCGTTCTTCGCGATCCGCTGGGACAATACCCGCAGCTCTGTCGCTTTGGTTACGTATTTCGCTGATTGCTCACTATGGTTGGCTACATAGTAAAAGTTCATCAACATGAGGACGATGGCTACAACCAATCCGACAATATAGACTGGTACCAAATTCGTGGATTTACTCGTTTCCAGCTTTCCAGTGCTAGACGACATAGGCGGACTCCTGGCCGTTTTGTGCACAATTATTGTTTTTTGAACACGTGTTATAGGACATTTTAAAAACCTCTGCTTTTAGCGATGCCCTGCAGGTGAACAATCCCAAAAGGCGCTACTCGATTCAACTTTCAATTCTTAATTAAAGAACAAATTCTGAGAGATGCCTTATCGTTTAAGTATTGAACATTTCTGTTCACGGTTGGTGTAGGTAAAACTTCTGCAATTCCTACCCCGATTCAGTAACCCGATTTCGGATCACGTGAATATTGTGGGCCCCAAAACAGACTACAGACTGAACTCTGGATTAAGAGGCCACATTGAGAAAACGCGGATCACGCGCCAGCTCATATAAACTAAACCAGGCCCAGAAACCTTTTTCGGTTTCAAAGCCCCCCTTCAGATAAGGCAGCGTATCTGCGTACTCTGCCGGTACCTGTTGGGTATATTCATCCTGGGCTATGTGCTGCATACCGAGCACTTCATCCACAACCAACCCGCTATACAATTCCCCGCGCTCCAACGCCAGCAATCGGCGCCGCTTGAGCTGTAACTGTGAGGGGTTTTCCAGGAACGCCATCAAATCCATCACCGGCATCAATCGGCCCCGGACGTTAGCAATCCCCTTGACCCAGGTTTTTACGCCGGGCACCTGTGTATAACGAGGTACAGTAAGAATTTCCGAGACTTCATCCATGGGCGCCACATAACGACGTTGGTTCAGGGTAAAACCGACTCCGCTCCAGATCGCTCGCGCTTGCTGTTGCTCAGGCAGGCCCTTGGCAAATTGTCGGCTGCGCTCAGATATTTCAATGAGCTTTCGATAGGCTGTTGAAACCTCAGACATAATTTGGGTCAGCTTCCGCTCATTGCTCGGTTGATAGTATCGATCAATACCTTTTCATCCACGGGCTTGGTCAGATAATCGGTTGCACCCTGGCGCCGCCCCCAAACTTTATCGGTTTCCTGATCTTTTGTGGTTACGATAATCACCGGAATGTGCTTGGTATCGTCGCCCTTACTCAATTGACGGGTTGCCTGAAAACCGTTCAGCCCCGGCATAACGACATCCATTAACACTACATCCGGCTGCTCTTGACGGGCAACCGCCACACCGTCGGCCCCGTTATCAGCAGTAATTATTTCAAACCCGTGCTTTTCCAGGGTTTCTTTAAATTTGTAGGTCTCGGTCGGTGAATCATCAACGATTAAAACGCGAGGCATAGCTCCTCCGTGGTCAAACATTTAAGGGGGGTCCGCTTTTCAGGCAGCCGCAACGTGCTCGCGGATGGCCCCAAGTAATTCTTCTTTGCTGAAAGGTTTGGTCAGGTACTGATCAGACCCCACTATGCGCCCTTTAGCCTTATCGAACAGGCCATCTTTACTGGACAACATAATTACAGGAGTCGATTTGAATGCACTGTTATTCTTTATCAACGCACAAGTCTGATAGCCATCCAGGCGCGGCATCATAATATCAACGAAAATAATGCTAGGCTGTGAATCAGCAATTTTTGACAATGCGTCGAAGCCATCAGTGGCAGTAATTACGGTGCATCCGGCTTTTTTTAATAATGTTTCCGCGGTTCGACGAATGGTTTTGCTATCGTCAATTACCATCACTTTCAGGTTCTCAAAATTATCTTCCATCGACATTGCCTTTGTATTTTAAAACAGCGATAAGTCAGCAATCTTATTATAGTTATAATATCGTTATAGGCAGTTCGCAAACTCAAACTGCGATAAAATCCACCCTAAGTGCGACGCAGCATGATTTTTATCACAGTTTCTATATTCAATCTATAAACTACTGTGGTTTAAGCGTTTTTTATAACCATTATTTAAATAACGATATTTATAACCAGATAGACAGTTCCGGTGTAATCTATATGCAGTTTTCGGCTCAAAACCCCAAACAGAAAATGGATCAAATTTAACATGGCTATCAAAATCGGGGTGGTGATGGACCCCATCCAATCTGTCACTTACAAAAAGGATAGCACTCTCGCCATGTTGTGGGAGGCAGATTCGCGTAATTGGCAAATTTTTTACATGTTACAGACAGATTTGTACATCGAACAAGGACAAGCGCGGGCCAAAATGACCCGTCTACACCCTAAAAAAGACCCGAACCACTGGTATGAGTTTGCAGAAAGTGACGACGCTGCCCTTTCCGAACTGGACACGATCCTGATGCGGAAAGACCCGCCGTTCGATATGAACTTCATTTACACCACTTACGTACTGGATCAGGCCCGCGCCGACGGCGTACTGATCGTGAACCATCCGCAAAGCCTGCGAGACTGTAATGAAAAGGTATTTGCGACCCGCTTTCCTGACCTGTGCACCCCCACTTTGGTGAGTGCAGACAAAATCAAATTGCGGGCTTTTGCCAGCGAGCATCAGGATATTATTCTTAAACCCCTGGACGGCATGGGCGGCGCATCCATATTTCGCACCGGTAACCAGGACGGTAATTTGAGCGTCATTATCGAAACCCTCACTCATCACGGCCGCACTCCTGCCATGGCTCAACGCTACATCCCCGAGATCAGCAAAGGGGATAAACGCATCCTGGTTATTAATGGCACACCGGTTTCCCATTGCCTTGCACGCATCCCTGCACAAGGCGAAGTGCGTGGCAATCTGGCAGCAGGTGGCTCCGGCGTGGTACAACCTTTATCTGAAAACGATCACCGGATTTGCGCGCAGGTGCGCGACACACTGATAGAAAAAGGGTTAATCTTCGTCGGTCTGGATGTCATTGGTGATTACCTTACTGAAATTAATGTTACCAGCCCCACTTGTATCCGCGAGATTGATGCGGGAGCAGGGATCAACATCGCCGGTCTATTATTAGATGCCGTTGAACTTAAATTAAAAGAAAGAAATTAAATAGAAAGCTTATGGCTGCAGTCGCCGAACGTCCTTCGATTACCGCAACAGACCGGTTTACCTTTACGCTGTTTCTGGCGCTCACATTGCACCTGGTGGTGTTGCTGGGTGTCGGCTTCGGTTTTCCCGAACCCCGTCATGCGCCGGCGTCCCTGGAGGTTATTCTGGCTAAACACAAAGCCTCCGAAGCTCCGGAAGACGCTGATTTTATTGCCCAGGCCAATCAGGAAGGCAGCGGCACGGAGGAAGAAAAACTCAAGCCCACAACCGATCAGCTGGCGGATTTTGATGACGCGGTGATTCGCAAAATCAAGCCGATTCCTCAGCAAGCCACCCAAAAAGAAGTGAAACCGAAAACGGAAACGCAACTTAGCACGACCGGACAGAGCGATCAGAAAACGATCGACACGTCCACCAGCGAAGAAGATAAGAAAGTCACCGTTTCGAAAGAAGAGATGCTGGCCAACCTAAATCGACAGATCGAAATGGCCAGTTACGAAGCTGCACTCGAAGAGAAACGTCAGGCTTACGCCAAGCGCCCAAAAAAGCGTGTACTGACGTCGGCCAGCGCAGTAGAGGCCCGCGATGCCGCCTACCTGGATGCATGGCGCCTTAAGATCGAGCGTATTGGTAACATGAATTACCCCTCTGAAGCGCGCAAACGAAAGCTCTACGGACAATTACGACTATTAGTCTCCATTAATTCGGACGGCAGCCTGAGAGAGATGAAAATTCTCAAAAGCTCCGGTCATCGCATGCTGGATCAGGCGGCCATGCAAATTGTGAAGCTGGCTTCCCCTTTCTCCGCTTTTCCGCCGGAAATCAAGCAAGATACAGACATATTGGAGATAATCCGTACCTGGCGCTTCGAAAAAGGAGACTATCTATCGTCCTATTAAGACTGCGCAAATAGGGGGCATCGACCGGGTTGAGGCAAGCATTCCAAAAATCACTTGAACCCCATCGTCTAAGGCTCAATACTTTAACCATGACTGACCTACGCCCTACCTGTTTTAAAAACCACTTTCTGATCGCCATGCCGACCATGAGCGACCCTAACTTCGCGCATTCCATCACTTATATTTGTGAACATAATGATGAGGGCGCAATGGGTATCGTAGTGAACCGGCCAATGGATCTAATGGTGGGCGATATCCTGTCCCATCTGAAAATTGATGAATACGATCAAAGCTATGACGATGTACCGGTGATGTGCGGCGGCCCGGTCCAGATGGAACGCGGGTTTGTCCTGCATCGCTTTGAAGCCGATCAATGGGAGAGCAGTCAGCGACTGCAAGGCGATATCTGCCTGACCAGCTCGAAAGATATTCTGCAAGCGATCGCCAATAATCAGGGCCCCCGGGAAAACCTGATTGCACTGGGCTACGCAGGCTGGAGCGCAGGACAACTGGACGAAGAAATGGCGCAGAACGCCTGGCTGAGCGTCAAGGCCGACCCTGACATTATATTTTCCACCCCCTGCGAACAACGCTGGCAGGCTGCGGCAAAGTTATTAGGGGTCGATCTGGCCTTAATGACCAACCAGATCGGCCACGCATAAGTCATCCCCTGATCATGACTGCAACCGATCACAGTCCACCTGTAACCATCACCGTTCTGGCGTTTGATTTCGGCACCCAAAAAATCGGCGTGGCCGTGGGTCAAAGCCTGACCCAAACCGCCACGCCCCTCACCGAGCTAAGCGCTCGCGAGGGTCAGCCGGACTGGAACCAGGTGGCCAGCCTGATTGATGAATGGCAGCCGCAGATATTCGTCGTGGGCGTACCGGTGAATATGGACGGCAGTGAATTTGACCTGACCCTGCGTGCGCGCAAGTTCGGACAACGATTACATGGCCGTTTCGGCAAACCCTGGCATGAAATGGACGAACGCCTGACCTCTTTCGAAGCCCGAGAGAAAAGCCAGATTCACCATAAACGCAGCACTGGCCGCAGCAGTAAAACCGCCTTGGTTGACAGCGTGGCCGCCAGCCTGATCCTGCAATCCTGGTTTGCAGAACGCTGGCCTACGCTCGCTAACCGTTCGCATTAAGGAAGTGAAGCCAATGAACATACCCGAAGTGGCGCCCCTGCTGAATAAGATGGCGCAGGACATTCAAGATAAAATCATCAGCCGCCTAGCGGAACAGCCTGCCATGATCGGCATCCATACCGGTGGCGCCTGGTTGGCAGAGTATTTACACAAAGCTCTCGATTTGCAGCAACCCCTGGGCCTCATGGACATCTCGTTCTATCGGGATGATTTTCAGGGCAAAGGCCTGCACCCCCAGGTGAAACCTTCCAACCTGCCCTTTCATGTCGAAGACCAGCATATAATACTGGTGGACGACGTCATTATGAGCGGGCGTACAATTCGTGCGGCGCTCAACGAACTGTTCGATTACGGGCGCCCTGCCGCCGTATCATTGGTTACCCTGGTGGATTTGCCGCGCCGCGAATTGCCTTTTCAGCCGGATGTTGTGGGAATAAGCATGGATTTAGCACCCGAACAAAGGATAAAATTGGGCGGCCCCGAGCCCCTGACGTTAACGCTACTCGAACCCAAAGCATGAATGTAAATACACCACCCCATAAATTGCAGCTGAACCAGCAAGGTCAACTGCAACACTTTCTCACGACTGAAGGTTTGAGCACCGAACTGCTTACCGAAATTCTGGACACAGCGGAATCCTTTGTCAGTGTCGGCAAACAGGCTGTAAAAAAAGTGCCTTTGCTGCGCGGCAAAACCGTGGTGAACCTATTCTTTGAAGCCAGCACCCGTACCCGCACCACCTTTGAACTGGCAGCCAAGCGCCTTTCAGCGGACGTTCTCAATATCGATATAAGCACCTCTGCCACCTCCAAAGGGGAATCCCTGATGGATATGTTGTGGAATCTCGAAGCCATGGACAGCGACATGTTTGTGGTACGGCATCAGGCCAGTGGCGCTCCTCACTTTATCGCGGAATTTGTCTGCCCGAATGTTGCCGTGATTAATGCCGGTGACGGGCGCCATGCGCACCCCACCCAAGCGATGCTCGATATGTACACCATCCGCCGCCACAAAGGCGACTTTAGCCAGCTTAATGTGGCTATTGTTGGCGATGTACTGCACTCGCGGGTGGCCCGTTCACAAATTCATGCCCTGCGTGGACTAAACGTAGGCGAAGTCCGGGTGATTGGGCCAAAAACCCTGATCCCCGCTGACTTTGAAAACATGGGCGCTAAGATTTACTACGATATGGCCAAAGGCCTGAAAGATGTGGATGTGGTTATTATGCTGCGCCTGCAAAAGGAACGCATGCAGTCTGCACTGCTGCCCAGTGAATCCGAATTCTACCGTTTATACGGTTTGACTCAGGAAAAACTGGCCTTTGCCAGACCCGATGCGATTGTTATGCATCCGGGCCCGATTAATCGCGGCGTCGAGATTGAATCGGCGGTAGCCGACAGTCCGCGCTCCGTCATACTACAACAGGTCAACTACGGTATTGCCGTGAGAATGGCAGTGCTTTCCATGGCCATGAGCGGTCAGACCGAAGCCTATAATTTAGCGAACCAGTCCCAGGATCCAAACCGAGAAGAGAACCAATGACGGAGTCTGCCCACCCCCACTTCAAACAACGCATCGTTATCAAAGGCGGCCGGGTAATAGATCCGCATCAGATATTGGATAAAGTGGCGGATATTTATATTGCGGACGGGGTTATAGCGGGTATCGATAGCGCACCGCAGGGTTTCAAAGCCGATCTTGAACTGGACGCACGAGGCCAACTGGTGATCCCGGGAGCGGTGGACTTATGTGCCCGGATTCGGGAGCCGGGACAAAGCCAGAAAGGTTCCATCTATAGCGAAACCCACGCGGCGGCGGCAGCCGGCATCACGCATTTATGCTGCCCTCCGGATACGAATCCGGCCATTGATACCCGTGCCGTTGCATCGCTGATACAGGAACGCGCCCACCAATCCGGTTATACCAACGTGCTGCCCATCGGGGCGCTGACGAAAGGGCTGGAAGGCCAGCAACTTTCCGAAATGCATTCCCTGCGCGAAGCCGGTTGTATCGGTGTTTCACAATTGCGCTATCCAGTGAAGGATACACAGGTGTTGTTGCGTTGCCTGGAATACGCCAGCACTTTTGATCTGATTGTTTTTTTCCAAAGTGAAGATCAATCCATTAGCCCATCCGGCGGCGTGCATTCCAGTGCTACGGCAACACGATTAGGCCTGCCGACGATTCCCGAATGCGCCGAAACCATCGCCCTTTGCCGGGATTTACTGTTGGTGGAACACACCGGTGTCACGGCCCATTTCGGACAAATTTCCTGTGCACGAAGCGTTGACCTGATTGCTGCAGCACAAAGCAAAGGACTACCGGTGACCGCCGACGTGGCGCTGCACCAACTCTACCTTTACGATGAAATGATCAATGGCTTTAACAGCCAGTACCATGTCAACCCGCCACTACGCAGCAAAGCCGACCGCCAGGGTTTAATCGACGGCGTCAAAGCCGGTGTCATTTCTGTATTGTGCTCCGATCACCAACCCCACGAAGCCGCTGCCAAACTGGAACCCTTTCCTACCACTGCCACGGGCATCTCGGGGTTTTCAAGCTTCCTACCGCTTAGCTATAAATTGGTAAAAAACGGCATTCTGACTGAATCGGAATGGGTACAGCGGATTTCCATGAATCCGGCGCGGC